>Ga0315277_10000932_pt1 | contig 43985 bp, 27 predicted proteins | sample YL17G05_15_MG_FD_203695 | JGI IMG/M metagenome (GOLD analysis project Ga0315277, IMG submission 203695) | Sediment microbial communities from Yellowstone Lake, YNP, Wyoming, USA - YL17G05_15 | ecosystem: Environmental > Aquatic > Freshwater > Lake > Sediment | place: USA: Wyoming | collected... | reverse complement strand
ATCGTGGAGGTCACAAGTTCAAGTCTTGTACCGCCCACCAGGCCGGCTGGCAGCCTCGCTGGCCGGAGAACAGGTACAGAGGTATGCACCGACAGTTTCGAGTTCTTGTCGTAGACGATCAACCCGATATATTGGCGGTCATGCGGGCAATCCTGACAACCGAAGGCTTCGACGTCATCACTGCTCAGGATGCACTGTCCGGGCTGCGCTCTGCCTACAAAGTTCATCCTGATGCCATCTTGCTGGACGTCATGATGCCCAACGTGGACGGCTTCGAGGCCTGTCGCCGCCTGCGGGAGATGACGGACGTGCCCATCATCTTCGTCACAGCCAAGGGCACGATTGAGGACATCGTCAAGGGCCTTTCGCTTGGCGCAGACGACTATCTCGTCAAGCCCTTCGAGCGTTCGGAGTTGGTCAGCCGCCTGGTCGCCAGCCTGCGCCGCGCGGGCGAGCGCACCGGCGCGAGCGGCGATTTTCTTTTCCCCGCCGCGTCTATCATGCTGGACTGCGACCGCCATGAACTGGTGATCGGGAAGCGAACCGTGTACCTGACGCCCAAAGAGTTTGAGGTGCTCCGGTTGCTGATCCGCCACGCCGGCAAGGTGCTCAGCACCGACGCGGTCCTGACCCGAGTCTGGGGCCCTGAGTGGATCGGTGAGCCGGACCTGGTGAAACAGTACGTGTACCGCCTGCGTCGGAAGATCGAGGAGGACCCCGACTCGCCCAAGTACCTCCATACGGTCCGAGGCGGAGGATATTACTTCGACGCCGAAGACCTCCTTTAGTGCTTTTAGCGCTCTCTGACATCGCCGATGTGGCCCTCTCCTGCAGTAGGAGGGGGCCTTTTGTTACTTTTTTCACCTTTCCTTTACCTGTACCATACGAACCCTGGTTATACTGGCGTATGGTGAGGGTTCGACCGTGGTGGTAGCTGTCACCCTCCCGCAGGTTCGGACGACGCGTATGGGTACATCCGTTTGAGGTGCTAGCGTGGTCAATCGTAACCTGCGGGGGGGGTAGGCTGATCACTGGAGGGAGGGACGGCAGCACACCAAGAACCACGTACTCAATGAGGGGCGCGGGCAGGTTCTGACGGTAGCCCGCCAGGGGAGGTGAAATCACGATGAATGAGAAGGTCCTGGTCATTGACGACGATTCTGGTTTGACTACGCTCATGCGGCTTGGGCTAGAGCGGGAAGGGTTTGCGGTCGTCACCGCCAGCAATGGCAAGGATGGGCTGCGGCGGGCCTACGAGGTCCGTCCTGATATCATCATCCTGGACGTCTCGATGCCGGACATGGATGGTTGGGCCACGTGCCAGCGGCTGCGCAGCATGTGCGATACCCCGGTCATCATGCTGACGGCCAAGACGGGCCGGGAAGACGTGCTCAGGGGGCTCTCGCTGGGGGCCGATGACTACCTGACCAAGCCGTGCAGTTTCGACGAGTTGAAGGCCCGCATCCGCACCGTCCTGCGCCGGACCAGGGGGGATCCCGGCGAAGCCTGGCGGGCTACCTACGATGACGGCAATCTCTGCGTTGACCTGAAGGATGGGGTCGTCACGCGGCGCGGGCAAGAGGTCCATCTCACGCCCACGGAGACTCGCCTGTTGATGTACCTGGTCAGCCAGAAGGGGCGGGTCGTTTCCCACAAGGAATTGCTCGTCAGCGTGTGGGGGCCAGAGTATGCGGACGAGGTGGGTTACTTGAGCGTGTACATTCGCTACCTGCGGCAAAAGATCGAGGACGATCCGGCCAATCCACGCTACATCTGCACGCGCTGGCGGATGGGCTACTATTTTGCGAGCAATGGAGGGCTACGAGGGGAAGTGGAACGGGCAGGGGGCAAGGCTACCGAGTGATACAAAGGCTCGGTGGCTGTAGCAGGGCCTTGCTCTGGCCTTCGAGGCTGCCCAATTCGGCCATCTGTGGTATCTCATTTGCACTTGGTATCATCTGGGGCACCATAACTGGCAAGGAGCTGACATGGAGATACGGAAGTATCTGAGACTTGTGTGGCGGTGGTGGTGGTTGCTGGTGGTGAGCGGTTTGATCCCGATGGCGCTCAGTACCTACTATACCTCCCAGCAGCCTGACCTTTATCAGGCTAAAGCCACGATCATGGTGGGCACCAGCCTGTTCCAGAATGCTAACCCAGATCCCTGGCAGATGAACCTCAGCAATACCCTGTCTGCCGCCTACGCTGAGTTGCTCAGGCAGGGCCCTGTTACCGAGGCTGTCACTGAACGGTTGGGATTGAATCGAACTCCCGCGCAGTTGGCGGGGCAGATCACGACCCGCATCTATTCAGGGGCTCAACTCCTGGAGATACAGGTGACGGACACCAATCCTGAGGCGGCTGCGTTGATTGCCAATGCGCTGGCCGATGAACTCATTCGCGGGGCACCGGCCTCCGGCGGCAGCGACCCGGAACAGCAGGAATTCATCCGCAGCCAATTGGAGGAACTGCAGGCGAAGATTGATAACCTCAGCGCTCAGATCAGTGACTTGACCGCTTCGTTGTCGGACTTGACGTCGGCCGCTGAGATCCAGGAGACTCAGGGTCGGATCGTAGCGCTGGAGGAGGCCAAGTCCACGTACCAGGCCACGTATACCAACCTGCTCGATTCCTACCGCGCAGAGTCCCCCAACGTTCTGACGCTGTTCGACCCGGCCGTGGTGCCCCAATGGTCGATCCCGAGCAAGGCCAAACTGGTCGTCGTCGTATCCGGAGCGGCAGGGCTGGGACTGGCGTTGGGGGCGATCTTCTTGATGGAGTATCTGGATACCTCGTTGCGCTGGGAAGGGGATGGGGTGCCCTCTATCTTGGAGTTACCCGTGATCGGGGCCATATTTCAGGTGCCCAGAAAACGGATGTACTCGTCCGCGATGGCTCTGGTCGCCAACGAGCCATCGAGCCTGACGGCTGAAAGCATTCGTGCCATGCGGGCCAGTATCTTCCTCATACGCCCCGGCCACCCTTTCAAGACGCTGCTCTTGACCAGTCCCGGCAATGCGGAAGGCAAGTCCTTCGTGCTGGCCAACCTGGCGGTGGCGCTGGCCTCAGCCGGAAACCGCGTCATCGCCGTTGACGCCGATATGCGGAAGCCTACGTTGCACGAATTCTTTGACCGGCCCAATATCACAGGTCTGGCTGACATTCTCGGTAATGATGAAGATGCCGACGAGGATTTTGCGTCGGTTCCCCTACAAGAGACAGATTTCGGCAATCTGTACCTTCTATCCGCTGGGCGGCCGCCAGCAGACCCAACTGCCCTATTGACCTCACCACGCCTCTCGGCTCTCCTGGAGTCTTTAATGGGGCGTGGAAACGTGGTCCTCGTTGACAGCCCATCTGTTTTGGGACCTCCTGATACTACAATCCTGGCCACCCTGGTCGAGGGCACCATCCTTGTAGTGAGTGTGGGACTCACGAAGCGTGAGGCGGCTCAACAGGCCAAGGATCGGTTGATCGGGCAACAGGGGGTAAATGTGCTAGGAATCGTGGCGAATCGCATCAAGTCTCGCACGAATCGCCATTACCGCAGTTTCAGTACCAAGAGCGGGGAATCGAAATCAAGAAGGAGGGCCAGGGCCGGAGCCTTGCTGACGTTAGATGAGGCTGCGGAGCGCTTGGGGATCAGCCGAGGCCAGGCCCGGCGCTGGTGTGAGAGTGGGCAGTTGCCAGCGGTCAGGAAATGGTTGGGGTGGCAGGTAGACCCAGGCAAACTTGAGCGCATGATTGAGGGTGGGGGATAGATCGGGACACAAATGGTATTCCCACAGGGATGGCGGAGCGTTCAGCGCTCTCAAGAGGCGACATTACTGGCGGAAGATGCAATGATTGCAGAGGTAAAGCCATGAGTGGTGTCTTTGGTGTTGTTGACCCAAGACAACAAGTTGACGTTTCTCGTCTAACCGACCGCATGGCAGGTGCTATGTCGCATCGGGATTGGTTCGTAGCCGATAGGTTTGTAGACTATGAGCATAATCTAGCCATGGGGCGGATTGGCATCGGTATTTTCAACAAGAGCCCACAGCCTGTGTCGAACTCAACTGGCACGGTGGCCCTGGTGATGGCCGGTGAGGTCTACAACAAGGATGTACTAGGGGATGATCCTGTGAGGTCCGATGAAAACATCGTGCTCAGTCTCTATGAGAGGCTAGGGGATGATTTTATCAACCGGTTGAACGGGGCGTTTGTCATGGCCATTTGGGACAAGGCACGCCGCCGCCTTCTGATTGCCAACGACCGTTTTGGTCTGTATCCGCTCTTCTACACCTGCCACGGCGGGCGCTTGATCTTTGCGCCAGAGATGAAAGGCATTTTGTGCGACCAGGCTTTTCCTCGGAAGCTGGACCTGACAGCCCTGGCTCAATACATGCGATTTCAGCGTGTACTTGGTGAGCGAACGTTCTTTGAGGATATTGCCTTATTGCCCTGTGCCTCTCTGCTGGTCTATGATCTATCTACAGGCTCGTGCAGTGTAAGACCGTATTGGACCTTTCAAGATATTGCCTATCGCCCCGAGGTTAGTTTCAACGAAGCAGTGGAGGAGACGGGGAAGCTCTTGCGTCGCGCTGTTCGACGCTTATCGAGCGACGATTACCGGCCTGGGGTTTATCTCAGTGGGGGTCTCGATTCGCGCACCATCCTGGGCCTGATCGAGCGCCGCCCCGTTGTCTCGCTGACGTACGGCATGCGTACCTGTCGAGATGTATACTATGCACGCCAGATTGCGAAGTCTGTGGGCAGCGATCATCACTGGTTTGATCTGCCTGATGGCGAGTGGGTTAAGGAATGCGTGGATTTCCACCTGGACCTGACTGAAGGTTTCCATAGTTGGATCCACGCGCACGGAATCAGCACGCTGCCCCAGGCGCGGCATTTGATGGAAGTGAACCTGACCGGCTGGGACGGTGGAACGGTGATGGGGCACCCAGCAACTGTTGAGCCACTGCAAATCTCTGCGGTTGACGACGCCGCGCTGATCACGCATCTGTTCCACCTGTTCAACCAGGAGTACACCTGGCCCTCGATAACAGAAGCAGAAGAGAATCTCTTGTACTGTGAGGCGATGCGCCGGCAAGTTCAGGGGTTGGCGTTTGATTCATTTCGTGCTGAGATGTCTCGCTACCTGGGCTATCGCCCCGATGTGCGGGCGGAGTATTTCTTCATTGACAACCATTGCCATCGGTTGACGCAGAATATGGTCACCTTCGCCCGCTCGCACATTGAGGTTCGCTGCCCCTTCTTCGACTATGATTTGTTTGACTTTATTTACTCTCTGCCGGCCGCGCTGCGCGCACATCGAACGCTATATCGGGCTGTGATACAGCGGGAAACACCCCGGCTGGCCTATATTCCTTACGACCATGATGAGCTCTTGCCCACGACCCGGCCTTTGGTTCGGGGGGTGCACGCCCTGACTGCAAAGCTCAAGTACAGGTTCAGCCGGCACTTGTGGCCGATCTCTGCCCGACGTGACACACTGTATGCCGATTACGAAAATTACCTGCGAGGCGAACTCCGTAGTTGGGCCGAGGATGTCCTATTCGGTCGCCGCACGGCAGAACGGGGTATCTTCAATTCCGCTTTTCTGCGCACCCTGATGGCCCGCCACCTCTCCGGTCTTGAAGAATGGACAATAGGCAAGATTGCCCCTGTTATGACCTATGAGATGATGCTGCGACGCTTCTATGATTGAGAGTTCTGGCATGGAGACCGTGCACAGCGTTTTCGATTCCGAGTTTGTTGGCTGATTCCTACTGCATAGGGAAAGCCGACATTGAACGCAAAGATGAAGATCTTGTTTGCAGTCCACCACTTTCCACCCACCTATCGAGGCGGCGCTGAATGGCGGGCCCACCGAACTGCCCGTGCTCTGTTGGCACTGGGCCACGAGGTAGGTGCTGTGTGTGTGGAGTCTATTGACAGCGGCGATGGCCAGGAGATCACGTTTGAGGATGACGTCTATGATGGAGTGCCCATCCGCCGCCTAAGCCTTAACTTGTCAGATGTCCCGGATCCTGTCCGCTACGGTTATCGCAATCCGCTGATCGGCCAATGCATAGAGGAATTGCTCTCCTCGTTTAGACCGGACGTGTTACACCTTATCGGGGGTTACTTGATGTCTGGTAGTACCATTGAGGCGGCTCAAGCCGCCGGGGTGCCAGTAGTTTTGACCTTGACTGACTTCTGGTTCTTGTGCCCACGCATCACGCTTGTACACAGCGATGGAACCCTGTGTACTACACCGGCTGACCCCCTGGCTTGCGCGCTCTGTCTGCGGAAGGAGCATCGTCGTTACCGTCTCCCTGACCAGTTGAGTGGCGCCGCATTTGGTCGAGTGCTTTCTTTCATCTGGCAGAGGAACCACGACGGGCTTTTAGGGGCGCTGCGAGAGCGCAAAGAGTACCTTCTTGCTTTACTCAACACGGTGGATCTGGTCATTTCACCCTCTCACTTTTTGAAGGGACTGTTCGAAGCCCAGGGAGTCTCGCCGTGTCGGTTTGTCTATATGCGACAGGGACTGGACATGCAGAACTGGGCCGACGCAGGGCCCAAGCAGAGCGATTCGCACATACGCATTGGCTATATCGGGCAGATAGCCAAACACAAAGGGGTGGATGTTCTCGTGGAGGCTTTTCGCCACGTGCGTGCTGGGGAGAAACAGCCCCAGTTAATACTCTACGGTGATGCGGATCGGTTCCCCCGTTTCTCCGGGTGGTTGCGCAAACGAGTGGCGAACCGCAAAGACGTCATCTTCGCGGGACGGTTTGAGCACTCCCAGATCGGGCGCATACATGCGGGTATTGATGTGTTGGTGGTGCCTTCAGTATGGTATGAAAACAGCCCTAATGTGATCCTCGAGGCATTTGCTACCGGCACGCCGGTGGTTGTCTCGCGACTGGGGGGTATGGCTGAACTGGTGGCTGACGGGGTAAACGGTTTCCAGTTTGAGGCCGGGGACTCAAGGGATCTGGCCCGTGTATTACAGCGTTTTGTTGATCAGCCCAGTTTGTCAACGAACTTGCGTCAGTCAATGCCGTCAGTCAAGACTGCTCTGGAAGAAGTCGAAGATTTGCTCAGGTTGTACGCAGCATTGGAGGTGAAAGGACTTGTCTGAGAGTTCAAATGCCCTAGTCGCGCAGGAGACACATGAGGTTGTGGCTCCAGAGCAGACACGGCAGCACAGACGTTTTGTGTCCACCGTGGCTCGAAACTCTGCCTTTGTCATGGGCACCCAAGTGGTGATGAAGGCCCTGTCTTTTCTGTTCAACGTCTATGTGGTCCGGAGGTTGGGGGCTAAGCACTTTGGGCAATACTCAGCGGTGATGGCCTTCATTGGTATCTTTGCCATTTTTTCTGATCTGGGCATGGCTCCCTACATGCTGCGCGAAATAGCCAGGGACCGCAAGAACGTTCATTGGCTGCTACCCAACGTGATAGTGCTACGGCTCATTCTGTCGGGCGCAGTGATTGTGGTGACTACCTCGGCAGCCTATTTTCTCGGCAAAGGACCAGAAATGCTACTAGGTATCTTTGTCGCTGCCTGCGGGCTACTGCTCTACGCCATCCAAGGCCCGTTGGATGCTACCTTGATGGCATGGGAGCGGCTCGACTACTCTGCCGGTTTCTCACTGGTCAACCAGTTAGTATTCTGGGGGTTGGGCACGTTTTTCCTGATCATGGGGTGGGGCTTCACAGGCTTGCTTGTCGCCTCCCTGGCTGGGGTAGCATGCATGGCTCTTCTGGAGGGCAGGGTCATCTTTCGGAAGATCCGATTCCAGGACCTCGTTCTGTCTCCCGGCCGGTGGGGAACAGTGGTGAAAGCTGGGTTGCCGTTTGGGATCAGCGGTTTGGCGTTCTCGCTTCAGGGGCGTTTTGACTCGGTGTTGATATCCATGACCCTCACAGATACCATCGTGGGGTGGTACAACGTCCCCCAGCAGCTCATAAGCATGTTGATGCTGCTGGCCCAGAGTGTCTGCACGTCTATGTTTCCATCTCTGACTCGCGCCTATAACCAGGATCCAAAGTCAATTCAGGGTATTGTGCACCGCTCGCTCAAGTATCTGTTCATGCTTTCCTTGCCCATTGCTGTGGGAGGGACGATCGTTGCCGATAAGTTGATTGTCATGCTATATACCGAGGAATTTGCCAGTTCCATTCCTCTGATGCGCATTCTGATTTGGACATTGCCTCCTTTGTTCCTGTCCGAGCTGATGGGGGCTCTGATTATGGCCCTGCAAAAGGAAAAACCAGGAGCCAGGGTCAACATAAGCAACGCGCTGCTGAGCGTAGGGCTTGACCTGGCAATGATTCCGACCATGGGGGTTGTGGGTGCTGCCCTGGCGACGGTGAGTGCGCGCGGGGTGCGTTTGGGACAATATTGGAGATTGCTGGGAAGCGAATTACTCGTCGGGAAGCACTGGAAGGAGTTGGCGCGGGTAGCCCTGGCGGCCGGCGCAATGGGAGTGATCCTCCTTTTCATACACGACCTGAATCCATTCCTCTCCATAGGGGCTGGAATTGCACTGTACGTGATATTTCTGTTTGTCTTCCGGGCCGTCGAGTGGGCTGAACTGAAGCAATTGCTGGTACTCTTGCTCGAGCGCGAAGAAAAGGGATAAGGTAATGGAACAGAACAATCGAATACCAGAACGTGCAGAGGACGCGATACCCCCGTTGGGTCATTTCTGGCAGGAGTTCAAGGGTTATTCCTTCTGGGACAAGCGCATGACGGTCGCGGGGGTCCTGCGCTTCCTGCTCAACGCGCACAAGTTTGAGTCCCACGAGCCCATCGTCATCGGTAGGAACGTGACCATCGCGAAGGACGGCAAAACCGGCCGCCTGATTGCGGGCCGCGGCGTGCGTATCGCCAGAGACTGCGTAATCATCGTAGGGGGGCAAGGGTTGCTCTCGCTGGGGACGCGTACGATCGTGGGACCCTATACGCGCATTATGGCGGCCTCAGAGGTGCGCATCGGCGCTCGCTGCATGATCAGTTGGAACTGTAGCATCTTTGACTCCATCGGCCATCGCATGTGGATGCAAGGTCAGGATGAAGTGGAGATCGAAGCCCCCATCGTGGTTGGGGATGACGTGTGGATCGGCCCTTACTCCATCATTATGAAGGGGGTGACGATTGGCAATAATTGTATCGTTGGGGCGGGCTCCGTGGTGCGCCGGGATGTGCCTCCTAATACGCTGGTCTACGGGAACCCGGCCCGCCCAGCCGGTACAGTAGATAGGTGGGAGCGCTAGCGATGAAACGGTGGCTGAAGAAAAAGGTGGTGAGGAAAACGTTGTTTGTCTTGCTTGCAGTCACGCTGGTGCTCGTCGTATTCCTGGCGGTCTCGTGGAGGAAGGTCAGCGGTCAGGGGATTCGCATGGCGTTGGTGCATCACGTACGAGCACTGTGGGATCGAACCCCGGCCGAACGGCGAGGGGATTTCACGAACGTCATATTCCTGCACCATTCGACGGGCCGCAATCTGATCCACCAGGGCGGGGTGCGGGAGCGGCTGACCGAGGCCGGTTTCCAGTTCTGGGACCACGACTACAATTTCGAGGGCTTGACCCGGCCCGACGGCGCGCTGGCTGGCTACAGTTACAGCATTCCCGACGACAACACCGATCCCGACGGTTTTGCCCGGCTCTTTGCCCAGCCGGTGTATGGGTTTTCCTTGAATGCTTTCAGTGGTCTGATGCAGCACGAGGTGATTGCCTTCAAGTCCTGTTTCCCGGCCAGCCGCGTCACCAGCGATGAGCAGTTGGCGGAGTACAAAGCCTACTACCTGGGGATGCGCGAGGTGATGGACCAGCACCGAGACAGGATATTCATCGTCGTGACGCCGCCGCCCCTGACCCCGGCAGTCACAGACGCTGGGGCGGCCGCCCGGGCGCGCGCCTTCGCCGATTGGCTCAAGTCCGAGGAGTTCCTGGCAGGACACCCGAACGTGTTCACGTTTGATCTTTTCGATCTCTTGGCGGAAGGAGATCCCTCGGCTCCTGACCTCAACATGCTGCGCGCGACGTATCGTGGGGAGGGAGAGGATTCCCATCCGAACCAGCCGGCCAACGAGACGATCGGTCCACTCTTTGCGGATTTCATCATCCAGGCCGTGCAGATGTACCGGGCCGCGTTGGCCGAAGGAGGCGTGACGCCTTGACGCCGCAGGTCGTGGTCATTGTCCTGAACTGGAACGGTTTGCGCGATACGCTCGACTGCCTCGAGTCCTTGCAGCAACTCGACTATGCGGACTATGAGATCGCGGTGGTGGACAATGGCTCGACGGATGGTTCCGTGCCGGCGATCCAGCAGCGCTTCCCCGCCGTCACGGTGATCGAGAGCGGGGAGAACCTGGGCTATGCCGGAGGCAACAACGTGGGGCTGCGCTGGACGTTGGGACGAGGGGCTGACTATGCGCTGATCCTGAACAACGACACGGTGGTCGCTCCTGACTTTCTTCGTCTCTTGGTGGAAGCGGCTGAAGCGGACGCGACGATCGGAATCGCCGGGCCGACCATTTACTACTACGGCCAGCCCGACGTCGTCTGGTCAGCCGGCGGAGCGATTGACTGGCGGCGGGGACGGACGTGGATGGTGGGCCTTGACGAACAGGACACCGGGCGATTCGGTGAGGGGCATCGGCAGGTGGATTTTCTCACGGGCTGTTGCTTGCTGGTCAAGAGGGCAGTCTTGGAGCGGGCCGGGTTACTGGATGAGCAGTTCTTTCTCTACTACGAGGAGGCCGAATGGTGTGTGCGCGTCCAGCGGGCTGATTTCAAGATCGTGCACGTGCCTCGGTCGTGTATCTGGCACAAGATCTCGCCGGTGGCCCAGGCCGATTCACCTTTGGTGCACTATTACATGACGCGGAACCATCTGCTGTTCCTGCAAGCCACCGGGGCTGGAGCGACCGCCTGGTTCCATGTGTTGGTCGCCGAGTACCTGCGCACCTGGCTGAGTTGGAGTTTACGGCCCAGGTGGCGCAGCAAGCGCGTGTTGCGTGAAGCGATGTGGCAGGGAGTGACCGACTTCTTGCACGGGCAGTTTGGGTTTAGATCAGGGTTTGGGCGATGAGAATTCTGTTCCTTTCTGGCTGGTTTCCCTATCCACCGGACAATGGGGCGCGGATGCGCCTGTTTCATTTGTTGCGCCAACTGGGGCGCCAGCACGAGATTGCCCTGCTTTCGTTTGTGCAGACGGATGTACTCATCCGCGATGGGCCGGTGAGCCAGGGAGAGTTGGATGCGGTGAACTCGTTCTGCCGGGTGCTGGGCACAGTGCCCCACCGCCATTTTCAGCCCTCCCGCCCGCGCGCGCTGCTACGTTTGTTCTCACCGCTGCCGCGCTCGGTGCTGGAGACGTACAGCCCGGAGATGGAAGCGCTGGTACGAAAGGCCCTACACCAGCAACCCTTCGACTTGATCATCGCCTCAGAGATTGGCCCGGGTATCTCTACCCCGATCTACGTGTTGAAGGTGAACACCATCCCATGCGTGATCGAGGACCTGGAACTCTCGATGATTCGGAACAAGATTCTGGCCGAGGATGGCTGGGCAGGCCGGATGCGGCACAGGCTCACCTGGTGGAAACAGCGGCGCTATGCGTCCCACCTGTTGCGGCAGGTCGAAGGGTGTACGGTCGCCTCGTACGAGGAACGGGCCTTGCTGCAAAGCATCGCCCCACGTTTCGAGTCGTTCGCTGTGGTCCCCAATGGGGTGGACCTGGAGGCATACGAGGGAGACTGGGGGCCACCGGAGCCCGACGCGTTGATCTTTCCCGGTGCGCTGACTTATCAGGCCAATTTCGACGCCATGGCTTTCTTCATCGGGAGCATTTTCCCTCGAATTCGAGCCCAACGGCCCGGCGCGACCCTGCACATCACCGGGCGCACGGACGGGGTGCCGCTACATCGCCTGCCAGCCGGTGACGGGGTGGTGTTCACAGGCTATCTGAAGGACGTGCGGCCGGCGGTAGCGCAAGCCTGTGTCTGTGTGGTCCCGCTGCTGACAGGAGGGGGCACGCGCCTCAAGATCCTGGAGGCGATGGCGCTGGGCATACCGGTGGTATCCACCAGCAGGGGGGCTGAAGGGCTGGAGGTCACACCCGGTGAAGAGATCCTCGTGGCGGATGAACCGGCCAAGTTTGCCGAGGCGGTGCTGCATCTGTTGGGCGATGAAGCCTTGCGGACGCGGCTGGCTACCAACGGGCGAAGGCTGGTCCGTGGCCGCTATGGCTGGGACCAGATTGGAAGAGGATTCGACCAATTCTTACATCAGGTAGTAAGCAGAACCGGACACCAGGACGCAGCACAATGTTAAGTGCGATTCGACGAAGGATTCCTCTCTCAGATTCAGTTTTGCTCCGGCTGGCCGTATTCACCGGGCTGCTGGTCGGGCTGGTGGGGATCGGCTTTGTGACCCCGCGCGTGTCGCCCGAGATGGTGTTGATGGCGGTGGTGGCACCTCCGGCAGTCGTGTTGGCGATCAGCCAGCTCGAATATGGGGTGTTGGCGATCATATGGACGGCCGCTTTCGTGCGCTTTTCCGTGGGCACCGGTACGGATAGCCGGATCGTGGCCAGTTTGATGATGGCGGGCCTGTTCCTCACCCTCTGGCTAGCCAGGATGTTCACGGTGGACAAGAAACTGTCCTTGAAACCATCGCGTACGAATGTGCCCTTGTTGGCCTTCATCCTGACCATGGGCATATCTTATGTGTGGGGCAATGCCTTCCGGGATCCATTGGTTATCACGTGGGGCACGTGGCCGCTCGTCCAATTGGGTGGGTTGGGGGTGATGGTTCTTCTGCCGGGGGCTTTTCTGCTCACGGCGAACACCATCTCCGAGATGCGGTGGTTGAAAATACTCTGTTGGACGATGGTTCTAATCGGGGTATTGGCGCTGGTGGACTATTTTCTCCCTATCCGATTCTCTTTTCTGAATACAGGAGGGCTTTTCTCGCTGTGGTTTGTCTCCTTGACGTACGCCCAGGCCGCGTTCAATAAACGTCTTTCGCTCTGGATGCGGCTCGTTCTGTTGGTGTTGGTGGGCGTATGGCTATATGTCTACTTCGTCAAGCGTATCACCTGGCTCTCTGGGTGGCTGCCGTCCCTGGTGGCCGTAGCCATCATCACGTTTTTCAAGTCTAAGAGACTGGCGCTCGTTTTGGCCCTCTTGGTGGTGGTGTACGTGGTGGCGAATTGGGGCTACTACAGGGACACTGTGCTGGCCGGTGAGTCCGATGAAAGTGGTCGCACCCGCATGGCGGCGTGGCAATTCAACTGGCGGGTGACCGGCAAACATTTGCTGTTTGGGACCGGGCCTGCGGGCTACGCCGCGTACTATATGTCGTATTTCCCGAGCGATGCCATGGCAACCCACAGTAACTACATTGATATCATCTCCCAGACCGGTGTCGTGGGCATGTTCTTCTGCCTGTGGTTCTTCGGCGCCTTGACGTGGACGGGCTACCGGGTGCGTCGTCGCCTGAAAGGAACCGGCGATTTCGGTGAGGGGCTGGCCCACGCCGCCTTGGCCGGGTGTGTGGGCTGTATCCTGGCCATGGGCCTGGGAGATTGGATGTTCCCGTTCGTGTATACTCAGACGATCGCCGGTTTTGACTATGCCGTGTACAGTTGGGTACTGCTCGGTGCCATCCTGGCGCTGGACAGCATAGTGCTGGTCGGTGCCAGTCCGGAGAAACGTGTCTCATGAAAGACCTGTCCATCGTCATCGTCACCTGGAATGTCCGTGACCTCCTGGCGCAATGCCTGGCGTCGGTCTACGCCTACCCACCCGCAGGCGAGTTCGAGGTGTTCGTGGTGGACAATGCATCTAGCGATGGGAGTGCCGAGATGGCGCAGGAGCGCTTCCCGCAGGTGGACCTGATCCGGAACCCGCGGAACGCAGGGTTTGCTCGGGCCAATAACGTTGGTCTCCGGGCCAGTTCCGGCCGCTACGTGCTCTTGCTGAACCCAGATACAGAAATCCTGCCGGGTGCGGTGCAAACCCTGCTGGATTTCGCGGATGGACATCCTGAGGCGGGTGCCGCCGGCCCGATGATTCTGAATCCGGACTTGACGATCCAGTCCTCCTGTAATCCGATGCCAACGCTGTGGCGCGAATTCTGGCGCTTGATGTGTTTGGATCGCTTCCTGGCCCAGTCCATCTACCACGAAGAAAAGTGGGACACGGGTGTGGCTCACCCTGTTAAGGTGATTCAGGGCAACTGCTTGCTGGTTGGCCGAGAAGCGCTGTCAGACGTCGGGTTGTTGGACGAGACCTATTTCATGTTCACCGAAGAGGTGGATTTCTGCTATCGCTTACTCCAGCGGGGCTGGGGCATCTATTGGGTACCCATGGCCAGGATCATCCACTATGGTGGACAAAGTACGCGCCAGGTGCCCGGAAAGATGTTTATCGAGTTGTATCGCAGCAAGGTGGCATTCTTCCGCAAGACCAGGGGGAAGTGGGGCAGTGTGGTCTACAAACTGCTCCTGTTCGCTACGGCTCTTACCCGTCTGCCGTGGGGCATCGGTTGCGCGGGGAAAGGGGAGCAGGCCGCCCAGCGAAGACAGTCTTACCTGGACTTGCTGCGCGTGCTTCCTTATTTATGACAGCCTACCCTCCCGCAGGTTCTGAACCTGCGGGAGGGTGAATAGGAGTTCGTATGTCTGGGTCCAAGGTTCATTCGAAGTTGCTGGGTGCTGAAGATTGTGTGCTCTGGGACGAGGCCGTCGAGGGGGCGGGGCGTGGAACCTTGTTCCACCAGGCTCTCTGGCTCAAGTCTTTCGACAGGCCAATGGCTGTGATCGGTTGTTATAACGATGCGGGGACACTGGTTGGGGGTATGCCTCTCTCATATCAGCGCATGGCGGGGTTGACCATCGCCCGGCCCCCTTATCTGACACCCTACCTGGGTCCTGTGGTGTTTGCGGCGGAGGGGCAGTACCATCGCGTGCTTACGTTGGAGAAAGACGTCGCTGCCGCGGTGATTGACTGCGTGCAGTCGTTCTGCGATTTCGCCCGCATCCCGCTTGCTCCTGGTGATATGGACACGCAGCCCTTCAAGCAGCGTGGGTTTAGCGTGGACGTCGAGCATACCTACGTTGTGGAACTGGGCGACATGGACCAGGTGTGGAAGGGGCTCAATCAGGACAGGCGGCGCAAGATCAAGAAAGGGTACGAGGAGGGACTGACGTGCGAATTGAGCGATGACCTGGATCGGTTCTTTCCTCTGCTGGCCCATTCCCTGATCACTCACGGCAAACGGTTGTCACAGGGCAGGGTGGAGGAGGTCCGGCGGTGGTACGAGCCGTTGCGGGCGAAGAACCGGGCTAGGATGCTGCAGATCCGCGATTCCTGCGGCAGGCTCTGCACGGCGGCGATCCTGGTCTGGGACAGCAAGAGAGGCTATTATCTTCTGAGTGGCATGGATCGAGACATCTCCAGCCCCAATGCGATGGCTTTGCTGATCTGGGAGTGCATGCGTTTCTGCCACGAGGAGGTCCGCGCGAGCGAGTTCGACTTTGATGGATCGGAGGTCCCGAGTGTCGAAATCTTCTTCAGGGGATTCGGTGGGCGGCTCACTCCTCGATTCTCGGTGACGTGGGGGCGGTCCTACGTCGGGCCAGTCCGCCTCGCCTGGAAGTCGCTCGCCGCGATCAGGGGCCTGAAAGCACACACGAGGTCACAGGCACGAGTATAGATCAGAAGGGGTGTAGAGTGGCTGGTCTTCCTTCGCTTCAGGGAGTTCTGGTTGGGCTGCGCAGGCCCCAGGTGCTGCCGCCGGCTGGCCTGCAGGTGAAGCAGCACTTGGGCGCGGCGCTGGATTGGATCGAGCGTGCCGCTGTGGCCGCCGGCGACGGCGGTATCTCCAAGGGGTACGATCTGTTGCGTCACTGCTGGGCACCGTCATACCCCGAGACCACGGGCTACACGATCCCGACCCTGCTCAACGCGGCGGCGGCACTCGATCGTCCTGAACTACACGTCCTGGCGCTCTCCCTGGCGGATTATCTGCTCAAAGCTGCGACGGAAGAGGGCGGTGTAGCGCATTGGGCCAGCGCAAAGCCTGTCCCCGTTGTCTTTGACACAGGCCAGGTGATGTTTGGCTGGCTGGCCGCCTTTGGCGCCAGTGGCGACGAGCGGTATTTGCGGGCCGCCGTGCGCGCTGGCGATTGGCTGGTCTCGGTCCAGCATCCTTCCGGCTCCTGGCAAGACTATCAGCACCTGGGCGTGGCGAAGGTCATTGACACGCGCGTGGCGTGGGTGTTGCTCGAGTTGTGCAGGCACACCTTGTGCACGCACACCAGGCGGGATATCTACCGTCGAGCGGCCGTGCGGAACCTTGATTGGGCGAAACGGCAGCAGGATGGGGATGGATGGTTCCGGCACTGCGCTTTCGTTGAGGGAGAGGATCCATTTACCCACACGCTGGCCTATACGGCTGAAGGGCTGTTCGAGTCTGGCCGCTTGCTCGACGAAGCGCGCTATGTTGACGCCGGCCGGCTGACGGCCGACGCGCTTCTGGCTCGACAGCATCCCGATGGCGCATTGGCCAGCACGTATGGCTCAGCCTGGCGCGAAACCAGTGCTTCCGTTTGCCTGACCGGAAACTGCCAGATGAGCCACCTGTGGATGCGCTTCTATGGAACGAGCGGCAACCGCACCTACTATACCGCCGCCAGGAAAGCCGTCACATTCGTCGCCCGCATTCAGATTTTGAGCACACGTGATCCTGATATCCGAGGGGGGATCGCGGGATCCCACCCGATTTATGGCCGGTACGAACGGTTCAAATATCCGAACTGGGCTACCAAGTTCTTCGTGGATGCCTTGCTGGCATTGGACATGGCGGACAGTGGGAATAACCTGTCATCCTACTACGTGGGTTAGATCATGATAGCGGTAATATCTCTTCTCGTGTTGGTTGTCTGCACCCTGCCTCTGGGATATTGGCTTCTGCTGGCCCTGGCGTCGGTGCGCTCGGCGCCACCGCCCGCACTATCGGGCCGGCAGCCAGCGACCCGTTTTGTCATCGCCATACCGGCGCACGATGAAGCGAGCGTGATGGAAACGACGGTCCGCCGCTTGCGTGCCCTGGACTATCCGGCACGCCTATTCGGCGTCCACATTGTGGCAGATCATTGCTCGGACGATACCGCCTCGATCGCGCGCCAGGCTGGTGCAATGGTGCATGAGCGCAACGAAGGCCCCAGAACCGGCAAAGGGGCAGCACTCTCCTGGTTGTTTCAGCGTGCCCTGAGCGGCGATGATTGTGATGCGGTGGTGGTCTTCGACGCCGATACGCAGGTGGATGCCGGGTTCTTGCGCGTGATGGACGCCCGCCTGGCCCAAGGGGAGCAGGTCATTCAGGGTCAGCACATTATCAGCAACCCCGGAACGGGCTGGTTCCCGACGCTGACGTGGGCGATGTTCCTGATAGACAATCGGTTCCAGAACCTGGGTCGCTCCAATCTCGGCTGGTCGGCCAAGCACATGGGCGACTCGATCTGCTTTCGGGCCGACGTTCTACGCAGGATCGGCTGGGGAGAGGGCCTGACGGAGGATTACCAGTTACGGCAGCGGCTACTTCTGGCAGGCATCAAAATCGCGTATGAGCCGGCGGCGATCGGCTACGGTGAAGCGCCCCGTACCTGGGCACAGGCCCGCGCCCAGCGGGCGCGCTGGCTGCGGGGTACGCACGATGCCAGCCAGCGGTTTGCGCACCGTCTGTTCGTAGAAGGGATCAAACGTCGAAATACAGCCTTGCTGGACGGCGCGCTCCAGGCGTATCTCCCCTCTTATTCGACGCTCACGATGGTGAGTGTGCTCGCCCTGGCGATTCAGGTGTTGGTCAACTGGCAGGTTGGACCGGTCCTTTCATCGGGCCTGATCGCTGCATGGGCAGCGGTCGTGGGCATCCTATTTCTCTATCCGCTCATCGGTTTGGCTTTGGAGAAGGCTCCCCTTAGGGCCTATCTGACCATCTTGTCCGGACCATTCTTCATCGTCTGGCGCACGTGGCTGGCATTGACCGCACGCTTTGGCCGCAAACGGGTGACCTGGATCCGCACGGCCCACGGAGAGCAAAAGTGAAAGTACTCACGGTCGTTGGCACCCGCCCAGAGGCGATCAAAATGGCTCCCGTCATCAAGGAACTGGAGAAATATCCCCACCAGATCGAGTCGGTGGTCTGTGCCACCGCTCAGCACCGGGAGATGCTCGATCAAGTGTTGGAGTTGTTCGAGATCCAACCCGATTATGACCTGAACCTGATGCAACCGGGGCAGACGCTTTCCGCGTTGACAGCCCGTACGCTCGAAGCGTTGGACCAGGTCGTCGCCCGCGAGCGCCCGGATTGGGTATTGGTGCAGGGGGACACGACGACGGTGATGACCGGGGCGCTGGTGGCCTTTTACCACAGGGTGCCGGTGGGGCACGTGGAAGCCGGCCTGCGCACCCGCGACAAGTACCAGCCGTTTCCGGAGGAGATCAACCGCCGTATCGCCGACGTGGTCAGTGACCTGCACTTTGCTCCCACGGAGACCAATCGGCGCAATCTGCTGAACGAGGGGGTTCCGGACGCTGGGATCGTCGTCACGGGGAATACGGTCATAGATGCGCTGAGGATGGTGGTGGACCGCGCGCAGAGGTACGTACTCGACAAGTGGGAGCCCCACCTGGATGGCCGGCGGGTCATCCTGGTCACGGCCCACCGGCGGGAGAACTTTGGCCAGCCCTTTCAAGATATCTGCCGGGCGCTGGCCGAAATCGCCCGTAGATATGCCTCCGACTTGCACATCATCTATCCTGTGCATCTCAATCCGAACGTGTGGGAACCGGCTCACGCGGCACTCAGTGGTATTCCGAACGTCACCCTGACCGAGCCGCTGGGGTACGAAGAATTCGTCGGGCTGATGAGCCGGGCCTGCCTGATTCTGACCGACTCCGGCGGGTTGCAGGAGGAGGCTCCCGGGTTGGGGAAGCCGGTGCTCGTCTTGCGTGAGGTGACCGAGCGCCCGGAGGGGGTGGCAGCCGGGACGGTGAAAGTGGTGGGAACCTCGTGGAAGCGCATCGTGGAGGAGACGGCGCGCCTGCTGGACGACGAGGAGACCTACGCGCGCATGGCCCAGGCGGTCAACCCGTACGGTGATGGGATGGCCAGCCAGCGCATCGTGGGGACGTTGGCGGGAAAGCCGATCCATCCCTTCGTATCTCCTGTATCGTGAGGAAAGCCAGTGAGAAAGCACCTGTTCAACATCCTGAAGGTTGCCGTCAGCGCCGGGTTGCTGGTCTACCTGCTCGTCTTCCAGGTGGACCTGGAACAACTGTGGCGGATCGTGTGCCAGGCGCGGTGGGTATATCTGGCCGCGGCGATGGTCCTGATGATCGCGGGCACTGCGCTGCGGGCGGTGCGCTGGCAAGTGTTGCTGCAGGCACTGGACATCCACGTACCGCTGCGCACTCTTGTACATCTGTACTTTGTCGGGGCGTTCTTTAACATTTTCCTGCCTACGGGCCTGGGTGGAGATGCAGTGAAGATGGCTGAACTGGCACGCTCCACCGGGCGCACACCGGAGGCGATTGGTACGACGTTGGTGGACCGTGCCATTGGCCTGTGGGTGCTTTTCGTGTTGGCCGTGTTGGCCCTCCCGTTCAGCGCTTCGCTGCTGCCGCAGGGGTGGGCGCCTATCATCGCTCTCGCCGCGGTGGCCGGGGTGTTGGGGGGCTGGGTGGTGATGGGTACGCCGCTGGTGCCCTGGCTGGGGGGCAAAGTGCGCCTCCCTGGCCAGGAGAAACTGGAGCGGTTCTATCGTTCGGTGTCCCAGTTGGGATACCGGGCCCTGGGCCGGGCGTGCCTGGTGTCCTTGGTCTTCGATATACTGCTGATTCTGTTCAACTTGTTCATCGCTTACGGTTTGAACGTGGACCAGCCATTGGGGATCTGGGTGGTGTTCACGCCGATCATTTCCTTCTCGTTGGCCTTGCCGATTTCAATCGGCGGCCTGGGGGTGCGTGAACAGACGTACCTGTTGTTGTTTGGCTCGCTCGGTGTGTCCAGTACCGCGGCAGCGGCGATGTCGTTGATGAACTATGCGCTGACCAACCTGGTGGTCGGGCTGCTTGGAGGAGTATGGTATGCGCTCGCAGGTACGCGGGAGTTAGCGGCCAAGGGGTGAGAGTATGGAAGTATCTGAGTCAGAAGGGGCAGGCTCGCAGGTAGACTTGTCAGTCGTCATACCCGTCTACAACGAAGAGCGGAACTTATGCCCGCTGTATGAGCAGTTGGGGACGGTCTTGCAGGGCCTGGGGCTGCGCTACGAGATCATCTTCATAGACGATGGGAGCACAGACGGCAGTTACGGTGTACTACAGGGACTGCACGCTGCGGACGGCTGTGTCAAGGTGGTCCGTTTTCGACGCAATTTCGGGCAGACGGCGGCATTTGCGGCCGGGTTTGACCATGCGCGAGGGGCGCTCATTGTCACGTTGGACGCTGACGGCCAGAACGACCCGGCCGATATTCCGCGCCTGCTGGACAAGCGGAACGAAGGGGATTACGACATCGTCACCGGCTGGCGCGTCAACCGCCGGGAGCCGCTGGTGAGACGCCTGGTGTCCCAGGTGGCTAACAGAATGATCAGCCGCATCACTCACATCTCGGTGCAAGACCGGGGGTGTTCGCTCAAGGTGTTTCGGGCTGAACTGGTCAAGAATATGCGGCTCTACGGCCAGTTGCACCGTTTCCTGCCGGAACTGGCCAGCACGATCGGGGTGCGCGTGGCCGAGGTGCCGGTGAACGACCGGGATCGCAAGTTTGGCCGGTCCAAGTACGGGTCGCTGTCGCGGACTCCGCGCGTGGTTCTGGACCTGGTCACCGTCTCGTTTTTGTTGGGCTTCTTTTCCAGCCCGATGCGGTTCTTTGGCTCCATTGCTTTCGGCAGCAGCCTCATCGGTGTGTTGATCGGAGGAGGGCTGGCGTTGGCCAAGGCCTATCGAGGGGTCGTCGGTGGATGGGCGAGTTTTCACGCCTATGAAATCGGCAGCCGGCCGCTTTTCCTCTTTTCCTTTCTGTTGATCCTGTTGAGCGTACAGTTCTTGATGATGGGGCTGTTGGGTGAGATGATCATGCGCACCTACTACGAGGCTCAGAACAAGCCGATCTATACGATCCGAAATGTACTGGACTCACGTGGCTCGTAGTCACGGTCACGTTCGACGAGTTATGGGAGAGTAGGTATGAATTGGCTAAAGCGATACCAGCGCCCAATCTGCTTGTTTCTCATCCTGTTGTCATGCTATGGCTATTTTCTGCCTCGGTGGGCCAGTTGGAGCCAGAATTCTCGGTTGGATCTGGTGATGGCCATCGTGGACCAGGGCACGCTGAGCATTGACGATTACTACGAGAACACGGGAGATTACGCGTACTACAATGGCCATTACTACAGCGACAAAGCGCCGGGCGTCGCCTTCCTGGGCGTCCCATTCTACGCCGTGTTCAAGGGCATCGCTGCGATTCCGCTGGTGGGCCGGTTGATGGAAAAGGTGTCGCGCAGCAGTGCGTTCGAGGCGACGCTAACCGAGGGCGGGACGGGGGTGCTGGAGCAAAAGGTCTATTCTGCCATGGCCTTGTACGTGGTCACTTTCTTCACAGTCTCCGTCCCGGCGGCGCTGTTAGGGGTGTTGCTGGTTTCCATGCTGGGGAGATGGGTGGCTTCCGAGTACACCCGGCTCCTGGTCACGCTGGCGTATGGATTGGCGACGCCCGCGTTCGCATACAGCGGAATGCTGTTCAGCCATCAATTGGTGGCATCTTTGCTGTTTGCGGCCTTCTACCTGGTGTTCCAGCAGCGGGGACGACCTGTGCATGGCGGGCGTATGTTTCTGGTTGGGGTGCTGTTGGGCTGGGCCGTCATCAGCGAGTATCCGGCGGCGCTGATCGCCGGCGCAGTGGCGTTGCTTGCCTTGTGGTACCAGCGCTCGGTGTGGACCGTAGTGTGGGGCGCGTTGGGGGCGCTCGTGCCGGGCGGTCTGTTGATCGCGCACAACTGGTTAATCTTCCAGTCTATCTTGCCCCAAGGGTACATGTACTCGGTGAACTATCACCAACTGCACGACGTAGGCGTAATCAGCATCACCTACCCCCGGGCGGATGCGCTGTGGGGGATCACCTTTGGCTCGTTTCGCGGGCTGTTCTTCCTTTCCCCGATCTTGCTGCTGTGTGTGCCTGGGTTCGTGCTGTGGTTGCGCCGGCGCATCTACGTGCCGGAGTGGATCGTCAGCGTGTGGGCAGTCGTTAGTTTCTTGCTGTTCAATGGCTCTTCGGTCATGTGGCAGGGAGGATATGCAGTGGGCCCACGGTACCTGGTGCCGATGTTGCCCTTTATGGCGATCGGCCTGGCAGTGGCGTGGGAAACGCTGAGGGTTCGCCTGGCTGGGCGCATCGTCGCCGGTGTCTTGGTGGCATGGTCGGTGGCTGCGATATGGCTGGAGACGATCAGCGGCCAGGGTTTCCCCGATTGGACGCCCAACCCTTTATTCAATTATTCGTGGCCCAGGTTCGTGGCCGGGGACATTGCGCGCAATGTGGGGATGGGAATTGGTTTGCACGGGCATGTGAGCCTGTTACCCTTATTCGTGGTCCTGGTGGGGCTTGGGCTGTTGTGGTTCTATAGGCCCTTGGGACGAAAGGAGATAGCGCTGTGAACGGTTCTATTGAACGTTCGCGCTCGTGGTTCAGATCCGGGACGATGTGGATCGCCATCCTGGTATGTGTGGTGGGGATCGTGACCCGCATCCCGTTTCGCTCCCAGATATTGCATCACTGGGATTCGGTCAACTTTGCGCTGGCCATCAATCACTTCGACGTGCGGCTGCACCAGCCGCATCCACCTGGTACGTTCGTGATTTACATCATGTTGGGGCGCTTGTTCGACCTCGTGGTACACGACCCCAATGCCAGCCTGGTCTGGCTGAGCGTGGTACTGAGCGGTCTGGGAGCGGTCGCGCTCTTTCTGCTCGGCACGGAGTGGTTTGGCCGCGAGGTGGGACTGACCACGGCGCTCCTGGCCATCGTCAGTCCGCTGGTCTGGTTTCACGGAGAGGTTGCCCTTTCGTACATGCTCGAGTTTCTGTGGGTTCCGATTCTGGTCTATTTCATCTACAAGATGCAGACCAGGAGTTGGTGGGCCCTGCTGGCATCGGCGCTGATGATCGGCATGGCGGGCGGCATTCGCCCCAATACCCCGGTGTTCCTGTTCCCTCTGTGGATCTTGGGTATCGTGGTCCACAAGTATCCCTTGAAGAAAATCCTGGTGGCCCTGTTGGTGATGGGGGTGGGGGTCTTGATCTGGGCGATTCCGATGCTGGTGATGTCTGGCGGGCTGATGGAATACATCGAGTTGATGCGCTGGTGGCAGAACCAGCACACGGAAGAGTCGGCCAGCCTGGCCGGGGTGGCAGGGAACACGGCCCGCTTTGTCGCGTATGTCGTCTACAACCTGGGCCTGGGATTGGTTCCGCTGGTAATCGCCGCGATTCGCATCGGATGTACCCATCCGCACTTGCCGGGCATCGTCCGCAGCCTCAAGAAGGATTGGCGAGCCCAGGCGCTGGCCGGGTGGGTTGTGCCGGCGGCAGGCTACTTTACGATCATCCATCTGATGCAGCCGGGCCACACGTTTACCATTCAGCCTGCGTTGCTCCTCCTCGCCGGCCTGGCGATCGTCTCCCTGGCCCGCATGAAGGGGGCCTGGCACCGGAACGTGTGGATCGCTGTGACGGTGGTGGTGGTGGCCGTCAACGCGTTGTTCTTTGTCGTCGGCCCGACGTATCTGTTCGGTGACACGCGCCTGTTGTTCACGACCCCCACCTGGAATACCATTCACGATTACGACGTGTACGTCACCGAGCGCCTGGACGCCATCCGGCATTCCTTTCCTCCTCAGGAAACGGCGATCCTGGCCAACGGGCGCAACTTTCGCCTGCCCGATTATTACCTGCCGGATTACCAATTGACGTCACTTTCGTACCAGATCAACGCGTCGCCGGTGATGCTGGCGGAACCGATCCATACGTTGGTTTTCTTCGACGATTCGATGCTCGGAGAGTTGCCGGCGGGGGTAGTCGTGCAGGCTGTGCCATTGCCGGATGGCGAATCCCTGCATTACATCACGTGGGATGAGAGGCACGTCGTCGTGGTGGGCCAGGGTACTTTGGAGATCCGTGAAGAATCGTGAAATCTCATGTGGGGAGAACAGCGTTGGAAAACAGGGTGCAGTGGAGCGAATACCGTCTTGTCGGGCTGGTAGTGGTCAGCGTGCTGCTCTTGACCTCGTTGCCGTACGCCTTTGCCTTTCTCACCGCGCCAGCCGACAGGCACTTTATGGGCTTTATCCTCAACGTCTCGGACCACGCCCAATACCTGGCGTGGTACAGGGGGTTTCAGACCGAGTTTCTGATCTCGAACAACCTGACGCCGGAACCCAACCCGAGTGTCTTCTTCAACCTGCTATGGTGGGCGTTGGGCCGGTTCGGATATGCCACGGGCCTGAATTATGCCATCGTCTACCAGATTTTTCGTTGCCTGGCGAGCGCGTTCTTTCTGGTGATGGTCTACGTGTTCTCCAGTCTGGTGTTCGACGACGTCCGGCGGCGGCGGACGGCGTTTCTGGTGATCGCCCTGGGGGCGGGGCTGGGCTGGCTGTTGGTCGTGTTGAAATATACGCTGATGCGAGGGGAACTTGTCTTCCCCCTGGATGTCTACATCGCCGAGGGCAATTCCTTTCTGTGCATGATGGGGTACCCTCACTTTTCCGAAGCCGCTGGCCTCATCCTGGCGGTGTTGGGGCTGTTGCTGGTGGGGGAGCGGCGCAACCAACTCCGCTACGCCGTCTTCGCCGGCCTGGTCGCACACTTCCTGGGGTGGCAACACGGCTATGATCTGTTCATCGTGTGGGGCATTCCGGCCGCCTACATAGGGGTGCGCCTGGCGTTGGATCGGCGGTTGCCCATGTACTGGGTGAAGGCGCTCCTGGTCACCGGCCTGCTCTCCTGGCCTCCTGCATTGTATGCCGTGTTGCTGACCCGCCTGAACCCGATCTGGGAGGAGGTGCTGGCCCAGTTCCCCAACGCCGGGGTGTTTAGCCCCAAGCCGCTGCACATGCTCATCCTGATGGGCCTGCCGTTGATCACCGCGATCGTCACGCTGGTACTATACGTGCGTGAGTACTTGACGAAGGGGGATGTCAGGCTGGCCCCCGCGAGGAACCGGGAGTTGTTCGTGTTGACCTGGTTTGTGGTGGGGTGGGCGCTGACCTACGTGCCGACGGATTACCAGATCCACATGATCAACAGTTGGCAGGTGCCAGTTGGCCTGTTGGCGACGATCGGGTTGGTGCGGTACCTCGTTCCAGCACTGGAGCGGCGGTGGAAATCTCCTAGGGTGGCCTCGCTGGTAGCAGCCGGCTTCGTCATCCTCGTGTTGCCGGCCAACCTGTACTTGTGGGCGTGGCGTTTCTACGACTTGGGCCGGTACGATTACCCATTCTATCTGCACCGTGACGACGTAGCGGCGTTGGAGTGGTTGGACGAGCAGGCAGAACCCGAGGCGGTCGTGCTGAGCGCGTACGATACAGGGCGCTACGTGCCATCTGTGGCTGGCCGGCGGGCTTTCCTCGGGCATTGGACGCAAACGGTGGATTTTTTCGGCAAGCGAGACATGGTCTCGGAGTTCTTTGCCCAGAGTACGGACGATGCCCGCCGCCAGCAGATTCTGCGACAGTATGGGGTAGATTACGTCCTTTATGGTCCGGCGGAGCGGGCCCTGGGCAATTACTTACCGGATGGCTCCACGTTCCTGACGCCTGTCTTTTCTGCGCCTGAGGTGAAGTTATACGCGGTTACGGGATGAGGTGTCAGGAACGGTGTCAGGAACGGCGTTAGGAACGATGATGGTAGGGTGAGGTTGGATATGGCAAAGCAAGAACGAATCGCCGGTATGGCCAATCGCCAACGGTTGGTCGAGAAGTTAGGCCCCTGGTTGTTGCTCTTGGTGGTCAGCCTGCCGGCGTTGGCACTGCGCCTGGGTACATATCCCCCCATGTGGTTCGACGAAGGGTACCGGACCAACGCGGCGCGCACGTTTGCGGAGCGGGGCGTCTATGGCACCTACACCACCGCCGGGTATCAGCCCTTCGACACGGGCGTATCGAGCGGGCCTATGGACATTGTCCCCATTGCGCTCAGTTTCAGGCTGTTCGGGACAGGTGTGGTGCAGGCCCGCCTGGTCATCGTCCTGTTCACGCTGTTGGCGCTTTTCGGCCTGTACCGTGTTTCGGTGTACATCTACGGGCAACCTGCTGCTCTATTCATCACGTTGGTGCTGCTGGCGTTTCCGGCCATCCATGAGATCAATTTCCTGTTGGTTGGGCGCCAGGTTCTGGGTGAGGCACCTGCGCTGGCCATGCTCGTGCTCGGCTTGTGGCTATGGTTTCGCAGTTGGGAGAGCAGGCGGTGGGTGCTGGCCGTATTGGCCGGACTGGCGTTCGGCTTCGGCCTACTCTCCAAGACGCAAGTGGGAATTGCGTTCCTACCCACCCTGGTTCTGGCGGCCGTGGGACGTGGGTTGACAGATCGCTCACGGCTCGCGAGATCGCTCATCCCAATCGCAGTCGCAGTCGGCGTTGTCGCCGGTTGGATGCTGCTGGGGAGACTGGCCACCACGGAGCAGATCCACCAGGAAAACGACCGCATGCTTGCCGACGCGATAAGGACCTATCTTCTGACCGGGCTTTTTGGGCGTCACCTGAGCACCAGCGCCCTGGTCATTCTGGCGATCATGGGTGTGGGCGTATTGGCCTGCGTGTGCCGCTTGCGAGGTCAATTCCTCAGAGCGGGATGCCTGGATGATCGGGACTGGGCCGAAGCCACGCTCGCTTTGTTCGTGCTGGGCTCTGCGTTGTGGTATGGCTTGCTCTCTGTCGGCTGGCCGCGCTACGCGTACACAGGCTTGATCGCCGGACAGTTGCTGTGTGGCAGGCTGGGTTGGGACGTATTTGAGCGGGTGCGCCAGTGGATTGGTCGGGGTTGGCCCTGGTTGGCTCGTCACGCGTACACGATGGTCATGGCGGGCTTGGCCCTGGTTGCCGTGTTCGTCAACGTCTGGCCAATTCTGCAGTTCAACCAGGATTATCGGGCGCAGGGAATGGCCGATACCATCGGTGTAACAGTTCCACGGGACGCCGTCGTCGAGAGTTGGACGTGGGAACTGGACGCTCTCAGCCCGCACTGGGAATATCACCATCCTCACCAGGATTATCTCACCCTGGCGGTTCAGCAAATGTTCCACGAGGGAAAGCCTTTCGATCTGGACTACGACCTGCTGCAGGCAGACCCCGACTATCTCGTGGCAGGCCCCTTTAGCGATTGGACGAATATCTATGAGCCTGACATCGTCAAAGCAAACTTTACGAAACTCGCCGAGGTCGGTGTTTACCGGCTTTACAGGCGTGTTCGTTGAGGGCGTCCGCTGTGGCCGGTCTCCTGACCGAGCCACGCCTGCGTGGCACGTCGAGCCAGCCGACAGGTTCGACGTGATTCTGATCGCCGCCCTTCTCATAAGTGTACTCGCGCTGTGCCTTTATCGTCTGCAGGTTTACCCTGCCCCCTGGTTTGACGAGGGGTTGAACGGCCAGGCAGCCAGGAATATCGCGCTGCATGGACAGTATGGCTTGCGCTCGTCGGAGGGCCTGGTGGCTTTTCATCCTGCCATACAGACCGGACCTACGGTCCTGCTGCTTGTCGCGCTGCTCTTTCGCCTGGCAGGTGTTGGCGTTCTCCAGGCTCGCCTGGTGGTGGTGGCGTACAGCGTGCTGGCTGTGATGGTCTTTTATTGGCTGGTCCGTGAGATATGCAATCGAAGGACGGCATTTCTGGCCTCACTGTTGTTGGTGTTCGGTTTCGACCACGAGTTCACTTCATTCGTCGTCATGGGGCGGCAGATACTGGGTGAGAACCCCGCCCTGGCTTTCTTTTGGTTGGGTACGCTGCTATGGTTTCGAGCGTGGCGAAGCAGAAGCAGGCTGGCGCTGGTCTGGCCAGGGCTGCTGTGGGGATTGGCCATGCTCACCAAAATCCAGTTTGTGATCATACTTGCGGGGGCGCTGTTCGTTTTCTGGCTGCTGGATCGAATATGGGTCAAGAGACTACACACCCGCCAGGTCCTGATCCCCATGGTGGTCGGTGGTCTGTGCGTGTTGGCCTGGTATGGGGTTCAGGCACTCTCGCTGGGTTTTGCCGATTTCTGGCGTCAGTCTACCGCATTGGGATCGGCGGGAGGGATGCACTGGCTGCACCTGGCTCCGCAGAAGGTAGTAGGCGCTATCTCTCAGTTGTTGGGCTCATCTTTGATTCTGTTAGGCGTACCAGGGATGCTGTACGTCTTGGGATCCAATGGGCAGAACTGGCAGGAAGGCGAGTACTGCCAGGTTTTCCTGGTGCTGTTCACAGCCATCTGGTTGGGGTGGTACGCCTTCCTGTCCATTGGCTGGATGCGGTACGCGTTCGTGCCGGCGGCGATGAGCACAATCTTCACTGCGCGCCTGCTTGGGGATGTGTGGGACTGGGCGCGGCAACGCCGTCCGGTGCTCCATCGGTGGCTGCCTCTGGCACCGGGTCAGGTGGCCGTGGGGGGAGTGATCGTGATGTTGTTGGTATCAGGCTGGGTACCCCTGGTAAAACAGATAGTCCAGAGCCCTGACAGTGGGTTGCAGGAACTGGCCCAATTCCTCAATGGCCGTGTTCCCACCGATGCGGTCATCGAATCGTGGGAGTGGGAAGTAGACTTGCTGACGGACCATACTTATCACCACCCCCCTTATGAGATTACCAATGCGTTCACGGAGCAGGTATGGTACAGCACTCCGGTACCTACGGGTATCTATGATCCGATGGCCGCTCGTCCGGCATACTTGATCGTAGGCTCTTTCGCCCGCTGGACGGGGATATACTCGCGGGAGTTCTTGGAACGAAGATGCACGCTGGTCGGGTCCTTTGGGGAGTATACTCTGTGCAAGGTGAACACTGATGAACAGAAGTAGTCTGGCAGGTTGGCGAACGCTGTGGATAGCCGTATTGGCCGTCTTGCTAATAGTGGCAGGCGAAAGGGCACTGGCGCAGGAGGGAGGCTGGAGCACGCCAGCGATGATCTCCACCAACACGGTCAGTTCGTGGTTCCCTGACGTGGTCGTGGACGACTGGGGGCGACCTCACGTCGTCTGGAACAGTGGCCGACCTAAAGGCCAAGAAATCATGGATCTGTTGATGTACAGCACGCTCACAGATTCAGGCTGGCTGGAGCCAGGCGACGTCGCAGTGACCGCTTATGGCGGGTATACGGTCCGTCCGGCCGTAGCCGTGGACAAGGCTGGCACGTTGCACGTGACATTTCGAGGGGAGACGACGATCTATTACACCAGCGCGCCCATCTCCGAAGCCCGGAAAGCCTCCTCATGGACACCCCGTAGACGGATCAGCGGGGCCGGCAACGATACGGCCTATTATTCCGACGTGGCCGTGGACGAGCAGGGTATGATCCACGTGGTGTGGAACGAAGGTGAATCGGCTGATGTGGGAGAACGGTGGGTATGGTTCGGCACCCCGCAAGGTGCTGCGCTCTACGATGGAAAGGGCTGGCGAATTCAGGAACCTCAAGCGGGCCTCGGCAACCGTGTGATCTACGCCATGATCGAAGATGCTGCTGGTGCACAGTGGTTCGGAACGGACGAAGGCGTGTACCGGTTTGATGGCGTCACCTGGCAGACGCTCACCACGCAGGATGGCCTGGCCGGCCAACAAGTATACTGTCTGGTTCAGGACCCTGACGGCAGGCTATGGTTTGGCACCGATGGAGGAGTGAGCCTCTACGATGAGGAAGACAGACGTACGCCATGGATAAACTACACCGTCTTGAGCGGACTGCCGGACAACGCCGTGCATGCGATCGCCATAGATCCGCTGGGGGTGGTGTGGGCCGGCACGGAAAAGGGAGTGGCCAGTTACGACGGCGAGCGCTGGGTGAGGTATGCCGACCAGGATGGTCTGGCTGCCGCCGCAGTCAACGCTGTTGCTGTGGATGCCCAGTGGAACGTGTGGGTAGGCACCGGCCAGGGGGTAAGCCAGTACGATGGGCAACGCTGGACCACGTACACCGTCGAGAATGGGTTGGTTGGTAACGTGGTGACTGCGATCACCGTGGACCAGGAAGATGTGATGTGGTTTGGCACAGACAACGGGGTGAGCCGGTTTAATGGTCGAGAGTGGACATCTTATACCCCCGGAGGTGGGTTGGTGGGCGGCGCAGTCACGGCATTGTTGGTAGATGGTGAAGGCATCTTATGGGCTGGAACCGACGCGGGGGTGAGCCGGTACGATGGGCGGGCGTGGGAAACAGTTACACTCCCGCCAGGATTTTCTGGCCAGAAGGTCACAGCCATCACGGAAGATCGGCGGGTGAACGCCATGTGCCCCTCGTGTGCGGATATCTTCTACCGCCACTCGACCGATGGGGGCAAGACCTGGTCTGCTGCGGTCAATCTCTCCAGTTCGTTCGCTGGCTCGGCCAAACCCCAGATACACGTGGGTAGCGGAGGCAAAGTCTACGTGACGTGGGAAGAAGGGGAAGACTGGTACCTCTACGAGGGGTACCCCGTCGCTTCGATGTACACGTACTCCGCCGACGGCGGGCACACGTGGAACAAGCCCATCGCCTTTACTTCCCCCTGGGGAGCGCCCCAGCAGATGGCGCTGGGGATAGGTCAGGAAGGCAGTCTCGTGGTCGTGTGGCGGGTGCCTGAAGCAGACTCGTTCTATTATCAGATCTCTACGGATGATGGCACTACATGGTCTCAACCAGCGCCCATACCCGGCGTGCTGACCAACGTGTGGGCACCGTTCAGTCTGGATGCCTGTGATGCAACCACCGACAGCGCCGGTACCGTTCATTTCCTGGTTCTAGGGCATCGGTTTTCCCTTGAGGAAGACCTGGGCGTTTTCCACCTGGTGTGGGATGGTTCCACGTGGTCCTCACCGGTCCGTGTTTTCGCGTCCAGCGACCCGCCCGAGTGGCCCAGGATCGAGATTGGGGCGGGAAACCAGGTCTATGCCACCTGGTTCACCAGAGATCAAAAACATATCGAGGATCCCGACCATGGTCGGTACAAGATATGGGTATCATTCTACGAGGCAAGTGCGCCGCCTCAGACCCCCTTTCCCTCGCCGGTGGTGGCTTCTACTGCAGAATCGGGCACGCCTGAGCAGGCCAAGCCTACGCCTACTGCCACACCGGTCTCCATTATCGTTCCGGCTGATTCTGGATTGCCGCCGGGGCTTGACACCGAGAGCGACGAAATCGGCCGGTTGGCCCTGGCCCTTTCGCCGACCATCATCGTCTTGTTGGCCATCGTCGTCCTGCGACTCAGAAAGCCCAGGTATCGTAGGTAGTCTGCCCCGGCGTTCCGGGTGGGCAGGTAGGATGTGGCGTCGGCTAGTTGGGAGCAAGGTACCATTGACGCTCGCCATGCCCCATGATATGATACGCTGCGCATGGACGGCTTGGGTTCGACGGCTATCCTGATCTTGGACTCCTCCAACTCACCCTCGACTCGCCCAGGCTTGCTTGGCCTGGGCTTCGTTTGTGGAGGTAAACACGGGACCATGGGTAGGAAATTTGTTGGGATCATGTTGAGCCTGGTGCTGGCCGGGACTCAGTTTGTGATCGGCAATCGGCGATCAGAATCGCTTCGGGCCAGTGGTGTCGGCGTCGCTCACGCCCAGGGGAGCAACGACTGGCCGCAACTTCAGCACGACGCTCAACGCACAGGGTATACCCCGGAAGAGGTGCAACCGCCTTACACGTACCTGTGGAAGTGGAACGAGGTGCCATTTGCCAGTCGCACTCAGCCGGTCGTGGCAGGTGGGCGGCTGTTCATCGGGGGATTGGACGGCGTTCTGTATGCCCGCGATGCCCGCACCGGTGCGCCTGTGTGGAGTTTTGCCACCGCAGGGCCGATCCGCCATTCGGCCGCGGTTTACAACGGCAGAGTGTTCTTCGGCTCGCACGACGGCAAGGTCTATGCGCTCGACGCAGCGCGGGGTACGCTGTGTTGGCAATTCCAAACGGGGGCTGGGGTCGCTACTGCGCCAGCAGTGGCCAACGACACGGTGTACATCGGCTCCACCGATGGCGTGTTCTACGCCCTGAACACCAGCAACGGTAGCGCGCACTGGCGTTATGACGTGGGGGTGCCGATCCTGACCTCTGCGGCGCTGAGCGTTGACGGCAACACCGTCTATTTCGGGGCTGAGGACATCGCTGCCTATGCGTTGGACGCTGCCAGTGGGGCGTTGCGTTGGCGCACCCGGCTGCAGGGCCAGTCGCTAGCCGACCGCTGGCCCGTCGCCGTGGGCAATTCTGTCATCTATCGCTCCCAGCCACTGCGCTTTTTCCACCGGCTCCTGCACGAGGGGGACGACGTGATGGACGAGGCAGGGACGGTAGACCCGAACTGGGCGGCCGATTGGAGCAAAGTGCGTCCCAGGATCGTGAACTTGCTCACCCGATATCCCGATCGCCAAACCTTCTTTGTGTTGGACACCGCTACAGGGGCCCTGCGAGGACCAGCACCCGTGCTGTATACCTACGGTAATGGGGATTCCCCCGGCCCTCCGACAGTGCGCGGCGAGGAGATCTACACCCTCTATCGTGCTCGCCACAGCATCCACCACGATGCTGGCTCGGTGCACGTCACCACCCGCTACGATTCTGCCCTGGGGCGGATGGATGTGCGCACTCTGGACATCACTGGGCTGACGCTGGCCCCAGGAGAACGCTGGCAAATGGAGTATCGTGCCACGTCTGACGAGCCAGCGATGCTGAGCATGGCGGGGAGTATGTTGTTCGTGGACTCCTGGACGCAACTGGGCGGCATAGACGTAGATACGGGGCAGCTGTTTGAGGTGGCCAACGTGGCCGACTACTGGCCTGAATGTGGAGCCAATTGTGTAGGCCGGTCTGGCCCTATGCCGTTCTTCGATAGTTACCCATTCCCGGGCCCCCGGGTGGGTGAAGGTCGGAGCCATCGGCCGGCCGTCATCGCCAACGGCGTGATCTACTGGCGGGTCATTGAGGGGGGCCTGGCGGCCATTGGCCATGCGTCTGGTACGCAGTCTGAGCCCTACTTGTGGCAGGCCAGCGACTCGATTTCTCTGGCACCAGAGCCCGTTTCCGGCGATTCGGCAGCCTCCACCTCAGCCGAGAGTGTGGAATCTCTGGCCGATTACGTGTGGGACGAGCCTGTGCGCCCTGTACCGTATCCCGATAGCACGCTGGTCGCTCAACTGGAGGAGGAGGTTCAGGCCGTCGTGAACGCGGGTCACCTGGCCCCCTTCTTCCTCGAGCGAGGATTTACCACCGGCCAGGGGATACCTGACGACTCCTATCACCCTGAAGAGGGCCAGACCTATTTCCAACCCGGCAATGTGTATTGGTTCGATCCGGGTGAGTTGGTGTATACGCTCAGCCTGGCCTATCCCTATCTCTCGGACCTGCTGAAGAGCCAGGTGCGTGCCTATCTGCGCAACGAGATGAGTCACTATCCACCACTGGAGCCGCTGCCTCGGCCCATGGAGTCCACCTGGTTCGTAGAAGGGACGCGCCGGGAATCGTATCCGGTAACCTTCGTGCCCAATGCCTGGCCCCCACCGGCACCTCCGCTGTCTACTCTCTATGCGCTGTGGGCTTATGCCGATGCTACCGGCGACTGGGAAACCCTGCGTGGTCAATGGTCGCGGATCAAGGCGCTGTTTGACGACAAGAAGGACGAGGTGAATAGCTATGCAGCCATCAGCGGTGCGATCGGCTATGCGCGCATTGCGGCTCGTCTGGGGTACAGTGCGGAGGCCCAGACAGGGAGAGACGTTGCCGTGGCGGCAATGGCCGCCGGCCAGAACTTTCCTGCATTTCTGGCCACTGCCAACGCCCGCTATCCTGACCCCCGCAATCAGACGACCGGCCTGCGGGCCCCAGTGTTTTTCGGCCTTGTCCCCGAAGTGGGGCATTATCTCCGCGATACCAACGGCAGCGTTGTGGCTGCCTATCTGGACACCTTGACCCGGCCTTACGACGGTGAATTCCTGTGGTATCTGACCCGGCTGGGTATTCAGAAAGAACTTGGGGAATCCAGTTTCCACGGGCCCGAGTTGGCCTGGTCTGTGTTCCTGGCCAGGGCGTTTGCTCAGGAGGCTCACCGTGCAGACCTACAGCGCTGCCTGGACCGGCCGTGGGGGCTGGGGGATCTATACTACTTGCAGAAGCTGGTAGCCACCATCGAGTCCGATAGTTCGCCCAATTTCGGTTCATCAACCATGCAGGTCTCCAAACGTGTGCCTGCTTCCGGCGAGACGATCGCCTACACGATCGTGTTACGCAACAGTGGAGATGCACTCACGAGTACCGTCTTCCTGACCAATACGGTCCCCGCGGGTTTGACCTATAATGGTTCCCTGCTGGCCTCCATTGGCAGTGTCAATCACGCCAATGGGACCATTTGTTGGAGCGGCGTTCTCTCTCGTACTCCGGTAGTGACGCTCACCTACAGGGTCGTCGTGGAGGAGGTAGACAAGCCTGCCGCGATCGAGAACAGAGCGATCATAGACGCCGGCAAGTGGGGCGTCTTTACGTGCGCCACCACGGTCTTTGTGGATGGATATTCTACCTATCTGCCCCTGGTGGTCAAACGTTGACCCGCGCGTTGTCCCAAGATGCAGACGTCGCATTTGAACGGCCCCCAGAGTGGGAAAAGGCGGATTCACCGAACGGCCATCGTCGTTCTGGCTGCCTGTATCTTTGCTGCCGCCGGCCTCGAAAGGCTCGGTCCGGGCCGGGTGGCCTACAGCCAGAGCAGCACAGCTGCGAGCCTTCGCATCAGTAACGTGTGGGCGAACGCGACGACGGTGGGCCGCTACGAGAAATTCGAGTTGACGTTCGACATTGCCGGCACCGTAGCCACTCACCTTGATTGGCCTTACGACCCCAATCCACCTCCCGGTCTTCCGGCTCGGGCCGGCATCACGGTGGATGGGCTCTTTTCTCCGGACAACTGGACCACGGTCTATACCCAGCCGGCCTTTCTATACCAGCCGTACACCTATACGGTTCGCGGCCAGGAGTTCGATCACCTCTATCCGTCCGGTGCGCCGGTCTGGAAAATCCGTTTCGCTCCGCCTGCTGCGGGCGTCTGGCGCTATCGGATCCGGGCCACCGATGGTTCGGGCACGGTGTTGTATCCCGCCAGCGGCGATGTACCATTCACCGTCACGACGTCCGACAACCCAGGTTTCCTGCGCGTTAGCCAGACCGACCCCCGCTACTTCGAGTTTTCAGACGGCACGCTCTTCATCGGCGTAGGTCACAACGAAGGCTTTGACCGGGCCCGCATGGTCCAGGAAGCAACGGCCAAGTTTTCCAAATTCGCGACTCAACGAGCCAATTTCATGCGCGTCTGGATGAGCAGCAGTTCGGTCTTCGGCTCGGCGTGGTGGCCCTGGTCGTCACATCATCTCAGTTATGATGGGTACTTGCCCGCCACCAGCCTGACGACGGAAGAGGCCTATGCCGATGGTGACGTGGCGATGAAGATCTATGGAGACAATCCCTGCATGCACCAGGGATCCAGGTACCCCATCTCTGTGCTCCCAGGAAAGGTATATCGCGTCAGGGCGCGCATCAAGGCGGTCAACGTAGGCGGTCCCTCCCAGGCGGGAAAGCCTTACGGTTTCGTCGTCAAGGTGGGGGATTGGCTGGGCCAGGACTGTGCCTCTCCCAATACTGGAACTCTGGTCACTTCCTACGTGGCCGATACAGGGGGGGCCTGGCAGATCATCACGGGCAGCCTGACGACCGCCGCGAATCAGTACTTTCTCGGCAATCTCTACCTGGCCTTGGTGAACACCACTCGCGGTGCGGTGTACGTGGATGAGGTCTGGTTGGAGGAAAAGACAGGACCGGACTCGTATGGTCCCAACGTCCTGCCCAAGCCGAAGGTGAACGTTCACACGTATTTTGATCCAGTCAGGTCCTGGCAGTGGGACCGCGTTCTGGATGAAGCGACAGCGCGTGGCGTCTACCTCAAGTTGGTCGTGCTGGAGAAGAACGATTGGATTTTCAACCGCATTACGCCCTCGGGCGCGATGACGACCACGGCGAACAACAATAACTTTTACGCTGTGCCAGGCACCAAAGTGCGCTGGTTACACCAGGCGTGGTGGCGCTACCTGACCGCTCGTTGGGGGTATTCTACGGCGGTGCACTCCTGGGAACTGCTCAACGAGGGCGATCCATACAATGCGTACCACTACGATCAGGCCCAGGCCTTTGCCCGGTACATCCATGAACACGACCCCAACCGCCACATGGTGACCACGTCTCTCTGGCACAGTTTCCCCATGGCCGAATTCTGGGCCAATCCTGCCTATTCTGACCTGGATTATGCGGATCTACACGCCTACATCTCTACCGGCTGGGGTAGATATGCTGTCATTCCTGATCAACCTCCGCCTCCCCTGACCTATACGAATCGCAGGGACTGTGACGGAAGCGGGTGGAGTGTGACACTGAACGGCGCGGACCGCGCCCACAGCGCCAACCTCTGGGGGATCGGCATCCGGGGAGACGGGGAATGGCTGCTCCGGTATCGGTTGCGGCTGGAGGGATGGTCTGGCTCTTGTGAGCAGGGCAATACTCTCTCCGGCCCCCGGCTGATCTGGTGGATGGGGGAGAGAAGCAACGTCGTGCCGCCGCGGGCCGATGGAGTGGACTGGCGCTGCTCCACACCTATCACTCCCACGGACTGGGTGACCTACGACAGCGCTCACGTGGCCGGGGGGGCCAGCGCCCCGTTACAGGCCCGCATTTTCATCACCGATGGTCTGCCCCACCACCTTACCATCGGCGTGCAGAACCGCTATGGCACCGGTGGCGTGGCCTACGTGGACGCGGTGGAACTGGTCGCACCCGACGGTACAGCGTTGGCCATCAACGGCCAATTCGCTCTCGATTCCATGCCCGACGATGCAGCGCTGTACACGGCGGCCTATAGCCTGCTCGAGGGGGGCAGGAGTCCCGCAGGGGCCGGGATGCCACTGGTGCGTGGCGAGGCGGGACTCGATCATCCTGGAGGGCCCCAGGAAGAACTGGACGATCTGGCCAAAGATTCAGAAGGTGTCTGGTTACACAATCTCATCTGGGGTGGAATCAACCCGGGCGGGATGTACGATCTCTATTACTGGGCTGACAATATCCGTTATCACGATCTGTATGATCACTACAAGCACTATCAGGATTTTCTGGATGGCATTCCGCTGAATAACGGTGCCTATCGAGACGCCGAGGCAACCGTCTCCCACCCAGACCTGCGGGCTTGGGGGCAGAAGGATGTGGTGCACAGGCAAGCGCATCTGTGGATCCAGAACCGTCGTCACACCTGGCGGAACGTCGTGGATGGCGTCAGCATCCCTGCATTGTCTGGGCGAATCACGATTCCAGGTATGCCGCCGGGGGCCTATCGGGTGGAGTGGTGGAACACGATTACCGGCGCGATCGTCAAGACGGAGGTCGTCGAAGCCACGTCCAATGGCCTCGTGCTGAACCTGCCTGTTCTGCTCAATGACGACATTGCGGCCAAGGTTAGTTGGGCAGGGCCTCTGCTGGGGTTGTCCAAGACAGTCAACCGCTCCACAGCCAGGCCAGGGGATGTCCTCACCTACACTCTCGTCGTAGCCAACGCGGGGATGACCGGTGTAACCTGCACCCTGACCGATGCAATACCCACAGGCACGGCCTACGTCTCACACAGTGCCAGCGTCACGCCGCTGACCGGCAATCTGGATGATTCGGCGGGCATCCGATGGACGGGGGAACTGGGCAGTGGCAAGCGCGTGACCGTCACCTTCGCCGTCCGCGTGGGGCCGCGGGAGGGGCCACTGGCTGTGTTCAACGTCGCAGCCATCGAAGCAGGATCGGAGCGCATAGAAAGGCGGGCGCTGACGATCGTCAACGCCCGCCAGGTTCATCTTCCTCTGGCCCTCAAAGGAGGATAGCCGCGTTCAGACATCCGGAGTCCCCACCTTGTCGGGGGCAGCCCTGAATGTGGCAACCGGGTCCTCCGCCCTCAGCGGTCAATCCTCACGTACTGGATTTTGCTGTAGCCACTGCCATAGGGTGTCTGCCAGGGATCGCCGCCTGGATTCTGACTGGTGCCTTCACAGACGCCCAGGCCAGCGTTTTGAGCAGCGAACAGGTAGTCGTACGCTTTCTGGTTGGTCACCCACCCCTCGGCGACCAGGAGGTCGATCATGACGCAATCAGTCGCCACCGGGTCCGTCGAGAAAAGGAAACTGTTGGGAGCATCGTTGAAGGTCTTCCACGACGTTGGCGGGACAGCGGTCGCGCCGTAGGCCCCGTACAGCCCATCCCCCACGGTGAGGATGGTCTTGTCTTTGATGTTGGGGTTGCGGGATATATCCACCAGCGGGCTGTAGTCTGACCTGTACAACGAGCTGGAGGGGCTGATGTGGTCGTGCAGGCTGTCGGAACCGGCGCGTTCGATCTGGTCAATGCTCCCAAAGTGGTTCTTGAAGCCGAGGCTGACGGGGTGGATGCCGTGTTCCTTGATAATTGGCATGTTGATTAGATAGGTAGCGTCATACAGCACGTCAGCCAACAGGCGGTCTGTTAGGTGGCTGTCAGAGAATTGAACGGTCAGGCTGCTGTGTTTACCGTAAGACACCGCGTGGACCCCCGCACAGTCGGTATAGCCATAGAATTGGACGTTAGGGTAACTGGACAGGATTGGGTTGCGGAAACGATCCGGGATCGTACGCCCGCCCCCCTGGGTGGCATCATAGATCCACATGTCATTCTGCTGTACTCCTGCTCCCACCATGCCGGCGATGAGGGCCTTGACGGGGTGAGGTAGCGCGTCAATGCGGTTGCCTGTGCCCGTGCACCCCCCGTTGCCCCCACTGTTGTTAAAGTTCACCTTGATGGCGATCTTTTGCCCTGCCTGGTAGCCTGCCGCCTCGACCCGCGAGAACAGGGTCTCCCAGACGTCGGCCCAGGTACTCTTGCTCGTCAAGTTCTGCAATCCAACCCTCACCATGTCGTCCACGACGCTCTGGCTCACCGCGCTACCGTACCAGCCGGAGCCAGACCAGTTGGTCGCGTCGGGGTCGTGCACGTGCACCACCCGAGCAGTGCCTGGCTTCGGAGTTGGAGTCGGAGTTGGAGTTGGAGTCGGTGTTGGCCTGCCGCCCCTCACGACTGGCAGATACGCCTTGGGAGTCAGCGATGGGTCTGCAGCGCGTGAGGTGGGTTCCGTGCCCGCGATCGCACAGCGGCCCACTAGCGTTCCCAGCAGAATAGTGCCCGTGCCCTTCAAGAGCTCTCGACGTGTGATTCTTCTGGTCTTCATCATAACAATCCCTTTCCTATTCCTATATCTCTCGTTGAGGGTCCATCATAACCGAAAGCAGCCCACAGGTCAACATGACTTTTTTCCCAGTACATAGCGTGTAAGGCAGGCTTTCCAGCCCGTCCGGCCATTGGACTGGAAAGCCTGCCCCACGTCTCGAGGACCGATTACGGAGTCCCTACGGCAGGTACATCCTGACCACGAAGGGCAGGTATACCCAGCGGGTGGCATCCACCGAGAAACTCCAGGTCCAGGATCCAGGATTGCCAGCACTGTCCCGCGCCGAGATCGCCACTGTGTGCGAACCGTTGGCCAGGGCAGCGCTGGGCGTGTAGGAGATTACGCCGGTGCTGACGCTGTAGGCATGTGCTACGAGTTTGCCGTCCACCGTCATGGTGATCGTCGTGCTGTTGATGCCGCTCAGCGTGTCAGCCAACGTGGCGCCGATCGCGGGTAGTGAGGTGGTGACTGTGCTTCCCGCAGCAGGAGTTGCGTTGTTCATAGTAGGGCCGGAGATGTCGTAAATGATCATATCGCTGGCTGGATCCCCTTCATTCCCCACCGCATCCTTGTAGACCACGGTAACTGTCTTGCTTCCCTCACCTGTGGTCAAGGTGACAGTCGCGTTCGGGCTGTACGTGATCCAATGCCGCACGTTAGACGCATCCGCCACGTCGCCGTCCAGGTACATCTCGGTGGTATCGTCCGGCGCGTTCAGGGCCAGGTGGACGTTGTTACCGTTCGTATAGTCCCCCTCGGCGATGGTCACGGTTCCATTCGGTGAGGTACTGTTGACGATAAAATTGGCGTCGCTGTCATCCTGGCTCGAATTCCCGGCCAGGTCGGTGGCGACCACACGCACTCGCACGTGTATGCTGTCGAGAGCAGGAACGGCCCACGTGTAGGCACCATCGTTTTCGGTGCCGGCGATGATGAGACTGGGGAAGGAGGCTCCGCCATCGGTGGAGTAGTAGAGGGCGATGGGAGTGGCACCGAAGTGGGCGTCGCTGGCATTCCAGGTGATCTGGCAACTGTCCCCGTTGTAAAAGATCTGTCCACCGTTGGGCGCGATCAGCGTCACACCCGGCGCAGTGCTATCCACAGTGAAGTTGGCGTCGCTGTTGTCCTGGCTCGAGTGGCCGACCAGGTCCGTGGCCACCGCGCGCACCCGCATACTGGTGTTGTTGAGGGCCGGGACGGCCCACGTGTAGGCACCATCGTTTGCGGTCGCAGCGACGATGAGGTTGGGGAAGGAGGCTCCACCATCGGTCGAGTAGTAGAGGGCGATGGGCGTGGCACCGAAGTGGGCGTCGCTGGCATTCCAGGTGATGGAGGCGTCGTGCCCACCCTGCAGGTACTCGCCACCGTTGGGTCCAGTGATCGCCACCGTGGGGGCCGTGCTGTCAATGGAGAAATTGGCGTTGCTGGCATCGTTGTTCGCGTTGCCGGCCAGGTCGGTGGCGATCACGCGCACGCTGGCGCTGGCATTTTCGAGGGTGGGGACTGTCCACACGTAGGAGCCGTCGTTTTCAGTGGCAGCGACGATGAGATTGGGGAAGGATGTGCCGCCATCGGTGGAGTAGTAGAGGGCGATGGGCACAGGGCCGAAGTTGGTGTCGCTGGCACTCCAGGTGATGGTGTAGTTGCTGCCGCCCTGCAGCAGTTCTCCGCCATTGGGCGCGGTAAGCGTTACGCTGGGAACGGTGCTGTCAACGGTGAAGTTGCCATCACTGCCATCATGGCCTGTATGGCCGACCAGGTCAGTAGCCATTACGCGCACCCGTACGCTGGAGCTATCGAGGGCAGGTATGGTCCACACGTAGGAGCCGTCGTTTTCGGTGGCGGTGGCAATGACGTAAGGGAAGGTGGTTCCGCCGTTGGTGGAGTAGTAGATGGCGATGGGTGTGGAACCCAGGTGGGCGTCGCTGGCATTCCAGGTGATCGTAAAGTTGCTGCCGCTCTGCAGGATTTCTCCACCGTTGGGCGCACTGAGGCTCGCGGCCGGGGCTGTGCTGTCAATGGTAAAGTTGTTGTCGCTGTCGTCCTGGCCGGAATTCCCCCCCCGATCCGTGGCGGCCACCCGCACCCGCACACTACTGCTCTCCACGGTAGGGACGGTCCAGGCATAGGATCCGCCATTTTCGGTGGCAGAGGTGATGAGGTTGGGAAAGGAGGCGCCGCCATTGGTGGAGTAGTAGAGCGCGATGGGGGTGGAACTGAAGTGAGCGTCGCTGGCGCTCCAGATGATGGTGAAACTGCTGCCACCCCGCAGCAGTTGGCCGCCGTTGGGCGCGCTGAGGGCCACGCTGGGAGGAGTATTGTCAATCGTGAAGACCGCGTTCGACTGGTCGCTGGCGCTGGCTTCGCCGTCTGAGGCCTCGATGCGCATCAGGTAGTTGGCGCCGTCGGCGTAAGCGGTGGTGTCGAACCCATTCCACGTATGTATCGTCGGTGCTTCAGCCTCACTGTAGGCTACCTGGTAGAGGCTCGTGCTCCAGGTACTGCCGCCATCGGTGCTCAGATACACGTTGTACGTGATGACGTCCTGGTTGGGATCTGATCCCCTCCACTCGATGGTCCGGGTGCCGCCCCAATACTCGCCCCCGTTGGGTGCCGTGACGGTCAGGGTGGGGGGGCGATTCTCCTGGAACCCGGCGACCGCGATCAGGTCAATGCCCAGCGCGTCCGCGTAGGTGTTGGTGAGCGTGTCTTGGAAGCGCACCGTGACTTGGCTATCGCTCGTCAGTGACAGCGGCAGCGGGAAGACGAGCACTGTATTGCCCGAGACGGTCCCGAACATGTGGACGTCGTCTATCCACCACCCGTCTGGCTGGTAGGGACCCTCTATGCCCAGTGGATCGCACCGGAACACCCATCGCCACTGGGCAGGATGCCCGGCCGCCGTCGCGGGGACCTGGATCCTCACCACGTCGGTCACCGTCCCAGACCAGGCCGGATGGGTGCCGGAAACCGTGGCATTGTACGATCCCTGGATGAACCACGTCTCTGTCACATTTGACCAGTCGGACCAGGTCCCACTCAAGTCCTGAGCCCGGTACTCGATCCAGCCGCCATCATAGTTGTGCTCCGAGACGACGCGGTGCCAGAAGCGGAGTTCCCCGTCACGCACGTTGAACGGCAAGGTGATGGGAGTGGAGGTCAGGTAATTCATACAGGCGTAGGGCACGTCGTCGGTCCACCAGGCGTGGGTGGCACTGTTGTAGTGCTGTTCATCGGTGACGATGAGTGTGAAGCCGGTGGCGGTCCATCCGCCTGTACCACTTTCCATGTCGTCAGAGAAAAAGTGCTGGGTGGTGGGAGTGTACGAGATGGTGCCTGCGGCCTGACCGTCTGCGGTGACGGTGAAAGACTCTTCCGAGGTGGCACCGTGGACCGTCAGCGTGTAGGCGTTCATACCGGAGGTTACCGGGACGGTATAGGTGGCGTCCAGCGCATATCGAGTCGCCGTGTATGCCACCTGGTATAACGCCCTCCGGCTAATCGGCCCCCAGACTCGCCCGGCCACGTCGGGGAATGGCCCCCAGGTCCAGGAGCGGTGATAGTACCCGCTGGATGGGTGGCTGTACTTGAGGCCCAGTTTGGCGTTCTCATTGCTGGCCTGATATGCCAGCCAGTATGGCGTGTCGCCCGGGATGGACTGAGGCATGAGGTCGAACCACAGCCAGCCCGGTTGGGTGAGGACATCGGTGACGGTCAGAGGGTCGCTCTGGGCGAGCAGGAGACGCGGCTGTCCTTCTGTGTCCCCATACAAGGCGACGCGGAATTGCGTCTCGCCGGTTTCGGTGATGTAGATCGCGGCTCGATAAATGAAGCCACCTTCGGCGGGCATTGTGTACGGCGTGAAGTTGATCGCGTCTGTGATGGTGGATGCGTAGGCAATCTCCGATGGGTTGTCGCCCAGTGTCCCGGTGATGCCACTCACGTATTCTTCCTGGAGCACCCGGTAGGTGTTGTCGGTAGCGTGGGTGTCGGTGGTGCTTCCACTGATACCTATCCCTGTGCTCACCTGCTCTGCCGTAGCGTGAAAGGTGTGGGTACTACTCATGGCGAGCACAGCACTTACCATAAGCAGCCCTACAATGACGGCTCCGATCAATCCAAGTAGACTGCGGAGCCGGGAACTGAATGTCTGCCGTACTCTTCCTGAACGAACTTCAACGGTGCTTGGCACTGGAGCACTCATGTCTATACCTCCTGCACGTGGATAGATGCCGCCACTCTGATCTTACCAGGTTCCCGTTGGATTGAGGTGGCAGGAAAGTGAACAAGGTATTAGATGGCTGCATCTCGACCTGGCACGCCTGCTGGGAAGTGCCAGCGCAGCCATCGTGACCGCCGTGATCGGTCAGGGCGGCTGGCAACTGCTGGGGCTGGTTCTTTACTGACCTGTGAGGTCGTCACCCGGTTGGCCGGT
>Ga0315277_10000930_pt1 | contig 44036 bp, 35 predicted proteins | sample YL17G05_15_MG_FD_203695 | JGI IMG/M metagenome (GOLD analysis project Ga0315277, IMG submission 203695) | Sediment microbial communities from Yellowstone Lake, YNP, Wyoming, USA - YL17G05_15 | ecosystem: Environmental > Aquatic > Freshwater > Lake > Sediment | place: USA: Wyoming | collected... | reverse complement strand
ATTGCCTTTGCAATAAGCAGGATATGCCGCGGGCTATGAAACCGAAATTAGTGGAGCGAATCCTTAATGTACCCTGTTATCCGATGGTAGCAATTAACCCAACATTCCGGGAAGAGTTAATGAACCTCATTACAACGGCGATTGACGAATGGGCACGCTCGGCAGGTCAAAAGGAAGGAAAAGGACCTGGGGAAGAAACAGAAGAAATGGAGTAATATTGAAAGCACCCCTCGAATACCTTAAACATTTACGAGAGCTCCGCTGTGGAAACTATGAGTAAATGGGAGCTATTCGAGGGACCTTTTCAAAATTCGAAGAAATTTAGAAATTTTATTTGGTTAATAATGGAAATTACAAGTATTTTTGTCGATTTAATATATCCATGGCAATTGAAATGCGTAATATTAATTTGACCATTGCAATTCCGTCTAATGTCTTAGAGGATTGTAGTGATCTACGTGCGAAAACCTTGAAAATTGGACAGATTGCCAGAGCCGCTTCAATTTTTAAGGTTAGAAAAATCATTATCTATTCGATTAGTAAAGCATATTTGACCAAATATTCAAACGATATTGAATTAATTAAAGAAATCTTAGAGTATTTAGATTGTCCCCAATATCTTCGGAGAATTATTTTTCCCAAATTACCCATATTGCAATATGTTGGTATCTTACCACCTTTAAGGACTCCGCATCACCCTTTAGAGAATAAATTAGCAAAAATTCCTCCAAATTCAATACGCGAGGGAGCTGTTCTCTATTCAAATGACTCTTATTCGGAGTTAGAAATAGGGCTTGAAACGCCTCTTAAACTCCAAATTCCAAACCTTCCTAAGAAAAGAAGGATTATCTTAAAATTGGAGAAACTAGAAAATTCAATTTCTGGGGTTCTCATTACAAGAGAGAGTGTAAAGGAATATTGGGGCTACGAAACTCAAATTTTTAAAGCTTCTTTACAAAATTTTGTCTCTCTTTTTTCAAATTATCTTGCTATTGCAACTTCAAAGCGAGGCACGCCCCTTAGCATGAAGGATATCGAATTTTTTCGAGAATTAAAGGAAAAAACCAACATTCTAATATTATTTGGCAGTCCAAATTTTGGTTTATTCGATATTTTCAAGACCCAAGATATTGATTTGGTAAATTCTGTAAATCTTACCATCAATTTTGTACCAAATCAAGGAACTCAAACAGTCCGCGTTGAAGAAGCAATTTATTCCGCCCTTTCCATCATTAATTGTATTCTTTTTCTCTAATTAAAAAATACCTGAAGATTGCTGGACTAATTCGCTAGGGTTTTTTGAGAGTTCCTTCCCAGAAAGATTCGATGGAAAAATCGGATTAAAAACTATGAGTTTAAATCCTTTTTTTTGAAAAAAAAATTGAACGGCATGAAAGGTTATTGATAATGTCTTCTTTTCACAAAAGTAAGGATAGATTGGGGCTGTACACTAGCAAAATTTTGAAATATTTGCTAATTGGCATTACATTATGGGGAATTACGTATTTTGTGCTCGGATTTCTGCAAAATACCCTTGATCAGGAACTTATTGGCTTAAATCTTCTGATATTGAGTGAAATTAAGGTCCATATTTTAAATGTGATAATCTTCTTATTGTTAGGAGTCTGTGCAACGTTGACTTTGAAATTTTTCTATAATAGAAATAAAATTTTAATGGAAATAATATTATTTTTTCTAATTTTTCTGATAACTTTTATTTTTAGTTCTATTTATTTGATGGGGCAAAATCCTTTATTAACTCTATATTTATTAGGTGCATTTTTCTCTGAATTATTCAGTACAATTTCCAATTTATTGCCTTTTCTGATAATTTTACCATTTGTTGTCCTATTTTATTTTAAAAAGATAAAAATCGCGGCTAAATACAAATTAAAAAATCTCAGCTTCAGAAATAACATGCTATTAGTTGATGATGGAAAGGCGAGAAAGTTTAAGGGGTTATCGATCTTAGAGGTCACGAATATACCAAAGAATATAGTTATAAAAGAGGACAGACCACAAAAAAAAGCAATAGAGAAGTTAATGATACCTGGAGACACTCATTATCTTCATTATCATTTAACCTCCCTGGCCAAAGTTATACCTGAACTCACTTTTGAGATTCGAGTCGAAAAGAATGATATCAGACTACATTTCATCATAACTGCCTCCGGAATTGAAATTAATGAAATAGTGAACCAAATTGAAGTACAAAAAAATATTTTGGAAAGTGTCTTACAAACCGCATTTCCAGGATTAAAATTCCAATTATTACAAGGTAATTTATTAAAAACAGCATGGGAAGAAATTTTTGGAGGTTGGGGAAGCTATAAGGTGAAATTTATTGAAAAGAATAAGATTGAAATAAATAAAATAGTGGAAAAAACGTATCTTTCAATTCTAAAATGTGAAGATGTTCCTTATTTTAAAATTATCAATAATGCGTCGCAGATTGATAGCGTAATTAGAGGATTGCTGGGATCCCATTTAAATTTGAATTATGTTGTTGTGGGGTCACCGATAGAAATTCATGATTTTGAAAAACAGCGAAACGAGATTGAAAGAGAAGCCCAGAATTTTACGACAGAATCTTATTCTAAATTTACTAAAGGAAAAGATGAATTTAAAAAAACATATAAGCCTTTAAAATATGAGCTTGAAGAAGAAGAGATTCGAACTGAGCTTTCAAATATTCGTCATGCAGAAATAACAGGCTTGTGGAAGGTTTCAAGCTATATTTCAATTCGATCTAATGATAAGACTCAACATGATAATGATATTCAAAGAGTTAAAGCTCTCTTTTCAACGATTTTTGGGATTGAGCTGAGAATTTTAGAATCCACTGACCTGGAAAGAAGTTTTCATAAAATGTTTATGCGAAATCTCTTCGATGATCCTTTAATTTTGACTAGCGAGCAATTAGCTATTCTTTTACATTTGCCAGAGAATCCGATTCCTTCTTTATCCCGCGTTGATATTCCTGAATTTGAAATACCTCCCGAAAATAAAGTCAAAGATGGAATTTCAATTGGAAAAATTCTCTATTATGATCAAGAAATGTATCCCATACGGTTGAGTATAGATGAACTCAGATTAAACACGTTCATATGCGGATTAATTGGCATGGGGAAGACTCGTTGTGCAATGAATATTATGAAACAATTAGCAACGAATTACCCTGGTGTAAACTGGATATGCTTGGATTGGAAGGGGGAATATAAATTTCTTTTAAATGAGGTGAAATCACAAAAAATCGTAGTTTTGATTCCTGGGTCAGATATTGCTCCTGTTCATCTAAATATGTTTGATCCGCAAAAGAGCAATAGCGATGAGCACGCGCGAAAATTATTTGCAATTATTCGTGAGGTGTTTAAAAGTGAATTTAATAAAGAGACGGAACTTTCGGCTCAGATGGAGACTGTATGTAAAGAAGTTCTCAGAACTGTTATAAAAAATCCACGGATGCGTAATCTGAATTCCTTTTTAGAAGAATTGAAGAATTATGGGAGGGAGAAGTCATCTGAAAATAAGACAATAATGATGACGATTAATGCCTTGATCAATAGGTTTGATAGATTTCGGCATGGTATTTTAAAGAATGTTCTAGATGTAAAAAAATCAAACGTTGATTTCGATAGTTTGATGAGTGAAAAGGTGGTTATTGATCTGAATTATTTAATTTCTAAAGGAGGTGCTAAAGAGGATGTGCGATTGCTCATGAATTTAATTTTAAAATATATAATTGATAAAGCCTTGGAGAGAGGCATAGCTGATACATTAAGACACATTATAGTGATAGAAGATGCACAACTTCTTGTCCCTTCTGTTCTTAGAGAAGTCCCTGAAACGAGTTTGGTTGAAGATATACCTTTATTATTAAGAGGAGTAGGCGAAAGTTTAATTACTATCGCAACAAGACCTGAAATTTCTGCTGATATTTTGGCAAATTCTGGAATAAAGATTTCATTTAAAAGCTCCTATGATTCCGAAAAGATTGCGCGATACCAGAATTTAACGGAAAATCAAGAAAAATATTTAAGAATAATGCCAAAACGAGAAGCAATTGTAAATTTACCCAATTTTCAATTCCCCTTTAGAGTAATTACCGATTATTTTGAATATGAAAAAATTAGCGAGGAAGAAATCTACTCGAAAAATGTTCTTCCGTCTAATATTTATGAGCGGGAGCATCAAAATTCAGTACAGCAGAATGATGAGAGTAATCAAACCACAAATAAATTGGTTAATGCCCCAGAAACTATTTCATATTCAAAAAATTCAACAGCATCTCAAGTGACTACTTTAAAAAAGATAGATAACAAAAATGGAGCTGCATCTCCGGTTAGCTTGGTTAAACTTCAAGAAATTTTGAAATTAAAACCTTTGAATAAAAGAGGGCTATCAGAAAAATTAGGGGGTTTAAAAGAGGATCTCGATGAAATTTTAAGTTGCTTTATTAAAGAAAATCAAATAGTATCCTTCTTGGCCCCTATATTCAATAAAAAAGCAAAACAAAAATTATATTCGCTTCCTGAACATAAAAATTACGTTAGAGAAGAAATAAAAACAACGTTAGAAAATGATTTTTTGAAAAATGGGAAAATTGGTAAGCTTTCTGAAGAAGATACGTTTGATTATATTTGGTATGGGAACAATATTTTTATAAAGATTCTACATCTTGTAAAATCGCCTTTGAATATATCTGAAATAGGTAATTTCTTGTTTAAATGGTTTGAAGAGGCGGTTGAAAGAGGGAGCTATGAACTTTTAATAATTATTCCTTTTTACGATGCAGCTGAAGCCATTCGTAATTGGCTGAATGGAAATCCAATAATGATTTTTTCTTATTACATCGAAGATTGGAATAAATTACGAGATTATTTAAATAATGGAATTATTCCGGATTGGAATATTAGAGAGAATTACAAATTTGAAAGGGGTCCAATAGATAATCTAAAAGAGACCTCCTCTTTTGAACAGGATGAAATAAAAAAGAGTCAGGGATTTAAATCGAAATTAAACAATTCTAATTCATCAAAGAATAGTAAGGTGGAAAGTGATCCAAAAGATATTATAAAATTAGATTCTATTCCAAAAGAAGAACTTCAAAAACAATGGATTCGTAGTATTCAAACTAAATATCCTGATAAACTGAGTTTTCAAACGCTAGAAAGATTCAATAAAAACTATCCGTCGATAACTGAATTAGCAGAAGAACTTGGGTGCGCAATTTATAACACGGAAAAAGAATTAAGAGGATTGATGGCATATCTCAAATCCATTGAAATTCATGATTTATATGAGCCGCTAAACTTGAAACAGCGATATTTTGGTTGGAAAAATGAAAATCTAGGACAAAATTTAATGGAATTAGAATTAAGTAAATTATTTGATGGAAAGAAAATTGATTTTAAAAGAAATGAAATGGGAAAAGACATTAATGCTTTAGTTGTCAATGAAAATTTTTTGATATTTTTAATTTTTGATGAACCAGATTTCCAACGATTCCTTCAGAGTATTGAACCGGAGAATCTTTTAATTAAATTCAATAGAATTGCCCTAATAGTTCATACAATAGAATTAAAATATTATATCGAAAATAAATTGAAAGATGCAAGTTTTAGTCTTAAAATTGAAGTTTACTTATATGATTGGTCCAGTTTAGGGCCAATGGTACGAAATTTAGCATTAAAGCCATCCAGAATTTGATTTATAAAAGAATTATTTCTGAAATTTAAAAATTGATTTAAAAAAAGAAGATTAATTAACTAAATTTTTATACTGAAGTATCTAATCTTTCAGAGGGACTATCAAATAAATCGGGGTAAATTTCCCTAATATATTCTTGAGTAGGGGAAGAATAAAGCAGCATCGGATTTTTTTGAATTAGTTCTAGGAATAGATTAATAGGAATTTCAGCCCCTTTGATTAGATTCCTTTTTTTACTCCATTTTTTTTGTAGACTCAATGTGGATAAATAATAGGCCCAAATTTGGTCGTTACTTAAAATAACTTCACCAGTACTGGCATCGAATAGGGAATATGGAGGGGGATAGACAGCCCTATCATAAAAATCCCAATTATATGTATGAATTTTGACACCATATTCTTTAGGATGTTGAAAAGGCAAAGTCCCTGGCATTGGAATCCAAATTTCCAATATTATTGATTCAACTAACTGATTTTTATTTAGATACTCGATTTTTTCTAGGTTTAACTTCATACTTGATAGAGTTTCTCCGCAAAATCCAATCATCCAAGTTGGAATCGATAAAAGCCCGAATTCTTTAATTTTTTTCAATGCCGCAAGTTGTATATCCCAAGACGGCTTTTTCATCAATTGCAGAATATTTGGATCAGCATTTTCGACACCAACAATAACGAATCCATCATCCTGTAATAGAGATTTCATTATTTGCATCCTTTTGTCATCTACATGATCGGCGCGGGTCAGCGCCATTTTGATTGGTGTATTGGTTCGTTTATTAATTTGATTTACTAATTCCTCAAAATGCTTCAGATTAACTGGTAAAATAGAATCGGTGAATTCGATGGACCTATTAGGAAATAGTTCTTCCGCGATTAAAATTTCATCCACAACTTTTTCTGGAGATCTGAATCGCACTTTATGCCTCCAAAATTCTTTTTCAGCACAAAAGGTGCAATTAAAAGGACATCCACGAGTTGCATTAAGAGGAATATAGATTGTATTATTTCTTTCGCTTTGTGGAACCAAATCAAAAGCCATAGGGGGAAGATTACTAAGTTCTTCATTGGATAGTAATTTTTGATCCTCAGTCTTTTTGTTTTTGGTTGTTATGCCCCTAACATTTTCCTCTAATGGTAGGCCTTTTAAATTAAAATATGCAATATCACGCATAACAGTTTCTCCCTCGCCTCGGACTATTACGTCGATTTTATTGTCAGATTCTTCAATGCTGTATCTGTCTAAGAAGGAGACATGTGGACCGCCAACACAAACAAGCACATTTGGATCAATCTCCTTTATGATTTCCACCGTTTTTAATGTAGCATTGAAATTTGGGGTATAGGATGTTAAAGCAACAATTCTAGGGCTATATTTTTTGAACAGGTTCGAGACCGTTTCATGGAGGGTTTTTTCTCCTTTAAAATGACATAAATCATAGTATTGACAGGAAAACCCTTCTTGACGGAGATAACCAGCCATAGATAAAAGACCTAATTGAACAGGTATCATGTTTTCTACATTTTTTAATTTTTTGAAGAAGGGATATATTAAATCAAATGGTCTAAAAACAGGTTTAGAGGGTGGTACTAAAAATAAAACATCGATTGACTCCGGCATAATTCATCATCATTCTATTTTTCTATAATACAATTACAGCTAATTTTGAAAAAAAAGCATATTTAAAGTCCAATATATTACTTAAATTAATATGAGTAATTAATTCTAAATACTAACATAAGTGATCAATCCTAAAATGGTAAAAACTGGAATAAATTTTTGCTATTTAAGCGGGGAAATTGAGAGTAAAGGAATTCCTTCGCACGAAATTATCGCGATTTTGAAATCAAATGATGTAAAAATTAGTCAAATTCAGATTTATGATCAAGTATTGTTATTTAGATCCGATAAAATGGTTAATGAGCTGATTCTAAAACGGGCCGCCTATGTCCATGAATGCGGTGAAGTAATTTTTACTATTACTGGTGCGAACCTTGAATTAATTGAAAAGGAGATTCGGAAGACAGATTTTGATGGAATCTTAAAAAATAAATCTTCTTATGCAGTACGGATTAAGAAAATTAAATCATATTATAAGGAAATATTAGAAGAAAAATTGGAACGCGAACTTGGAAATTTAATCAAAATTGGATTAACTAAATCGGTTAAGGTAAACTTGAAAAATCCTGAATGTCTCTTTTTAGGAATTTTTACAGAAACAAATTTTATATTTGGGATTAGTTTGGGAGAAGGATTTAGGAATAAAATCCGAGAGAGGGCTCCGCATACGAGACCTTTTTTTCACCCCTGTGGATTGGATCCAATTTTAGCGAGAGCGATGATAAATCTATCAGAAGTATCTGCCTCTAAAATTCTAATGGACCCTTTTTGTGGAAGTGGAAGCATTTTGATGGAAGCTGCAGTGATGGGGTTTAAAGCAATAGGGTCCGATATTAATTTAAAATTGATAAAGGGAGCAATTCTCAATTTACGATCAATTCTTGCTCAAGATTTTTATATCATGAGAGCTGATGCCAGAAGTCTCCCTATTCAAGAAATAAATTGTGTTGTTACAGATCCCCCATATGGAAGAAGCACGCACATTGAACTAGGGAAGGAGAATCCCTTTTATAAAGGAGATTTAATTTCAAATACAAAATTTCTTGATAATTTATTATCAGAATTTTTTAGAAATACAATAGATGTAATCAAAAAAGAAAGTCTTTGCGTGATTGCCTTACCATCTACCTTTGAAATTATTCATGATTTAGTAGCAAGATATAATTTTAAAATCCAGCAAGAATTTGATTATTATATTCATAGATCCCTTACTCGAAATATATTGGTCTTAGAAAAAATGTGAATTAAATGCAAATTATATTTTTAGGAACTTCAGGAACTATTCCAACTCTTTCCAGAAATTTACCGGCAGTTGCACTTACACGAAATGGAAGAATTTTTTTATTTGACGCCGGGGAAGGGACTCAAATCCAATTTATTAAAAGTTCATTAAGTATGCACAAAATTAGTGATATATTCATTTCGCATCTCCATGGGGATCATATAGGAGGGCTTCCAGGCATTTTTCAAAGTTTATCCCTGCAGAGAAGATTAAAGCCATTGAGGATTTATGGTCCCCGGGGAATTATGGTATATATTTCAGCTATTCTTGGAACAATGAATTTTGAATTAACCTTCCCTCTCAAAGTAATTGAAATAAGCTCGGGTAGAATCCTTGAAGAGAATGATTTCTATGTAGAATCCACGTTGGGAGAGCACAAAATAGATGTGATTTCCTATGGATTTTTCGAGAAGCCCCGTCCTGGAAAATTTCATCCGGAAAAAGCAAAAGAATTGGAAATTCCTGAGCGATTGTGGAAAAATCTACAGAGAGGAGAGGAAATTATTATCAAAGATAAGTTAATAAAGCCGTCAGATATTCTTGGACCCCCAAGATCAGGGCGAAAAATAGTGTATGCAATAGATACGCGTCCCTGTGAGAATATTTTAAATCTTTCGAAGAATGCGGATTGTTTGATCCATGATGGGATGTTTACGAGCGATTTGTATGAAAAGGCAATTGAAGCAGGGCATTCTACTGCATTAGAAGCGGCAGAACTCGCTAAAAAGGCAGAAGTCAAGAAGTTATTTTTAATCCATATTAGTTCAAGATACCCAAATACGGATAAACTTTTAAGTGAAGCTCAAATGGTGTTTCCTAATACAGAGATTGCTTACGATTTACAAGTGGTCGAAATACCTCGGGTAAAAGATGATATTTATTGAAATCATATTGAGAAAAACCGATTTAATTGATTTTTTATGACTTATGCAAAAAAAGTATCGGAAATTTTGCCATTATTGCAAAATACAGAGTATATTAGGAATGTTGGTATACTTGCGCATATAGATCATGGTAAAACAACTTTATCAGATAGTTTACTTGCTTATTCTGGATTGCTATCTCCATCTCTGGCTGGCGAAGCGCGTGCTTTGGATTTTCTTGAGGAAGAACAAAAAAGAGGCATAACCATTAAAACTGCTAATATTTCACTTCCATTTAAGATCGAGAGCCAAACATATCTATTAAATTTAATTGATACTCCGGGACATGTTGATTTTAGTGGCGCACGTGATCAAAGTCTTCGTGTAATTGATGGTGCAATAATAGTGGTTGATGCTGTTGAGGGCTGTATGGCTCAAACGGAGGTCGTTACAAGGCAGGCTCTGGAAGAATTAATTAGACCAGTTTTGTTTATTAATAAAGTAGATCGCTTGATCACGGAATTAAAACTTTCTTTAAAAGAAATCGAGGCGAGATTCAAGGAATTAATTCAAGATTTTAACAATTTAATAGAATTATATGCACTAAATAATTATAAACAGTTATGGCGAATTGAGGCTAATAAAGGAAATGTGGTATTCGGATCGGCATTGCATTTATGGGGTTGTACAGCGGAAGAAATGATAGAGAAGAGAATAAAATTCAAAAATATTGTAGAAATATACCAAGAACAGAATCCCGATATCGATTATACACAAATACAGAAACAATTACCTCTTAGCAAGAGCATTATTAATATGATAGTAAAACATTTACCAAATCCAATCCAAGCACAAAAATATCGTGTTCCAAATTTATGGTCAGGTGAAATTTCCACAGAAATGGGGCAAAATCTATTAAGTTGTAATCCAAATGGGCCGGTTCTTTTGTATATTTATAAAAATGTTGCTGATAAAAACCTTGGAGCAATTTCTGTTGGAAGAATATTCGCAGGAACAATAAAAATTGGGGAAGAAATTTTTTCATTAACTTCAGGCAATTATGATAAAATTCAACAACTCTTTCTGCTTATGGGGGCGTATCGGGAAAATATAAAATCATTACCAGCAGGAAATATAGTCGCCCTCAATCTCAAAAATCCAAGGGTTGGCGATACTTTAGTACTAAAGAATTTTGAAGATACAATCCCATTTGAAAAGGTGCAGTATGAAACCGAAGCGGTAGTTCAATACAGTATTGAACCTCTTCATCCAAGAGAACTGAAAAATATGATAAATCTGTTAGAATCCATTAGAATTAATGAGCCTAACTTGAAAATAACCACGAATGAAGAGACTGGAGAAACTTTGGTTTCAGGATTAGGTGAATTGCACTTAGAAATAATCATTAGCGAGTTACAGAAAAATGGTATTGAAATAATTACTTCAGATCCGATTGTTTCACATCGGGAAACCATACTAGAAAAAACGAATCTTATTACAATAAATAGCCCTGATTCAAAAAATTCGATTACAATTCAAATTGAACCGCTCGAGCCACAAATAATTGATTTATTAACATCAGGACAAGTCTCAATTAAAATGAGTAAAAATCGCAGAAAACAACTATTACAAAAAAATATAGATTGGGATGAGGAATTAATCCAGAGATTATTTTTTTGCGATAATTTAGGTAATGTGATCTTTTGGCTTGAAAAAAATTTGGATATTAGCGCATTGGATAATATCCCTTCAGGAATTTATCAAACATTGGAAAAAGTTTTTAGATTTGGACCCTTAATTCGCGATCCTATACGTGGTCTTAAAGTTAAAATAATGAAGGTATCAATTCAATCAGAAATCTCACAAATTAATTTCCTACCGTTAATTCCTTTAATAAAACATGCGATTATAGAGAGTTTTCATTCCTCAAAATCTGCTATTCTTCAACCGATTTATAAGGTCCAAATCAAAACGGTTCCTTCATATATTGGAATAATAAATAGTATTTTTTCTCAAGCAAATGGAAAAATATTACAAATTGAACAGAAAGGACCGAATGCCTTTATAAATGGACAAATTCCAGTTCAAAAAACGTTTGGATTGGCTAATGTTTTACGGTCAAAGACTTCAGGACATGTTTCCTTCTTCACATTTTTCTCTCACTGGGAGCAAATTTTACCGGAGTCAGTTATGATTGATCTGATCCATAAGTTGCGAGAAAAACGAGGAATACATGATTAATGCGCTTTTAAGTCAATCAACTAGGTATTTTACGATTTTTAATGTGAAATAGAATTATAAATGAATAATTAAAAATGCGACCACCGGGATTCGAACCCGGATTGGTAGCTTGGGAGGCTACCGTCCTAGCCTGCTAGACCATGGTCGCCCAGATTTTTTTTTATTAAATTTAAACTGCAGAATCTATTATCGAAAAGAAATTTAAAAATCTTCTTTCGAGTGCCTAATCTTCATTTAAGGAGGCGAAAATGGAGTCATCAATTTGGTCGAATGATGAAACAATAATGTATTGGACAGGGATGGAAAGCCTTGATTTGAACTCACCTTTTTTATCCAATAGAATTTTATCAGCGATATTATTTTCTTCAAGTAAAAGAATTATTTTGTTAAAATTCCCTTCTTGTATTTTAGTTTGGAGGGTTTTCCAGAATTTTTGAATTTTAACTTGAATTGTTTGAAACGCGGTTTCAGGAATAGTTGGATTTATGATTTTTATGTCATTTTCGAATATCGGTCCGCCAGTGGCTAATATTTGTTCTGTATTTAGACCTAGATCTACCAATTTCTTTCGGTTTTTGGGCGAATTTACTATAAACAATTTCTGAACGAGATCCTTTTTGAAATCAAACGGAGTATTTCTCTCAGATTGTGGTTTAATTCCAAAATTTTCATTTAATTTAGCAATAATTCCATTCATTTTTAATAAAGATTTTTTGATTTTTTGGAAACTTCTTTCGTCTAAGGCAAAGTTAGGTGTCGTTTGTCGATATGTGTTTTTGATGTCAATTAACAAATTGATAACTTCATTAATTCGTGAAGAATCAGAAGAATTCATAGTATTTGCTCCTTTTTAATCAAAAAAAAGAACAATTAGGAGTTTAAATAGATTTTGTTCTAAAAATTAGCGATGAATAAATTGAGGTGGTTCTACTGGATCAAAAATTGAACACGCTACAACACATAATAAATGACATTACCGAAGACTTAGGATTTTTTGGAAGCATAATCTCTTCAGAAGAAGGGCTTATAATCTTTACCTCCAACCAAGTGGATCCGAAAATTGAATTGGAATCTTTAGCCGCCAAGGCCGCTTCACTCTTTAATGATTACAGGGAGTTTTCAGAAAATCCAGAAGATGTCACAATAAGCTACACCGATAAAAAAATTTTCATCCAAAAAATTTCTCTTACAAATAATTCAGATAACGGTATTTTATTAATTACTATTATGCCTCAAAATATTAGATACTTTCGCCGAAAAGTCAACAAAATAGCTAAACATCTATCTAATTCGACAATTATCCCTTAAAACTATGTACTAGATCTTTTGGGATCATTTACTAAAACAGAATAAAATCCACTATTTCATTTTCGTCAAGATATTGAATATCTTCAGGAATTTTAATATAGCCGTCAGCATTTGATAGTGTAGTGATTGATTCTGAGCCAGTCTTTACAGGAACAATAATTAATTCTCCTTCTTTGGAATCTGTAATTTTCATAGGCTGAAATACCGTGCGTCCTTCACTTGGGTAAATTCTTTGTTTCAATTTTGCCTTAATTATTTTGTTTTGTTTTAATGGATAGCAAGTAAATCTTCGGATAATTGGATCTACAAACAAACTGTAGGTGATTAAACAGGATGTTGGATTTCCGGGGAGTATAAAAATGGGAATTGATGAATTATTTGATCTGACTGAAGAAATAATTATGGGTTTCCCCGGTTGAATTCTTATTCCATGAATAAAAAATTCATTATCATTTCTCTTGGAAACTATTTCCGGTAAAAGATCGCCTTTTCCTTTTGAGGTACCACCAGTTACAATGATCAATTCGGTTAATTTGATCATTTCCTCTAGTTTTGATTCTATTGCACTAATCTCATCAGCAGCGATTCCCATTTCAACAGGTATTCCTTGAGATTCTAATACGGAGTTATAAAGCGTTATCGCATTAATATCATAAATTTTTCCATAAGTCAAGGGGTCATTAGGGGATAGTAATTCATTACCCGTACTCAATATGCTCACCTTTGGTTTTACATTAACAGGCACATTTTGGAAACCTATTGCTGCCAAAGTTCCTTGATTTTTGGGGAACAAAACGGTATTTTTCTTTAATATCACCTGGCCCTTTTTAATATCAGTCCCTTTTTTGGTAATGAATTGCATTGGTGTTGCAGGTTTAAAAATTCTTATTGAATTTTGTCTTTGTTCAGTAAATTCAACCATTACTACTGCATTAGCACCTTCCGGAATGGGCGCACCTGTCGCTATTCGTGAGCACTGCCCAGATTTTATTGATTTTGAAGGAATTTCACCGGCCTGTATTTCTTCCATTAATTCTAAACTAATTGGTGAATCTTCATCTGCTCCGAACGTCTCGGCTGCAGTAAGTGCAAAGCCATCCCTTAAACTGCGATTAAAATCAGGAACATCGATAGGAGAAGAAATATCCGTTGCTAACACGCGATTTAAACTATAATTAATCGAAATTTCTTCAATTTTTGGTCGGATGATTATTTTCGCTTCAATGAGACTTGTTGCTTCCTCATAGGAAAGTGTTTTCAGAAATAAATTATGAGCCATCCGAATCACCAAATAGGAAATAAACGAACAGGAACTATCATTCCTTTTTCTAATCCTTCAACATTTTCAGGAATTTCTACAATTCCATCTGATTTAACCAATGAGCTTATTAATGAAGATCCTTTTAAGCGAGTGGGAGTTGCATATATTTTATTCTCTTGAATTTCAAGGGAAACACGAACAAAATCTCGTCGACCTAATTCAGAAGGAATATTTTTTGATAATTCAGCATATAAAAGAGGTTTAATATCCAATTTTTTGGCGCCTAGCATCGTTCTTATTGTAGGCCCGACAAATACTTCAAATGAAATCATTGTGGCAACCGGGAATCCTGGAAGACAAAAAATAGGTTTAGAATCTATGAATCCAATGGCCGTTGGACTACCAGGACGCATGGCGAAGCCATGGGCAATCATTTTTCCATTTTGGTAGGAACTAATAACGGAGGGAAGTAAATCGTATTCTCCTACGGAAGTTCCCCCACTAAATACAATAATATCATACATTTTTCCTTTTTCTATTGCCTTCTGTAATAAGATTAGATCATCAGGAACAATATCAAATCGAAAAGGTTGGGCGCCATAAATTTCAGAGAGCGCCGCTATAGAATAACTATTTGTTTCGATAATTTTTCCTATTTCAGGAGGAGATCCAGGATGGACCAACTCAGATCCTGTCGGAAAAATGGCTACTTTCGGTTTTTTAATCACTTTTAATTCGTTTATAGAACATTCAAGTAAAAGCGGAATGTCTTGTGGGCGTATTGAATGTCCCTTCGATAGTAGAAGATCCCCTTTTTCAATATCTTCACCAATTTTGGAAATATTCTGACCTGGTGTTACCGGAAAGTAAACTTCGATTTGATTTTCAAGTCGTTTAGTATTTTCCAGTTTAATTACCGCATCCGCATTAGGGGGGATTGGAGAACCTGTGGCAACCTGAATTACATCCTTAGTGGATATCCCTATAGATGAAGTCTCGCAGGCACTCAATTTGCCAACTAATTTAAATATCTTCGGTGAATTGGGAGAGGCTCCAAATGTTGTTTCAGAACGGATTGCAAATCCATCCATAGCAGATCTTGAGAAATGAGGAACATTTACGGGAGAGAGGATATCCGAGGCTACGATTCTTTTTAGAGAGTTCTCTGTTAAAATAGTTTCAAATGGGAGTTCCTGTATTTCCTTTAGAAAGTTTGGAAGTATATCATCAATTCGATTATATTTTTTGAAGCCTTTCAATCGGATATCATGCATAGAATCACTCTGGGCTAAATAGCCATCATATTCAAAAGGTGATCAACTTCGGGGAGAATTAGCTTTTTTAGTGCAGTTTCTACTGCATTAGGATTACCAGGAAGTATAAAGATGATTTTCTTTTTTATAATACCCGCCGTAGCTCGTGATAACATGGCTCCTGGTCCAATTTCCTCATAGCTTAAATGCCGAAATAATTCACCAAAACCGGGCATTTCTTTCTCCAAAAGCGGCTGTAACGTTTCAATTGTTATATCTTTTGGTCCGATGCCAGTTCCACCGGAGAAGAGAATGAAATCTGAGTCATTGGCCTCGATGATAGATAATAAAATTTGAGTAATTTCATTTTTATCATTGGGCACAATATATTGATTTTGAAGGATATATTTATTCTCGGTCAATAGCTTTTTAATTAGAGGTGTAGTTAAATCCTCCACCCTTTTTTGGGCTTTTAACTGTTGATATCTCGTATCGCTCACAACTATTACAGAAAACTTAATATTTTCATATTTATGCTGGTGATGATTTAAGGGACTTTTTGTGGGGCTCAATTTTTCTCTTCACTTTCCTTGATTTTTTTAATAACATGAATATTGGTAATACAGGTCTCTGGATATTGGCCCTGTTCATCCTTTTCATATGGTTTAACCATATCCCAAATTGTTAGCAAAGCAATAGATACCCCAGTTAATGCCTCCATTTCAACTCCCGTTTGACCAATACTTTTGACTTTACATTGGCTTATGATTGAATTGCCTTCCAATCTTATATCAATTTTAACATTCGTAATTGGGATAGGATGGCATAAAGGGATTAACTGAGATGTTTGTTTGGCAGCTAAAATACCTGCAATTTCAGCGGTGGATATAGGGTCGCCTTTCTCAAGTGTTTTGCTTTTTATTCGTTCTATCGTGCTTTGTTTTAAAACTATTACACCTTCGGCAATAGCTTCTCTATACATGGGCTTTTTTGTAGTTATTTCAGCCATCCTAATATTCGTAAATTCCATTTCCAACACAACCGAAACAAAAAACCTTCTAACTAACAAAAAATAATAATCTAATGATATCTAATTTTTATGAAGGTAATAATATTTTCGAGGAATTGAGAAATGCTGCCAGAGAAACCCGATACTCAGAATTTAACCGAGCAAAGCTTAGTAATTCTGAAATTTCAAGCGTATAAGGATATCGTGCTACACAGTACACGGTTTGCAAATCCAGGCATTAATAAGGAACGGTGGCGTGAGGTTTATGGATTCTTAATTGGAACAATAGAAAATAACAATGTGGTTATTCACGAATCCATACCCATGGTGCATGGTGGGGCCACGGAAGTCGAATTTGAGGAGCAGCACTACATCGAAGCAGCCGAAATTAATGAAAAGGCAGCTGAGAAAAGCTTATTTCTTGTCGGCTGGTATCATTCTCATCCAGGACTTCAAATCTTCCTGAGTTCCGTAGATATTAAAAATCACATTGGGTATCAAGGGTTAAATCCGCAGGCCATTGCGTTAGTAATTGATCCCTCCAAAATCAATGCAACTTATTCGGGATTTGAAATTTTTCGGTTAGATGACGCGACGAATTTGAACTCTTCGTATCATAAAATAAATTGGAAAATCACGGATTTAGATGAAAAATTTGTTGGTCAAATGCTAATCGATTTATCGCATCGAACTACTCTTCAACGACCTCTCGTTGAAGAATATGGGGAATCGATTTCTGATACACCTGATACACCGGATAGCATGGTGGAAACCAAAAAATTTGAAGACCAATCACAATCCAGTGAGTTGAATTCCGTTGCAGTTGAACTCTTAGAAAAAGCCTTGTCATATGGAGGGAATGGAGAATATGAGAAAGCAATTGAGTTAGCAATATCTGCAGGTAAAAAGTTTGATGAAAGCGGAAAGGAGGAGCTAGCTTCTGATGCTTTTCTTCAAGTTGGTGGGTTTTTATACGAATTATGGATGAAAATTGCAAAAATAAGGACTGAAATTTTCTCGAATCAGCGTGAGCCATCTGAAGCAGATGCACAACTAATGGTACGATTGGCATCCACCCTCTCTTTAGCAATAAAGCAAATTTCATCAGAGAAAATCGGGTTAGTCTTAGAAATACAAGATTTATCTGGAAATATGGTTAAAATCGAAGATGACAAAATTCAGATTGCTAATATCTTAATAGAAGCTGCGGAAATTTACAATACTTTACTCAGATATTCTTATAAAAAGAAAAATATAGAAGAGGAAATAAAATATTCTAAAGCGGCAGCTAATATATTAAGTACAGCTTTAATTTTCGCACGTGTTGTTAAAAAACAACAAAATTTACTAAGCCAAATTGTCAATCTAAATAAAATTATAAGTGAAATAAATTTCTATCTTATTAGAATTCAAGAGATAAAGGCAGAAGAAAGTGAAGCGGCCGCGCAATATATTACAGCGGCTAAATTATATATGGGCGGAGCGAGAAAAGCAACTGAAGCCGCTAAATCGCTCAAAGATTCGATTCTTTCAAACCATTTATACGGATCTGCAGAAATTTGTTTAGGAAAGGGTTATCGAAGTATGGGAGAATATCAAAAATACATAGATCGAGCACCGTGTATTTCAGCGTCTTATTATAATCTCGCTTGTTTGCATTTTCAAACAGCCACTTCCAAGTATCCCATTCACGCCATGGCGGATATTAAAGCCGCTGAACTCATGTTCCAGAATTGTTTCGAAAAAATGAAAAAAGTCGAAGAAGACTGTAAAAAATTGAAGAAAACACCCGTTGATCCAGCAAGTTTAAAGGAAATTGAAGCCGAAATAATAATTACAGAGCCAGAACCCCTGTTTTATCCCTAAACTTTCTCAAGAATCGTATAAATTGGACCTTTTTGTGTTAAAACACTCTTCTTCAAGAAGATAGAGTTCGCATTCATCGTTCCAAATTGAAAATCTTTCCGTTTTTCTAGGACACTCATGAAGGATTTTTTATCTCCGATAAATTTCACTCGACCTATGGTTAAATGCGGTGTAAATTCCCTCTTTTCAGGTTTGAATCCTAAACTCTTTAAATTTTGATCTAAGAAAGAAGTAATCGTGGCCAATTCATTCCGCCCTTCTGTGATACCCACCCAAACTACACGGGGTTGAGACGGGGGGAAAGAGCCGACACCTTGGAGAGTCATTGGAAAAGGCGAGAAGGGTATTTTCTTCATAACAGAATAAATATCTTTCACAAGAGTTTCATTAATTTCTCCAAGAAATTTTAGGGTAAAATGAAGATTCTCTGTCTCAACAAATTTGATTTTGGCATTAATAGGTTTTAAATCTTCTTGAAACTGGATAATTTTGGCGATAATTTCAGGATATTTTATTTCAATACATAAAAAGCATCTCATGACTATTCTTAAGGACGATGCCTTTTTAAATTTAGTTTTTCCAAAAGGAATTACAAAACCAAAGCTTAGTATATATTGATTTGTATTTTTTTAATATACAACTGAAATATTTTATCATTATGTGGTTGTATGGTTCGGAAGAAACATAAGATTCGAGAAGTTCTACCAAATAATGAAGAACTGGACACGCTTTTTGATAAAAAATCAAATGATGATGTCCCAATTATAAAACAGTTGGTTTTGAAGCCAGTAGGTTATCCAATTAGGGCTATTGGTGATGGAACTTCTCCAGTTATAACGAGTGATGATCCGGAATTATTTGAAGTATACGCCCGTGAGCAGTGGGCGGGTTATATCGTTAGTAGTGGCACGTTTCTTTTCGACCAATTTCTATACCCGGATTTTGCGTTCAAAGTGATTCAATTAACGGTGGAAAAGAATTACTCGACCGGAAAAATCACAGCTGACACGGGCATAACATTGGAAAACCGAATTAATCCCTTGAAAGTGGAATATCCGCAAGTTTTATTCAAGGAGATCATTGGAAATCAGGAAGCCAAGGATAAATGTAAAATAATTATGAAATATTTAAAGGATCCAGAAAGATTCAATGAATGGGTACCCAGAAATATTTTGTTTTATGGATTTCCTGGGACCGGAAAAACAATGATGGCAAGAGCTCTTGCATGTGAAACAGATGTGCCAATTTTACTGACAAAAGCTACTGAACTGATTGGATTACATGTGGGAGATGGGGCACGAAGAATCCAACAATTGTTTCAAATCGCGAAGGATAACTCGCCTTCTATCATATTTATCGATGAATTGGATGCCATTGCATTAGATAGAAGATATCAATCCATTCGAGGAGATGTTTCAGAAATAGTCAACGCATTACTCTCCGAATTGGATGGTTTAAATTCAAAGCTGGGGGTAATTACAATTTGTGCAACGAATGCACCATCGTTATTGGACCCCGCAATTCGAAATAGATTTGAAGAGGAAATCCCGTTCAATTTACCAACTTATGATGAACGATTACAAATTCTAGAGCTTTACACCAGAAAAACACCAATTCAAATCAGTGCCGATTTAGAGAAGTTTGCAAAAGAGACCAATGATTTCTCGGGTCGTGAACTTAGAGATAAGCTCATTAAAGGCGCAATCCATCTCGCCATTTTGCGAGACGACAAAATGATTACTTCCAATTTATTGGAGGAAGTCCTGAAAAGAATCCAACGGGATAAGGATTTTAATAAAAATAAAAGTATTTACGGCTAATTAGAATTTCCAATAAGGACTAAACAAATCCTTGATTTGACCTATTAATTTTCTGCTAAACGATTCAGCTTCCGAATCAATTTTGGGAGGCGGGTCTTTCAATTCAATCCCCAAATTCGCTAGAACCGAGACTTCTTGAAGGACACCGCGGGAAACCGCAGATAAATTGTAGCCGCCTTCTAGGAGGATAATGATCCGTCCATCGCAGAATTGATTTGCTGCGGTTTTTGCTCTCTGGATAATCTGACCGAATCCTTGTGTTGTTAATTTTAATTCTGCAATAGGATCTGAAAAGTGCCCATCAAAGCCTGCAGAAACAAGGATGATATTAGGTTTGAACTGCTGTACAACCGGTAAAAATATCTCATCCATAACCGCCAAATACTGGGGATCTCCTGACCCCGGCATCATTGTGACATTGAATTTATAGCCTTCCCCTGCGTCTTCTCCAATTTCCTCTAAAAGACCGGTCCCAGGATAGAGCGGCACCTGATGAAAATCAAAAATTAGGACTTTAGCTGCGTCCTCACCCTTATAAAAGGTATAAAGAGTCCCGTTGCCTGCGTGGGCGTCATGGTCAAGGATTAACACACGGTCAATATCTTTATAAGTGGCTCGCAGATAACGAGTCAAAACTGCCATGTTGTTAAAAATGCAGAATCCTCTGGCAGCGCCTTCACGAGCATGGTGCCCTGGAGGCCGGATTAAACAAAATGCGTTTGAAATTTTTTTGGATACCACACTATCTCCAGCTTTAATTGCCCCACCAGCTGCTAAAAGCGCAACATCATAGCTTTTCTCTGAAACAACCGTGTCTCCATCGAGCCAGCCTCCTCCTTGAGCACATATTTCTTTGACTTTTTCAATGTGGTACGGGGTATGTACGCGTTTGATATCTTCGATCTTGGCGGGACTTGGCATAATGTGATTGACTTTTCCACTATTGAAAATATTGTTCTTATTCAGTAATTTCCAGGTTTCGATCAACCTGTTCTTATTTTCTACGTGATCTCCCGTTTCATGGAGCAGATACTCATCCGAATAAATTACGCCTGTCGGATTCTGACTAACCATAATTTGCGCGTTCCTCTTCAATTTTTCAGCTATGAGTGAATAATCAACAATATGCAAAAACGACATATAAAATTTTATAATAGTTCTCCTTCTGTATAGATGAACTAATAACACTGAAAATAATGAGCGAAAAAATATGGATAGTCAAAGAAATACTGCAATTAACCACCCCTGCTTTGATCATGATGCGCATTTCAAAATCTATCGTATGCATTTACCAGTTGCTTTGAAATGCAACATTCAATGTAAATATTGCGACCGAAAAATTGGCGCAAGCTATCACACATCTCGGCCCGGAGTCGCAAAACAAATCATTTCACCAGCAGAAGCCCTGAAATTAGTGGATGATTTATTAAAGGAAAAGAAGTATAACGAAGTTGTAATTGGGATTGCAGGACCAGGAGAAGCATTATATAATGAAGAAACATTTCAAACCCTGCAACTAATTAATTCAAAGTATCCAAACTCACAATTATGCATTTGTACAAATGGTTTATTATTGAGTAGGTATGCACAGAATCTTTATGATTTGGGAGTTAGGTATATAACCGTAACAATTAATGCAGTTTCGCCCCTAATCGGGAAAAATGTCTATTCGTGGATTATTTATGACGGGAAAGTATATCGTAGTATCGAGGGGGCAAAAATTTTAATTGAAAATCAAATAGCGGGGGTAAAAACCAGCGCGAAATTGGGTATGAAAATAAAAGTCAACAGCGTCTTAATACCTGGAATTAACGACTTTCATATGCCAGAGATTTCCAAAACGATAAAAGAAGCAGGTGTGTATATCCATAACATTATGCCGCTGATTCCACTGGCAGATTTAAGTTATATCCAGCCGCCATCCTGTGATTTACTTCGGGATTCACGGAATCAATGCGAAAAAATATTACCGCAATTTCGGCTGTGCAAACAGTGTCGAGCGGATGCCTGCTCGATTCCGGGGTTGGAGTAAAAAAATTCAAAAAGAGTATATCAGATATTAATATGAAATTATGAAATACTGGTGTTAAATATGCCAAGAAGAAGAACATCGGGTTCAAGAAGAAAAAAAACTGGATTAGACCTTTTAGCAGCAGTTCTGGTAGCAATAGGCGCAGTCCTTTGTATAATATTTGGTATTTTAATTCCTTTCGCTTTACCTGGTTCTGAATACGCATTTGGATTCATTAGCGCTTTGATTGATGGACCCATAGTAATAGCAGCATTCGCGATAGTTTTTGGTGTTATAATAATAGTCATTGAAGGATATAACAAATTATATGACTTCTGGTCAATTATTTTGATCTTTATCTTAGCTATTTTTGCAGGGACCGTTGGAGCACTACTCATCATTATCGGTTGTCTTTTAGCTATCATCCAGAAGGTTCGAAGAGAATAATTTTTTTCTTTCTTTTTTTATCCATCTCGCTTCTAGCAATCCTAGATTGGATTTATAGACCAATTCTTTTCTATAGGGAAACCTTCTAACTACTTATAAAATTCCGGTATTATTCATATAATACCAAAATTTATGATAGTTTTCAATCTTTCCTTTTCGGGAGAGACCAGCCCTAAGGTTATCAGGCTGTGCGTTCGTCACCGAATTCAGCCCATTCTTCACCGATAATACTTTTTCTACTATCTCCGAAGGTCTGAAGGACGTTATCCCGCTATGCTTGAAGAAGTCGTGGATTCGCGCCCAATTATAATAGGTACTGCTCTTTTTCAAACGGGGCTTAATGAGATCCCCGACTTGTGAGAGCAGCCATTTATAATCGGTAGGAATATCTTCCTTGAATCCCAATCCTCTTCGAGCTATCACATAACTTGCCAAGTAATGGACGGATAAGTTGTGTGACCGTGTATATTTTAATTGTCCTATAATCGAGGTATAGTACGGAGGCACTTTCAGGATCGGAATGCCTTTCTTGATACACTTCCGTTCCAAGAGGTCTATCATACTTTTCTTAAAATTGGATAATTTCCGGTTCAAGGTTTTATTATAGGAGAAGGATTGCTCAAAAGCTAGATCTTCAATGACTATTGGCTTTCGCTTATTCAGGCATACATTGAGGATTTTATCCGCCTTATAACTGGCGTAATCATTGCGCTTATTCTTGCGGAAGGTATGTAAATTCCTATAAGATATTTTTTGATAGCTCAATAAATGGCCATTTCTATCCACATCTGCCAGCGATGCAAAATTGAAATTCGCATCACCGCCGATGCAGCCGTTCTCAAAATTAAATTTCGTTTCAGGTTCCGATATTTCATAGGAAATAAAAAGATAATAGTAAACCTCGTCTTTGAGAAGTTTTCTTTTAACCGCAGCGGTATATTTATCTATATTTTGGATTTCTTGGAGCCATTGTGATTGCCTTTCATTTACCGAAAAAGGCACCGTAAGCCATTTCTTTCCCCTTTCATTCTTAAAGGTCCGAATTTTAATATGCAGATTAGGTAATATTTTCAAATTTGGATTTTTTTGCCCATATTGGGCCTTCCCGATACAGCTGAAGGAGGCATCCCGCTTTATCCTGAACTCTGCCCGTGAAATTTTTTTCAGGAGCCTCTTACGGAACATCTGTTTGCATCCGAAGACTACTGGCTCCAACTTCAAATTTGCCAACCTATTCATAATCGAGGATAAGCGTGAATACAACCCTTGTAAACGCCTATCTTTCTCATCCTTCGCTTTCACTTCATCGATTTTATCCCGAATCACTTCAATTTTGGATGCGAGATAGCTTCTCCTTTTTTTCAGCCAAGTCTCCTGCTGTTCTAAGCGAGTTTCATTTTGGTGTAAAATAGTGTTTACATAGGAATTATTGTTACAGAGCGCCATGAGCTTTTGTTGAATGTTATCGGCGTTATTAAACAACAGCTTATATCCAATCCGCCGCACTTTATTAAAAATAGTGCAAATTTCATTCAATCCCTTTTCCTGTACTTTAGAAGGAAATAAGCGGAATTGAACTGTCTTCACCAAATTATATTCCTCTTCATTTGAGAGTTTGCATCTCAAATATTGATATTTCTTTTCTAAACGAAGTATTTAAACTCCTTTTATTTCAAGTTCTCAAATATTACTCCAGTTTTATAAACAATGTAACGGGATTGAGAAGGATTTTGTCTTGATCCTTTTTAACCTCAAAATAAGACACGTCCTAGTATTCGATTATTTCTTTTGGAATGTAAATTCCTCCTAAATCATCCTTCTCGATCTAAATGCTATTATTTTCCATTTTGAGTGGTTCGGGAAAGAATGGTTTGGGAAAGAAATTTGAAGTTTTTAACTCATTGGTATATCATAGTGTGATAAAATTTTTTTATCATAATATTAATGATAAGATTCAAATTGTCGCAATAAAAATGGATATTATTTGGATTTCATCATTTTTTTCAATCGATTTTGAGTAAAATTCTTTGTGTGCGGATCGTGGTGACAGAAAAGAAGCAGACGGAATTTGAATTTGAACGGCAGATGAAAATATACAAGGATTTAATTAAAGAGGGAGAAGGATACGAACAAAACTCTAGATGGGACCAGGCACTTAATATTTATTTGAATGCCGAGAAAATTGTCAAGAAATTTGGTTCGAAGATGGAAATAGGAAATATTTCTTATAGACTTGGTAAAGTTTACGCTCAGAAAGGAAATTTAAAAGAGTCTTTAAATACTTTTAAGGAGAGCTTAAATTTTTCTAAAAAAAGTGGAGGAAATCCCCTGCAGATCGCTACCATCAAAGAGGCAACCGGTGAGGCTTATAAAATAAATGGTAAATCAGTAGAAGCCATTGAAGAATTCCAAGAAGCATTAAAAATACTGAATGCGGAAAAAGAAAGAGTCATTTACACGCATTCTCATATGACCTCTCGGATTTTAGAGGCAATTGCACAGCAATTGAATAATATAGGAGAAAGTTATCTTCTATTACAAGACTGGGATAAAGCGTTAGAGAATTCTCGTGAAAGTTTAAAAGTAGCCTTGGATACAAAATCAACTTCAATTATTTTAAAGTCGAGATTAGCTATTGCTAAAGTCTATTTGGAAAAGGGGGATAATAACTCAGCGATAGAGTATTTATTAAAAAGCATAGATATCGCCAAAACAGATCAGAGTGAAAATAATTTACTGAATATATATTTAGAAATAGCAAGTGTTTATAAATCCCAAAATAATTTGAAATCTGCTTTCGAGTATTATAAAAATAGTTTGAAAATTGCTGAAAAACTAGAAAACAAGCAAATTATTATAAAAATATATGATGAAATAGGAGTTTTAAATGCCAAAAAGAATAACATGAAAAAGGCTCTTGAACTATTTCAGAAGAGTTATGAACAGGGGTCATTTTTAAATGATTTTTATTTTGAATATGTTTTATACCATATAGCCGTTATTCAATTTAAGAGCAAGAATTTTGATGAATCTTATGAAAAGCTGCAAAATAGTTTGAAAATTGCCGAAAAAACCAATAATAAACAATTACTTTTAAAAATATTGGTGAAAATCGGAGATATTTGGAGATTTAAAAAGAATTTTGACGATTCAATTTATTATTATAAAAAGGCTTTAGAACTTAACAGCGATACTGAAAGGAAAATCATAATTTTATATAAGATCGGAAAAGTATTTCAAGAAAGCGCAGATCTTAATAGTGCAAATGATTACTTTTTACAATCTTTCAAAGAGTTACGATTACTCATACTTTCAATAGATAATTCCGATAGAAAAAAAGAATTAATGCTGAAATTTTCACGAATCCCCAAAAATTTATGCGCCTTAAAATGCATATTCTATGATCAAACGAAGGATCTTGAGTTATTAAAAGAAGCATTTGGATTTTCAGAGTCCTTTAAGGATGATAATGTACCGTCAGAATTAAAACGATATTTCGATAATATCAAATGTCCTGAACGTCAGAAAAATTTAGTTAAAATTACTGAAACCTGTCTTTTTTTAAAAAATCTGAGAGATCAATACAACTTAGAGAACAATTTCAAAGTCAAAGAGAAATTGTCGAATCAAATTGAAGAGTGTGGTAATAGTATCCTTTCAATAGATGAGAATATTTGGGAATTATGCAATGAGTCATATGAAAGCTCCCCCACCAATGAAAAAAGAATATTTGAAAGATTTATTCAGGTGGTTGAAAAAAATTCTGAACCTTGGGGCGTTTTAAAATTCTATTATGTCGAATCAATGAAAATATTATTTATTTTTTTAATTGATATTCAAAAAAAGGAATTACACCTATTCTCGAAGGAATTAAGCAGAACTTTAATAAATTCCATCCTTTTAAAATTAAAACAATTGGAGAATTTTGATCAAAACGAACAACAAGTAAAATTGACAGAAATATATAATTCACTATATAATTTATGGGACAAACTTGTGCCAAATGATTTAACCTCTTATCTATTTGAACAGAATTACTTATGCCTTACAATAATTCCACATTCTTTTCTCTGGAAATTACCCTGGGAAATGATGCAAATAAACAAAAAAACTCTCAATGAATTATTTAAACTCTCAAGAAACTTCAGTCTAGATCATTTAAGAGCTGATATTCAAAGAAAGAATGACGATCGAACCTTTATATTGGTAAAAGATTTAGAAAGAGGGGATTATAAAATAATTTACAATAAAAATTGGAGTGATAATTTATTAAATGAGAAACCCCCTATAAAGGAATTTTTAAATTATCTATTGACTGAAATTAAGAAAAATAACGATATTTCCTTTGCTATACAGAATTATCGAAAGGAAAAAATGAGGAAAACAGATTTAAATTATCAAGAAAATTGGGGAATTTTTACAAATTCATTTATTTTAGTTGGATATCCATTTTCTTAGAAAACCAACCAAGATTTTATAATAATAATTGGAAATGTCCTTCTTTAGGCCTAAATAATAAACCCTCTTTCTCTAATTCACTTAATTGTTTTAAAATCCAATCTTCAGTAAAACCCTGTTGTTTTGCTGCGTTTAAAAAGAGTACCTGATTAACCACTTGATTTCCGGATTCATTTTGTAGTTTGATAATGAATTCCCAAAGTTCATCTCTTCTAGATTTAGATTTAGCGGTGTTTTCTTGAGTTTGGGCAATTTTTTTTCTTAACGTTGGTGATATATTCAGATTTTGCACAATAACGATTGCATCATGTATTGAAGAAGTTATTTTTAAAATCTTTTGACGTGTTATCGGAATAGTTTTTTGACATTTAGGGCATTGTTTGGTTTTTTGCTTATCTGGAGAATACAAAGGTTGCTTACAACGAGGACACTGGAAAATTTTATAGTTCGGCATGCTTTCTTCATTTTTAATATATTTTCATTAATCTTAATTAATTCTTACTAACTGTTTTTATGAAAATATTTAACCTAGTAGTAAAAGGTTTACGACTCCAATTTCAAGTTTTGTTTAATCCATCAAACTAAAAAGGTAGGAAAGGAAAATAAAATATGAAATGAAGAGAACTGACCTGCACGGATGGCAAAATTTTGCCGATGACGAAAAATGGCGAACTGATCTGAAGTAATCGAACCTTATAGGTCAGCTTGTATCATTTTTTTAAGATTTGGTAATTGCTCTAATAGTAATAAAATAATCCGAAAATTATATGGGCAGTCTAATAATTTAATTGAGTAGTTTAAATACCCTTTTTAACAAAAATGTTAGGATAGCGATTGAAGAAAAGACAATATAATAATTTCATTTTTTACATATTGATCTTATTTTTGATTATAATCGTTATTAATTTTAGTTTAGGAAATCCACTATGCAAGTCTTTCGAACCTAAAACAAAATTAAGAACCTCTTATTCTGATTACAATCAGCATAGAATACAATTTCTTGGTATCTATGGCTATGTGGAGATTTTTAATGTTACAATAGATAAAACTACTGCAGAAATCGGTGAAAATATAACAATCGAAACAGTTTATTCATTTATTTGCAATGAGGGGTACGAGAGAGCCTGGGGAATTATAGGGGTTAATAAATTGGGAATGGTAAATTGGATAGATTGTAAGGATAATTTAATTGATGGGGTGGAGTACCATAAAGTTACAGAAAGTTTCAGCCTTTCTCCTAATAAATGTAATGCAGCTGATATTTGTCAGGGTAGAGTGAAAATAGGAATTAGAAATAGTCTTGATCCTGATCAACCGGAGGAAGAATATATCAGTCAAACAAATGAGAATTTAGTGATTCAAAAAGCCAAATTGAATTATTCTATTATTGACCAAAATCCATTAACAATCTTCTCAAATGATTTAGTGGTTTTCAATATTTTCATCTATAATGAACACACCAAAAATTTTGGTTACTCAAATAGTCCTATAAATATAACCGCTATTAACCCATATAACTCACTAACTTTAATTAAAAATACTGATTCTAAAGGATTCTTAAATTTCACATTAAATTGTTCCTTATTAAAGGCGGGGATCAATACAATTAATTTGAAAAATGATGAATCAGATGATTATGAATCAAACAGTTATTCTTTTCAAATCAAAGTGTATGACGAGGATTTGAGTATAAACTGTTCCTTATCGAATCAAAATCCGATTTATGCAAACGTTGATTATGATGATTCAAATTATACGAAAGCAATTTATTCAATAGACTGTGATTTTGAGGCGATTATCAATTATAGCTCTAGTTTTTGCAACGACCAATCTTTTCAAGTAGGTAATCAACATGTTGCGGTTATTGATACACCAAAGCAAGCAGGAATTTATCAAATTAGATTTGCCGTCCAACCTAAAGCGACGGGAAAAACGATAACTTTTGAGGAAATGCTTCAAGTTGAACAACGTCCCATTGGAGTTAACACTTTCTTCTTACGCAATGAAAATCAATCGCGTTTATGTATGCAAATAAATATTTTGGATAATTTGGTCAATCATTCTATAAACGATATCAGTGATGTTACAATTTTTGCGCAATATAATCATTCAATCCGAAAAATAGGAGTTACACAATGTAACTCTAGTGGGATTGCTTTCTTCGATTGGTTAATTCCTCAAAAAATTATTGAGAATTCAATTGGGGTTATATTCATGTTCAATGAAACTCCGATTTATCAAGTTTCAAAATTTATTAAGAATTTAACTATTGTAAATTTAGAATATTTAGGGCCTACGCAATGGATTGCCGGTAAAAATTTAACAATTTCTGCGAAATTATTTGCCTTAAATGGTAGCGCTTTACCCAATCAATTATTAAATATTAAATTTAATGGAGATCTAATCAGTCTAGTGACTGATTTCAGAGGAGAAATTTCATATCCATTCATATCTCCATCATATTCTACTGTTCTAGAATTTGAAATTTTGTTTCCTGGAACGGATCAAATAGTATCCGCCAATTTGAAATTTAATATTGAGTTAAAATTGGATCTATGGCATCAATTATGGAATTCATCAGGTTATATTTTAATATCAATTAGTTTAGGGATAATTGCTTTAATCTATTTGAAAAAAAGGTTTTTCAGAAATAATCTGTCCACTTTGAGCGTTGATTGATGAGGTTATGGAGATTTTTTCATATCAAAAATTAAATAATGCGAATATAATATTCATTTTTTTCTAATTTTTTCCGTTTTTGGAAATTAGATAATTTCTTAATAATTTGCAGGCTTAAATTGTTGCTTTTTCTCTTTTGTGGGGTTTTTATACTCTGTTTTAAGAGTCCTATTAGAAATGCGAAATTTTTTCCCTAATAATACAAGAGGGACCATATCAATGTCTAACGAAACTCTCCAGAAAGTAAAAACAAATTTAATTAAAATTAAAAAAATTTATGGCGTAGAAAATATTGTTCTTTCACAAAGAGATGGCTCACCTATAGAATCAGCAGGGATCTGGCTTTCTAAAGATGAAATTTTTGGAGTATGTTCTTCAACGGCAGCTATTTTTAATGTGGCTGAGCAGTTACACAAAAATGAATTAAATTATATTTTAATAGATGGAATCAATGCCAAGATTTTAGTAGCTCCCTTGAGAAGTTTTGATAATTCCTTGATATCAAATGATATAAAGTCAAAGAATTCAAATTCAGTCGAAACCTACACGCCTAATAATGAATATTTTATTGCAATTACTACCAGACCAAAAACGAATTTAGGATCTATACTCATTGGAATGAAGGGAACCCTTATCACGATAAAAGAGACCCTTGAAAATTCAGGCCTGGAATTCAAACCCCCTTTGAGATCCTTTTCAGAACAAGAAGTAAAAACAATTATGGAATCTTTCGCAGTAAAAGATAACGATGAAACAATTAATAACATTAGTACATTTTCAATAAAAATAACTCCCGAATTGAGTAGTAAGATACGTGATTCGGTATTTGATTATTCAAAAAATGTCCCTGGGGTTCAACTTGCGTGTATTACGTTAAATGGAGGCTATTCATTATGTAAATTTTCTTTAGATCCCTTATTAGAGTCAGAAGGAGCTATGAGTTATTCGCTTTTCGATACATCAAAAAGAATTCTTTACATGTTGAAGAAAGATACAATAAATAGTGTACTCTGTGAAACAGAAAACTATTCTCATTTTATTTACGATCTAAATAGGGGCATATTCAGTACGTTTATTTCAAAAAAAGAAAAGCGGCTTGGATTATTACGAATGTTAATTCCTTCATTTGTAAATCAAATGAATAATTATTTAAAGGAAGCAGAAAAAACCTCCGGAGATTTATTCAATATCAAACAAATTTTTGAAGAATTAAATATTTAAATCTGTGAAATTTATATGGACACCAAATACACATTAAAAAAGTTAATGGAAATACTGGGGAAAAATCAATTTGCGCTCCTATTACGAATTATTCTGGATCGAATTCCAGTAATAATATTCGGAAAAGATCACAATGAGATTGATAATTTCTTAAATGGATTAATTTCGATGGCGCCCCATCGCCATGAATATGTATTTTGGTCTGATTTTATAGAGAATGATGAATATCTAAGTTTGATTCAAGAAGAAGATAATGACTTCAATATTCCAAGAAATGTATTTTGCGCCCCAACAAACGCATCCAAACATATTTTCAATAGAATTGAGAAATTTAGAGGGTGGATTATTGGATTTGAAATATCAAATGGGATATCGCAGGAAGGGGTAATTAGCAATTTTAAAAATTTTGAGGAAAGGTTTTTGATAATTATAATGGAGCAGAACGAGTTAAAATTAACATTATTTGGCGTAGATAATAACATTAATTTGGATTTTGAAAAAAAAATTATTGATAAAGCCATTCAAAAGACAGAAATAGCACTAGAGAAAATGAAACGTGTTTTGAAAAAAAAGATTAAAACACCTCCATCAAATGACGTTATGACAGCCATTATGCGGTTTGATATAGAAGAAGAAAAAATAAGATCTAACATTTTTATTCAAGAAATTCAAACGTTTATTCAAGCGGGGATGCGATCATTGGCAATTCTTTCTCGAATTGATCTTTTACGCGAACTAGGTTTCGATGTTGAACTTTCTGGGAATACATTACTTGAGACAATCGACTTCGAAGAAGTAAATCCAGACCGAATAATACAATTAGTTCAAGCAGAATATGGCGTGGATTTTTCTTCATGTATAAAAGGAGGAAAAATTATTCAAGTAGGAGATCGTATTGATGGATTTTGGGGTTAAAAATATTAGAAGATGATTAGAATGCTATGGGATTTGGGTTTAAGAAAAATTACAATCAAAGTTGTATATGCAGGGCCAGCTATGTCTGGGAAGACATCATCATTAAGATGCATTTTTGAGAAGTTTGGAAGAAGTAGTGCCTTGAAATCCATAGAAACGCGCGAAGGAAGAACATTATTCTTTGATTGGGGTTCAATTTTCATCCAAAAAGGTCAATGGAAATTTCAAATTGATTTATGGAGCGCTACCGGACAGAATTTTTACGCAGAAACACGTCCTACAGTCTTGACAGGTGTCGATGGGATAGTTTTCGTGGCGGACAGCCAATCAAATTTAATCGAAGACAATAAGGCCAGTTGGAATGAACTTTGTTTGCTACTGGGTAATAAAAGAAAAGAGATTCCGATTATAATCGCATTAAATAAACGAGATAATCCAAACGTCGTTTCTATTAACGATTTTAAAAACGCAATGGAAATAAATTCTTCCATTACATTATTTGAAACCATTGCAACGAAGGGTATCAATGTGGTTGAATGCTTTAAAGCGCTTGTTGAAAAAATTTTCGACCATTCATAAAGAAATTAAAAGAAAATTATTTAAAGATTTGAATTTTCCCAAATATCAAAGAGATTTTTAATTGCGCGCACCCTCATATCTTCGATTTTAAAGCGATAAATTCGGATGCGTCCGAATATCTTTTCTTGGAGAATATTAGATTTAACAAGAAAATTCAAATGATATCGTGTTGAATTATGGTTTATATGCGCTCTCCTAGCGATTTCTGAGATATTTAATTCCCCTTCTATCGCAAGAATTTTCAAAATTTTAATTCGCCCTTTCGATTGCAATATATCCTCAAGCGCTAATTTTTCCTTAACTTTATCCTCGATAATATTTGTTAACATTAAAATCATCTCTCTCTAAAATTACATTGTACTCTCACCAAAAAGAAGGCGCAAGAGGTGTGGTAGATCTTTGAATCTTAACTTCATTTTCCAATATCTGTTCAAAAAGTCCGATTGGAACATTGAGTCTAAGTGAAGTTGTTTGTCCTGGCTTATCCTCTAGTTTGGTTACTTTAGCACTTAAAAACTCAGAAATACTTGTTAATTCTTTTACATGCTCCCACATTTTGGTGTAACCATGAGGCTTTATGCCGTATTCTTCGCAGATTATACTATAAGACTTTTGAAACTCACCCATTGTAATATATGCCTTCTGTGTGTTTTTTAAATGACGAGCAATAGCTAAAAGAACCAGTTTTTGATGTAAGTTTAAAGATTGAATAACTTCTCTTTTAATCCCCGGATCTAAATTGACTTTAGCTTTTCTACAAAATTCGGGAGTTATTTGAGCTGAATTATCTTCATCTGCATATTTCCCTGCAGCCCATAGCAATTCTAAAGCGTATCGCGCATCGCCTGATTCTGATGCAAAATCTGAGATTAAATTTATGGCTTCATTCAAAACTGTACCATCGAAAAAAGCCTCTTTAACTCGTGCATTAAGAATATCTTTAAGCTGAGAGCTGGAATATTGTTCTAAATGGATTGTACTGCATTGGAATGTACTGCTAATGCTTGGATCTATATTCTTCTTAAATGAATCGTTTTTTGCAATAGCTATAAGTGACAGTCTTTGTTTAGAATTTAGAGATTCATCTTCAATTCGCGTTAGATGATAAATAATCTCTAAATCCTCAGATGATGAGCTAAGGGTGTCTATTTCGTCGAGGCACAGTAAAATATAGGCATCTTCCTTATTAAGAATTTCAGTAGAAAGGATCTGCAGTAATTCTGAAACATTAAAACCCCGTTTGGGAAATTTGGGATTAAAAGATTGAATAATACGATTTAATATCATAAATGCGGTTCTATATTGGCGGCAATTAACGTGAGTATAATGCAGATTAATTTTTTTTTCCTCTGCAACTTCTTGAATCATAGCTCCAAATCTTTTTGCGACTGCAGTCTTGCCAGTTCCAGTCGTCCCTGTAATAATTACCTTTTTACTTGCACCACCAGGATTTTCAATGAGTGCTTTAAATAAATGTGCGAGTTTCCGGATTATTTCATCCCTGTGTGGAAGTTCAGAGGGCGTATAGTCTATTGAAAGTTTTGTTTCATCTTTAAATAAAGAAGTACGTTTTAATTCCTCTTTCATGATGTTTTTGACCGACAAAACTCTACCTCGAATACAATGCGATTGAACAATATCTTTTAACATACATATCCGATTATCTACCCTATAAACTAAAAAGGGGGACAAATGAAAAGTAAATATCATTCTAAAAAGCAATGATGGCGCGCATTTAGAAACTTAAGATGTTAACTGACTAATAGATGCAGCGAGAAAGGGAATTTTTTAAAATATATCATCGTTATCATTTTTTAGTATTTTTATTTGCTGTAAATAGCATTTACTTCGTATAATTCATTGAATTTTCAAAAATTATTGGCGAATCATTTTATTGGTTCAAACGGAAACAAATTAGTTTTGAATAAAAGTAGAAGCAGTTTAAAAAACATTCCACAATTGATCCTGATTCTGTTCTGTCAATATTTCATGAGTTCCATTTTTTTTAATGAGTGTTATTGTTTTTTCTTCTTTAATTTCTCCGATACATGTAACTTTTATACTATTAGAATTCAGCACTTGAGAGAGCTGATCCAAATATTTCGGGTTTAAGCTCATTAATAATGTCCCAGATGAAATAAGATGCAATGGATCAAGATGAAATACCTCACATATCTCATTAGTTTCTTTTGCTATGGGGATAAGATCTTCATAAATACATGCACCTACATTTGAAGCTTCGCAAATTTCAGAAATTCCGTTGAGAATACCACCTTCAGTGGGATCATGCATTGCAGTTACGCCTTCAACCTTTAAAGCTAATTGAGCTTCTGGTAAAATACTTAAGTTATTGAGGAATTCTTTTGCGGAGGTTAGAACCTTTTCTCCAATTTTATTTTTTAAGAATTTTTCTTTATCCCAAGCGAGAATTGCCGTACCCTCAATAGCTGCTGATTTTGTCATTACTAGCTTATCGCCGGGTTTTGAATGGGCAGTCATAATTAAGTCTGAAGTTGTTTCCCCTATCATGAATCCGCATAAAATGGGATTGGTTATACCCGCACAAATTTCTGAATGCCCGCCAATAATACTTACGTTTATTTCCTTTGCTGCATAATCCATATCTCTACAAATCAGTTCTAAATCATCAGGAGCTGAATTAATAGGTAAAAGAATTGTTGAGATGAAAAAAAGGGGGCGAGCACCAAGGACCGCTATATTATTAGCATTTATTATTATTACATATCGTCCTATATGATTTAAAGCGCCGGTTATAGGGTCAGATTTAACAACTAAAATTTTGTCATTTAGTAATTTAACTACTGCCGCATCTCTTCCAACAGCTGGGCCATATAAAAGCCGTTCATTTGGGGATCCTAGATGTTTAAAGACAATATCCTTTAAGAATTTATTTTTAATTTTTCCTGTAGATTCAAATTTCATTTTTTTCGGCATTATAAAACCACAATTATTTAGAATTCTAAAATATATTTGAAACTAGATCCTCAATTTATATTCAGTCCAATCTTTGTTATTTTCGCCATGAGCGCATCTAATTGAATTTTTTCATCTGCACCTTCAATTAATCTAAAATTAATTTCTCCCGTTTCTTCGATGAATTTTATTTTTTGAACTTCAGAAATAGAATCCAATTTAATGATTTCTCGGTGAATTTGTTCTATAACATCTATCCCCGATAAACCGTAAACATCCATTAAAGTTTCGATTTGTTGAATCGCATCGAGAAATTTTCCACTTAAGGCAGATTTTAATAAATTTCTAATTTCTTCAGGTCTGGCTTTACCTGTTACTTTATAAACAGTATCAGCATCAATTTCTTCCTTTAAAGTAGCCGCGGTTTGAAGGATATTTATCGCTCGCCTCATATCGCCACCGCAATTATATAAAATTGCGTTTATTCCATCTTTACTTAATTTTACTTTCTCTATTTCACTAATTTTTTCTAATCGTTCAAAAATATCTTCATCTTTCAAAGGAGAAAATCGAAAAATACTACATCGTGATTGGATTGGATCAATGATTTTTGAAGAATAATTACAAATCAATATGAATCGGCAATTTCGCGAGGTGGATTCCATCGTCCTCCGGAGCGCCTGTTGGGCATCAGCGGTCATATTATCCGCCTCATCCAGTACCAGTATTTTAAAGGGGGCGTCTTCGGTCCCCATATAATGTGCAAATTGTTTAATTGAGGTCCTTACGACTTTGATCCCTCGCTCATCGCTAGCATTGAGCTCTTTCACATTCTGGTGATAGGTTGGTCCAAATAAATCATGTGCTAAGGCTAACGCGCAAGTGGTTTTGCCAGTTCCGGGGGGACCACTAAAAATCAGGTGGGGCATCGATTTTTCTTGAATAAAGACCTTCAAGCGCGCTACAAGTTCTCTTTGATTTACAACATCATCCAATTTCTTGGGCCGGTATTTCTCAACCCACATTATTTCTTCCATTCGGCGATCACCGTTTAGGTAGTGGCTAAATTATTGCATTTCCAAAATCAAATATTTTAATTTGATCTCTCTTTTTTATGCTCTTTAACACTTTTTGCCATTTTAACAATTTAAGTTTTAGACTGGTAATAGTTTCAGTCATCTCTTACTGCCCGTGATGACGATACATACGCGCAAAGGGAAAAAGGGTTAGCTCAGACAGATTTAAACGATATTTTAACAGATTAACTCGTTTAAAAAAAGTAAAAATCTCTTTTGACTCTTTTTATTTACAAATTAAATGGGGTTTGTATTTTGGTCGAAAATGAAAATAGTCTCATAGAATGTGTTGAAGGTAATCACGAAATAATATTAGACTCATTTAGAGGTGAATATGTCTGTGTCAAATGCGGACTAGTTCTTGCGAAGGAATTTGTTTCACCTTCCTACAAAATAAATCCACAGGATTCGATGGAGCAAAGTAATTCAGGACGCCATTTTGTTGCATTAGGTGATCGCCTTAACATTGTTGATGGATTAGGCAGTTATATGGGGTTTCAATTTGCGTCTTATTTTCATGATAAAAATGGATCGCCTTTATCCTCTAAACAGCAAGCCCTCTTTAAGCGCTTAAAATATCGATATGACCTACGTGCCAGAATTGACAAACAAGAGACGGATTATAGAACTTTAATGACCTTAAATCGAATATGTTCTATGCTAGAACCTATAAATGCAAACATTAAAAATAGGGCTGCATATATTTATCAAAAATTCAGTAAGAATCTCGTGAAAGGGGAATTTTATAATCACTTGAATTTAATAGCAGTTTGCATTTATCTAGCCATTAAGGAATCTAAGAATAATTCTCCTTTAACAATAAAAGAAATAGCAAATGCCTTTCAAAAGTTGAATCACCGAGTAACGACTAAAAGCATTATTAGAACGGCCTTAAAGATAAAACCAAAATTTAAGGACCTCTTTCAGAGTCATAAAACAAATAAGAGTGAGGATTATCTTTCAAAGATCATAAATAAGATAATATCCACTCCTGAAATAAAAAAAAGATTAATTAAAATTCAAAAACCAGAATTTGATTATGAACGAGCATTGCTAAATCAAAGTAAATTAATCTTACAGCAAATTTCTGATGAAAAAAGAGGTGGAAGAAATCCTTACATTCTAGCTGTAGCAACCGTTTATGCATCTGACCAGGTTATTGCTAAAACATGGGGAGAAAGGCCTGTTTTAACTCAACATCTTCTCTCAATAATAACCGAAACAGCCGAATATTCTGTTAGAGATCATTGGAGGGGTTTGCTCTTTAATTCAATCTTTTAATTAGGTAATAGGAAATTATATACGAGGTACCAAAAAATAATAAAAATTAAACCACTCCAGAACGAATATCTCCACGGTTTATAAATCTTAACTAATTTTGGCAGAAAATATGAAACATATAGCGCCATGATGAATAGAGAGAATGCGAGCGGAAAAGAATTCCAGAAATTAGGATTGATAAGGTAATTCTGATCTGAAACAATTTGAAACATTTGAGTAAGTAATGGTGTAAGGCCTGCTATTAATCCCAATATTCCAGCTATTATAAATATCAAAAATTTTGTTTTAAACTGTTGCGATTTAATGATCCCTTCTCGTTCTAGAATTAATTCGCGGTTTGCCTTCAATTGCTGGATGATGGAGAGGATTCGGTTTCCAGTTTCGGAGGAACTTTTTTCTAGCATCCTACCAATTAAATTTAGAAGAAAATGAATTTGTAAATCGTTAAAATTAGTTTTTAATTCGTTCCAGCCGGTATTAAAAGACTTATTTCTGAAGAAGATGTTCATAACGGAATTTTTTATCGAGTTTTTCAATGAACCACTGTAAGACTCAAATGCCTTTAAAAGAGCGATTTCTTGTGGAACCTCCTGCTTTAATTCATTTCCAAAATAGGTAAGAAAATGAAGTAATTCTGTTAAAACTGAATTATCTTTGTTTAAATCATCATTTTCTAATAATGCCGATTCACCAAATAGTTCAAGATTAGGTTTCAAAACTCGATTCTTAAATTGGTATGAAAAAAAAATAAAAAGCGGAATAATTAATAAACTAAAAAAATTCGCCGTGGGACCTAAAAAAGATATAAAAAGAGCAGTCAATATAGGAAAAAACAGACAAACGCCGATAATAATTATTAATTTACTTTCTATTTGGTGAGTTGATGCTATATATTCAGATTTTTTTTCTCCAGTATAAAATTCCATTTGTTCAATTAATTTATTTGGATGAAATTTTGAGGCCATTAAATTCAAGAGCCGTTCTTTTAAAGTTCCATTTGGAAGACTGTCTATAAATTCAAAAATAAGAGCCTCAGGTGATTTCCCATTAAAATCGATTTCAAAGATCATATCCCCAAAAATCTTTGAAATAATTGGATACTTTGATTGCGATATGAAATGAATGGCGTCGAAATATGAATTCGTGGTATTTAAAATAAGAATTAAATCCTGGAAAGCCAAATCGCTAAATTGTAAAATAGTATTTTGAATTTGGGAGAACTTATCAAAAGGATAATTAAAAATTTTATAAGCTCCTAAATAGCCGATAACAATTGAAACTATAATTCCTAAAAGTATATTGAATTTTAAGAAAATTATTAAAATAGGAAAAAATAAGATAATGAACGTTCCTAAACTAGTTGAAATAATTTCACTCGGCAATAAATTATATTTTTCACTTAAGAATTTTGAAATTATAGACAATTTCTTGCTGTCAATTCGATTCCCCAGCTTTTTTAAAAACTGGATTCTATTGAAAAACTTGCAATAGCTAATATAAAAATCATTTTGACGCTCAAACATGTGATAACCTCACTATTATAGTGATATTTGGGTGAACTTACTTCGATTCTTATTTTCTAACTCTTGCCAGAGGTTATGGAACTTGGAAATCATTTCTCCAGGATCTTGCATTTCCAATTTCAAGCTTTCTTCTAAATTATTTTGAATTTTTTGAAACTCCATTATGAAATCTGATGGGCTCAATGCTTCACTCCGCATTGAAATAATTTTTCGAATAATGGCAGATTTTTCGTAAATCTCATTTAACGAGGAGAAATTAAATAATAATTGATCAGTTTTTGAATCTCTCAAAAAAAGATCTAAAAAGTCTGGAAGATTATCTTGCTTTATCATGTCATTTTTTTTATCATAGTCGGTTTCCTTCTCTCTTTTAATTTCTGATATTCTTGTAACCCTCCTTAAAATATGTCCTGCAAAATTAATCCGATTCATTTGTACAATAATATCCAGGTTTTCAATCATGGAAGCAGGAATTCGGTCATCATATATGAATCGTTTTACCATTAATTCAGGGGATTCACCGTGAGCCGTTGCAAGGCAACGTCTCAATCCTACTTTTATTAGGAAAAAGAAAGACTCAACTGATTTTGGATGTATTAATTCACCAATGAATATTTCATCAGGTGTCCTATGCAAACATTCTTTGACCTGAAATGATTTTGATAAATAATTTTCAGAATTTTCTTCATTTGGATTTACTTGAAACCGAATCTGATGAATTCCAAAAGCAGATTGGTCAATACTTTCAATAACATCTTCAATGTAAATTTTTCTCCAACTTTTTTTCCCCATCATATCCAAACTATTTATTAAAGTAGTTTTTCCAGAATATGGTTCGCCGATAACTAATATACAGCGTCCATGAATAAGATTAAAAATAAGATAAGTAGCCGCTCCTATAGATATAGTATTATTTTTTATTAAATCAATAATAGTAAAAAAATCTTTATGTAATTTTCGAATATTCATTGAAAATTTATCTGTAGATAGTGGATATATTTGAATTGATATTCTTATATGAAAATAGTCGGTCACAACTTCTGTCTTTAGAAAGGGATGCATTTCATCGAGTCTTTGCTCAGCTTCAACTCTAATTCTGGTTTTTAAACTATCGAGTTCGTTACTTGTGAGTTTAATTCGGGTTTGGCATCGACCAAATTGACGGTGATCAAGATAAATGAATGATTGTGGTGAATCTAAAAATATTTCTTCAATTTCATCATCGATAAGTAAGGCCATTAACGGATTCAAATTTAATAACTCAAATGCTATTAATTCAGAGAGATCTGATGCTTCTTCATCAGAAATCTGAGAATATCTCTGTTTTATTAATTGTAATATAAATTGCTTTTCGTATTGTAGTAAATAATTTAATTTTTGAGGGGTTTGATATTCGAAAAATTCTTTCGGTTTTGATTTTATTTCTTGAATTAAATGAACATAAATATTATTGCATGCGGGCTCTTCAATAATTGAAGATACATTATAAAAAAATTCACTGCATCCAGGATTCTCTACTATCTTTATTTTATACGGCCCTTTTTTATAATTAGTATGAATTATTTGATTAAAAATTGGTAAATTTGAATTTTCTTTTAATGAATCGATTTTTAAATTAAATTCTCCAAAAATAAGGGAGTAAATTTCAGAATATACCTTATTTTTATGTTCGAATTTAAAAAAGCTTTTTATAATTTTGGATTGCACCAATAATTCACGAATTTCATTCAAAAAATGAATGAATGATCCAAAACAATCTTTACACTGCTTTTTTTCGATTGAAGTTTGTTGATATATTTTTATTTCTTGGCTAATCTCTTTATAAGAGAGAATTGGATTAGAAATAATCAGTCCATCGTTAAATTTGTTTCCTAATATCCTTTCTAAAAAGAAGTCCTGACTATTTTTACATTCATTTGACTTAGAACAATCACCTTTTTGAATTATGAGGGGGAGTTTGAGCTTAAAAGTCTGTATTAGAACTGTTGCATAATCCGAAAAAAACTCAATTTGAGAGTTTGTTAATTCAAAAGCTCCATTTATCGTTTTTAAGGCAAGTTTCGTTGTTTTCGGATTTTCTCGAAATATTTTTATCAAATTTTTAAAGCAATTACTCTCATAGAAATTTGAATTTTCAGTATTATTAGAAAATGTACATTTTTCACAGTTAACAACTAAGGAAATCACTTCTTTATTGGTAGAAACGTCAAAATCCCTTTTAATTTCACAATTGCAAACTACATTATTTGGATGTGTCATCTTCACTCAAAAATCTCTTAAAAATTCATTATTTAAACTCCTTAGATTTTAACGGAGAAAAAGATTAATGAATTGGTAAATAATTACGATTCCAATAACAATACCAAGAAAGGAGATTATCTCAGAAAGATCTGGAAACCAAATAAAGATAGATTTAAGAAAAAATAGACTAATGATAAAAGGTGTGGCTATAATAAAGAAGGAAACATAATCATCTGCAAAAGAAATAAAAACTAATACTAAACCCCAAACGGCCAAAAGAAAAATAAGAAAGATTAGTGAAAGCAATTTATTTCACTTGCTATACAATGTTTAATTCAAATGAAGCCCTAATTTTAATTATCCTTTTATGTTCAGATAAAATTAATAGTTTCTTTTTACAATCGTATTTAAACTTCCAGCAGATTTGATATGGAATTAAAAAGGAAGGTCTATTTTTATAGAAGGGGTCAGTTTAGTGATTTGTTCATATATATTTAGGATTTGGCTTTATTTGAATCTCAAAGCCATTATTTTTCAACCATTCATTAAATTCCTTTACTGCAATTATCTTCCTACTAAATTGGTCTCGCATAGCCATAGAATTGCCGCTATCTAAAATTGCGTCGAAACTAAAGTCTTCATTTTGAGTTACCTCATCGATTTGAATATTTTGACCAGTAATTGCCTTCCCATATGCACGAAGAACAAATAACAATTCTTCTTCAGGGCTTAATTCAGCTTCTGGTAGAATACTCTGTAAAATTTGAATAGCTTTATTTAGAAATGGAAAGCGTAACCCACTTTTTAGCAATATTTCAACCATAAAGCATCTTCCAATTCTTTTCTGAAAAAAAGTGTTCTGTGATTTCATTATAACTCGGATTTGTAAAACAAATAAATTTAACATAGTTATTCGCTCTTTTATATTTGCAATTGAGAATAGGATACGGACGAAATGAATACAGTTTTCAAATGTCAGATGTGTGGCGTATGCTGTCAAACAAAGTTTCTATGTTTATACCCATTTGAATTGAAAAAAGCAGAGAACATGGCTCTTAAATTAAATATTAAGTTACAAACAGAGCCACTAAGAATAATTTTGGACGAAAAAAGTCAGAAAATTGTCGTTTTAATATACCGGGTAACTGAACGCCCTTGTCCTTTTTATTCTAATAAAAAATGTTCAATACACACTGAAAAATTTGTTGCTTGTCATAAATACCCTATAAGCCAATGGATTGATTTAGGAAAGGTTTTTAGTTTCTTAGGATTGAAAAATGAATTTTATGACATAGATGATAAATGTACTTATATTAAAACACATTCTGAATTCAAAACATCCCTAAAAACCCTTCCTTTATCTGCAATTTTCCCAAATGAATATCAGGCAGTCCTAGAGGATAAAAGAATTTGGATTGCACTTCAAAATCAGTTTAATGATTTCAGAAGGACGAAAAAAATTAGAAAAATTAATGAAAAAAAACTTCAAAGAGATAGCCCGGAAAGATATCAACAAATATTGGATTCTTGGGAAAAAGTACCCGCAGATGATTTCGTAAATCATCTTGAACTTTATTAAGTCTTAATTATTTTTAAATTCTTCAACTTTTCAAGCGATTCTAGATAACTAATCAGCAATCGAGTCATTTTATAAAGAGCGTCGAAATCTTTTTCAGAATCTAGCTGTTGGTTTAATTCTTTAATTTTCATTATAATAACTTTTGATACGTCATCTAAAATGCCATTCTGCATGATCGATTCAATTTGCGCTTCATCCTTAACAATTACAACTTTTTTATCACAAGAAGCACAATAAATGTCACCTGATTTCATTTTGAATAAGGGAGAATTACACTGCGGACATTGTTCATTTAGTAATGCATGTCCTTCTCTCAATAAGAAGGCCATCCGTTGAATATTTTGATTTTTATCATCTGGTTTTTTAGTTTTCTGAGAGCTCATCGTATTATGTAGTTCACTCAAGAGTTAATTAATCTTGATGATGGTCTCTAAATCCTCTCCAAAATTCTCATAATACTTGAGATTACCACTTTTAGATTGTTGCTCTAGTTGGGGAAATTTTTGATAGAAGAGATCTTTTATATTTTCTAGGATCTGTTGGATACCTTCGTTACGATCTGAATTATCGTTAAAGGTCACGAAAATACATTTATCATCTGCTAAAGAATTAAATTTGAAATTGTTCGTTGCTATGATTTTAATGTCCTCTCCAATAACTGCGTTGGAAAACATTGATACAGCCGTTAAAAGTCCTGCAATCGATTGTGGATCTTCTTCTAAGCTACCATATTTTTTGTGGAATAAGCAAATCCCATTCTTTTTAATTATATATAAATTATGAATCGATTTTTTGTTTGCGTTAAACCCCTGAAAATGCCTTTTTTGAGGACTTTTAACCCTCTCGAAAGTAAAATCGAGAA
>Ga0315277_10000927_pt1 | contig 44074 bp, 59 predicted proteins | sample YL17G05_15_MG_FD_203695 | JGI IMG/M metagenome (GOLD analysis project Ga0315277, IMG submission 203695) | Sediment microbial communities from Yellowstone Lake, YNP, Wyoming, USA - YL17G05_15 | ecosystem: Environmental > Aquatic > Freshwater > Lake > Sediment | place: USA: Wyoming | collected... | reverse complement strand
AACCAACAGCCCTTGCAAGCCCGATCTGCCAGCCTAAGACTTTTGCGCTAAGAACAATGGCGAGAATATTTATGGCAGGGCCTGAATAGAGAAAGGCCGTTGCAGGCCCTATCCCCGCCCCCATCTTATAGATGCCAGCAAAAAGCGGGAGCACTGTGCACGAGCAGACGGCGAGAATTGTTCCGGAAACAGAAGCGACCGAATAAGAAAGGAACTTATTCGCCAGAGGCCCTAAGTATTTCATGACCGATGCCTCTGAAACGAAGACGGTTATGGCCCCTGCAATGAAGAATGCCGGGACAAGACATAAAAGCACATGCTTCTGGGCATAATCCTGAATCATGTAAAAGGCCTCAAGGATTGCCTTTTTTACCCTTTCGTCCCCAAATGGGATGAAATATGCTGCGATAAATATACCTACGACGATGAGTAACTTATACCGGTCTTTCATATATGTTCCTTTCTACATCTATCTCTTGCACAGGCATCCTTAACTATAGAATAAAGCCCGCGGTTCGTTGGTGAAATCAAATCTCCAGAAGCAATTTCTCTTGCTCTTTAAATCGGTCTTTCAAAATCTTACTCACCCTGTCCAGAATTTCAAAAACCTTGGGATCACTCACCTTCACCATCACCCTCACCCCATCCTTTCGAGTCGTGACGATGTGGTTCTTCTGCATTAAAGAGATATGCCGGGAGACATTGGACTGTTCTCCATGAATGGCAGGGACGATTTCGTGAATACATTTTTCCCCGCTTCTCAGACACTCCAGGATTTTTAATCGGATGGGTTGAGCAAACACCTTCAGGATATCTGCCTTTAATTCAAAAACCCTTTCTTCCATATTGGTTTCTTTAGATTAGCCTGGTCTTTGGATAATGGTGGATTGGCAAAAATACCAACAATCGCTTTAAAAAAAATTACTTACATAAACACGCTTGCTGCTTCTTCACATTGCTTTCAATTACTGCTGTCACGCAACTGAAAAAATCGGTTATACATGGCACGTCAAGTCTATAGATCATATCGGTGCCGGTTTTTCGCGAAGAAACTATTCCCGATTCTTTCAGGACAAGTAGGTGCTTCGATACAGTCGATTTATCAAGCTTAAACAGATCAAATATTTTCGAGAAAGAATGTTCCCCTGTTTTCAGAAGGTCAATCATCATCAATCGCACTGGATGGGACATGGCCTTTATGATCTTCGCCCTTATTTCTGCCTCTTCAAAGGTTACCAATTTTCTATCTCCCTGTTGGTAATTATTCAAATTAGCCAACGATTTGTCAATAGAGAAAATAAACTTTTAAAAAAACACTAAGATTACATATGGTTGCGGATAGACCAGTAAGAATTATGGCAAATTTGGCTTCTTCCTTTGGCAAAGCGATTTCAAGAATTCCTTCTGTTGAAACCAAGAATTGACATTACCAGAGGACCTCCTTGATAGAGGGCCATGCTTCCGGCGACGTCCAATCCCTTTCTCCAATGATCTTACCCACGATCAGCCCTTCGCGATTGATAAGGAATGCAGCGGGGACGAACTTGACTCCGTAAATACGGGCAATCTTTTCCTTCACATCCAGAAGGACAGGGAGAGTGATCTGATTCTCGTTGACAATGCGCTGAATCCTTTTTTCCTTCTCACCATCGATCGCGAGGGTAAGAACGGTAAGCTGGTCCTTATTTCCTGCCATGAATTTTTCGAGAAGCGGAAGTTCTTCCACACAAGAAGGGCACCACGTAGCCCAGAAAGCCAAGAGGACGAGTCTTCCTTGATAATCACTGAGAGAAACCTTGCCTCCATTTAAAGTCTTGAGGCAAAACGGGGGAGCCTCCTTCTTCTCCTGAAGTCTCTGGATTCCAAAAGGACTGGAGGAAGATTGGCTCATTTGGGAGGGTGTAAAGGACCCTCCAGCCTCGAGGGCTGGAGCGGCAAATACAACAAACCATACTACCATGGGCAAGAGAATCGGTTTCTTTGCCATCCTCGTCTCCCTATCGTGATAGATTCAAAACTATCTTTTTCGCCTCCAGATCCACCTTCGGCCCCAATTAACGGCAAAGGTATCTCCTACCAATGAGAAATCATCCTACTCTATCTTCAGTCTTGGACCTCAACCTCAAAATCTATTATTGGTTATTATGCCAACAAACCAATGGTTTGTCAAGAAAAAAATTTGACTCAAAAAAAACAAAGATTACCACTGCTTGGGCATCACCAGATAGAAATTACGGCAAGAGCGTTAGCGGAACTTCTCTCCTACTTTATCCCTTATCAATTGGTTTTACTTGGTTTTACTCCAAAAACCTTTATGCTTGCAACGGAATTTGCGACCTCCTTCATTTCGTCAAGCGCTACTCCCAAATTATCAATAATCCCTTTTGCAGTAGGATCATTAGCCATGAGTTCGATAGGGAAAAAGGTCTCATCAATCACCCGGACATCCTTCTCCGTACTCTTAAGCCCCATGGATTTCACCCAATAAATTAGGAAGGGAACTATAATAAACAGGGATCGAATCTGTCGTTTCTCTTTCCTGCCTTGAGAGCAAGCTCATCTTATAGACTGCGTGCTACCTACCCGGTTGGTAAGCTCTTCCCAATTTAAAGGAGCAAGAGATTCCTAGGGCACTCCGCACCCTTTGACTCCACACCCTTCGGAAGGGCGTTCGTAAGGGCGCCGGTAAGTCGTCCCGAACATGACAAGCACCCAGATTACTAGCCTGGATTCCCATGTTAGTTTTTTGAGTTAACACCATGTGCATCAACCGAACATAAGTTGCAGTCGTTTTCCTCCCAGCCAGGGGATCGGAACACGCTTTTTATCGAAACCCACGGCTAAGAGAAGTGGATTATGAGCACGCTTCTGGAATTGAACCACAATTTCCTTCTCAAGGATGTGAACCTGAGCCGTTGCTTCTACAAAGTCCCGAAACAGATGACGGGAGGTTGCCGTTTGATATCCCTGCCCGACCTCCGTCCCTAAGAGCCGATAGAGGCTGCTGGCCATCAGAGTGAGTTGTAGGTCACAATTGACCTTCATAGCTACGACGGAAGATAGCACGTCCATATGAAAGAAGTCGATCCCATCCGCAATCCGGTTCTCGATAATCATCCGCTGGGCGTAGCGCTCGATCAGCTTGACCGGTGTTCGGTGGAGTTGATTGGTGATCAAAAAAGTTGGTTCCTCATGCCCCAGATCATCGATGACAACCTCACGAAGCGGTCCCTGATAGTCACGCAGTTGGATCCGGCGGTCCAGAATCCGTGGGGTCTTATAGATCCGAGAAACGCCCTGAAGCTCAATTCGCCGCCAGGCCGAAACCGGCTCCTGATAAATCTCCTGGAGCATCTTGACAGAACGTCTCCGGAGCGTGATAAAGGCAATCCCCATCTGATTGAGCTGATTCAGATGGCCATAGGTGGTGAGCTTGGAGTCAAAGATCAGTTCCTCAGGAAGTTTCCCCGTTCGCTGCTTCCAGAACTCGACGAATCGAAGGAGCTCCTCATTCTGCTCGTCCTTTCGGAGATCTATCAAATTAACACCTTGCACGTTTTCTTATCAAGAAACGCTGGTTTTGTCAAACAAATAACCGGGGCTTGTTGCCGGTGGTTGGACAGCTTCCAAGAAGGTTTGTTGGTAACGGCTTAGAGCTTTGGAAAGTCCAGGATAACGAGTGCACCTACTACTGCGCACTCCAGGATACCCCTGGAAGCCGATAATTACCGGTAGAAATCATGCATCCCAAGCCAATATATGAATATCAAATCGCAACTTTGTCAAGGCATAGGAAACAGCGATTATATAGCAGATCGCAATTTCTGCAATATCGTAATTCCGAGTCTACAAAAAAGGCAGTTGCGCCTCGTCCCCCTTGATTATTGTTTCTACATCCTACTACTCTTCGTTCCAAAATCATCCTGAATGTCGGCGATTATGGTTTTCTTGTTCTACCCGACAGATATTATAGAGGGCAACTTTTTTAAACTTTTTTTCATCCTACTTTTTATGTTCTACCTCCCCTCCTTCAGGTTTTCCTTGAGGCTGAGAGTGTTGTGGTTGCTGAGCCTGAGGTTGTCTCTGTTGTTGCTGAACTTTCTCCTGAGGTTGTTGTTTTGGTTGTTGACCTTGAGGTTTCTGAACCCGGGGTTGTTTTTGTTGCTGTTGAACTTTCTCCTGAGGTTGTCTCTGTTGTTGCTGAACTTTCTCCTGAGGTTGTTGTTTTGGTTGTTGACCTTGAGGTTTCTGAACCCGGGGTTGTTTTTGTTGCTGTTGTCTTTGTTGGTGTTGCTGAACTTCAGGCCTCTGTTGATATTGTTGTTGTCTTTGTTGTCTTAGTTCCTGTCTCTGTTGTTGTGGTCGAGGTTGATAGTTCTGGACGCCCCAAGTTCTTTGCCTTTCCCAATATCTGTTCTTTTCCCAACTGCTCCAGTTCTGTTGAAGTCGTTGGTTAGGAATCCGTTCATAGTCCCACCGGCGCCCGTACCAATTTTGGTCTCTATAGTATCCTCTCCAACCTGGATCTACATCAAAATAAAAACTTGGAACATTGTTATAATAACCCCAGCCCCGGTTATAATAGTGTGAGCGATACCAACGACCTTCCCAAAAACGCCACCACCAACCATTCCAGAAAAAGAGGTCTACATCAATGTCAGGAGCAACGTAGACATACGTCTCAGGTATCACTATTAACTCTGGTGGTGCGGCAAATACGATGGGCGGCGGCAGAGGAAAACTAATGTGTATATCTACCTGTGCCATCGTTGGAATAGGAATGACAATTACCAACGCCAAAAGCATTGTTCCAAAAAGTAACTTTTTCATTTTGTTGCCTCCTTTATCCATCACCGATGCCATATAGGTTAAAAGATAATTCAGGCTTCTTTTGATGTTTATACAAGTTTGGAAAAGATAGTTGATAATTTAATAGCCCCCTCATCTTGAACCGTAGTGGTGATGGGAGCCAGAGTGACGGCCGTGGTGATGCCACCAGGGGCACCCTACCAACCCCGAAGCCAAAACCAACAATAAAATCATCAAAGCAATCTTTTTCATTCATTTCACCTCTTTTAAACATTTTACCATAGCTTAGATTTTTTTCTAAAAAAAGAACCCCACATAACATTCTTATATCATAGACGTAAAGAATGGGAAAATTATTCATACTCCCCTCCTTTTTATTCCGTCAGACTCGACACTGTGTCTGCATCAAGCGGCGCTGAAGATGAATCGCTCCATAGTCAGTGCCACCGCGCTCTAAGATATTAAAAAGATAGCAGCTTTTTGTTTCTCTGCATATCCACAAGGTTGCTTGTTGGAAGGTTGGTTTAAAACTGACCGTCTGTTTTTCGTTGTCCAGTCCATGGGAGCCCATGCTGCCCAACCACTCTAAGGCGTCAAAGACCCTCTCATCTTTGCCGTCCTTGAATCCATAGACTACCTTGGATTCCTCGGGGAGATAGTTCATTCTCTCCCGGAAGAAAGAGGCCCGAGGTGCTGTAGCCGCCGGGGAACACCAAGCCGTCGCAGAGGATGATAAGCAGCCCGTGAGCCTTCAGGGTTCCACTCGGTCATTAAAACGGCAGAGGCTGAAACTGAACCGCTTACCGACCAAGCAGGATCAAAACACCAGCAACGATAGCGAGCAGAGCCAGTATAGTACCGATGGCTGGAATATGAATACTGACAACTTGCAGTAGGCCTGTCACGATGAGCCAGATGCCCAGCAAGAGCATTCCCAGGTTTTTTGGCAGTTTCATGTTGAGTTTCATGTTGTTCACCTCCTAGTGTGAGAAGTGCGATTCGTAATACCGCAGACATCGCATGCCGCGGTGTCCTTTTATAAGAACTCGCTTTGGGATGAGTTGAATATACGAAAAAGGGAGTAGTATATCAAGGAAAATCGTCCACAAAATATGAGGGAAGCTTGAAGGCCAGTATCCAGATAACAATTATCAAATGAAATCTTGCATTATGGTCGAAATCTGTCAGTCAATGACTTCAGGAAGAAGTCAGTAAGAAAACCATCCCAATATGTTGGGGCGGCTTTGGAAATTCCCAAAAGTGTGAATAGTTTGCCAATTCCCTCGCCTTGCAATAAATTACGATTTCAAACGCATTTTGTATTCCTTTACAGTCCCCTAGGACACCTTTCTCAACCTGGTTCTGTACCTGCTGAATTTTGGGGTGGTTATCTCTTTGGTTATGTAGGCTATGATTTTGTCTTCCCATTTCAGCCCGGAGTCTTTGATGAATTTCCAAAACATTCGCTAAACCTTAGGCATCGTTTACATATTCTTTTTGATTCATATAACTTGTTGTACAGTTGACCAAGGGGGGTGTTTATGTACCCTATCTTAATCAAACCTTCACAGCAGGGGTAGACATTCCCGTCAGACAACAAAGACAGTGACAGGACATCTTCGATGAATTCCGAATAATTATTGCTGTTCTTGTCGTAAAACAGGTCCACAGGGTTGTCCAGCAACCACTCATCGTCAATATCCCTTTTTGAGAAAAAAGAAGACCTTTGGGAATACTCACTTATTTCCTTATTTTTGTAAGGGAACGTGGGCTCTAACCTGAACCTCCTGGTACCAAGGAGCTTGCATATTTGTCTTTCAATTTTATTGAACGAACCGATATTGTTCTTTGTGACAAGACTCCTTATTATAAGATCCCCTCCTTTGTTTACCACTTTTCTGCAAAACTTCACGCTCCTTTCAAAATTACCTTTACCCCTGAACCAGTTATGTTGATACTTTGGAAAATCTATGGATACGTAGAACGTTTTATTCTTCAACGTTTCAAAATTATCAAGCAAGTCCACAGTCCCGTTTGTTTGAATCTTATGGATGCAATCATACTCCTCATCGAGGTCATTCACAATTTTCACAAACGGTTTATACAAGAAAACTTCACCGCCACCACACCAGTACAAGGAAAAGTTATCATGGTTGTACCTTGCAAACCTAGAAATGAATGAACGTAACTCTTCCGCGGCAATGGTTTGATTCTTTTTTTCAACATAACACATCCTGCAATTCAAATTACAATTACTGTTGGGCTCTATGTATAATTCGTTTTGCACAATCAATTTAGGCATTAACACCTCCACTGCTACTTTAACCATCGAAACAGGTTAATAAATCTTAGGGTTCCTATCAGTTTTTGTGTTCCCATATCATTTCGTCTTTCCCTTCCTCATAAATTCTCTCAGATAGCCCTTATATTCAGCTAAACTCCCGTAGAACACCTTCCTGAATCTCGTCCTGTACCTGCTAAATTTTGGCGTGGTTATTTCTTTAGTGATGTAGGCTATGATTTTGTCTTCCCACTGGAGACCATACTCCCTGATCAGGATTTCAGCCGTGTTTGGGTAGCAGTATTTGAATGTGGTCACGTACCTCCATGTTCCCAGGTTCCTCCACTTTTTTGGGACGCCTTTTTTCCATTTGTGTTTGACGAATTTGTGAATGTTCGTCACAAGGTTTGTTGGGATGCTGATCAAGCTTCTTCACTCCCTAAGAATACTTCTCCGGTCCGCTCTTCATTTTTTGGGGGTGGTGTTTCGTATTTTGGGAAGTAGACCATTACGGGTTTATCGATCCTTCCCTTAACCTTTATGATGGCGTGTCCCACTTTGAGTGTGTCCAGGTATTTTTCTTGTTCTCTTGTTAGTTCCATGCTTCTTGAGATGTCTTCTATGTCTTTTCCGTTTCCCAGTGTGAAGGTTATTTTTGTGTTTGTGTTGGCTTTGATGGATTCTGATAGTTTGCTTGGTTCCTGGTCTATGACTATGATGGATTCTCCGAATTTTCTTATCATTCTAAGGGTGGATTCCATGATGGTTTCTCCCCCTTCTGTCTTTTCCTTTTTCTTGGATAGGATGTTGTGGGCCTCCTCGATGATTATGGCGTGCCTGAATTCGCTTGTTTCTCCCTGGTTTTTCCTGAATTCGTATATCCATAGAAGGAGTGCCTCTGTGAGGAATTTTTTATCGTCGTTGCTGAGGGTATCAAGCTCTATGATCACGTCCTCTTTTAGGAGTTCTTTTAGGTTGGTCTTCTTTTCCGTGTTCAAGACGGGTCCCAGGCCTCCTTCATAGGTCAGGTTGTCAAGGATCCTTGCTGCTGTCTGATTCCACCATTCCATTCTCCCTTTGAAAAAGTTCTTTTTCAGGTATTCCCTGACAAGCCTGAAGGTGGGATATTCGTCAGATCCTTCCAGGGTCTTGGTGTGCTTGTATGCCTTAATCAGGAGGTCTCTGAGGATGAATTCTGTTCCATAACTGCCGAGATAGGCGTGATTGATAACGTCAACGAGTTTGGCGGTCCACTCCCGGACGTCAGTTCCCTTTGGGGGAATCAAGGGGTTGAATTTGAATCCTTCCCTTTCCACCCGTAAGACGTTTACATCCTTGAAGTCTTCCGATTTTTTGAGTTTCTTGTATTCCCTCTGCCAGTCGAAGACCATGAAACTCTTTCCGTGGCTCCTTAATTCTTTCAGGATCTGGATTGTGGCGGTGGTTTTGCCTGTTCCTGTCATGCCTGTGATCATGATGTGCTTGCAGAATTCCTCTTCTTTCAGCCCAAAAGGTGAATAAGGGATATCGGGATAGATGATTGTGCCAAGATGGTATTCTCCATTGGCTTCTTCCGGCGCTGGTGGCGGGAGCCTTATTCCATCCTGGTAACTGTCTAAGAATCTTTCGCCGAGAAGTCTTATCTTTCTTCCGATTGCTTCTTTTCTTTGTGCTGTTTTTGCATTTATGAACCTGTACCAAAGGACCCTGGTCTCAGGTCCGAGCACCGGTTCAAGCTGATGCACAATCTCCTTGAGATCCTCGTCTGAAATCATCTTATCATCACTCCATCCTCGATGAATGCCTCTTTGAGCCTGCTGAACTTTTCCAGGGTCTTCTCTATCATCCCCGGGTTTTTCTTGACCGTGAACTCGATCATTCTCTGTTCGGGCCTGTATTCCTCAAGGGGCATGATGTAATCCTCAAGGGTGTTTGCCTCTATGAAGAGAATCTTCCCCCTGTCCTTGTTGAGGTAATGGAGGTAGAGTTGAAGCTGGATGTAGCTCTGCCATGTCGGCATCTTCTTTTTCGATAGGTAATCAAACTCTTCCCGGTTCACGGTCTTTATCTCCAGGGGGATCTCCTCTCCATCCATTTTCACAAGTGCATCTGCGAAGCCGTGAAAGAGGTCATCACCGACGCCAACTTCGGACCTTATTAGGAGGCCCATTTCTTTGAGGCATCTGCACACCCTCCGGTGTGTTGCATTACCAACCTCCATGAGCCTCTTTGTTTTTGGGAATAATTTCTGGTGGAATTTCATTTTCCCGTAGATTTCGAATGGGGTGAGACCTGCTTCGGAGATGTAAAAGTAGCTTCTGGGAGTGATTTCTTTTGGATGTTTGCTCTTCAGGTGTTCGTTGATAAGGCTGATTAGTATTTTAACCACCCCTTATCTTCTGCTCCCTCTGAGAGCAGCTTTCTCTTTTGTTCCTCTAATCTCTGGACGTCCCGGAATGCATTGACGTACTCGTCTCCCTTCTTAAGCTCAACCTGGACCAGCTGGGTTATGAGCTTGTTTCTAATCTCATTTGTTCCCATGGCCGCGTAATCGAAGCATTTGCTTCTATTCACCAGCTCTTCCAATTTCTCCCTCTGCCACTCCAGGAACTTCAGGTTCCTCTGTTTGATTTTTTCTCTTTCGGCGATCTGAAACTCAATATTTCCGATTTCATCTACCATGATTCTTTCATCAGTCTGGATTAAGGAATCCAGTCCGATATTTTGATAATTGGGGTTGCCTGTCCTCTTTCCCGTGGATATAGCACTGTTCAATTCATCATTCTCCGGTAGTATTGGCTTATCGTTTGAATTGTAAGGTTCCATTTTATTTCACCTCCTCCATTGACTTCCTCAAGCTGCCCCAGAATTCAGCCTCCATCTCTATCCTCTTTCTCATAAGACTGATTAGGCAAGTTATCGCATAGTGGTGTAACTCAACTGTTTCCATTAACTTCTCCTGTTCCGTTTTATGGTCATCATCCATTTTAAACCTCCTCAAATAGTTACCATTGTCAAGTAGTCAATATATAAAGGTTGTTTACATTCGATGTTCCAACCAGAAACCTATCTCAGTAGTCTCGATCCAGGGGGCCTAACACCCCGTATCAAATACCTTTAAAAACCCCGGGAATAACCGACAAGAGACAAATTACTGGTTCGCAGAAACCTTAAGCCCACTGGAGTACCAAAAGCTTTGATACTCTGAATCCAAAATGGCCGGCATCAAAACATGTTTGTCTGACCGACACAAGAAGGTTGGATAAAGAATTAAAGGGTGCGGCCGGAGAGGGTAAAGGTAAAGCAGCCAAAGATCCTAAAAAGAAGGGAGGTGAGATGCGAGATAGTGAGAACTATCTCAAGAAAGCAGGAAAGGGGGAAGAAGCGAAGAAGGAAAAAGACAGGTTTAGTCAAAGGGCTCCAGTTTTTTAACAATCTATCCATTTTTACCCTGTGAGAAGAAAGGGAATCAGCAAATGTTGGTTCCCTCTCTTTTTTTCGCGCAGAGGGTTCAAAAGAAAGACGCAGAAAGGAGAATGAGAGATGAAAAACAGAGACCAATTTGTATTATCGGTAATCAGCCTGGCCTTCGCCCTTAAGAAGCTCGTCGAGTCAGACTATTATGACGAGAGCAGACACAAACTGGTGGAGGACTTCATCAGGCTCAAGAACCGGGTCCAACTTCACACAAAAGTCCTCGAAAACAAAGAAACAGCGGAGAAGTTTCAGGAAGGGCAGAGGACCTCAGCATAAGGAGCACAGCCTATGGAAGAGGTTATCAAAGATGGCCTTATGGGCTTACCTGCTTTGGATGAGGCTCTTCTAAAAAGAAGTGTGAGAAAGGAGGGAAAGTCATGGCGTGGATAATCAAAGCCTACATCCCGATAGAATCCGAGGATACCGAAATGTATGCCACCCGGGAAGATGCCGAGAATGAGGAAGAAGCAATACAAGAGGCAAGATCTGAACAAGATGCACCTCTCAAGCAAAGTGCATTTGTGAAAAGCTTTGAGCCGATCTTTGAAACCTTGGATCCCTGGAAAGAATGCGACACGGCTAAGTTAAAAAAAAATCAAATCTAGCAGAAAGGAGACGATCAAGAGATGAATTTGGAAAGCGAAGAAAATCTATCGAGAAAGGAATTCAAACACTCCATTATCAAACAAAATGAGAAACTACTGAATACTCACCTTTGCTCCCAAACGGACCGCTGCCCTGAATGTGGGGAGAGAATCTACCGCGAGGGAGGCTGTCCCATCTGCATCTTTTGCGGATGGTCACCCTGCGGCTAATCTCCAAGTAAACGGCAAACCTATTTCTTTAAGAAAGCCGACTTCCCATGGTCGGCTTTTCTTATTTCTATACAAAGGAGGGAAAACACATGGAAAAAGGCCACCGTACCAAGATTGATATTGTGAAGATCCAGATGGTCAGGGACGGAACCCTCGACTACGGCAGGAAAGCCATTAGGGGTCCCCAGGACCTCGCAGATCTTGGAATGAAATTCCTGAAACACGCAGACCGGGAGATATTCCTCCTGGTCTGCCTTAATACCAGAAACCACATAAACTGCATCCATGTAGTCAGCATCGGGACGGTTAATGCCTCTCTTGTGGCTCCAAGGGAGGTTTTTAAAATTGCCCTGCTTAGTAACGCTTCGGAGGTCGCATTTATACACAATCATCCTTCCGGAGATACCGATCCAAGCGAGGATGATCTCTTAATTACCAGAAGACTGGCTGAGTGTGGAAAGCTCTTCGATATCAAACTCCTGGACCACGTCATTATCTCCGATGAAGGAAAGTATCAAAGCTTCCTGGAAAGAGGGCTCATCAAGCAAACTTAAAACCCCAAACTCGGAAAGGAGACGAGGATGAATGCTTATCCAGAAGAATTCCTAAAAGAATATGAGGTGCAAGAAAATATGTTCAGAACCAAAACAGAACGGGATATGGAAGCCCGTCAATTGAGGAAAGACGGATGGGAAGTGACCACAAAAAAATATCATTTTGACGGCGATGAACGGTTTTTCCTTACCGCTACCCGAAGAAAGGAGCAAAGCCTATGAAATGGACATCAACGGATTTGAAGAAGAAGGAAGTCAAGGAACTGGAAAGGCTCCTGAACGAACTCAGAGCCCAACACAACACTTTCACCGAATGGACGAACCACTATGACGGCAATACTGTCACCGAGGACAAGAGCACCCACTGGAATCTCTTCGGGTCCAATGTACGCCAGGACCTCAAGGAGAAGATGGAAGCCATCTTTGATAGGTGTGCCGGTGTCGTCACCCCTGAGAACTATGAAGAGATCCGGACGGCTCTGGATAACTGCCTTACCTGGGCAAAGTCCGCCATTCCTATTGTGGATAAACGGAAGTCCCTGGAGCAACTGAAGGGAGAACATGAGGTATTTGTAAACAGGATGGAGGAGGAATCCAGGGAACAGGCTGAATTTGCTTCCAGATGTGTGGAGATCCCCAAAGGCAAGCGAGGCGTTGAGCTTTCCATCTGCTATGACGACTCCGACGTGATGACCGATTATTACTGCCCACACCGAGAGGTTGAATCCTTCCTGTTGGCGATCATCCCGGAAGGGAAGCGACTTGAAGCAATCCTGAGAAACATTATCGAGAGAATCCCTGCCCTCAAAGATATCGAATGGGAATGGCGGAAGGAGGATTACAGCATGGGTCATGGTCTTTACCTCACTTCGAAAGGCTCTCCCTTCCCCAGAGAGATCAAAGGCAAGGGCGTGATCCATTGTCATGGGAATATCGAATTTGTCCACGGTGGAACCAAGATCATTCCTCACCCCGAATATTACCTGGGGGAGATCAACCAGAATGGAGGAAATGGCAGCAAGGTGAACGTTGAACAAGTAACCGTGCGTGAGAATCCTGAATTCAATGGGCTGGAAGTCCTCTTTCCCTCCAAACCTGAGCCTTCCATCATCGAGAAGCTCAAGTATTTGGGGTTTCGATGGTCATTCAAACAAGGGCTGTGGTATCGGCGAAACTATGAAGGACTTAGGGAGAAGGTCAACGAGGCCATGGGAGGTGTGACATGAACGGGCTCATCTTCTTGATGGGCGCGGCGGTGATCATCTTTGGGATGTTCGGCCTCGTCCTTTACTGTGCTTCCAAGTGAAAGGGGGTGATTAATTAAATGAGGATTATCCAGTTTCACAGGTGGTATAGCATGGAGCCACCCTACCGTAAAGCGATTACAGTTTGTCTCTTTAGATGGTGCAAAACCCTCTATTACGGCCAGGGGATTTATGCAGATTACATAGGCAAAGGATACCATCGGCGAATGAGCCTTGGCGAGTTCAAAAGAATTGCCAGCAACCCCAAAAGGAGGTGACAGAATAAAGCACGTCAGGACTTACTATCCCAGAAGGTTTTGGTATCGGAAGCCGAAAAGGTGGAGGCTAATGCCAATGAGTTTTTCCCAAACGGAAAGGAAAGGGGGCGAGTCCTTTGGCAACACAGACCAGAAGTCTACTGAACAGGAAAGCAACCAAACAGTTCATCAAAGAGAATGGAAAGTATATTACTCAAGTGGAATCGACCTTTTACACCCTCTTGGAACAGAGAATCAAGAACACGATCCTCAAAGCCATAGGGAATAATACTTCCCGAAAACGGCTAAGCCAATATGAGCTACTGGGGAATGGAAACTCAAATGAGGTGAAGTAAATGTTCGATTCAAGCTTTTGTCATACACACTTAAGACGACAGAAAGGAGGAAAGATCATGGTATGGCTAATCAAAGCCTACATCCCGGCAGAACCCGAGGATCAAGAAGTATATGCCACCAGAGAAGAGGCAGAGAAGGATGTCGAATCGTTAAGCCTCATGCAACCAGAGAATATTTACGAAGTTGAAGAAATCTGATCTATTGAAAGGAGGTTAACTATGCCTGAGTATGAAGTAAACCTTTACTACACCGGCTTCATTACAAGAACAGTTGAAGCAAAGAATGAACAAGGGGCAATACAGAAAGCGAGGGATGAACAGAATAGCCCTTGCAACCGAGACACCTTCGCAAGAAGGTTTGAGCCCATCCTCGAAACCTTAGAGCCCTGGAAAGATTGCGACACCGCCCAGTTAAAAGGCAACTCTATTGATACTTAAAGTTAGGCTTTGTTCTAAAGTTTAACAGAAGATTACCTGCCACAGATAACCATCAATCCCACAAAAAAGCCTTACGAGTCCCTTTAATTACCTCACAGATTGAAGGGACTCACACCCCTTAAACTTAAAAAAATCAAAACAGAAAAGGAGGAAACAAAACATGATATCCGTAATCAAAAACTTCCAAGAAGTCATTGAAACCAGAAACATCGACAAAATGAACAAGGAACTCTATCAGTTCCTTAACCTTTATTGTGGGTTCATAGCCCACTACGACATCAACGGCTTCAAGGACACCTATAGAAACCCCAGAGAGTTCGCAGACACCTTCATCCGACACTTCGACAGAAACCATCCTTACTTCAGCCAAATATATGCCTGCCACCAAGAATCCTACAAAGACACAGGACTTACGAAGGCCCAGATCAAAAGTGAATTCGAAAAAATTGTAAGCCTCCACAAAGACCAAATCTCGCGCTGGGCAAGAGAAGAACAAAGAAATGAACGTTATGTTCTTTACCTCAAACTCAAACAGGAATTCGAAGGAGGTGAACAAGATGATCATCGGGTATAGCACAGAGAGCCACTGGTTATCACTCAAAGAAGTGATCGGGCACGAAGGAGAAAACCAAGGGTTAGAAGATTACTACCTGGAATTAGAAAACCTGGAGGCCATCTGGGCAGTCCTTGACCCCCGAAACGCACCCCAATACTTAATCCTCACCATAGGATCAGAAACAGAAGAGTATCTCTTCACCATCGACCTAAGCGGAGCCACTCCCGTCCTGGAAGAAGAAGACGGGAGGGTCCTCTACGTCAGAAAGAAAGGAGGTGAAAAAGATGGTTGTAGGGTATAGCACACACGGCTGCTGGGCTTTGCTCTCAGAGCTTAAAGAAATAGAAGTGGAAGACAGAGGAAACCCCTGGTTTGAAGACACTCAGGTTGACCTCGAAAGCATGGAAGGAATCTGGGTCACCTTAGATCCGAAAGATGCAATCTCCTACCTCTTCATGGCCTCAGAACTTGAGTCAGAAGAGCACAAGGAAGCTCTAAAATACCCAGAAAAATACCTCATTAAAGTGGACCTTAATGGGGCCCTCCCAGTCTTAGAAGACGGTGATGGTGGAACCTTATACATCAGGAAAAAGGAGGTGTGAACATGTGGAACGAACCAACAAAAGAAGAATTAGCCAAAATACCCAGGCTTTATGAAACGGAGGATATCCCCTTAAAGGATAAACTGATTTACCTCCACTTTTTTATAGGAGGATGTGAGTGGTACATCTCGGAATTTGATGGAGAGGATCTGTTTTGGGGATACGCCATCCTGAACAATGATTTAGAAATGGCCGAATGGGGGTACGTGAGTTTTGAAGAACTCAGAGGAATCAAAATCCCTCCAGGCTTCGAAATTGACTGTGAAGTTTCTTGGCAAATCAAGAAAGCTTCTCAGATCGAAAAGATCAGGATGGGCAACCATTGGTCAGAAACCGAAGAGCGAAAGAATAACTCTTCAGGAAAGGAGAACGCAGATGACGCACGCACTGATTTGGTTAGCGGGAGGGATCATTGAGCAGGTCACCTTCTTCGATAGCGAATTGAAAGCCCTCAAGACCCTGGCTGAATTTGTCAAAGGCATGGACCTTCATGACGATGATGCAGCAGTCTTCGGTCCGGAAGGCTTGGTAGCCAACGCCAAGGACTTCCTGGATGAGGACAACGAGTTCATCGAAAACCATGAGCTTCTTAACGAGGCGATAGCTGCCAACGAAAACCCGGACTGCATCTACCTCATCGGGAACCCCGTCCACCATTTTGGGTTTATGGTTGTCTCCCCTGACGACCCCCTGGGTTTCAAGAACCCGGCTGAAGCTGTTTCCGAACTGGGTCAGATGAGAGGAAGCGCAGGCGATCATCTGAAGCTCTATCGGGTTGTCCCGGTAGAAAACCCTGTTGTTACCCGTTCAGAGCTCGAGCAATACAACGCCGAGAACGAAATTGAGGACTCTGGCTTCGCACTGGTGATAGAATATGTCACTGGCTAAAAAAGGAATCGCCAAACAAGGGCTCTGACTAAGAATCAGGGCTAACACGCACCCTCAGCAGCCGTCCGGAAACAAACTCTGGACGGCTTTTTTATTCCCTCATGCAGGGAAAGAAAGGAAACCGATATGGATATTACAAATTACCTTAAAGCTGGCTACCCACTGATTCAAATCGTCACTCAGGAAGCTGACAGGGCCACACGCTCAATTAAAGGCGAAGGATGGAAAACTTATTCCTGGGACTGCCTGAGAGGAATCACAGAACCCGATACCAGCAGAACCCTCGAAGACATTGGTGATCCCCTTCATGCCCTGAAATGGCTTGCAAGCAAAGGCGATACCATTCTCATCGCCCAAAACTTCCACCACTTCATAGGTTCAGTTGAAGTGATTCAGGAAATCCAGAACAGCCTTCCAATCTGGAAAGGCCAAGGATCCTGCCTGGTCATTGTTGGACCAAGAATAAATCTGCCCTTGGAACTCGAAAAATACTTCACCCTCCTCGACTTTAACCTACCCTCTCCCCAACACCTCTTAGCCATTCAGCAGGAACTCGGCGAAAGCGTAGGAGTACAAGCCAACACAGAAGCGGTAGAAGCTGCCCGGGGTCTGACTGAATTCGAGGCAGAAACTGCCTTCGCCTTAAGCCTGGTCATAAAGAAACAATTCTGCCCCGAGGTGATCACCGAGCAGAAGAAGCAGATGATCCGGCGAAGTGGACTCATGGAGTTCTGGCCCCCGGTTCCTATCGATCAGGTGGGTGGTTTAAACCTCTTCAAGCATTACCTCACAAACCGGATGAAAGCCTTTGAACCCGGAAACGAACACCTCCCCAAACCAAAGGCCCTACTTCTGGTAGGAATCCCCGGAACCGGCAAAAGCCTCTCCTGCAAAGCTGCTGCTTCAATCCTTAACTGGCCCCTCATCCGACTCGATGTATCAGCCCTTAAAGGCTCGCTCGTCGGAGAAAGCGAAAGAAAGATCAGGCAGGCCACGGCAACTATCGATGCCTTTGGAAGAGCAGTCGTATGGCTCGATGAGATCGACAAGGGATTCTCCGGGGTCAAATCCTCCGGACACGCTGATGGAGGGACGACTTCTGCCATGTTTGGGCACTTCCTAACATGGATGCAGGAGACCCAAAGCCCGGTGCTCGTCATGGCCACAGCCAATAACATCTCAGAACTCCCACCTGAGTTTATGAGAGCAGGAAGATTTGACGCCATGTTCTTCGTCGATATCCCCACATTCATTGAAAGAGGGGAGATCATCCACATCATGAACACCCGCTACGGGTCAAAAATCCCGGATGATTTTGCCGAGAGCCTTCAGGGCTTTAGCGGCGCTGAGATCGAACAGTTAGCCAAGGACAGTCTCTTTGACGGAATGCAGGCAGCCTCTGAAAACATCGTGCCCCTCTCCAGAACCATGAAGGAAGAAATCACTGCCCTCAGAGAATGGGCAAAGACCAGGGCACGAAAAGCCAACTCACCCGAAAACGAAGACCAAACTAAAAAAATCAGGAGGATAAAAGAATGAGCCACATCTCAAAAATCGAACTCGAAGTAAAAGACTTGGGGACACTGAGACAGGCATGTAGCCGCCTGGGGTTCAATCTGCATGAGGGTAAGAAGACCTTCAAATGGTATGGCCAGGAAGAAAGCCATTGCGACCATGCCATCCGAATACCCGGGGCTACCTATGAAATCGGTGTCATCAGGACAGGAAACGCCTTTGAGCTTCAGTGTGACTACTGGGACTCTGCCATAGGCAAAGCCATTGGCATAAGCGGTGGACTCCTAAGACAAGCCTATGCAGTAGAGCGCACCAAAACAGAAGCCAGACGCAAGGGTTACAGCATCATCGAGAAGAAAACAGAATCAGGCATCAGGCTTCATGTACGGGTGAACTAAAGCATAACCCCAAACCATCAAAATACCGGAGGTTAGCTATGAAAGAGATCATTTTAGACATCTCAAACGAAGGGGAAATAAAAATCGAAACAAGAGGTTTTAAAGGCAAGAGTTGTATTACCGAATCCCAGTTCCTAAAAGACCTCCTGGGAAATGAAGTTGAAAGGTCCCTCACCCCAACCTACTGGGAAAAAGAGGAAAACCACATCAAAAAGTATCTCCCCCTCTGCGGTTAAACACCTAAACACAAAAAAACCCAAACTCATGAAAGAAAGGAGAATTGTCATGGAAAACATGTTCGAAAAAGGATGTTTAGTACAGCTCTCCATCAGCAAATGGGGAGGAGTAAAAAAGATTAACGACAACCAGCTTGCAGAAATGATCGACTCCCATGAATGGGTGACAGCGACCAAAAAGCTTGTCGATCCAGAATCCCTCAAACCAATCTGCAAAGTAGGAAACGCAGCAAGAACCTATTTAACCACCGCCAGCCTCCCCTTCCCCATCCAGGGAATGGTCTTCATCCCAAAAGAGATGATCTCAAGGGTTGACCAGAAACTTGAGGAGTTCAAAACCGAGTTCAACCAGACCATCGCGACTTTCCTCCGGGATTATGACAAGCTCAGGGAAACTGCCATGGTCTATCTCGCAGACCTGTTCAATGAAGTGGATTACCCGGTCCACGTGGAGAAGAAATTCTCCTTCGCATGGAGGTTCATCATTCTGGACGTCCCAAACGGCAAATCGGGCATCCTCTCACCAGAAATCTACGAGCGAGAGAAGGAAAAGTTCATCCAGACCATGGAAGAGGCAAGAACCATGGCCATCGAATCCCTGAGAGAAGAATTTGGCTCGATGGTTGAGCGAATCACAGAGCGTTTCACCCAATCCGGGAACGGTAAACCTAAAGTCTTCAAGAACGCAACAGTAGAGAGCTTCTACGAGTTTTTTGAAACCTTCAAGGAGAGGAATATCTTCAGGGATGAACAGTTGGACGAGCTAGTTGAGCGAGCCCAAGCTGTCTTAAGCGGTGTTTCTGCCGAGAGCATCCGAACGAACGCCGATCTTAAGGAAAACATTCGTGCAGGAATGGCAGAGGTAGAAGGTGTCATGGCAGTGGCATTGGCAAGGCCCAGGCGCAAGATCGTAATGGATTAGGCAGAGTGTCTTTAAGAATCGGCTGAGAGGGCGACTCACCTCACATGGATGGGCCGCCCTTTCTTTTGAAAGGAGGAAAACGACCATGGAGATTGTGAAATGGGACAGGTACTTCGCTCTTTATGACCAGGGACAGTTGGTCTGTGTCACGGTTTACAAGAAAGGGGCTCAAGAAGTCAGAAGAAGGATCGAGGAACTAAAAAGCATAATCGAAGAAGCACAAAGGCACCTTCAAAATGAGGGAGCAGTTCTTAACAAAATTCAATAAGAAAAGGAGGAGTTCACCAATGAAAGTATTGATACACAAAAAACAATTACTGGAAGGGTTGGAGATAGTAAAAGATGCCGTTTCAAAGCAAAACGCTCTACCCATCTTGAAAGGGGTTAAGATTACCGCCGATGACGAAAATCTCTATCTCTACACCACCAACCTCACCCTGGGTATCAGAACCCGCATTAAAGAGGCGAAAGTTGTTGAATCAGGAGCAGCCGGCTGTGACGCCATGAAGCTCCTCTCCATCGTGAAGGAGCTACCAGATGGCGAAGTCATCTTGAGAACCGAGGAAAACGGCCATGTGAGAGTTGAATGCCAGAACATTAACTTCAAACTGATCGGTCTTAGAGAAGAGGATTTCCCATCGGAGATAAACCCTGAAGAGCAAAACAGCTTCCCGATAGGACCGGATTTTTTCTCAGCCCTCTTGAAGGTCAAACATGCCGTCTCCAAGGAAGAGTCTCGATACAACCTGAACGGAGTTTATTTCGACAAGGAGATCGTAGCCACTGACGGCCACCGAATGAGCCTCGTCAAGAACACCCATCCTTTAGAAAACACCATCGTCCCTATCGAGTTCATCCACACCATGATAAGGTTGAGGAGGAACGAAAACCAGAATATCAGACTCTGCCGGTCCGAAAACACCATTTTCATCTCTTCAGAAGACCTGAGACTCCACTGCAGACTGATCGATGGATCATTTCCAGACTATGCGTCAGTCGTTCCACTCACTCACCAAAGATCTGCTGCTATGGACAAACTCAGGCTCTACCACGCCGTAAAAAGGATCATGCTGATGAGCGATAAGTCCAACCAGATCCGCTTTGATTTCAATGGAGACCATGTTCTTTTGACATCGGCTAGCCCAGATGCGGGCGAGGCACGTGAAAAACTGGAGATCCATGATCCATCGAACGCTTCTGGCGAAACGCCCTTCGTCATTGGCTTTGCAGGCAGATATCTTCTGGATGTCTTGGAAGTCCTGGAGGACGACCACGTGACCTTTCTAATGACCAGCCCAGATCACCCCCTGAAGATAGAGGACAAGGAATCCGTTCACATCATTATGCCTGTACGCATCCTTTGAACAACCCCATCAAGCAAACATCATTCCCACTATCAACCAAAGAAAGCTGGCTGCTTTCTCGGTGGGGTATTCACCTCTCTGCAAATTTAGGCCAAACAGGAAAGAAATGAAAAAGTTAAGGGAGAAGTCTAACTAAAGTTAAATTTCTTACAGAGAAGGGCGACTTACCCAAATAAAGGGGGTCGCCCTTTTCATTCTTAAGAAAGGAGAACGATTATGGCAAGGCTCGAATCCATGGCAAAGATGGGATACTACCCCACACCCGAAGGGCTTATCCCACAAATAACAAAGTATCTGAAAGCTAAAGAATCAGGAACCATCAGAATCTTTGACCCCTGCGCAGGAGAAGGAACAGCCCTAAAAACCGTAGGGAACCACCTCCCGGCAGAAACTTACGGTATCGAGATCGACCAAGCAAGAGGTAAAGAGGCACAAAGAAACCTCACCAGATGCCTGATCACCGATTATAAATCCACCCAGATCAGCCCAAAATTCTCAAGCCTCCTGTGGTTAAACCCTCCTTATGACTGGGCTTCCAAACGAGAAGACCTTGACACCTCGGAAAGATACGAACGTACATTCCTAAGAGATACGGTCAAGTACCTTATCCCCGGAGGAGTAATGGTCTACCTCATTCCCTTAAGAAGGCTTGATAGAACCATCGCAAGGATGCTCTCCTACCGCTTTGAGAAAATCAGCCTTTACAAATTCCCTGAAAACCTCTACCACCAGTTCAAGCAAATCGTCCTCTTCGGCATCCTTAAGAAATCCCCTTCCAGTGATGAGAGCGTCTGCGAATACCTGAAGGGTGCAGGAACCGGCAAGATATGTATTCCTTATTTACCGGAAACCTCGGAACACATCTACGAAGTCCCTCCATCGCCGACGATGAACAAGTTTTTGTTCCGAACCCTCGAAATCAATCCCAAGGAGCTTGAAGAAGAGATTAAGCAGTACGGCCTCGGTGAAGAAATCCAGAGAATGAACACCACTTATTCCTTGTCAGAGAGGATGACCTCCATCATGCCTTTGAGACACGGTCACCTCGCCCAGCTCGTCGCCTGCGGGTCCATCAAGGGAGTTGTATTCGACAAAGACCAGAAGAACCCTCTCATCGTCAAAGGCATAACCAAAAAGACCGTCGATTACAGGATTGAAAAAGAGGGGGATACGGAAAAACATATTGAGACCGACCGAATCGTCATCACCATCAACGTCATTAACCGGCAAGGAGAGATACTCACCATTCAGGAAAGGGGGGAACCCTATGCTTCACAAGATCAGAACCCAGGGAATTGAAGCCTACTGCTCTGACCTAATTGTTGACAGGGAAACAAACCAATACATCTATTTCCTCGGAGTGGGCGGATTCCAAAGCACGGTCAAGGGAATCCTCGCAAACATGCTCAAAGGGGAAAGCCTCTCTGTAGACATCAAAGGAGAGAGTTGTTGGGTTGAAAGGTTTTCAACAAACTACACCATGAAAATCAAGAAAATGCCTTCCGAATACTGCCACGGAACTACCTTAATTAAGATAGGCATGGACCAAGAGGATAAAGCAAGCCCACTTCGGGAATTCCTTCTCATAAACGAAGATCCCCTGGAAGTAAAAGGGCCGTTTTACGATCATCTTGACCAAAAGACAGAGGTACCGCTTCACCCAAGCTGGATTGATTGGCTTTGGAAACTCTTTGGCGAGAAAGGATGGATAACAAGGCTTGAAACCCTCGTGGGACAATACGAAGCTTACCTCGTTAATTTTCACCAGGAAGAACTGAGCCATGAAATAACAGAAGCAATTAAGAAGAAAGTACCTGAAGTCATTAATTGCATGAAAAGGAGATGAACATGAAAACAGAAATCAATCTGAAAACGTTTCTTGAAGAATATGGAGAGTCATTGGCAGAGAAGGTCACCCAGGAATTAAAAGTGATCCATGACCCAGCCAGGGATAGGGAAGAACGTATGGACCAGCAAATGGATAGCCTTATGAAGAATCCATTCCCTGCCCAGCGGGAGATCATCAAAGCTGTGGTCAAATCCTTAAAATGCGGGAACAAGGCCGTCTATATGACCTGCGAGATGGGCTGCGGAAAAACGCTGATGGCAATCGCTGTAGCCTCCATTCTCAAGGAAAACCCGCGGGTGCTCGTGATCTGCCCACCCCACCTCGTAAGAAAATGGATACAAGAAATCAAGGAAGCCATGCCCAGGGCCAAAACAATCAATCTCAACGGTGAGAGCTGCTTCCAAATACTCCACGCTCTGAAAAACAGATTAAAGCCCGTTTGTCCCGAGTTTTATGTCATCGGGAAGGAGAAGGCCAAGCTCACCTACCAGTGGAGACCTGCTGTCACAAGAAGACGGGATGAATACTTTTGTCCAAGATGCGGGCAACTCCTTCTCGATCGGGACGGAGTACCACTCCCAGTATTCGAAACAAACACCCAGGGAAAACTCAAGAAAAAATACTCCTGCCAGAACCCGGTCACAAAATGGAAGTGGTCAGAGGACCAACAGGAAATGAGGCTCAAAAAAGAGATATGCGGTGAACAGCTCTGGCAGCCAGACCTTTCAAAACGCAATTACCTGAAACCCATGCCTGCACAATACATCAAAAGCAAACTCAAAGGAGTTTTTGACCTCCTCATCGCTGACGAGTGCCACCAGTACAAGAACCAGACCGGACAGGGATGGGCTTTCGCAGCCCTGACAAACGCCTGCAAGTACACACTCTGCCTTACAGGTACGCTTGCAGGGGGATATGCTCAGGACGTTTTTTATCTCCTTTACCGTACCCACCCGAAACTCATGGTTGACGACGGAAACCCGTGGGGAAACCCCATGCGCTTCATGGAAAAATACGGGATCCTCGAAAGAATAACAACCGTCTCAGAAGAGGATGGCCTAACGACAAAAGCCAAAAAGAGAACCGTCGTCAAGGCCAAGCCTGGAATAAGCCCCCTCCTCCTGGGAAAGACTCTGCTCCCAAACTCCGTGTTCCTCAGGCTGTCCGACTGCGTCGAAAACCTGGTCCCTTATGAAGAGGAAGTCTGCGAAATCGAGATGAGCCCGGAACAAGCCCAAGCCTACCATGAATTCGAAGAACAGATGAGAAAAGCCCTCATTGAAGCCCTAGCACAACGGGACCAATCCCTGCTCGGAGGATACCTAAATTCGCTCCTGAGCTACCCCGAAAGGATCTACAGAGGCATCAAGGTCTTTCACCCCCACACCAAAGAGCTCGTCGCTGAAGGCCCACCTGTTCAAGGAATTATGCCAAAAGAGCAGGAACTCCTCGACATCATCGAAAAAGGACTCAGCCAGAAGAGGAAAGTCCTGGTCTACATCCAGAACTCCAACACCACAGACATAAGCCCAAGGCTGACTGAACTCATTGAGGACAAGGGGTATAAGGTCAAGGTGCTCAGGGCAGGAGACAGCGAAGGCCGGGAAGAAAAGATAAAGAAATGGGTTAATGAAGGTCTTGATGTCCTCATCTGCAACCCCAAGCTCGTTGAGGTAGGCCTTGACCTCCTCTTTGCCGTAACCGTAATCTTCTACCAATGCGGCTACAGCACCTACACCCTTCGCCAAGCTTCAAGAAGATCCTGGAGAATACCACAAACCCAACCTGTAAAAGTCTTTTTCCTAACCTATGCAGACACCATGCAGACACGCGCCATGAAGCTGATCGCAGACAAACTAACCTGTTCCCTTGCACTGGAAGGAGAACTGACAGACAAGGGACTCGCTGCCTTATCTGAGACCTCGGATTCCATTACCAAAGAGCTGGCAAAGATGCTCGTAGAAAAATCAGCCGACAACCGAAGTCTCAAAGACCTCTGGGCCGCCTACCGGAAAAAAGAGGTACAGTTAGAATGCCAGATAACCGAAACCAAACCTTTGGAGGTGACACAGGAAGAGACTCCAACACCAGAACAGAACATCAAGAGAGTAACAACGGAGACAGAGCAAATCGGGACCAAAATCGTAAAGGTTCAATTCATTGAATTCATCGGCAAGAGAAGAAAGAAAGTGACCCACATCGAAGTCACCCAGGCAGAATTGGTAGATATTATGAAGAATAGAGAAAAGAACGCCGTTGCTCAATTGTCAATGTTTTAGGATACAACGGATTGCCCTCCAATATCGGAGGGCAATCCAAGCAACAGCTTGAGCAACCTCCTTCCGGGAAGCTCACACCCCTTCCCAAACAAGCCAAACTCAAGAGGATATTCGTTACAAAAGTCCACTAGCCGTGAACAAATCCATTATCTTGAGCCTTCCTCCTGTGACTGGATCCGAAACGACCAGAACCTTTTCATCCCCGGGGCCACAGGCGTTGGGAAAATCTTCCCCTCGCCTGTGCCTTCGCTCAGAAGACCTGACTGGAAGTCTTTCGAACCCTTTATCTCCGCGCATTTCAGCTCTTCTGCTACATCGCCCTGGCCCGGGCGGATGATAGCTATGCACCTTGATAAAACGATTTTCCAAAAGTCATCTTCTGGTCATCAATGACCTGGGCTTGGCCCTTCTCTCACCCTGAACGGAGAGACCTCCTCAAAGTCATTGAAGACCGCCATGGATCGAGTTCCACTCTGATTGCCATAACTCCCATTGAGAACTGGCATGATGATATCGGCTATCCTACCATTGCCCGCCGCATCCTGGACCGACTGGTCATAATACTTACCGAATTCAACTCAAAGGAGGATCGATGAAAAAGAAAATACACTTGACGGAAACTGAGGTATCAGTAAAATATCGAAAATCAGCGTCGCTTCGCTCCAGCGGAGCGGCCACTATCAATCAGAATAGATGACCACATTCAATCGGAACCACGGGCCGCATTCATCGGACAACCATTTACTCGCAAGGAGGGGACAATGTGGGAAAATAGTTACGACAGGGACTACTTACTCGCATATAATTTTTCTAAAGAATTTATAAGGCGAAACTGTCCTGCAGAAGAGACATATTTTGAGAAAATATGGCAGACGGCAACTCCTTTATACCACACATGGGATGATTTGGAGCCGCCACGGACGGTACAAGACAAGATATTGAGCAATCTAAACACTTTGAGACGACCAGAACAACTAAAGACACCTCAAATTCTTGCTATAGTACTGACATGCATAAATTTATTGAAGATACACCAGCCTACAAGTGTACGGTTCATTCTATCAGAGGTTGGTAGACTTTCAGGACTATGTGGCTCGGGAGACACAATTGAACTGCAACTATTGCAGAATCTATATCACTTTTTAAAACTTTTAGGTCGTGTTTCCCCTTTGGGATGCAAGACGTATACACCTCAAGACCTGTTAAATCCGGATTTTGAGTTCGGGCATGAAATTTACATAACTTGGCATAAGAATCAACCACTCGTAATATTAGATGAGAAAGAAATTCTTGAATTTCGCTCACAGGTGTCATTGTTTGCTACTTTGCTGTACCTGGCAACGAAAAGAAAATCAGGAGATGGTTGGATACATAGAAGGAAGGAATTGAATGACCCCGGGGAGCATAGGATCTCCAGTCTTCGAAGCATTTTTAAATCGATTCCTAGGATAGAAATGGAAAAACCTATTTGTGGAGAAATAATCAGAACAGACAACAAAGGAAACGTAAAACTTGCCTTGCATGCAAACAACATTTTTATATATACAGAAATCGTTAACTTCCGGTGTTCTGAACATGAAAAACTAGCTGAGTTATCCCTTGAAGAATGTGGAAAATGGTTTAAGGATTTTCAGAGAACAAAGGAGGAGAAATATTTTAAGACATTGTTGCATGCTACTCTAAGGCTTGAGCATCATTATGTTCCATTTCAAAAAAACGTGCAACAAGTTAAAAGGGCGACAGACTTGCTGCACCTTGAATTCAATTATTTTAAGAAGTACGAAGAAATAAAGAAAAGATATGAACTAAACCGGGACAACCTACAAGACGCTGGAGAATGGTCCCAACGCTTTTCAAAGCAAAGATCTTAACCGTTCAGTTTGGGAATTAGTCGGAAATTCATCTGTATTTCTGCCCGCTGTCTGATTAAAAAAGAACATTGTATAAAGGAAGAAGGAGCCTGTGGCAATAGCGGAAGAGGTGACTAAGAACAAGGGTTTGGACTCTTCAAGATAGGAGAGCAACCCGGAAATGTACTCCTGTTATCTAGAATCTCCGATCACGCGATCGCTTTCATCGGATCAAGGAACTCTACAACCGAGCTGACAAGGGGGGTTGTAGTAACTCAGCCCACGGAAGTTTTGCTCGAAGAACCGGGTAACAGGTGAGGTGGTGGAGTCTGTCTAGCACAAGGGGGTGGAGAAATGCAGCTATAGGAAACGCAGACATTCTATCATGTTATCCCTATGACTAGGGTTAAGATAATCGCTTACGAAACGGGAGGCACCGTGAGGATGTCAGACTCAGTTTTGACGAATACAGGCCACCGACTACCAGATTTCATATTCTTTTAGCAATTTCTCTATCCTCCTTCTGATCTTATATGCTTTGATAAAATCCTTCTCCTCGGGGTAAAGATCTTTTCTTTCTGCCCTCGCTTCAATTTTCGAAAGCCAAACTGAAATGCACTTTCCATCCACGGAATTGGGTTCATCCAACTGTTTTGAACGCAAATAGCTTATGTCCCTCTCTTCAAGAACAACTTTCTCAATTCCTTTCGTATTCTCGCGCTGAAGAGGACTTCTCGTATCGTTAAAATCATTAAAGTTCTTTGCTTTTTTGTAGTGCATAACTGGTTGTATGCTCTTGATATATTTAAAGTTTATCCTTGTCGTGCGTTTTCAGGCCGATCAGGCGGATATCCGGCTGATATTCAGTCTGCTATGCTCGTCTTAAAAAGTTGAGGGTCTATCCAGCAACGTTTCAGTGACTTTTTAAGCGATACATTGACATGCACACGTTGAATCAGAGAAAAGGGTAGCTCAATGAAAAATTCCGACCAATTTGAATTATCGTTGTCAGTCTGGCCTTCGCTCGTAAGAAGCTCGGCGGATCAGATTATTATGACGAGGGAAATACAAACTGGTGGAGGAATTTACGACTCTTAAAAACCGTGTCCAGCTTCACACAAGAATCCTGGAGCAGAAAGAGACTGCAGAAAGGTTTCAGGAACGGCAAAGGAGCTTATCCTAAGGAAGGCACCCATGGAAATCTACCGAAGAGGCTCTCATAACATCCAGCCAGAAGTTGGAGAAAGGAGGCGAAAGAGATGAAATCTCGATTAAGAGTTACCCTGCTCGTTCTATGCATTGCCTTTTCCATACTTCTCATTTCCTGTTCGTACACGAGTCGATCCGTGGGGAATTGGGGACCGTGGTCCGACTGGCGGCAAGAAGGTGCCACCGAATCACGAAATATCGTCGTAACCTCTCAACCGGATGGAGCTAAGGTTTACCTAAACGGCATTCTCACGGGTAATACGCCAGCCACCTTGTTTTTGCCCTATCCGATATTGAAAAGTGAGAGAGCGAGAACCCATTACGATTCCTTCACTCCAGGCGCTATCGAGTATCTGCTTCTATTTTCAAGACCGAAAACCTCACCAGCTTCCTCCGAAAGAGAAAAGAGGGTGAAACCGGGCAGCCAAACATATCTCGTTGAGGTCAGAAAACAGGGGTACCTTTCGACCAAGAGGAGCATCTCTGTCCCTGAAACATCGTCCTCAGAGTTTTTCCTTAGGAAGAAAGCTCTGCTCTACATGAAACCCCTCGCAGTGAGGAACAACGTTACACTCTCCGCGGCTGAAAAGTTATACGGCCTGATCTATGGTAGGTTCGCGGTCGACATTTCACGACTGAAAGAAATAGATAATAAATACCTCGATCCACAAATCCTCAGAGAAGCTTTCGAAATCACCGGCGACAAAAACGGGGACTATATCTTTGAAGGTGAAATCGTTGTCGGCAGAAAGACCACCGAGATAAGGATGGTTATAACGGATAATTCAGGAAAACCGATAGCAACCCAAAGAACCTCCGTGGAGACAAGGAACATAGGAGATATCTATCCAAAGATAGAGTCTCAAATCAGGGCTCTCAAGGATAGTTTCTTAGCACAATACTAAAAAGGAGGAAAAGACCATGGGAACACGTGAAACGATTGAAATGGTTGAGGCAAAGGTTGCAGGAAAAGACGTGTTTGTGGCCGAGAGGTCAACAGGGATGGATCTGAAAATCGCCGGACAGGTCCCCTTAGAAAGGGCGCTGATACGTCAAGACGGACAAGGCAGATTAATTATCAAAGATTCTGAATGCATAACGGTAAGAAAAGGAGACATTTTCTATGCTCCGCCGGTTTACAGGGTGGGATAGTCAAAGAAGTAGGATTGAGGCTGAAGTTGCCATGCTCGAATCCGTTTACAGAGACGTTGAATATGACCGTGACCATCTCCGCTGGGTTTGCGCCTGGGATTTCGCACTACCGCCGGGCTATAACAAAGCGCGAAGTGGGCTCCTTATTGAGCTTCCGTTAATGTACCCGCTGATCTGCCCATGTAATTTCTTTTTGGATCGGACTGTGAAAACGTCGTCCGGGAGAGATATTGAGCATTATTACCCGAACGAAAACCAGAACAAATATCGTGATTCTGGGTGGGCGTGGTTTTCCGTCCACATTGAAAGCTGGCGTGTGATAAGCGACGTGTTGCAATCTGATAACCTGCTCACTGCGGCTGACGTCGCATACTTGGCTCTCAACAACCTTGTAATGTGAAGGGATATAAAAGCGGAGCCCCATGAGATTCAGGATCGTCTTCACAGAAAACATTCTTAACCAGTCAAAGGCCCATCTCCTTCAGAACGACAGAGAGCAGCTGTTGTCCATTCCTTGTGGCATCAGTGAAAGCAAAGATTACATTACATTTATCCCCAGAGACATAATTAAAGCAGGACCGGAAGACGTTGAACGTAACTCACCATTTGAAGCTATAGCTAAACCGGAATTCAGAAGGAAAGTTCTGACGAAATGCCTGGAGGAAAACCTTTCTCTGATCGATTGCCATTCCCACCCGTTTAGCAATGGTGACGTTAAGTTTTCCAGGATTGATGACGAAAACGACCGAAGAAATTTCCCTTTTATTTTCGAAAAGCTTCCACACATCTGGTCCGCAAGCATGGTATTCGGCCAAGACAGCTTTCAGGCGCGGATTTACGACAAAAGAGAAGCCGACATTGTGCCGGTCGATGAAATAAAAATAGTTGGCCGCAGCATCAGAAGAGTTTCTGCTCATAAAAAAGAACATGATTATGAAACATTTGCAAGGCAAGTGCAGCTTTTCGGAAGGGAAGGCCAAGATAAGCTATTCGAAACAGATGTCGCTATCGTGGGGGTTGGAGGAATTGGAAGTTCGCTCTTAGAAATGCTGGCAAGGCTTGGAGTAGGCAAAATAATTCTGATCGATTACGACAAGATCGGGACTTCAAGCCTCAATCGCCTTATAGGCTCCACTCTCCATGACGTAAACAGGCCGAAAGTAGAGGTCTTAAAGGAGTTTGCAAAGCAATTTTCAAGAAGTCATGTCGTGGCAATAAACAAAAGCATTTGTGATCCTTCTGTGCTTGAAATAGTGAAAGATGTTGATGTGATCTTCTGCGCCACAGATACGCAGTCGAGCGTATTACTCCTGAACGAAGTATCCGTTAAAGATCTAATTCCTCTCATAAATGTACACACGGGGATAATTACCGAAAGGGGATGCATCGAGGCAGGGGGGCAAGTGCGAATAGTTCTCCCGGATGGTTTCTGCCTTGGATGCATAAACGGGATAGACCTTGTCCAAGCCGGGCAGGAACTGTTGAGCGAAGAAGATCTTAACATGAGATTCAGAGCAGGATACATTGCCAATGCATCGATTTCAGATCCTAGCGTGATTTCATTAAATTGCACGCTCGCCTCCCTAGCAGTTACCGAATTCATAAACCTTGTTTGCGGAATCCGGGAAGTCAATTCCTACATAATTTATGACATGCAGGGAAATGATGTCATCACGCAGACGTTGAATGCTCAGAAAGATGAGGAGTGTTTCATATGCGGAAGAAATGGGATGAAGGCTCTTGGAGATTTGAAACCTTTCAAAAACCTGCTTGACGCCGGTGTACCAAAAAACATTCCAAATGTTTGTGACCATTCTTAGAAAGGAGGAAGCTATACCATGGAAGTTCCGTTCAACAGGGAAGAAGAGGCACGTTTACAAAAAAGACGGGCTCTTGAAGCAATCGTGCGAAGGTCTCTCGCTGAGGATTATGCAAACAGAACGGGCATCCCCGCAAGGAGGTTCCGGCAAACACCTCAAACACCCGTTCGTTCGTCGTTCAAGCCGATCAAGTATGCACTCATGATCCCCTTCTTGATCCTAATTTATTATGGATTCAAGATTCTCCTTCTGATCATAATCGCCCTGGAGAATATCTTTTGAGAAAGGAGGTGATTTTTGTGATTGAAGCCGGTTTGCCAACCTTCCTGTTTACTCATTTCGTAGACCACCCGGGCATTATAATTTGGCTTTTCCTGTTTGGTCTTACGCAGCGTTTTCTTTATTACAGGTCGCATATAAAATACAGTTTTACCATTTTCATCGCTGCTGGTGGCTCAACCCTACTCTTACGAATCATAAGCCAGGCCTGGTTTGATAGTTTCCTAGGATTTTTCACAGACCTGATTCACCGTTGAAAGAGAGAGGAGGATCTCATGAACAGAAACGATGGCCCGCGCAACGTGGATGAGCTGGTAATTGATATCGGTGACACTATGCCTCTGTCTGATCCCCAGGAGGATGAATGGGAGTACCTCAGATATTTGTATGAACCCGATGGTACGCCCATGGTCAAGAAAATCATGGCACTTCAACCTTTTGAGAGAATCGTCAGGCTGGAGCCTAGCAAGAGTTTTTTCGAAAAGCTGCTGGAACTCTTCAAAGCCTAGATCGAGGAGGTGATATCATGGAAACGACAATTGATTTTCGAACTTTGCTTGAAATGATAAAGGGATCTCTGTCTAAGGAGTTTGAGGACGATCACCGGGGTGACGAGACCATAACCATCATAAAGAACTCCCCAGGAATAGATGGCGTGATGGCAATTGATAGCATTGTCAAGGAAAGAGACCCGGCTGACGGCTCTTTCCGAATGGTCCATTACAAAGTCCCGGTTCTGGATGATCTCGGCAATCCTATGCATGGTGCAGAAGACCTTGGCGGCGAATGTGTCTGCGGCAACATTGTGGCAAAAGGAAGTCTCTTCGAGTGCATGGAATGCAACCGTCTTGTCTGCAACAATCATGTCAGATTTCGTAATAGCAATAAAGAAGAACCCCTCTGTTACGTCGAAGGAAAGGGATGTTTTAAGCGTTACAAAAAAACATACGAAAGGGAGCGCGAACTTGAGCGCAAGATAAGGATAATAGAAAAGGAAGCTCTGTTGGCAGAATCCACCGAAAGGCTTTACGCCTTACTCAGCTCTGCAGAGCAAGCCAAAATTGATTACAAAAGTTTCAGACCAGGCCTTTTCGGCAGGCTTTTAAACTTCTCATCATCTGGTCACCCGATCAGTTGCCCTAACTGTGACTTCAGTCCCGGTTACCATAACGTGACATGCCGGGACTGCGGATCCATCTTCGAGCTTAGATCAGAGAGCCCAAGGCTTTGCCCTCAGTGCGGTACCAGCATAAGAGAGATAAGCTGCTACCGGTGCAAGAATAACATACAGGTTTAGAAAGCGGTTATCTTCTTTTAATGAATCACATCTTGGTAAATGGAGGTGTTAAATGGACAAAGATCGTATAAATGATCTCATGCAGCTTTTTGAAAAGCTTTTTTCGCCCCTGCCCTTTGAACAGCCCCAAGATAATTGTGTTGACGGAACAATCCGGATTGGCAAAGTTAAACAAACTGAAGGAGTCCTCCCTTTTGGGCTTAATCTTGATGAAATCAACCAACACACCCTCGTTGTTGGAAGGGTTGGGAGCGGAAAGACCACCCTCCTCTGCTTGATAATGATACAACTTTACAAAAATGGAATTCCCTTTTTGGCTTTTGACTTTAAGCAGGATTACCGCCACCTCCTGGAGGTAAACGTATGAACATATACGTCTTCAATTCGAAAAATTTCAAATTCAATGTTTTGAGGGCTCCTCGGGGGTGCGACCCTCGGGACTGGCTGCCGGTGCTCATAGATGTCTTCATGCAGGCATACGATCTCAGGGCCGGGGGGCAATCAATACTAACGCAACACGGATACAAACTCTGCACAGACTATGGTGTCTTCGAAGGCAAAGACGTTTACCCCACCCTCCTGGACCTCAAGGAAAGCATAGACGCTTATGTCCCTGAAAGAAGTTATGGAAGGATCCCCGACTTTATCGACTCCGTCAAAACCCGCCTTAATGATTGCATCCTGGCATTAGGCAACATGCTCGACTGCGACAGAGGCTTCCCCTTGGAGGATTTGCTCGACAAGCCAGTGGTATTTGAGCTTGAGGGTCTACTCCCTCGGCACCAGAAATTCCTGGTGACCATAATACTAAAATTTATTTACCATTACAGAATTTCAAACGGACATCGCGGCCATCTGAGACATGTCTTGTTCTTCGATGAAGCCAAGATGGTATATGACAAGAAATCAGATCTAATCCGGGATTACGGTCCAAGCGAAATGACTCAGATCACCACACTCATAAGGGAATTCGGAGAAGGGCTCGTCGCGTCCGACCAGATGCCCACGGACTTAAGCAACGCGATCAAAGCAAGCGTCTACACAACCATCTGCATGAGCCAATCAGGCGGGCCAAACATCCAGGAAATGGCCAAAGCCCTGGATCTCAACAAAGACCAGATATCCTACATGACAAAACTCGTATCTGAAGGAGACTAAGAAATGTACGAAGCCATTGTTAAGATAAACGGGAGATATCCCAAACCCTTTGTCATCGAGGTGATACCATACAAATACGAGAAAACCGTCACAAATTACGAACTCAAAAACCACATGCAGCCCATCATAGATGATCTTACCAGAAAGACCACACCCAGAACCACCTATGCCCAAGTGCTCGAAAACAAAAGAAAAGAAGCAGAAGCCAGGAGAAAACAGGAAGCTCAACACGAAGCCGCCTATAGCGAACCCAAAGAGAAAACAGAAGGGAACATCTTTATTCGAATCCTTAACAACATCATCGACGAACCATTCATAGACCAGAAAGAAAGGATCGAAAAGCTCAATTTATCTTCTTCAAGTTCAACAAACAGTAGGTATTTTAAGGAACTCGTGGAAGAAAAACTGGCAGAACCGCGAAGACTAGGCTTTGGCAAAAGCCTTGGTAGCAGGCTCTTTTACGAGCTGACACCGAAGGGCGCTCGCTATATTCGTAAAGATTGTTTCATGGCAGGACAAGAATCATCATTTGAACATCGCTTCTGGGAACACACCATTGCTAATTATTTTAAAGCGATCGGTCACGATGAAGTCGAGGCGGAAAAAAGATACGGGAACAAAAACGTCGACGTCGGGTTAACCCTGAACGGCAAGAAGACTGCTATCGAAATAGAACTCAGCCCCAAACACCTCCAAGAGAACATTCAAAAAGATTTTGAAGCAGGGTGTGAGTTCGTGATTATAGCTGTTAAAAGCATCGGCTCAGCCAAATTCTATAAGAAAAAAGTTCAAAAGATTTTTGGGGATGAACTCCTTAAAAAGATCGACTTCCGGATATTGGCGCACTTTCTTTCCTGAAAGGAAAAAGAAATGGCGATTATTTCAGTACCAGCCCCAGAACAAGGGGTAGAAAAGTCGAACATCGCATGTCATCTCGCCGGAGCATCCGCCGCAGCAGGAAAGAAAACCCTGGTTTGGGGCATGGATCCTGAAAACCCGCTATTCAGCGCCTTCATGAACAACGTCCATTCATTACCAATTACTCGGAGGGATCTTCTCCTGGACCCCGATCTCAAACTATGCCGGGCCATCCAGAAGACCAAATTCCCAAACATAGACATCCTTTCCTGCAATCTCGCGCTCGGACCGGACGAGATGGCGTTTCTTTCCGATCCCGGCTCCCAATATCTCCTCTCAAAGAAACTGGAAGAAATCAAAAATGAGTATGAGCTCATTTTTATAGATACCCCATCCGACCTTGGACCCTTTACCACAACGGCTATGGTCATATCAGATTACGTCATCATACCGATGGAATGCAGCAGCTGCGCAGTCAAAAGCGTCCTCTCCCTTTTAGAACTTATAATCAAGATAAAGAAAAAAGCGAACCCCCGTCTCAAAGTCCTGGGGTTCGTAATCAATAGGGTCAGTTCCAACCGAACGATTGAACAGACATATCTGGAGATGATAAGGAAAAAATTCGGGCCTCACGTCTTTCAAACAGAGATAGAAAACTCCGTCAGGTACCTGGAAGCAATCACTCAAGGGACACCAATTACCTCTTACGAACCGAAGTCAGAACAGGCAGAAGCATACAGGAGACTCTTTAAGGAGATTGAAGACCTTTTGGCCAGAGCTAAAGACCCTGTGGCTAAGGAGAAAGCAATGAGTAAAGAGGCTTTTTTAGAGAAGATAAAAGAAGATGTTGGCCCTGTAACCTCCCCTGCCGAACAAAGCGGGATTCCAAATTTATCGAAAACGAAAAGCATCAACAATGCGAGACTCATACCGATAGGTGACATCATACCCGATCCCAATCAGCCGAGGACAAATTTCGACCAAGCAAAACTCGAAGAACTGGCCGAATCGATCAAAAGCAATGGGATCATCGAACCCATCAATGTGAGATCCATCGAAGGACAGGGAACCTACCAGATCCTCACAGGCGAAAGAAGATGTCGAGCTGCCGGGATCGCAGGCATCAACGAAATTCCCTGCATCATCAGAAACGTCAACGAACAGGAAGCCCTCATTCTCCAGGTAATCGAGAACCTGCAACGGGAAAACCTGACGCCGATCGAAGAGGCAAACTCCATAAAAAGACTCCTTGACTCGGGCCTGACCCAGACGGAGATTTCAAAACAGACTGGCAGGTCGCAGCCATTTATCTCCCAAACCCAAAAGCTACTCACGCTCCCCAAGAGCATCCTTGAAGAGGCGGGGACCGCTATGATTAGCAAGGAACACCTTCTGCAATTAACCAAAGCCGAAAACCCTGAAGCCCTCTGGCAGGAAGTCAAGCAGGGCAAAACGGCTAAGGAAATTAGGGCAAAGGTGCATAAAGGAAGAACTTCCAAAGGAAGGCCTAATAATTTCAGATACGCCTTTGCCCCGCAACAAAAGCCGTATAAAGTCCTGGTCCAGTTCAACCGGCCTAACGCGGAGAAAGATGAGATCGAAGAAGCCCTGCGTGAAGCCTTGGCCAACGCGGGAAAACCGTTCTCCAAAACCCAAACCAACACAACATGAGAGGAGGCAGCCATGAAAGCGAACACTCAAATAACCACACGTCGGAGGATTTTCTACCTTCCAGGAAGAGACACGGACGGCAGCGTTCAGCAGGAAGCGCGGCATCGCCATCAGAAGGGTCAGGAGCAAAAGCGTGAAGATTCGGTGGAAGTTACAGCACTGGAGTCAAGAGTAGCTGAGACGGAAAAAAACATATATGAGGAAGAAAAAGGGAATAGGATAACATGGCCGGCGGCAATAACGAAATATCGATTAGCCAGATGGGAGTTAGTTTGTGCATTTTTAGTGGCTGGAGTTTCTTTTGGGGTCATTTACAATGCCCTTGCCCCCACCTTCTACGGACACGAATGGATGGCTATCCTCACGGCTATTGGGGCGAGTATTCTGGGTTTTTGGGGTACAGAATTAACCCTCCGCTATTTTGAAAAAATCCTCACCGAACGACACCACCGAATCTTCATAGCCATGGTCACGTTCTTCATGCTCCTGTTAGTCGTCTGGGGGGCAACTTGGCTTTCGAGATCAAGAACCCTCCAATCCGAAGTGTTAAAACAATCGGAATCGGTATCGTCGTTAGATCTAAAACTCTCCACTGGGTCAAAATCTGCCAAGGAAAGAATTGATTTCTACAATAACATGGGTACTGTGCTCTTCTTTTCAGGCACGGAGTGGATTGGCGGGGTGCTTTTGTACCGGGCTCTGAGGAAGAGGAGAATATACGGAACCGTTGTCAGGCTGGCAAAACAGAGGGAAGCAGACCTCAGACGGCTACTCGCCTTAAAAAAGCGAATGGCGAGGACAGGTGATAAGACACCAGACGAATACTTGGCAGATGTTCTCATTAAGAAAGACAAATGGTCCAAAATTACAAGCCGACCCTTCCTGATCCTTCTGATTCTACTGTTCCTGGGAGCAATCATCTTCTTTATCTTTCTATCCGACCGCGTCTTTGGAGCCGATTTTCCGTGTTCCTACTCCATAATTGCGCAGGATGTTACAGGTAGCAGGCCGGATCAGGAGATGCTTGAAGACGATAAAGGCATCGTCCGCTTCATTGAAGGCCGGAAACCTGGCGATGCAGGACTAATCACCTTCATCACGGCAGCGACCTTCACGAAGCCCGAACCTGAGTATGAAGTCCATTTCAAGATGCCGGCTAAGAACAAGATTGGCTATTTTGGGGAAGAGCTGAGGAAGAGAAAGGCAGACGTTATTAAGGAGTTCCTTGAAAAGTCAAGAAAAATACCCCCAAAGAGGGAGGGCACCTCGCTGATAGACGGCAATTTCATGTACGCCAAGATTCTGAGGGAGCAAGAGGCGAAATTGAAAAACCTGATTTTTTTCTCCGATATGAGGCAGTGTACGCAAGACATCAACGAACAGTCGATTGTGAGAAATGGGGATCAGGTAGTTTCGAAGCTCAAAGCAGATGGTCTCATTCCAAATATGAAGGGAATTGATGTCTGGTGCATGGGCGTCAGTTCGAATGGGTTGAATGTGTTTCAATACCAAAAGATAGAAAATTTCTGGCGCACTTTCTTTTCGGCTGCCCAGGCCAACCTCCGGTGCTACGATATCGGGCGCTCCCGATTCATCGACTAAAAAATGGAGCCTGCGATGAACGACTTCACGATCAAACAACTCAAAACTTACCGGCTGAGGGGTACTGTCTCGATACCCGACAGGTACATAGTTACTTCAGCTACCAAAGAGGTTTGGACCCCTGATGAATATTAAAGGCATGGCTAGCGGCGGCATGGGGAACCGATTTCTTAATTACCTGCGGCACTCCAAGGGCTTTTTTTTAAAAGCCCATCCCTCTTTCTGAATAGCTCTGTCCATTAAGGAGAAGCCCTTGAAAGAGTTTCTCGCAATTGACGAAGTATCCGAATACCTCGGAATTAAAAAGTCCTCTCTCTACCTCAAGGTAGAAAGGAAGGAGATCCCTTACTACAAAATAGGACACCTTCTCCGATTCAAGAGATCTGACATCGACTCCTGGATGGAAAAACTGAAATCCGAACCAGTGGATCCCCAAAAAGAGCCAAAGAGGATAAGGCGAACCAACGCCAAATCAACGGCAGAAGTGGACGCTATTGTCAGGAAAAGTATTGCACAGACAAAGGGGATGACTTATAATCCCAATCACGGGAAACCGGACCGTACTTTCAGGGGCCTCGGAAAGGAGGTCAAAAATGGCTCTTTATAAGAGAGGCCGGGTCTGGTGGATGAGCTTTATTTGTAAGGGGAGACATTATCGAAAGTCAATAGAAACGGGTGATCGGAAACTGGCTCAAAAGATTTTCGACAAAGTCAAAGGTGAAATTGTGGAAGGGAAGATGCCGGGGATTTATTTTGATAAAGTGACCTTTGACGAACTGGCTGAGGATTTCTTGACAGACTATCGAATTAATCGGAGGGACACCCTGAATAAAGCCGAAAGGTCTGTCAAATACCTCGGGGAATTGTTTGAAGGAATCATCGCGACCGATATCACCACGGATAAGGTCAAGAGTTATATCGAAAACAGGATGGGGCAGGGCTTTTCTAATGCTTCAATTAATCGGGAGTTGGCGGCACTCAAAAGAATGTTTCACCTCGGAGCCGAGTGTACCCCTCCAAAGGTGACTTTCATTCCGCATATCCCAATGTTGAAAGAATCAAATGTCAGGAAAGGCTTCTTCGAACACGCCGAATATACGGCTCTAAAGAATGCATTACCAGAATACCTGAGGCCGATTGTGGCATTCGGCTACCACAGCGGATGGAGAATAAGCGAGATCCTGGACCTAACTTGGGATAATGTAGACCTTAAAGAGGGGATTGTAAGTCTGGATCCCGGGAAAACAAAAAACGAAGAAGGCCGGACCCTCTACCTGGGCGATGAATTAATGGAAGAGATGAAGGTTCTTCATGGAAAACGACGCCTGGGCTGTTTGTATGTTTTTCATCGAAACGGGATTCCTATCAGAGGCTTTAGGAAGGCGTGGCGAAATGCCTGCATCCAGATAGGGCTTTGCGGGTTTCTGAAAGATAAAAACGGGAAGGCAGTCGTGGTTAAGGATAAAAAAGGGAATGAGAAACCGGTTAAGATCCCCACAAAGATTTTTCACGATTTCAGGAGGACGGCCATAAGAGACATGGTAAGGTCAGGGGTTTCGGAACGGGTAGCAATGGTTATTTCGGGCCACAAGTCTCGAAGCGTTTTCGAACGGTATAACATCGTCAACGATCAGGATCTGCGAGAAGCTGCCAGAAAGAAACAGGCCTACCATGAAAAGCAGAACGCCATGGCTGGTGATTTGGGCCCCCGACGGGGCGAAGTTATTCCATTTAGGCAAGCACAAAATGGATAGCCAGGGTTTTTAGCGATGACAAGAGAAAAGTTCAGTCACAATTTAGTCACAATCAACGAAAAAGGGGCTAAGCCAAAATCGCCTAACCCCTTGATTTAAAAAGTGCCGGGTCCCGGAATCGAACCAGGGACACGAGGATTTTCAGTCCTCTGCTCTACCGACTGAGCTAACCCGGCATCCTGAGTCATTAGGAATTTTATATTACAACCTCTCCGATGTGTCAAGAGGTAGTTTCAATTCGGCCAATTCTGGAGGAGTCCGTAGAGGAATCCGACATGGGACATCACCGTCTTACCCGAGTCGGTCACTTCGACTTACGAGGTTCTGCTTCATTGAAAATCTCATCACGGAGTCCTGAGTTCACCTTGTAATTGGAATAGGCAATTTCAACCTTGCCGGTTATTCTTTTCGACCTCTGGCTAAAAGAACCGAATTCTTTCATACCGTTCGGTTCGACAGAGGGAATGTCAAGGTGAAGTTCAATGTGTACCGGGAGTTCGAAATCGGTGAATTCGCCATACCCGATGACGGCTCGGATGGTCCTTCCTTCGGATGGCGACGTGTTGATTTCTCTGATGAGGTTGCGATCGGTATCTAAGGTTAAAACAAAACCCTGGTGGTGCTTATTCATTTCCGTTGGAGTGAGTCTCAGTTTGACCGCTTTCCTGCCGTCATAGGTCAAACGCTCCAGGAGCCTGGCATCAAAATCTTTTTTCCTGAATAGAGAGGGGTTGAAGTATCCACCCTCTTTGGGAAAGAAAAAGACATTTTTCGACTCGACTTTTATTTTGTCAGGAGCTTTGTAATAAAGTCTCGCCTGCATATCCGGGGCCTTAAGGGCTTCTACATCAAAATGCACAATCACGTCAACCGTATAATCCTTCAACCCGAAATACTTTTTTTCTATCGCATCCAGGTAGCGAGCGGGATCCTCCTGAGCCTGAATGAAATCAGGTGAAAGGAGAAAGAGAAGCATGAAGAATAGCAAGGCCTTTTTCAACTCTTAATGTCCTTTCTGTTGTACGCGACAAAGGCGATTAAGAACAAGCCGATATTGTGGAGACCGAGAATGAGGGCGGATCTCGCTATCTCCTGCCAGGGTATCGGATCATCGAGAAACCGTTGCCAGAAGGTCATATACGTCGTGAAGAGATAGGGACTGAGGGTCCGGAAGAAGTCGAAGGGAAAATTTCCGAGAAGAAAAAAGACCACCACCACAGCCATCGTGCCGATGATTGGTCCGATGGAGTTTTCCGCCAGGGTCGAGAAAAGAAAAGCCATTGAAGCCACGACGGTCATGGACCAGATTGCGGCGGCGAAGGCGAGAAGCATTCTGACCGGAATTTCTGCCTCAGGAATGAAGACGATACGAAACCGGGCGGCATAATTCATGATCAGGTCACCGCTGCCAAAAAGGGCAAGCCCGAGGGAGACGCACATGAAGGCGAGGAAGAGCACGATGGCAGTGGTATAAAAAAGGGATGCCACGTATTTGGCCGTAATGATCCTGCTTCGTGAGGGAGGTCTGATCAAGAGAAGTCTCACCGTCCCGGAAGTGGCTTCGCTTGAGACAATGTCCCCGGCCACCAGCGTGATCAGAAAAGGGATGTGGAAGTGAAGACTATTCATGATAAAAGCCGTCACGAACCAGCCGTTCAACATATTTCCAAAGATGAGGAAATCTTTCTGCAACGATCTCATCATCCGAAACATGATCTCATTGGCACTCAGTTTCATTACGACTTCCGTCAAAATAACAACCAAAGCGATGAAACCGAAACCGATGTACGTTCGCCAACGACTGAATGTCTTAAATATCTCGAGCCAGAAGAGCTTCATATCTCGGATGTTCCTTCGGTGATCTTGAGGAAGAAATCTTCAAGTGTTCGATGTGGAGAAAAGGACGAAACCTCGATGTGCTCGGTGACAAGGAACCGGTTCAATTCGGAAGAGTGGCCCGGTTCGATATGGACTTCCATCTTGCCATTCTGTGCTGAGAGGACCTCAACCCAAGGGAGTTTCCCGATGAGCTCGACCGCTCGGTGGAGGGGGGAAACTTCGATCGAGAACTCCGTCACTTCTTTACCAAGCAGTTCGGAAACAGATCCCTGGGCGATCAGCTCTCCCCGGTTGATCACAGCCATCCTCGTCGCAACCAATTCCACTTCAGAAAGGAGGTGGGAAGAAAGGAAGATGGTCATTTCACGATCACGCGAAAGCCTTCTGATCAGTTCTCTGACTTCCTTCGTTCCTTGAGGGTCCAGTCCTGTCGTCGGTTCGTCGAGGATGATCAGATCGGGTCCTGTCAGGAGGGCCTGTGCGATCCCGAGCCTCTGCTTCATCCCGTGTGAATAGGTCTTGACCTTTTCGAAAGCGCGCCCTTTCAAACCGACCACCTCAAGAGCTTCCGTGATCTCCCCTTTTTCGATTCGACGGGTCATCGAACCCAGGATCTCCAGATTCTTGTAGGCCGAAAGGTAGAGGTAGAAGTCCGGTTTCTCCACAATTCCGCAGACCCTTGAGAGGACGGCACTCCGGTTTTTATGAAGATCCATGCCGAACATTTCAATCGAGCCTGCGGTGGGGATGAGGAGCGTAAGGATCATCCGGATGGTCGTGCTTTTACCTGCCCCGTTTGGTCCGAGGAAACAGAAGACGTCACCGCGGTGGACTTCAAGATTTAAGTCCTTGGCAGCCCAACGTCTTCCAAACTTTTTACTCAAACCATTGGTTCGCAGGACAACTTCTTTTTGAAGAGAATCTTCCATGGTATTGAAAAAAAGAGAAAACTCCTCTTTACCCTCTCCTATTTTCTGTCAATGAGAACTTTGAGATCTCTGAAAAACTCTTTTAAAGTTGCTGGAAGACAGACAGGCCGGTTGAGAAAGCTTTAGAGCGGTAACCTTTCTTCTTCTAGCTGATTAGTTCCAAGAACCTGAAAAGAATCCATTTTTAAGATCGCGAAGGTTACCCATGCCCTTACTAATGTCCGCATTCTAAAGCTTTTGAAGACTGGCCTGTCTGTCTATTTGACCATTTTTTCAGAGATCTCACTTTAAATGTTTTATACAAATCGAAATTTGTTGGTATTGTATTTGTTTGGGCCACGATCTCCTCGACTACCCGATTCTGGAGTGCCATCGTGTTATTTAATCCGGATGGAAACGAATTCCAATCTCAAAGGTGTTATCACTGAATTCCTTAGGGATGGGGGGCAAAGGTTCCGCTTTCTTAATCGCTCGCATCGCCATCTGGTCATAAAGAGTGTTTCCTGATCTTTTTTCAAACCATGATTTTTGAATTTTTCCTTCCCTTTCAATAATGACGACGATAATTGTCTCCAAGTCCGTTTTTCCCTTGGGAAGGTTTTCAGGAAGAGTCCATTCCTCTTTGATTTTCGCCCATATCAAACTGTAGTATTGGTCCAGCTTGGAGTCCCATAGAGAAGAACCCTGGGAGGAAGAGCCCCACGGCGATCCCCCTGTTTGAAACCCGCCAGACCCCGGTCCCGTTCCGGTTCCCGACCCTGGTCCTGTTCTGGATCCAGAGCCCGGTGGAGGTGAACTCCCGGTGGATGGACCGACCGGTCCCTGAGGCGGACGAAACGCTTCTTGTCCCTCTCGCGTTCCCTTCTCCCTTCCCCCACGATGGGCTACTCTCTTTTGAATCTCATCCAGGGCTACCTTCTTATGAATATCCTCAATGGCCTCTTGAAGAGATTTACGAGAACCTTTTTCCTTTTCAACTATCTCTCCTTTTTTAAGGGGCTTTTTACCCACAACCATCTCATCCCCTGTCAACCGCTCATCCGGTTTTTGTTTTGTCGTCGCTTCACGTACCTCCCTCTTTTCAGATTTTTCCAACTTTTTCTGAGGCGGTTTTATACTTTCAACAATCTTATTCCCTTTGGGGCCCTCTTCCGGTTTCAATTTTTCGGCTGCAGGAGGGGGAGGTAATCCTTCATGAGGGCCAGGGGTGACTGGAGTCCCCGGACCGGGGGCACCTTGCGGAGTTCCAGATCCTGGTAGGGAGTAAGGTCGGAGAGTCACATGATAGACACGTTGTCCTTGATGGATCGCAGGTTTCAGGGTGAGGGTGACCAGGGCGAGAATGGCAATATGGATGAACAATGAGAAAACCCCTGTCTTCAGCAATCCGGCCGATTCAGATCGAAACGAATCTACCCCTACATGGGGTGGTTCCCTTTTCTCTTGTAATTCTTTCATTTCTTCAGCTCTATTCCCAAACCTGGATTCTTTACACCTGATCGTGTTAAGACATCCATCACCTGCATCACAGAATCATATTTGACATTCTTATCCCCGTTGATGATCACCGAGGCATCGGGTTTACTCCTCACCATTGCCCTCAGTTTATATTTCAATGTATCTAAGTCCAGTTTCACATCTTCCAGAAAAACTTCACCGCGAGCGTTAATGGTGATAATGATGTCTCGTTGTGCCTCCTCAGATTTTGATACCTTGGGCAGTTGCACTTTCATGCTGGATTGGTAGATGAAGGGAGTAGCGATCATAAAAATGATTAATAAAACCAGAACCACATCGGTAAATGGGGTGATATTAA
>Ga0315277_10000925_pt1 | contig 44113 bp, 34 predicted proteins | sample YL17G05_15_MG_FD_203695 | JGI IMG/M metagenome (GOLD analysis project Ga0315277, IMG submission 203695) | Sediment microbial communities from Yellowstone Lake, YNP, Wyoming, USA - YL17G05_15 | ecosystem: Environmental > Aquatic > Freshwater > Lake > Sediment | place: USA: Wyoming | collected... | reverse complement strand
TATCGCACCAAGACCGCCAAAACCTTTATGCGCACCGCGGGCATCGACGGGCCTTCCAAGGCGAAGTTCGCCGCGTCGACGGGGGCGGGAGGGTCAAGATGCCCGGCTTCGCCCCGCGGGACCACGCTGGGGCAATCTTCGTTCCCCACACGGCGGCAAACAAAGACTGGAGCTTGTGCTCCTGGAAACGAAACCGTCTCTGTTTTCGTCGACGGCGCGGACCGCCATGGGGCACGAAATGTCCAGATTCCCCGCCGCGCGAGTCCTCGCCCTGCTTCTGCAAACGGCGCGGCCACCTCCGCGAACCGGCAATGGTCCCAAGCCCTATTCCTTGCCTCGGGTGCCTGCATCGTGCGCGTCAGTAGCAGGGGTACTGCCAAGACTGAGCCGCTCAATTGCCTTGACGACCAGACCCAAAAGCAGGGCAATGGCCTGTTGGCCGCTCGTTTCCGGTATGCCGCCGACCACTGTTCTGATATTGCCTAAGTCGGGCACCGGCAGGTTTGAGAGAGCACCAACGATGGCGGCGACGTGCGCCAGGGGTTCGGCACTCTCCTGGGCCCTGATCTTCGCCATCTCTCGCCGACGCTGCAATTCCAGCTCCATGTCTAGGCGCTTCTGCTCACGCAACATTACTTGCTCTGCGTCTTTTGCCTGAGCGATCTGAGTTTCCTTGGCGACGATCAGGGCATCTTCATCGAGCCGACGCGTTCTGTGGGCGTGCTCGTACTGGGCCGCCTTCTCCTTGATCCTCGCATTACGCTCCTGCGCCGCCTCCTGGCGAACCACCTCCTTGTCCGCGACCTCGGATTGTCGCTCGTTTATGCGGTCCTGCTCTTCGATCTCTCGCATCTTCATGTCCGCTCGGGCCTTGGCCATCTGGCTTTGGGCATCCACTCGCGACAGTTCCGCCATGGCTTTCGCTTTGTCCGTTTCGGCTTGGATCAACTCCTGTTGTCGGACGGTCTCCAGGAAATACTCGACGATCCGGCCCAGGTTCTCATCCTCGTAGGTCCGCGCTGCCCCTTCCTTCTGCGAGGTCTCCTTGATGCCGGCGCTCGCGGCCAGCTGGGCGACCAGGATGGGGTCCGGGACACACCGGACGACATCGCAAGACACAACCTCACCGAGAAGCCGGGATCGGAGGCATTCGTTGACGATGCGCTCGTGCAGAGCGTGCTTGACGCTTTCGAGGTCGGCTAGCGCGAAGAAGCCCGTATCGTGGGCGAATGTTTGAATGGAGGCTTGAATTGAGCGGGCCAGGTTCTGTCGCTGGGCCACGCCCTCAGCGGTTACATGGAGCACCTTTCTGAAGGTGGAATGCCCCGCGTCACGGAGTATATTGCCGATCTCCTTGCGGTCGATCTCCACCTTGACCATGACGGATAGCTTGTGGCTTAGGCCTTCTCGGCAGGCGGCTTCGCAGCCAATTTCCAAAAAATGCGGTGCCAGAAGGATGAAGTACACACGATCATACCGCCCCGCGAGCACGCGCCTACGGTCCGACACGACCTGCCCATTGATGACGACTTCGAACCCGGCGGGCACCTGAATTTCATGCCTGAACATGGTCATCTCCTTACTGACATGGACTCCAATAGGCTGCCGTAGTGGTCTATCTGCCGCACGAACTCATCGCGTGGGAGCAATTCTTTGGTGACGCAACTGTAGAAACAGACTTCCGAGGGAACCGTCAGCGTTTGGTGGCGGGCCTCCTCCAGGTACATCCCGGCGTAGTCCTTCGGCAACCTGGATGAGTAATACGCGCAGACGGCCAGCATGAAATAGCTCTGGGCCAGTATGATCTCTTCTCGCTTCGCCAGAACAATCCGGCGAAGCCGCATGAACACGTCGGCCAGAAGCTCCGAGGGTGTCTGTGCCAGGTCCATGTCGAGCGAGCCGGCCAACAGTAGGGCCTGAGCAAGAGAGAAGTCAATGATCACCGGAAGCAGGGATTCCTGTGAGATTCGTTTCGGGCACCATCGCCGCGACTGTTTGTAGTGGTCAATAGCAACGCCGATGTTCACCATCTCGTTGCGCTCTCGAGGTTCCAATGCTGTACCGACATAGCAGTTTCCGAGCTTCAGGTAGAGGGTGGCGCGGAGAAACCCATGCTGCGGATGGTCCTCGATGCCCTTAAGGCCCTCCTCTACCTCGTAGAAGGACTTCTCGATCATCTCACGCGGTTGTCGCAGGAAGAAGTTCACCTCAGCAACGTAAGTCTTCGCCTGCCAGTCCGGGCGCCCTTGCGGGGAAAGCCGGAATGCGCCTTCCATGTATTCCCTGGCCCGCGCAAAATCCCTGCGGTTGTAGCAGATCATGCCTGCTAGGTAGTGGGCGGTGGGAAGGTTTCTGTCATCGCCGGAGGCGGCGGAGATGAAGGCCTTCATCTGCTCCAACGCAGCATGATGACGCTCCTGGAGCAATGCGGCGACTCCGAGAACCAAGTGGCCTCCGGCGGTGCCGATGTCATAGCCGAGCCTGTCGAAGATATGCACTTCATCGGCCAAGGCATTGGTCAACAGCCGCTGATCGGTGGATTTGTACCCGTCGCGGTCAAAACCCCCCAGCCAGTTCACCAGGCGTTGCCGCACATCGAAGAGGACACGATCAACACGGTTCTCCTTCGCGGCGAGTCGTTCAACCTCTCGACGTATCTGTCCCACCTGATCGGCCATTCGCAGCACGATGCCGTTGATCTCAGCTATGTCCATAGCTCTGTCCTCCGCCAGTTGCAGTCTCATCGATCGGTAGGGCCGCAGCTCTCGTCCATGTCTTCGTTCTCTTTGTCTGCCTCTGAGTCTTCCGGTGATGCGGCTCCTGCCATCCCCCAGTACGCGGCAAACGGCACACCGGTGGTAGTTCGAACCGAAATCCTGTTTCTCCCCTTCCGTCAACTGGCGCAGGGCAGATAAGAGGGTGTCCGTGCGGCCGCGCCGCCCCAGGCCGGGTGTCCTACTCGCGGACGCTCCCTGACAGTCGCTCAAGGCATGCCTTCGAGCACGCCTCAACAGCCTGAACCGCGTCTTCTGTCCTCGTCGTCCAGTGTTCTCGATCCGCGATTGTCTCTAGGTTGCCGAAGCTGCCCAACACGATCTTATACAGCTCAAGGCCCTCCAGTCCCCGAAGGACGCCCGTGGTGCTCATGAACGCCGAAAAGGCTTGGTTCAGGTCGAGGAATACCTCACGAGCCTCCGTCTCCAGGTCGGCAAGGCTCGCCGCCCCCCGGCACTGAAGATGTCGCAGTAAACTGGCCAGGGGCCGGTTCTTGTGCACGTGCTCGAAGAACCCAGCGATATCCTCATCATCCCGAAGGGACGCGGCAACGTGATAGAGGTCGGAGCCGAGGATGAAGCCGACCAATTCCAGGGCTAACCGCAAACTGTCCAGATGGAAGACATCGGCAACAGCGAACGGAAGGCGCTGATCCTCATACCATGCGGCATCAAGTACAAGCTTTGCGACAGCCTCAAGAATGTCGTCGCACGCCTCATCATCCGCATCTCCGCCGGCTGCCCCCGCCAGGTGCTTGTTCAGCTCTGTGCGGAAAGATGACATGCGGAGGAACGTCCTGGATCGCCCATTCCTTAATAAGACCAGGAACCGACTGTCCGCGAACAGTTCATTCTGGACGGTCGAGATGTGCAGCTCCTCCAGAATGGCATCCGGCGAATCCCAACCGCTGCTGACGCGGCAGAGAAGATAACATGGATACTGACCGTCGACAGCTTGGACCTCAAGGTGGAGCTCCCTGGCAATGAAGCTCAGGGCGCTTCGCACACCGGCGGGCTGGGATAACGTAACAGGTTGCCGGGAGGAGCCTCCGACGGCAATGGGTTGAACGAGGATCTGCTCAAGGCCAACAAGGTCCGCGACGCGTCCTTCCCCTTGTGCTATCTTGTCAACGACCTCGTCGACACGCCGAATCTGCGCCACCAGTGGCTCTACTCGGCGCAGCAGACCCTCCCGACTTGGCTTGGGCTCTTCCCACCAGGCGTAGTCCCAGGCCTGGGTGCGTTTCTTGTGTTTCTTCCTAGACATGGCGTGCTCCAGCCTTGCTACGAAGGTGGCGAACCAGGGTATTCACGTGGGCGGCAATTCGCTCAGCGATCTGCTGGGGTTGGCCCAGTTCTGTCTGTGAAACACGGACGATATAATCCGCCTCGGGCACATCCACGGGGGTGTGGCCGAGGATGACTAAGCTGTAGATCAGTGGGTAATCTTCACGCAGTTTCTTGACCATCGACCGGAACTCGCCGATGGGGCTGTTGAACTTGCCGTCTGTCACATTGATAACGATGACGGTCTGCTTGCACGCAACCGGGGAGCCAAGCACCTCGTGCAAAATATGAGATAGACTCAGAACATCCTCGTTCCCGCCTTGACCTTTGGGAGGCAGGGATGCGACGGCATCCGCGGCCTGAAGGGAGCTCCGGCCTGGCGTCTTCTGTGGATGATACAGCCAGCGCACCAGGGGGCCGCCTCCGTCAGAGGAATAATCGGCCGCGAACAGGCGAATTCTTGCCAGCCGTTCCACCTGCAGGAACGCCGCCGCGACGATCTTCCCCGCGAAGGTCGTCTGAAGCGTGTTCGAGGACGAACCGTCCTTCGCGAGGACGACGACAGGCCGTCCTCGATAGTCGGTCACGTCGCAGCGGCGCCAGCGGCGGCGCAGCAAGGACGATGTTCCGAAGCGATGAAGGCGGTGCGGGTCTATTGCCCCACGAGTCTGGAGACGACGGATCATCGCCTCCTGCCGTTGTCCGAACCACTGGTATCCTCGCAGCCTTCTCTCGATCGGCGCAGCTCCCTGTCGAACCTGACGGAGAGCCTCCTCGTCGCGGCAACGCGACAGGGCCTCCTCGCGGATTCCGCCCTCGCGTCCTGACCCGTAAGCCGTCACCTTGTGTCGTCGCATAGCCAGTTCACCCTCGACCACCCCCGGTGCGTAAGGCGTCCCACGCAGAGCCTGAGCCACCTGGTCAACTCGCGGATCCTCCCATTGCGCCCGCCCCGTAGCCTGAGCGATCATGCTGGTCGCTCGCTGGAGGACGGCCTGGACCTGGACCTCCGCAGCGGAACTGGGACCAGGCGGATGGAGTCGGCAAGCGGCCTCTTGCTGCCCTTGGCTGCCCTGTGAGGACGGCTCTGTCCTGCCGGTCCCTTTGGCCAACGGATTCGGCTTCCCCAACTCGTCCTTCAATCGCCACGGCAGGTGCTGGTCGATGGATGGCGGGACCGACTCCTCCGATCCCGCAAGTCGCTTTGACAACACGTCTTCGCTCGGCGCAGCCTCTTTGCGATTTCGAAGTGGTACCCGCCTGGGCCCACCGACAGCCTGTAAAAGCTCGCGGGCGACCTTATCCGGCAAACCAGGGGCATTAGGCGGGGCCGCCTGCTTCAATGGCAAGAAGGGCGCCAGCGCTGCCATCAAAGCCTTCGCGAGATCGGCCCCGAGCGACAGCAGGCGCTCAGGGCTACAGTCTTTCGCCCCAATCTCGTATCGATGACAGGGCTCGGTCATCGCATCCAGAATGCGGCCAGTAAGCGGATGAATCAGTTGCCGCATCCGTTCGCGCTTGATAAGCCCGGGTAGCAGGTCGCCCAACGTGGTGGCTGCCAGGATCACGTCCTTCAGGCGTCTGAATCGCAGGTCAAGCATGGCCGCGGCGAAAAGCCGATACGACTCGACGGCTGCCAGCCTGTCTGCTCGATACAGTTGGTCAATGCAGAGACGATTCGCGACTGCCTCGACTACGAACGAAGACGCCTGTGCCACCCCGCCCGGGTCCAAGCCGGCTAGCATTTCCGGTGGGAGCTTCACCGCAGCCTGAAGGACCGCGTTGGATTTCCCTGCATGGGCCTTGAACTCACAGACTGCGCTCAGGCCAAGACACGCCCTCGCGGCCGGGAACGCCGGATACTGCGTGTGAAGCGGCCCTCTCTGTGGCCGCGTCTTGAGGTCCGAGTCCAGCACCCTCCGGCCGAGAGCGGATTCGGCAGCCTTCCTTTGATGCTCGAAGCTCAGATCGTCCAGCTTGTCAGTAGCCTCGTTTCGACGCGACCATGACACGCTGTATCGATTGGCGTCCGCGATCGACACCGGCCGCCAAGTCCGCCGGAACTTGCTTTCGCCATACCAGCCCACTGCAATCACCTCACAGCACACCAACCGCTTCAGCGGCCGGCGTGCTCGTCTTGACCCGTATGCCGAATGCTTCGGCGAAGACCGTCTCTGCCTCGTCTCGGTCTCGACTGCTGCAATGGCCAAGGAGCGTGCTGAAGACCAGGTGTCGTGTCCCTACTGGCAGTCGTCGCATGCAGCCCAGCAAATCCAGCTCGGCATCTATTGTCGGCGGCAAGATCGATTGAAGTGCCCCTTCACCGTGTTTCTGGCGAATTCCCATGGCCAAGGTCACGACCTGCTGAATCTGCTGCACTGTTGCCTCGGGAGCAAGTTCCTGCAACACACTGGCCTCCTGTTCCGGGTACAATCCGGCAAAGGTCATCCGACGCGTCCATCGACGCCCATATGCCTGATCCAAGTCCCAAATGGCGAACTCGCCGGACTCGTTGGCGGAGTGGTTGGAGTCCGTGACAAAAGCGATGTTCGTCGCCTGAAAAACCTGCCCACGGGGTTCACGGATCATGCTTTGCCCAACAATCTCCAGGAATGCCCCTTGGACGGACTCTGTGATGCCCCGTCCCGATTCGACAAGCCAGATGACGTGCAAGGCCCCGGCGTCTGTGGCCGCCTCGGCGAGGATTTCCAGGAGCCTCTGCGGTCGGTCTTCCGTACTGAAGTTCACAACCTCGGTGCGATACCATACTTCTGAGGGCGTCTCGAAGGTGGACACAAACAGCCTGTGAACCTTGATGGCAGGCCAGCTAGGTAGGTCCAACTGCTCAACGACGCAGTTGATGTTCTCCTTTGGTCCGAACAACAGGGAATTCAGAAAGTGGGACTTCCCGGTTCCTGACTTTCCGCTCACATGCAAGGGTGACCGTGTAGCCAAGGCATCGACCGCTACGGTCATAAGGTCGTAGTCCGCGTAGAACGGGTGGGTGTCGTTGGGCACAGGAAGCATTCGGATTACTGACCCGCTGGAGGCCCTGTCAAACTCTCTGATGTCGATAATCGTGCTCATCTGCCTAGCTTCCTTTCGCTCGTGTCATAGGAGCCATCGTCATGATGACTGGGCTGCCGTCTGGTCCTGCTGATCTTGCTCATCCGCCGGGATGAGTGACTCGCCCCGGAAGGCGTCGCAGGCAGGGACGATGACTATGGCCTTTCCTGTTAGACGGACCTCCACCTGCTCGGGTGCCATATCCGCGCAACCGCGCAAAGCGTCGGCTAGGGCGGAACGTGTGGCGTCGATGACGCCGCGTGCACCGGCTTCCAGCGTAAGAAGGGAATCGAGGATCTGCTGTGTGACATCTGGCGATATAAGGACCATTGTGGCCCCTGTCATGCGCCCGACCAGCGATTGGATTTCCATCTCCACCAACTTGAGGGCGGCCTGCCGTGTGAACTCATCGAACAGGATTGGCTCGCCGACGCGAGACACAAATGCGTGACCGAGGTACTCAAGGGTGTTGGTCACCACTCGTTGTCGGATGTCACAGCGCGACAGTTGGCCGAAGCCGAAGCTGCTGCTGGCTTTGCGGGTCCCGTAGGCAACGTTAGACGTGAAGATGAAAATCACAGAGGGGAGAGTACGAACGATCATCCCGGAGCCCGTCTGGAGCGTTCCCTCCTGCAACGCTCGCAGGAAGAACTCGCACAAAGCGCCTCGAACAGACGGCTGGGCATGGTCCAGGTCGGCCACTTCGACCACCGATGGGCGTCGTGAGATCTTCGCCAGGACCCCGTCGTTGTACGAGTTCACGATCCCGGGCGATGCTCCGGCCAGGGAGGTCATCACGGCATGTTCGCTGTCGAACGAGGCCGCGTCGATGTAATGGTACGGCCATCCGAGCACCTGTGCGACGCACTTGGCGGCAACCGACTTTCCCGTCCCCACAGGGCCGGCAAGCATGAGCCGCAGCGGCTCCGTGCCGGGCCGGCAGATGGCTTCCTGCCAGATCCGCTTGGTGAGCTCGGAAATGGCGTCGTCCTGTCCAAGGATGCGCGCGCGTAGTAGGTTCCCCAACTCCGGCCCTGCGAGCCGTTCTCTGAGGAGCCGGCAGACGTCGGGTTGACGAGGAGTGGCGGGCGCCTCCTCGCACGTTCCGAACGTGTCCCGTCGACCGGCCAGGTCCTGGGCCAGACTGGCCAATTCTCTTAGCAGGTCAGAGTGATTAGGTCCACGTTCTGCTGCGAGGTTGGCCAGCGGCTGAAGCAATTGTTCATTGCCCGCTGGATGCTCCTCCACGGCATGTACGACAAGCCGGACGAGGCTATCAACATCCGCGCGGGACAAGCCGACGCACCGCCCGGCCAGAGCAGCCCGCGCAAGGTCAGGGCATCTTGCCTCAGGAAGTGTGTGGATGGCCGGAAGCAACGGGGTATGATTTCGGCCCTGCCCGACACCAAAAGTGGCCTCCAAGTCCTCTCGCGCCCCGAAGGTCAGCGCAGCCAGTCCGTGGGCGGCAAGTTCCCGCAGGGCCGCCTCAAGTTCTCTGCCCTGCTCGTAGACGGACATTCGCGGCCGCAACAGGCCGCATGGCAAGGCCAGGACCAGACCCCCTTCCCTCGCGACGCGCGCGAGTTGGGGAAGGTCCTGAATGGGCACCATGCGTTGTAGGACGGCGAGATTCTTGGCAATCCTGGCCAAGCGGTCCAGTTCGAGGCGGGCCCTGAGCGGCGTGCCGACCATGGCCACCGTCAAGCCAGCCCTAAGGAGCGGGGCGATATCCTCTGACACGTTCCCGAAGCCCGAATCTTGGTCTATCTGAGGCACAAGCGGCTCGACCATGCCCCTGAGCTGTCGGGGAACCTCCTGGACTGGGCCTGTGGCGTAGGGCAGCGCCGCTTGCAGTTCCTTGGCAGTTCTATCGAGAAGCTCCAGGGCCAGGCTAAGGCGGTTCAGGCGCGGCAGGTCAAGCACGGCGTCTTTGAGCGTGAGCCGCGCCATGATCTGCCATCTGTCGCCGTCTTGTCGCGGCGGGATGGGGATGACCGTCAGGTCGGACTCCGCGACAAGGGTTGCGGCGAGTTCCCAGGGGATATTGGCCGCCAAGAAAGCCCTGGCTGGTGCAGTGGCCACAACCAAGTCCAGCTCTTGCCGGCCGTCCCGGGCATGGAGGACGGCATGCCCGACGCCTTGGCGTTCGGCACAAGACCAAGTGAGGCCATTGGCTGTCCAGCGTGGCTCGCAGCCCAGCATTGCTGAGACGGCCTCTCGCACCGGCTTGATTCGTTCGTTGTCTGGCATTTGCAGCTTGTCCACAGTGTCCCTTCCCTGTCGGCGCTACAGGCGGTCAATAGGTCGGGCTAGCCGAGCCAACCCCCAATACGAAGCATCCAATGAACCGGTGGACTGAGCCGTAACGTATTTTCTAGCTGCTGGTTACGACCGCATCGCTCGCCACGCGGCGGGCATGGATGGTGCCCCCAGGAGATCGTACGCCAGCATGCGGATGGCGCTGACTAGTGCTCTGTCAGCCGCCAAATGATGAATGATTGTGGGTCTCTTTGCCGATGGGATGAGCAGAACCCTGGCAAGGAGGTCCGCCATGAAGAAGAGGTATATCGTGACGCTGACCGAAGAGGAACGGGGCCTGTTGCAAAAGATGGTCTCTCGTGGCAAGGCGGCCGCGCGGAAGTTGATGCACGCGAGGATTCTGCTGAAGGCCGATGCCAGTCCCGGCGGCCCGGACTGGAGCGACGCCCGGATCGCCGAGGGCCTTGAGATTGGCCGGGCGACCGTCGAGCGGGTGCGGAAGGCCTTCGTCGAAGAGGGGTTGGAGGCCGCCTTGGCGCCGCGAAAGTCTCGTCGCCAGTACCGGCGGAAGTTGGATGGCGATGGCGAGGCGTACCTGGTGGCCTTGGCGTGCAGCCAGGCGCCGGAGGGGCGCAGTCGCTGGACGTTGCGGCTCTTGGCCGACCGAATGGTCCAGTTGGAAGTGGTGGATCACCTGTCGCACGAGACGGTGCGGCAGGTTCTTAAAAAACGAACTCAAGCCATGGTTGAACAAACGGTGGTGCATTCCGCCGCGGGCGAATGCCGAATTCGTCTGGAAGATGGAAGACGTGCTGGGGGTGTACAAGCGGCCGTACGATCCGAAGCGGCCGGTGGTGTGCCTGGATGAGACGAGCAAGCAGTTGATCGGGGAAGTGGCGACGCCGGTTCCGGCCACGCCGGGCCATGTGGCCCAGTACGACTACGAGTACGTTCGCAACGGCGTGGCGAACCTTTTCATGATCTTCGAGCCGCTGGCGGGCCGGCGGGACGTCGAGGTGACAGATCGGCGGACGAAGAAGGATTACGCCGAATGCCTTCGCAAGATCGCCGACGAGATGTACCCGGATACGAAGAGGGTCGTGCTGGTGCAGGACAACCTGAACACGCACACGCCGGCGTCGCTGTACGAGACATTCGATCCGGCGGAGGCCAAGCGGCTGGCGGAGCGGTTCGAGTGGCACTATACACCGAAGCACGGCAGTTGGCTGGACATGGCGGAGATCGAGTTGGGCATCCTGGGGCGGCAGTGCCTGGCACGGCGCCTTGACAACGTGAACGACCTTCGGCAAGAGGTCAAGGCCTGGGAAAGGGACCGGAACGCAACCGTAGCCAAGGTGAACTGGCAGTTCACCACCGCCGATGCACTGAAAAGACTTTATCCATCAATAGACGGCTGACAGAGCACTAGCCAGATGCGCCTCAAGAACCTTCCTGGCTCGACCACCGGCGGCTCTGAGCGAGCGTACAGGGAGTGGACGAAAGGGCGTCCGTGCGAACCCGAGAAGGGCTGGCATGCCGGCGAAATAAGGATACGATAGACTCAACGCAATCCGAGCCGAGAGCTCACGCCGCCGCACGAGACGACGGAGCGCTCGGCCAGCGTGGCGTTCCGTCGGAACGCGTGCCGGGCGCGGGCGGTTGTCTCGACATGCCGGGAGTAGAGGAGCGAACCGTGGAACAGCGTCCCGAGAGAATGGGCAGTGAACACAGCTCTCCCCTCATTGCTCTCGCTACAGACCTCGCCTGCCGCGTGCGCAATCACATGGGGACGACACATACCTCCATCATCGACGGGGTGAAGCTGAGATGTTCGGACGCGCAGGCTCGCCTCGACCGGCAATACCGGGATCCCATCCGCTCATACTTCGCGGCAACAGGGGAGAAGGGCTGGGCTCTCGGAGACGACGTTGCAGAAGATCTGGCTGCGGAGATGATCACCGACCTCTGCTTTCCCAAGGACAGCTCTGGTCGTATTAAGCTCGACACATACGGCCGTCGTCCCGTCCAGCGAAGCTTCCGTCGATGGCTATTCCGGGTCTTGGACAACAAGGCACGTGACTATCTCCGTCGCATTCAGCGAAGTAAAGAACTGTTCGTTCACGAAGACACGGATGGCGCTGTCCATCTGCCCGAGAACGACACCTCTCCGAGCACACTTATGACGGATAGTGAGATTTCGTTTATGACCATTTGGAGGCGAGACATCATTCGGCAGGCTCTCGAAGATGCCCGTGCCGTGGAGACGAAGGGAAATCCCAGCAAAGGCACCGTGGTGGGCGGCACCCTCGTGCCATTTGACGTCGATGTTGTCGTGCGATACGAGACTCAGGGCGAGTCCTACAAAGATATCGCGGACGATGCGGGGCTAACGGAAGACGCTGTCAGGGCCCGCGCAAGGGCCGGCCGCCAACGGCTGCGCGCCGCTATCCGCGCCCTACTGAAGGCCGAGAATCCTGACTGGAGTGAAGAAAGGCTTGACGACGAGATCATCGTCCTTGCCGGCCCTCTCGGTGATCGTGACACGCCGGAGGATGCAGAGCCCTTGGACCAACCGTGAGGATGACGCAGATGCCAAGCAACACGGATTCATCAAAACCGCTGTCAGACGATGCCGCCACTGTCCTTCTGAGGCTTGCCATAGAAGCGGAGGATCCAATCGGCGACATGATAGCCATGGCCGATCTGCCTTCGCGGGAGTTGTGGGCGGACATCAAAGAGCGATGGCAATGTTTGGGTAGGCCAATAACAGATGCGTCGGTCGCGAACCTGCTGGGGGAGCCGGAGCACAGGGCCAAGCGCTGGAGACGACAGAGGAACCTGCCGTTGCCCGTACGGCGCAGGCTGGCGGCTCTGAGCGAGTTGCTTTTCCTGTTGGAGTCGCGGAGAATCAAATCGATCGGCGAGACCGAGTTGCTGGCTGTCATCTCCACGCTTCGCGGTGCATCGGCCGCCGTGGATGAGGCAACTGCCCTTGAGGTGCTTGGAGCCTTCGAGCCCCAGCCCGAGAAGCCAAGTAGCTCAGTAGGCATTTGACGACTCCTTCGTGGCTGGGCTGGCACCAGGGACAGCTATACAGAGTAGTGGCCGAGTGTTGGATGACTCGCCATGCATGGACTGCGGCCCTGTCAAGGCAAGGCCATGACCTACAGCAAGGCGGCACAGCGCGTTCTCGATCAAGCCGAGGCGAATGCCCGCGCGGCCCATAAGGACTGCGTTGAGCCGGTTGATCTTCTGTTGGCCCTGTGTCGCCTCGCTTGTGACCGCCGGCCACTCCCCGAGTTGGCGGACGAAGTGCTCTTCGTCGGAAAGCTATTCGATGCGCTCGGACTGCGCGCCCCTGATGTTGAGGAGCATCTGCGAGAGAAACACCGACTAGATGGTGGACCGGCGCCCGCAAGCCGCCTGCCCCCCTCACCAGAGTGCAGATCCGCCCTGGACGAGGCCGAGGCTGCTGCCGAGGAGGAGAACGCCAAAGCCATAGAGGTCCGGCACCTGGCCATTGGTCTGGTCCTTGTCCTGGATAGCCAGCAGGCGGCTCGAGCGACGCTTGTGGGGTTGGGTGGCCAATGGACCCAGGTGCTCGGATTCCTGGGGCTGGAGCGGTCTACCGCTTCCCTGACCGCAACCGCGACTGTCCCCGCTGCGGGGGCGGCACCTCGGTGGGTCGTGGGGCAACAGGTGCTCGGCCTATATGAAGTGAAGCAGTTTCCGGGCACTTGCGATCCCAGCGACCCCGCTATGCATGGGGGAATGGGACAGGTTTACTTGGTCTGGCATTCTGGCTGGAAGCGCGACTTGGTCGTGAAAGTTCCTAAGCAGAAGTTGTTCCGGGAAGCCGGTGGGATAGAGGGCTTCAAGAGAGAAGCCGAGGAGTGGGTCCGGCTGGGCCTGCACCCCAACATCGTTAGTTGCTTCTATGTTGACCAGCTGGTCGAGAGCCGGATGCCCTGCGTCTTCGCCGAGTACGTCAGCGGTGGCGATCTGCGGCAGTGGATCGGCTCGGGATCGGGCCGGCTGTACAAGGGCCGCGGCGAGCAGGAGGTCCTTCGACGCATCCTGGACGTTGCCATTCAGATCGCCCGGGGGCTGCAATACTCCCATGAGCAAGGCATAGTCCATCAGGACGTCAAGCCTGCCAACGTCATGATGACGCAACAGGGGGTGGCAAAAGTCACGGATTTCGGTCTTGCCAGGGCGCGCGTCGCCGCGGGCGACGTCCTTGCCGCGGAAGCCACGGACCAGTTGCTTGTAACCTACGCCGGCGGCTTGACCCCGGCCTACTGCTCGCCTGAGCAGGCAATATCGCATGCCATCTACAGAGCCACCGCAGGACTAGTCCGGCAACGGTTGGCCTCCCAGACAGACGTTTGGAGCTGGGGCCTATCTGTCTTGGCAATGTTCACAGGCGGTCCATTCTGGGCAGACGAAGCGTGTTCAGGAGCGTCTTTCTCGGGCACCCCCGGGGCTCTGGCCATGTCGCATCTCCGCAGATATCTGGAGGCCCCGAATGACGAAGCCATGGGCGCCAGTTGTCGACTAACCATGCCTGACTCCTTGGCTCAACTCCTCCAGGACTGTTTCGAGGAGAGCCCGGCTGTTCGCATGCGTCGGCTAGGCAGTATGGCTGCAATCGCCGACAAGCTGATGACGATCTATCACGAGCAGCTCGGGGAAGGATATCGACGTGTTCAACCCCGGGCGGCCGATCTGCTGGCGGACAGCTTGAATAATCAGGCGGCGTCGATGCTGACCCTCGGGAGGGAAGATGAGGCCCGGAGGACCCTTGAAAACGCCCACCGCGTTGATCCATTGCACCTGTGGAGTCGGTGGAACTACGACCAGTATCTCTGGGGACGCGGAGAACTCACGGACGATGCAGTCCTGGGCCATGTACTGGCCTTGTCACGAGTACGAGATTACGGGCGCGAGGCGGAAGACATGCGCAGTGACAGCGCGGGCGCTCGCGTTGGAACGTCTCCTGGTCCTGACGGACCCGTAGCAACTCCTCCACAATTGCTGTTCGATTCCGCTGTTCACCGTGGCAAGGTCACAGGCTTGTGCCTTGCAGGTAGTGATTTGGTCTCCGCTGGAAGCGATGCGCGAATCTGCGTTGTGGATACGTCCACTGGGAAGCTTCAGACTTCATTCCCATCGCCCGTTCACGAGCCTGTCAGCTCGATGTCTTCAAGGGTGGTAGGAGGCCTTCTGGCCGTCGGTGGTCGCTATGGAGGGGTGTGGCTTCTTGACGTCACGCGACGTCGCTTTCTCAAGCCCTGCACGCTGCAACAGCATTCTGAGGCCGTTCGTAGCGTCTATGTGTCTGCTAATGGTCGCTTGGTTGCTTCCGGAGGCTGGGATAAGAGAGCCTTGCTTCAGGATCGTGATGGCGCGATCGTGAATGAGATAGACCTGAACTATCCTGTGGAAGCCGTGGCTGTCACAGATAGTGGCCAGCTTCTCGCCGCAGGCTGGAACGGCGGTGTAGCGACGCCGACGTGCAGGTGCGCGTTCACGCACACTCGAGTACCGGGAGCTGGCGACGAAGCATCTGCCTGCGCCATGGACGTCTTGCCCTCCTGTGCGCGCGTGCTGGTGGGTTGGTCAGATGGCTCTCTCTTGTTGGCTGACAGTCAGTCTGGGGCTACGATCTCCAGGGCTATATGCGGGCCAAGAAAGGCTATCGAATCCTGCTCTCTTACCTCGGATGGCGATTTGGGGGCTTCCGGGGGATGGGACTGCGCCACCAGAGTCTGGGGCTTCCTGCAAGGGCAGAATGCCGTGTGCTTGCGCACCTTCCCCAATGCCGACGTCCCTGTCACGGCTGTCTGCCTGTCCGCTGACGGCGATATCCTCGCCATAGGGGACATGTTCGGACGGATTCAGGTGTGGCGATTGGGATCAATGGTTGCGGTCACAGATCAGATCCGTGCGGTGCCTACGCGTCTTTCGGTGCCGCCGAGCTATGACGACCTGGCCAGGGCCAGTGAAGAGATTGCCCAGGCGGAATTGCTGGCAGGCGAGCTTGAAGGACAAGGCGCTGGTAACGTGCTGGAGCCGATACGCGCCTGGCAGAGGGAGCCAGGCCGTGAAGTGGACCGGCGCGCGCTCGATGCGATTGGCCGTCGCACCGCAGGGCAGATCCCGACAGGAATCCGGAACGCCTGGCCCGGCCTGCCGGTCTTCTGCGATGCTCCGGTCACGGCCGTTGCGTGGAGCCCCGATGGCCGCAACGTGCTTGTGGGCTTGTCTAGCGGCACTTGTGCCGAGTATGACGCCTCCAAAGGCACGCTGACGCGTGAGTATCGGCTCGTAGAGGAGACCATTGCTGCGGCGGTCACCTACACGGCCTCAGGACGCTACATTGCGGTCGCTGGCAGCGGCAACACGCTTTATGTATGGGCGCGCGGCCAGCACAGCGATCCTTGCCGCATACAGCTGGGGGAGGACACTAAGGCACCCTTGATGGCTGTCTCGGGTGGGGGAGGCCCGGACACCATCTGCGCGACCGGCTTCGGTCAACCTGAGTTGGTCTGGAAGGTTGAGTGTTGCCCAGATCGTTGCACCAAGAGAGAGGCATTCGCTCAACAGACTCTCTGGGGGCGGTCCCTCCGACTATCCGCATCCGGACGAATGATTGCAGGCGTATCTGCTGACGGCGCGGTCCGACTATGGAGCCTTGACGATGGCGCGATGAAGGTCGAGTTCACTGGATGTCGTGGATGGCCAATCGACGCTTTGGCCGCTGGCCCCGACGAACAGTGGTTGTTGTGTCTCGACGATTCCGGCTTGCTGACCTGGTACGACTGGCGGGCCTCGCGGGTAACAGGCAGATTCGCAGTGCACAAGGCACTGCCTAAGGGCATAGCCAGATTGGCTGGCAGCGGGTGCCTCGCCACGGTTGACGCGGACGGCGCGCTGGTGATTTGGGACCTGGCCAACGGCTGCTACCACTTGATACCTGGTGCGCGCCCCGACCAGGCCACCTGCATTGCCGCTTCCCCCAATGGTCGTCGGCTGGCCATCGGCAGGTCCGGGGGCCTGCTGGAGCTCTGGGACATCGATTGGCTCTGGCCGGGCGAGGCGATGGACCGTCTTCTGGACACGCAAGCTCTCCAGCAGTGCGCGGTTACTGGACAACCCCAGCAGGACGATCTGCTGGAGAGGACAATTGCCAAGGACATTCTCCTGCAGCGGAATCAGCGCTCGCAAGAGGTGCCGGCCCCGATGGTGGTGGCGCATCGCACCCGGGCCATACAGGACCTCAACCGACTGGCGGGCGACAGACGCGGCACTGGGCGATTTGCCCGGTTGCTCCAGGCATATTGGTGTGGCATCGTTGGCGAATATGACATAGTGTTGAAGGCGGCCAGGTGCATACCCTATCTCGACCACCGTGACGCCATGAGCTGGACCATCCGCAGCATGGCCTATGACATGCTGAGGCGCCTCGAAGACGCTCACGATGCCATGCGGTTGGGCGACCACTACGGAGCCCCTGAGTCACGTTCGTTCTTGCCGGCCCTCAAGACTGAGCTGGCGGCAGACCCAGAGGACCGTGAGGAACCGGGGGAGCTCTCGCTGTGCACCAAGTATGGCTTGGGCCGACCCAGAGTGCGTATCACAGACACTTCGGGGATCTTCGTCGCAGTTGCGATCGTGGCGGGACTTGCGTCGCACGGCCTGTTCACATTCTTACCGCAACTCAAGATGGCGGCAGTTGCTTCCCGAGCCGCGGCGTGCCTGGCTGGTGTGGCCGGATTCATGTGCTGGGCCTGCTTCCGGGCAACGCAGATCAGGACTACACAGCGACGCGCTCTCCGCCCCCACAGGCGGCCCGACCTGTCTAGGTGGACCTGGCCTATCCTCGAAATGGAGAGAGGCGATCCCGACCGTGGTCACCGTGTGTGGACTGCCGCTGTGGCCGGACTAACCTGGTCTTCAGTGGGGCTCTTGCTGCTCGTTATCGGCAGGGCGAGCGCGTTGCACGAGCACGGCCTGTGGAAGCTGTTTCTCACAGGTCTTTCCGCAGCCGCCACCACGTGGTGGCAGTGGCTGGGTCTGGCGACCTTATTGGTGATGAGCCTTGTGACAAGCGTCCGATCCTGCCTGGCACGGCGTGTTGTTAGCCTCAGGCCGGTCATCGTACGCCCTGATGCGCATCTGTTCGAACGGGAAGGAAAGATCATCATTATCGATGAACGCGCTATCAAGCGCGTGAATCCGGGGCTGGTCAAGCATGCCAAATGTCCACGTTGCGGATCGAGAATCCTGATGTGGTACAAGGAGATCGACCCCCTGGCTTATTATGATCCGGCGAAGCCCGTCCGCCTCGAGAAGGGCACGCCGATATACGTGCAGTGCAAGGAATGCCGGCATCGGGACTACACCGACCTCTAGCGCATCATGCAGGTACGGTCTTGCGGAGAAAGGAGCACGGCTATGAGACGTGAGACGCCACTACAGGCACTTGCGACATTCTTCCGAGACATCCGCAAGTCAAGCGGCAACTTCCAGATGTGCATGCTGCTAGGCATCGGAGGATGTATAGCAGCAGGCTACTACTTTGCTCAGGCGCTAGGCAAGGTGGCCGTACTCGGCCCAACGGGCGGTGGCGCGGCTGTCCTGATGGAGTGCTTGGTACTGTGGCTGCTGGCGTTCGTGTTGGGAGTAAGGGCCCGCCCGGGCGAGCAACGGGTTTACTGCGAGTACCCACCTGGGGCGGTGTTCCGAGGCACCTGGGGCAAGGGCATCGTGGCCTGTCTGGCAACCGGCTCCGTTGCCGGATGGGTGCGGGCGGAATCCGTACTTATGTCCCTTCTATGGGCCCTGATCGGGTTCGCAGCTACCGAGTTGATCGTTCTTTGGGCATTTATCGGAAGTATTCCGGGGACGAAGGCGGGAGTGGCAAGGAAAGGCGATCCGTCCGTCATGATCGCGGATGCTTACCAGAGGACGTGGTCGTTCCATGGGGTGGCGGTACTCGCAGTCCTCGGACTGGCGTGCTGGCTATTCGGCTTGCCAGTCAACTCCTGGTTCTCCGGCGGCGTGCTCCACTCCTCCCTTGTCATCGCGGTGTTCGCCACGGGATACGCTTCAGGCTATTATCCATGACCTCATGTTTATCGCGTGAGCGGGAGACGCACCGATGCCTTGGAACCACTTATCCTCACGTGAACAGGTTGGGCTGGCCATGGTGGCCCTGGGTGTGCTGGCGTTTGCCCTGCAATGGGGCAAGTACCGCCTGGGAGTTCTGCCCAGGCGCAGGCCGGCATGGCTAGGGTTGGGCCTGTCCATGGCGGGGTTCTTCGTCGTAGGCAACAAGGCCCTTCTTGAAAGCGGCTGGGTTAGCGCGGGCTGTGGCGCTGTTTTCCTGGCAGGATTCGTTGTCGCCCGCGTTGTCGTGGGCCAGTCGCCGCTCCTGCGCCTTGACCGTGCTCTGGTGGAGATGAAGGACTGGGTTCGCTTTAACTATGCACATCTTGCGCGGCTGCCGCACAAGGGGATCCGACCAGATAGCCGAAGGGCGTGTGGCACGCTTGCTGATCTCCGGGCTGCTATCGCACACTTAGGCAAGGACACATCACGTGGTGGTCGGCTCAAGCTTGCCATCGCTCAACTCGAATCCGGCCTGATGCTACGCATGATGAACGTCTGGCACGATGCGGCGACAGCGCTTGATGCCAGCATCGCTCGCATGGAACACCTGGATCGTGAGCGGCCAAGTGATACAGTGCTTGATGCCCTGAACATGAAACACTGGTCCGTTGTTGACGGTGGCAGTTGTCGAAGCACCGCCCTGCTCGCTGCAATTGACCAGAGTTTCGTCAGACGCATGGGAAGTTCGACATACCCAGAACCAAGTCAGGTCCTGGCCCTGAAAGCCGAGGCGCCGCACAGGCTCCAACTTGCCCGGTCTTTGGCGGCAGCCTTGTTCAGACGGGCTGAGCTATACCATGTCCTTGGTGACTTGACGGCGGCACGTCGGCTCTACACCAGAAGCTTGGCCATCCATGAGCAACTGAATGACGCCGATTCGGTCGCCGCAATCCGGAGACTGATGAGTGCGATTGGTCAGTCTGCTTTCGTGGTCGGTTTCTCATGATTGTGGGCGAGCAGCCGCGGACGGAGTTTCCGCTGCCAAGCCTCGGTAGCTTCGCAGGAACCGCTCGAACTCAGGGAAGACGCCAGCGACTTCGCCAGCGGGGCAGGTCATCGTGATGGCGTGGTCCAGGCCGTTCTTCTTGTACTTCACCAGCAAGACGCACATGCCCTTGATGGAGCCGACGATCTCGCCGCCCTTGGCGCCGTCGATCATGACGAAACGGCTCCGCTCGACTGTCGCGCCGAAGCGTTCGCGGTATCCCTTTCCGACCACTTCGAAGTCCTGCTCGATGGTACTGAAGCTCTCGCGGGCGATGACGCCGATCTCGGCCCCGTCCTTCCCAAAGACGATCCAGCTTCGGGGGGCGACCCGTCCAAGCTGCGGTGATTCCGGGCCGAACGTGAACGTGCCCTTGTCGCGTTTCTCTATGATCTGCCAGCCGACGGGCGGTTGGGCCTCGAAGTAGCCGTTCATCGGGTCGTGGTAGCTACCGCCTGCGCCTGCCGGCTGGCTGTAGACGCCATCCTGAGGCAGAATAGCGACCGCTGCTGTAGGTATGTCGGTCGGCGGCTTGGCGGGCCTGCCTGGGGAGTTGCACATCGTGCGCAGGAGTGGCAGGCCGATGAACATGAACAGCGCGAAGCCAATCTTCTGCGCTGGCGACCAGCCGAAGCTGCTGGTCGCAGCAGGCGCGGACCTGTGCTGCACGGTTGCCAGGGCCGGCACAGGCTCCGGCGTGCCCGGTGCCGCGCAGGGCCCTATCGTCGCCCTGGCGACAATTGGCTTGCCGCAACGCTCGCAGCGCCAGCGGCGACAGGCGAGCCAAACCGCCGCCAGCATCAGCCAGACGCCACAAGTGGCCAGCGTCGCGGCAAGGTGCAGCAGCCAATCCGTCCGCATCTTGAAAGCCCGCACGGTCACCTGGCAACCGAAACAGTACTTGATTGCCCTATTCCGCTTCTCCCCCGCGGTGCCGGTGTAGCGTCGAATCACATAGCCAAGGATTCCGATGACGAGCCCGACCGTCGAGACCGTCAGGCTCCGCATGGTGAGGCCCAGACCGGCCAGGGCAGCCCCCGCAAGGAGCAGGATCGCGCCGGGGATGTCCATCATGCCGGCTCCGCGATCTGCGAGGAGCCGTCCAGCCTGCCGTCGAGTCCGTCCCGCTGGCACAATGTTATTCCGCCGGCAGTTAGGGCAGGGCTCCCGCTGCCCGGCAAGCCTGTCATCCGTCTCCAGGAGGACTCCGCATCGCTGGCACGTGTAGTAGTAGGTCATGGCCTTGATCCTATCTTGCGCTCGGCACCACCGTAGTTCCGAAGCTCGCTCCCGGTCTGGCCGAGCCGGTCTCGGCCTCCGGGTACAAGTACGCGGGCATCCGGATTCTGGTGGCTGCCCTACCGAAATCGTTCGGCCCGGCGCCCCTGGCATCAGGGCGCCGGGCCTGACCGGGCTGCAAGGTCCGGCATCACCGCCGGCCGTGGACCGCACGCCGCCTGCGCAACAGGGCGCAGCCACCCGCCGCCAGCAACAAGGCCATGCCCGGCTCAGGGACCGGGACGAGCGGGAGCGAACCGAAGGTGCCGGCGTCGAAGTACTGCGGCGTCTGTCCGTACACGTGGCCGCGGGCGTAGTCGAACCACTCCGTGAACGTGACGGCGCCGTCACGGCTGGCATCAGCGGGCATGCCGTAACCGACGCCGTTGATCAACTGCTCGGTGAACCGGGAGTAAGTTGATCCGCCGTAGCTGACCTGGTCCTCGCGGCTGGACATCATCACGAACACGTTGCCCAGGCTGTTCAGGTCCTCCCGGCCCCCGACCATCCCGCCGGCGTAGCAGGAGTCGAAGATCACCACAACGGGAACCGCCTGGTTGACGCCGCCGATGGCGTCGGCAACCTGATCGTCCGTGACCCAGCTATAAGAACGTCCGATGGTCTCGTCAGAGGAGTTGCGAGGCCAAGCGGCCACCTCGTCGTAGTTGTAGTCGTAGGTCGTTCCGCCGTGGCCCGAGTAATAGAAGATCGCCAAGTCCCCCGGGCGGGCGTTCGTTCCCAGCCAGCCGATGTCCGAGAGGATAGTCGATCCTCCGTGGTTGGACAGCAGCCGGGAGTGGATCGGCGTTTCGTGCAGATTGGGCAGCCGCGAGTAGGCGTTGTAGACGCCGGTCACGTCCGTGTAGTACCCGTCGTTGCCGACGCCCAGGAACCAGACGTCCGCGGAGGCCACAGGGGCCACGACCAAGCTCACGATCAGGAACGCTGCTCGCATGTACTGCCCCCCCGCAAGTCTCAGCGTTTCTCGGCATGACGTTCTCGCAATCATCGTTTTCTCCTTTGGGCAGGTGGCAGCGGTGGACACAGACGCTATGAGTTGCACTTGGCCTTGGCGCGACGACGGAGAATCATGCCGGCCCCACCAATCGCCAGGAGGCCCAACGTGGCCGGTTCAGGCACAGCGTCGATCCTGACGCCATCGACGCGGGGGAATGTGTCAAAGCCCGACGAGCTTGGTGCACGCCACTCGACGGACCAGATTGGCCGGTGGGCCGTCGACTCCACCCCAACGAAGGCGCACGTGTAGCCGGGGATGGGGTAAGAGGCTATCGCAAGGCCGTTATCGTCATATGCTGTAAACCAAGTATCGTCCGAGCCTGCTGCCCAAACATACGCTCCCACCCTTAGCGCTGGATGCCCTGACAAGCTGAGGCGAACTACATCCGGTTCGGGCGGTGTGTTGGCGAAACCCGATGCCAAATGATTGCCCTGGATGCCCTGGTAGTCGTAGCTGGTGACATAGCCCGTGAACTGGATGCCCAGGGCTGAGTACGGGTTCGGATAGCCAGGCCCCAGGTGCGTGCCGGAAGTCAGTTCGGTGAAGTTGAACACCATGGGGTCGTGGAAATCGCCTACGCCGACCTGCCCTGCGCCAGCCTGTGCGACCAGGCAGCCGCAGATCGCCCAAACGCCCATCGTCAGTCTCATTGCTCGTCGCATGACATGCTCCTTCTCTTTCTGGCGGCCCGTGGGCCGGCCTCTGGAGCTCGCAGATCTCGGTCCCGCTGGCCTTGATCCTGCTCGCCTTCACAACCGAATACGGGGATTTCAGGAAACCGGTGGTCGGCGCGGGGAAACTTCTTGTGCCCACCGGAACCACGTGGCCTGCGTATTGGGTGGTAAAGGCTTCAGTGCCAAGCCTTGCAGCCGGTATGGCGACACGGATCTGCACGCCGGCCCAAGAGCCTGCGGCAAGGACGACGCGGCGGCGACGTGTGAGAAGGTTGACAGCAGTGTGAGGTCCGCGACATGAAGCGATGGAAGGTTATCTTCGTCGGCTGCCACCCAGACGACATCGAGATCGGGTGTGGCGGTTCGGTCTCGTTGCTCGTAAGTCTGGGATTCAAAGTCATCTGTGTCTTCTTGACCAGGGGAGAGCATGGGGGAGAGCCTGCCGTCAGGGAAGCTGGGAGCCGCCGCGCCTGCCGGCGCCTGGGCGTACCGGCGGGGAACATCTTCTTCGGAGACTTCCCCGACACGGCCGTTAGGGACTCACATGAGACAATCGCGTTCCTGGAAGGATTCGCGACCGGCTCGGTTTGGGGCGTCTTCGTGCCGTCTAGGCATGAGACCCATCAGGACCACAGGCACGCGTCCGAAGCGTGTCTCAGCGCATTCCGGCGGGTCACCAGGATCCTGGCCTATGAATCCCCGTCGGTCACGCCGGAGTTCCAGCCGAACGCGTTCATCCGGATCAACGGGCACCTGGCCCGCAAATGGGGTGCCCTGAAGTGCCACCGCAGCCAGATCGTGCAGGGCAACAAGATGTACCTCCAGTACAGGTCTGTGATCCGCATGGCAGAATACCGAGGGCAGCAGAACGCGGTTGACTATGCCGAGGTCTTTGAGGCCCTTCGGTTGCAGATCGAACCGGACAGGAACGGCAGGATCTGGCAGCCACACACACGGCGAGGAAGTGGATCGAGCAGCCGACTTGTCTGAGATGCACCTGCTGATAGTTCATGCTCGTGTTTCCACCAGATCCCATTCCAGCCAAGCCACTACTTCCAGCGCTTGCCCCGTCCGCCCACGTCCACCGGCGCGTCGGCATCGACAGCCGCCTGGACCATGTCTGCCGTGACCGCCCTGCCGCCGGCGGCGATCAGGAGCCGCGCCAGCGCATCCGGCGTCAACGCCACGGGGGTGAGGGGTTCGTCCGGGCCGACGGCCACTGGCATCGGAATTGTCGAAGATTCTGCGTCAGGCGGCATAAGTGTTGGCCCCTTCAAAGCATGTGGCGGCAATAGATCTGCCAGCGTTCCGGGAATCAGGCTTAGCATTTCCGCCCAGTGACGGCCTCATCGTGTCGTGGACATCGAGCACGAGGAGAACACGATGAAGGCCAACGAGAAACGGACGAAGACGGTCGCCGGGAGGCGGTACACGGACTACATCCAACTGGACCTGGCCGTCCTGGCTGACGCCCGGCGGTGGCTCAACGACCATGCCGGCATGAAAGAGCAGAGCCAATTCACGCCCGAGGAGGCGGACCGTCGCGTGGCGTTCTACGCGGAGCAGATCGCCGCCGAAGGCCGCATCACGCGGTGGCTGGCCGCCGCGCCGCCGAAGCCGAAGGCCCGCTACCGCACGCGGTTCGCCTTCGGGGATGTGTTGGGCCGACACCTGGCGTGCGCCAGTTAACCAACCGCCCGGCATGGTGCCGGGCCTATATGAAAGGATGAGGCCATGACGACCAAGAAGAGCAGCAAGAAGCAGACGAGTAAGAGCACCGAGCAGCGCCCGGCCAAGCGGAAGAAGATCGTATCGCTGGCCGAGTACGAGGCGAGCCGGAAGGCGGGCGAAACCTCGGCACCCACGGCCGCCCACGTTGGCGCAAGTGCGAAGAAGTCCGCTAAGGCCGGCAAACCGGCCAAGGAGCGTAAGCCCGCCGCCCCACGAAAGAGCTTGGCAAATGCCGCCATCCTGGTGTTGTCCATGGTCAAGGAACCGATGAGCGCCAAGGCCATTGTCGAGAAGGCCACGGCGGACGGCCTCTACGAGCCGGGCGACGGCAAGACCCCTGAGGCGACCCTGTACAGCGCCATGCTGCGCGACAAGAAGGCGCGGTTCCACAAGGCCGACCGCGGCGTCTGGACGCTGACCGACGCCGGCAAGGCCGATGTCGACGCCATCCGGCAGGTGCTGGCGGTAAAGTAGAGCGTCCACCATGCTGTCCCCTTCAACGCCCCGGTCCAAACGCGACCGGGGCGTTTCTTAGGGGCCACGGCATGGCCCACGGCATTGTCGCCACCATCACTGGGTGTTAGATTGGTGCACCGGTTGCTCCGCTCCCGGCATCGTGCCCAGGGGCGGAGCATTTGATGGTTGAGGCGGGCGAGCGGCACATGAACCCACTACCGGCCGACATTCACAAGATTCTGGAGCATATCTCGGAGCGGATCGAGCAGTTGGAGGCTGACGGTCAGCCGGAGAAGTGTGATCGGCTGCGCCGGGTTGCCGCCCTTCTGCAGCGGGGCGACTTCCCGAAACTGACCGAGGAGGAATGCGACCTCCTGGCCGAATGGCGCGGGGCGAATCGCAAGTCGGCCTGCCTGACGGAGCACCTCCGGCTGGTACTCGACAAGTGGCTGTCGGCCAGCCGGCTGCGCCTGTCATCCGGCCCCAGGAGGATCACGGACGAGCAGTATGAGGAGTGGAGGACATGGTTGGCGGCGAATTCCGCCGAACAAAGGACTCCGGCACCGGCGTGCCTGCCGTCCGCCGAAGATGATGACTTGATCGAGAGCACAGCCGCGTCCGATTGCCTCGCCGAGACTCGCCAGCCAGCTGGTGGCGCGCAACTGGACGCGAAGATGGCTGACGGGCCTGGAGAAAGAGACGACGGCTGCGAGTCCAACATCCCCGACCGCGTAACCGCGCCGCCAGAACTACTTGAACCGGTGCTTGCCGAGCTGCTTGGCCGAATCCCCGACACCTGGCAAACATACCGCCCTGACCACCTGACTGAAATCCAAGCCCAGGGCCTTTTCCTGTTGACCGCCGCCGGGATGGTGCAACGTCGCGAGCGGTTGCGGCTGGGGATGGCCAACCAGCCGCTGGTGGCGGAGGCGACCCTGGAGGCAACCGGCGAGTATGGGATGGTGGAGGCGCTGGAGCCGCTGGCCGCCCACTTGTGGTCGGACTGGCGGGAGGCGTTCCGCGCGTGGACGGACGGCGAGACGCGGGACGTCAGCCCCTTCTACTGCGAGCGGTTGGGACCGGCGGAGTGGCGACTTACCGACCAGGGCGTCCTGGCCCGTCAAGACCTCGTAGCGGGCCAATCGCGGCGTGTATTCGACTTCGTGCTGGGGCTGGGCTTCTTCGATGGCCGGCCCCGGCTCCTGCCGGGCGGTCGAATCACTCGGCGTCAGCAGGTTCGGGGCGCAGGGTCCCTGGTGCGGATGCAGAAGCTCCATGGCCAGACGGTCGTCGCCGCCAGCGCCGGCGTCGGCGACGTGGGCGCGGCGGGCATGGAGGCCTTTGTCCGGGCCCTCATGGGCATGTTCGGGGCCCTACAGGCCAATGCGGCCGGGCCCCGGCCGGCCCCTGTTGCCGAAGTCGGGGCGGACCGGGAGTCAAGGAAGCTTGCTCTAGCCGAGAAGATACTATCGGCCCAGAAGGTACTGAATGGCGGCACGCAGGAGTGGGTCGATCTGCTGCCGGAACGGGTCAAGTTCGCCTATGGGCAGTATCTTTCCGCCGTGTCGAACGTGCGGGACAAGGCTACGGATCGCGAATGTTATGATTGGGTAAAGGCCCACAACGAGGGCTCGCCGCTGCCGGCGTTCGAGACCTGGCAGCGCTACGTTCGACAGGCCCGGCGGCACCACGGCCAGCAGAAGAACACTCCGCGAGCCGGGCGGAACCGTGGCCGTAGTATTGCGCTGCCAGAAGACATAGAACCGCCCGACACCGGCGAAGCGGACTGAACCGGACGCCCCTCAGAAATCCGCCGGATTTTTCATCTCGCCAAACGCCCTGTAGTCCGGGCGTTTTTTCATGCGCCCCGTCTGGCCGCCCCGGAAATCCGCCCCCATCCGCCCATCCGCTTTCCCTTATCTCAAGACGCGCGTGCGGGAATCACGCGCGGCGGATGAAAGGAGCACGGACACATGATCGGGACGAAGCAGGCTGCCGCGATCCTCGGGTTGCGGCCCGGCACGCTGACGCGGGCCGTGTGGGAAGGTCGTGTCCAGCCGCCGGCCAAGGGGCCCGGCGGGGCATACATCTGGACCGACGCGGACCTGCGCCGGGCGGCGTGGGCGCTGCTGGGGCGGGACCTGGACGACACGGTGAGCGCCCGGATGGAGAACGGCCAGTGACGCTAACGGCCGAGCATCGCATGTCACGTCGGCTACGCCTCGGCATTCTGCTGAGCTGTACCGCCGCGCAGCATGGGCGTGTGACCGGTCAGTGGCGGGCACAGCCCGACAGTTCCGGCCTTCCGCCGGTAGGTAATGGGGGAAGGCATGCGGGGGCCGGATTGCCGCATGTGGACGTTTTTCGCCGCAACAACACCGGCCTTCACGCAGAAGTAGGCGGTCGGAAGGGACTTCTCGCCGTCGGTGGCGGACAGGAATGGCATGCGACGGCATAAGTAACAGGACACGCGCTGCTGAAATTGTGCAGCGAAATGGAAAGGAGTACCGCGATGGAAACCGCACTTGTAGCACCGTCCGACGGTCAAACCGACCTGAAGGCCCTGAATGAGCAGGAGCGGGCCGACCTGCTGGCCTGCGAGGAGACCATAGGCCGGGGCCTTCGGTCCTTCGTCGAGGTCGGCCTGGCGCTGGTCAAGATCCGCGACGAGCGCCTGTATCGTCAGGATTACTACGACTTCGACCAGTACTGTCGGCACCGCTGGGGCGTCAGCCGCATCCACGCCCACCGCAACATCGAGGCGGCCAAGGTGCATGAGATGTTACCAGTTGGTAACAAGCCCGCCAACGAGGCGCAGGTCCGTCCCCTGACCAGAATCCGCACCGAGGATGGCGCGCTGGACCAGAGGGCCATCACGCGGGTCTGGCAGAGGGTCGTTGACTATGCTCCGACGGACGATGCCGGGCGGAAGGTCATCACCGCCAAGGTGGTCGAGGAGGCCGCCCAGCCGGTCTTGCGGCGCAGGGGGATCAAGACGGGTTCCGGCGTTCGCTCGCGACGTAGCTCTTCGGCACCTGCCAACGATGGGACGGCCGCAAAGATCAACATCTCCGACGAGGAGTTCGCCAGGCTCCATGAGCACGTCGAGAAGCTCGCCAAGATGATGATCACCGAGGCGATTCCCGTGCCGGTCCGCCTGGTGATCGAGGATGTGTGCGACATCGTCCTGGGGGACCGCGATTGATGAGCATCCGCGAATACAAGTCGGAGCCGTGCCCCATCTGCGGCCACAAGGGCTGGTGCGGCCTCAGCGATGAGGACTTGATCCTCTGCAAGCGTCCGCCCTCGCCGCCGGAGGTGGCCGGCTACATCTACAAGGGCCTGGCCAAGGACGGCACGACCGCCATGTACGTGGAGGCGGGCAAGGAGCGCCGCCAGGTCGGCGGTCCGCCGCCTGTGCGCCGAAGCCAGGGCGATCAGCCCTCAGTGTCACCCGCTGCGCTCGATACGGCGCAAACAGCCGCCGTCGCGGCGCTGACGCCGGAATTGCGCTCCGCCCTGGCGGCCGAACTCGGCCTTCCCGAAGCCGTGCTGGGGGAACTGACCATCGGCTGGAGCGACGCCGCTCAGCATCATGCGGACCATCGAGTCACCGGCGCGTACATCTTCCCGGAGTACGACGGTCAGGGCCGGCTGATCGGGGCGACCTACCGCTTTCCCGTGGAGAAGATGGCCGGTCTGACGGACGCCGACGGCAAGCCCATCGGCAACAAGTCCAGTCCGGCGGGTCTGCGGCGCGGGCTGACGTTGCCCATCGCCTGGCGGGAGATGCCTGACCCGGTGCTGGTCGTGGAGGGGCCCACCGACGTGCTGGCCGCCAGGGCGGCGGGCTTGAGTGCCTTCGGCAGGCCCAGCAACTTCGGCGGCGTCGAGATGATCGCCCAGCTTTGCCGCCATCGCCGAATCATCATTATCGGCGAGAACGACCGCAAACCCGACGGCCGCTGGCCGGGCAAGGAGGGTGCTGAGGCCGTCGCGCGTCGCCTGGAGGCCCAGTGGCAGCGTCCTGTCCCCGTTGCCTACCCGCCGGAGGGCGTCAAGGATCTCCGCGATTGGGTGCGCATGTTGGTGCCGGCATGGGATGCCGCCGACCTGCCAGCCGTGCGACAGGCGATCCTTGATGCTGTCCAGCCACCAACGCTGCTCCTGCTGGCTCAGGAGCGCGACAAACGCGGGCGCGTCACGGTCAAGGTCTTCCGCTGGGACGACGGCGCTTCGGCCGTCGCCATCCACAGTGACCGTCTTCACGTCGAGGATGCCGCTGCGCGGCGGCGGTTCGCCAGGGCTGTTGCGAAGATTGCGCCCGACACTGACGTGGAGGAACTCTCGCGCCGGCTGCTGGCCATGCCCTTGCCGCCCGACGCCAGGCAGCGGGTCAAGGCATTGCTGGACGAGCGGGCCGAGAGTCCGCCGCAAGGGAATCCCGCTCCCGCACAGCCACAGGATGCACTGCCTACGCCGCCGCCGTCCCAGGGCGATGAACTGCCCGTGGTCTTCGTCCCCGGAGGCCCGGCACCCATTCTTCGCAGCGCCCTGCAACTGGGCGGCCTCCTGGACAAGACAGGCAAGTACTACATTCGCGGCGGGATGGTGACCGCCGTGGGCAAAGACAAGGACGGCCGGCCCATCCTGGAGACCATCAAGCCCGCCGGCCTGGCCAGCGTCTTTGAGACGGTGGCCAAGATCATGGAGTACGTCAAGCAGAAGGGCGAGTTCGTGCCCCAGGACGCCATCTGTACCGAGCAGGCCGCCAAGCTCCTTCAGCATAGCGCCACCTTCCAGGCGCTATTGCCGCCAATCCATCTCCTGAGCCGCTGCCCGGTGCTGATCGAGCGCAGCGGCGCGCTGGTCCAGGTCAGCGGCTACGACCGCCAGTCGGGCATCCTGGCCTTCGGACAGCCCGCGCCCGACATGCCGGTGGAAGAGGCGGCAGCGACGTTGTCGAACATGCTTGCCGACTTCCGCTTCGCCACGCCGGCCGATCGCGCGCGGGCCCTGGCGGCGATCATCACCCCGGCGATGGTCTTCGGTGGCCTCCTGGGCGGGCGAGCGCCGGTCGATCTTGGCGAAGCCGACAAGTCGCAGACCGGCAAGGGATACAGGGCGAAGTTGACCGCCGCCATCTATGGCCACATCGTCAAGACCGTCACCCAGAAGAAGGGCGGCGTGGGCTCCTTGGAGGAGAGCTTCTGCACGGCGCTGGTGCAGGGCTACAACTTCATCTCCTTCGACAACGTCCGCAGCGCGATCGACTCGCCCGCGCTTGAATCCTTCCTGACCGAGGACACGTTCCTGGCCCGTGTGCCGCACCTGGCTTCCATCGAGGTCGATCCGCGTCGGGTGATCGTCCAACTCACCAGCAACCGGGCCGAAATCACGCCCGACTTGGCCAACCGCGCGGCGTGCGTCCGCATCTTGAAGCAGCCCGAGGACTATAGCTTCCGCCGGTACGCCGAGGGCGACGTTCTCGAACACGTCCGCGCCAACCAGCCGCTGTACCTGGGGGCGGTGTTCGCCGTCGTGAAGGCCTGGCATGCCGCCGGCAAGCCCAGGACAGACACCACCGGCCACGACTTCCGGGCCTGGGCGGGCCGGCTCGACTGGATCGCGCAGAACATTCTCCACGCCGGGCCGCTGCTGGAAGGTCACCGCGAAACCCAGGTCCGCATGGCCACGCCGGTTTTGAACTGGCTCCGGGATATTGCCCTGGCCGTGCGCGACGGCGGCCTCCTGGGCACCTGGCTCCGCGCCAACGACCTGGTGGATATCATCGCCCTGCGGCCCGACACGGAGTTGCCGGGCCTGCCGGAGGGGGCGGACCTGACCGACGACGAGGTCAAGAAGAAGGTTCTCCAGGCGGTCGGGCGGCGGATGGCCCAGTGCTTCGGGGCCGACAGCGTCCGCGCGATCGACAACTTCAAGATCGCCCGGAAGGAGACGGCGGATATCCTGAACCGTCGCACGACCCGGGAGTACTGCTTCCAGGCCGTCGAGACCGCCCCGGAAGAGTGCGCCTATGCGCCCGGTGCGCCTATGGCGCATAGGCGCACCATGGGCGCAGAATCCCTCGAAGAGGCCCCGGGCGCGTCCCTGCAGGCCCAAACCAGTGCCTCCGACCCCGCCGAACCGGCACTTTGCGCCTATGCCGCGCCTATGGGTGCGCCTATCGCTGCGCCTATGAAAACCCCGTGTGCGCCTAATGCGCCTATGGGTTCTGAAATAGCACAGAGGGACAACCCAAATTCACGTGCTTTTGGAGAAGTGTGTGTAATTAGTTCTTGGGATAGGGAGGAATTAGGAACCCATAGGCGCATAGGCGCAATAGGCGCAGCGTCCCCGTCTCCCACCGACCCCACCCCCGAACCCGACGAGGTGCTGATATGACCATCACGACCGCACTAACGGCAGCCGACCTGCTGGTGGAACTGGACCACTTAGGCGTCAGCGCGACGCTCAAGGGCGGCCTGATCAGCCTCCAGCCGGCCAGCAGTGTTCCTCCCGACCTGATTGCAGCCATCCGCGAATGCAGGGCGGACTTGGCGGCGCTGCTGGCCGAGCCACGCCGTCGTTGGCGCGAGCAGGCTGAGGCGCTACTGGCCACCGTCGCCGACCCCGCCCACCGCGCTGATCTCCAGCACCTCTTTGACGAGCGAGAGGCCATCGCGTCGGTGGACGGCGGTCTTGATGAAGATCGCGCTGGCCAGCTTGCCTACCGCGAAGTGATCGCCCATGTCGTCGCCACGGGGGAACGGGGAGTGACGGCATGAGCATCAACGCGAGCACAGGAATATCGGCGGTTGGAACTGCCGAGGCACGTTACTCCACGCCGGTCACGCAGGCCGCCCGGCATGTGGAAGACACCGGCCTGCACGAGGTGAGAATCATGAACTGGATGGAAGAGAACGCACGGGATGAGAAGCTGTTGGGCAAGCTGGACCTGGAGTTACTGAACCAGGAGATCGTAGGCCACGGAGAAGCGCTTGCCGAACTGGTCGGCCGGCACAACGACCACCTGGTGACGCTGACCGGGCGGCACGGCGAGCTGGCTGATGGACGCAGGCGACTGGCGGACTTCACCGTCTGGGTCAACGCCAAGCTCGAGGATGTGCTGGTTGAACGGGCCCGCGTGGTGCGCGAGACCTGGGACTGGCTTCAGGCTCTGCGCTCCGAACTGGCCCATCGCGAGGCCATTCTGGGCAAGGCCGAGAACGTCCTCCAGGCCATGCTGACGGACCTGGCCGCACAGCGCGAGCAGACCGTGGCCCGGCTGAACAAGTCGATGGCCAAGACCAAGCGGGAGTATGTCGAGGCTGATCCCTACCGCGGGGCGGCGCACTTCATGGACCTCGTGGATAGCGACGACGCCGTTGTCGCCATCGACCAGGAGTACGCTAGGCGCAGCGCGGACCTGGAATGGGCCACCGACCACCGGCGGCGCGCCAACCATGGCCAGGCCATCGTGCAGATGCGCCAGGAAGAGGTCTTCAAGCACGCGCTGGGGGTGCTCCAGTGAGCGGGCCCCTGCACCAGCGAACGTGTGTGGTCTGCGGCACGGCCTTCGTCGCCGCCAGGCCGCAGGCCCGTTACTGCTCGCCGGGCTGCAAACGGGCCGTCCTGCTTCGCAACCGACACGTAGCCGGTCGCCAGCGCCGACAGCGCCGGTGCCCGCGCTGCGGCAGCGTGTTCGTCGCCGCTCGCACCGATGGCGTCTACTGCTCCAACGCCTGCCGACAGGCCATGCACAGGCGGCGACACCACGCGGGGGGCCCTGCATGATGCGGATACGTTATTCGTTACGGGTCCTCCCGGCGGATGTTTCTTCCCGACCGCAGCGGGAACGGTCACGAACCTAATCAGAGTTTGTCTATTAACGCGCGAACATTAATAGGCTGAGGTACCCAGACATGCAACTCAATGAACGACAGTGGCTTATCCTCATGGGCGTCTACCGGGACCAGAAGCATCTGGCTGGCTTGCCTTGGAGCGGTGAGGTCGGCGTCTCCCGTGACGCCCTGGGCCGCCACAGGATCCGCATCCGCCACGCGCGTGAGGGCCTGGTGCCGATGAACCTGGCTGACTGGATCGGACACGCCCCCACCAACAGCGAGTGCGTGTTGTTCCACCGGGAGTACGCCAAGCTGGAGGACATGGGGCTGATCGAACGGCACAATCTCCACGGTGGCCGCCGCACCTCGCATCTGAAGCTGACGGAAGCAGGCCGTCAGCTCGCCGAGAAGCTCCTGGCCGAGGAGCTTGACCAAGACGGCCAGCCCATCGATTGGTCGGCGGTCGAGCTGCTGCCCATCGAATTGCCGCCTGAAGCAGCCGACCCCACCGAGAACATGCAGAAGGAATGACGGTATGCGTGATGTCACGGAGGACATAGCCATGAGTAGCGGGATGGACCCCGACAAGATGAGCGGCGCGGAGCGGCTGGACGAGGTGGCCATGCTGTTGACGCTGGCCATGATGCGGCTGTGGCTGAAGCGCCGCAAGAAGAGAGAGATTTCGAAGAGGAATTCGCTTGGCAAACCGCCCGAAACAAGGCCCCCTGTGACCGCTGGTTAGCCAAGGAGAACCGAGTGGAACCAACGGTCCTACAGCAGGTTACGGCCATCCAGAGAATGCCTCTGGCGGTGCTGCGGGAGCGGTGGCGGGTCCTGTTCGGCACAGACCCGCCCAACGCGTACAAGCCCGAGCAGCTCATCCGCCGCCTGGCCTACCGGGTGCAGGAACTGCACTACGGCGGGCTGTCCCAGGCGGCGCAGCACCAACTCGCAGAGATCGCCGACCGCGATGAGCAGCGCCGCAAGCGCCGCGGGCCCACCCGGCAGATGCGGGACATCCCGGCCGCTGGAACGCGGTTCGTGCGGGAGTGGCACGGCCAGGAGCACATGGTCACGGTGACACACGATGGCGGCTTTGAATACGCCGGAAGGCGGTACCGCACGCTGACGGCTGTCGCCAAGGCGATCACCGGCCAGCATACCAATGGCCGGCGGTTCTTCGGCCTCTATAGGCAGGAAGTGAGGACCCAACGTGATCCAGTTGGCCAATCCATCTGAGCGCAAGCGCATCCGTTGCGCCATCTACACCCGCAAGAGCACCGAGGAGGGTCTGGACCAGGACTTTAACTCCCTCGACGCCCAGCGCGAGGCCTGCGAGGCGTATGTCGCCAGCCAGAAGTCCGAGGGGTGGACGGCGATGGCTACCCGGTACGACGACGGGGGGTTCTCAGGTGGCACAATAGAACGGCCGGCACTCCAGCAGCTCCTGAAAGACATCGAGGCCGGGAAGGTCGACTGCGTTGTGGTGTACAAGGTGGACCGCCTCAGCCGCAGCCTGATGGACTTCGCCAAGCTCATCGCCACTTTCGAGCAGCACAACGTGGCCTTCGTGTCGGTCACGCAACGGTTCGACACGACCTCCAGCATGGGCAGGCTGACGCTGAACGTCCTGCTGTCCTTCGCCCAGTTCGAGCGGGAGATCATTGGCGAACGCATCCGCGACAAGCTGGCCGCCGCCAAGATGAAGGGCAAGTACGTCGGCGGTCGGCCGCTTCTGGGCTATGACGTGGACCACGAGCATATGCGGCTTGTGGTCAACCCCGAGGAAGCCAAGCTGGTGCAGCACGTCTTCGAGCGGTTCGTCCGCCTTGGCTCCTGCATGAAGGTCGCCCAAGAGCTGAACGCCAGCGGCTACCGCATGAAGTCCTGGACCAGCCGCAAGGGCAGGCCGATGGGTGGGGCAGAGTGGAACAACGTGTACGTCCACCACGTGCTGACCAACCGCAGGTATCTGGGCGAGACAGTCCACCTGGGCAAGAACTACCCCGGCGAGCACGAGGCCATCATCGACCGCCAGACATGGGAACGGGCACAAACCCTGTTGGACACCAACCGGACCTATCGTGCCTCTCAGACTCGGCGCAAGACCACCGCCATGCTCAAGGGGCTGGTCCGTTGCGGCCATTGCGGCGGGGCGATGCATGACACCTGGACGGCCGGCAAGGGCCGATTGGCGAAAAGGTACCGCTACTACGTCTGCAACAAGGGCGCCAAGATCGGCATGGACTCCTGTCCGGTCAAGTCGGTGCCCGCCGGCGAGATCGAGAACGCCGTGTTCCAGTACCTGCGGAGCGTGTTCCGCAACCCCGATGTGGTAGCCCGGACGGTCCAGGCGATGCAAGCCCAGGTGGAGAAGGAGCAGGATGAACGGCGCCGCGAGCGGGGTGCCCTGGAGAAGCGGCTTGCAGAACTGCGGAAGATGGTCCGCAACCTGGTCGAGGCCGGCGGCAAGACCGAGGGCGGCGCGCTGGCGGATGAACTGCGCCGGCTGAACGAGGAATACGTTGCGGCGGAAGGCCGCTTGGCAGGGGTCGATTCGCAAATCGCCGCCGGGGATGAACTGCCCGGGCAGGACGAGGTTATCGACGCGCTGCGAAACATCGACCCGCTGTGGGAAGACCTGTTCCCAGCCGAACAGCACCGAATCGCCCGATTGCTCGTCGAGCAGGTGGTGGTGAACCCCGGCGGCCTGACCGTCCGCCTTCGCATCAACGGCCTGCGCGACCTTGTGGCGGAGGTCGGCGCCGCAGCAGGCGCCGTTGAAGAAAGGATGGTCGAGGTATGACCGTCTTGGCCGCCAAACCGCCGTCTGGCCGGGCCACCGTGCAGCAGGACGGCGACTGCATCGTCATCCACATCCCGATGACCTTCAGGAGACGTAATGGTCGCAAGCAGATCGTCCTGCCGGAGGGCATCGCCCCGAGGCAGACCCCCGACGCTGACGCCCGTTGCCCCTTGAAGGTCGCCTTGGCCCGGGCGTTCCAGTGGCAGAAGAGGATCGAGGCTGGCAAGGTGAAGTCCAACTGCGACCTGGCCCGCAAGCTCAAGCTGGACCAGTCCTACATCGCCCGCACCATCCGCCTGGCTTCCCTGGCGCCCGACATCGTCGAGGCTGTCTTGGACGGCCAGGAACCGGACGGCATGTCGCTGTGGGGCTTGCGCCGGAACGTGCCGCTGCTGTGGGAGGAGCAGCGTGTGATTGTCGATTGTGTCAAAAGGCCACACCCTTGGACGTGACTACAGGCATGCTGCAGAGGTGCAGGAAGCTAGAGGTGAGACGGAAGCTCACGATCTTGCAGGCCTTCGCCGGTCTAGTCATAATGGCTCGCGGGAATCCATGATGGCGCGGGAGCAACTCAATCTGCCTTTTGGTCCATTGCACAACCGCAACCTGTTCTCCAATCATTGGCTGGAAAACCGGCTGTCACTAGAGCCCGAGTGGGACAGCCTGCGGGCCAAGGCCAAGGACGTCCTTGATGGTCTGACCGGGCTTTGGGACCAGCAGCGCGATCGTGTTGAACGCTACGGCAAGGAGCAGGGCCTGGAGTACGCCTTCATCCAGCCGGCCCTGGAGATCCTTGGCTGGAAGCTCCACTATCAGACCCACCTTCGCGGGCGATCTCCCGACTACGCCCTGTTCCTGGACGAGCCCTCGTTCGATGCCGCCCTCAAGGCGGGCTATCAGTCCGCCGACTACTGGAAGTTCCCTGCCATCCTCGCCGATGCCAAAGCTTGGGACGTTCCCCTCGACCGGCTCACCGGCGGCGGGAAGGCCCGCGAGTACCCACCCCAGCAGATCGAGTGGTATCTCAACGAGAGCCAGCTTCCGTTCGCCATCCTCACGAACGGCCGACTGTGGCGGCTGATCCCGCGGCACCACGAGCCCGACCAGCCCCGCTTCGAGACCTACCTCGAATGCGACCTGCCCAAGCTGTTGGATCTCTGGGCTGGTATCCGCAAGCAGGGCGACCGGGGCCTGGAACAGATGTGGCGGGTTCTTGACGTGTTCCTCCGCTTCTACCTGTTCTTCAGCCCCACCGGCTGCATCAGCATCGAGGGCCGCACGCCACTCATTCCGCGGGCGATCACCGGCTCCAATGAATACCGCCTCGGTGTCGGCGAGGGTCTCAAGGATCGCATCTTCAAGGCCCTGGAGTACTGTATCGAAGGCCTCCTGTCCCACGCCCCCAACGGCCTGGACCCCCAGGCCGACCTGCCCACCTGCCGGGCCAACAGCTTCACGCTGCTCTATCGACTGCTGTTCATCATGTACGCCGAGGACCGCGGCCTGTTGCCGTACCGCATCAACTCCACCTACACCGCCAACCGCTCTCTCGGCCGGTACCGCGACGAGATCGCTGTGGCCCTGGACCGCATCGCCCTCGGCCGCCAGGACGACTACGACGCCGCCTCCACGACCATCTGGCAAGATCTGGCCAACCTCTTCGACCTCATCGACCGCGGTCACGCGCGCTACGGCGTCCCAGCTTACAACGGCGGCCTGTTCGACCCCGACGCCCACCCTTTCCTGGTTGCCAATGTCATCCCCGACCGCTACCTGGCCCGCGTGATCGACCAACTCAGCCGCGCCCCGGACAAGGACCACGCGCAGGCCGGTCTGTTTCGTGTGGACTACCGCGACCTGGCCATCCAGCATCTGGGCAGCATCTACGAAGGACTACTGGAACTCTACCCGCACTACGCCACGGAAAAGATGGTCGTCATCCGCCACGAAGGCCGCGACGAAGGCGAGGAGTGCACCCAGCCAGCGTGGGCGGACGTGCCGCGCGGCTTCGAGATCGTGGCCGAGTACGACCCCGGCCATGTGTATCTGCTCAACCAAAAGGGCGAGCGACGGGCCTCCGGCAGTTACTACACGCCCAACCACATCGTCGACCATATCGTCGAGAAGACCCTCGGCCCCATCTGCCGCCGTATCGACGATGCCCTCCAAGCTCAACTCGCCCAGGCTGAGGCCAACATTAAAGGCACCCGCAACAGCAAGCGCGAAGCCCTCCAGAAGCAGATCGACAAGCTCCAGGCCGACTTCGACGACCGCATCTTGGCCCTCGGCGTCTGCGACCCGGCCATGGGCAGCGGGCACTTCCTCCTCCGCGTCTGCCAGTATCTGGCCGAGGAGGTAGCCACCAACCCACATACCAGTGACCCCAGGGCCGACCAACTCGCGGGCGACGAGTCCACCCTGACCTACTGGAAGCGCCGCATCGTCGAGCACTGCATTTACGGCGTAGACATCAACCCGGTAGCCGTCGAGCTGGCCAAGCTGGCCCTATGGTTGGAGACGGCCGCTGTGGACCGTCCGCTCACTTTCCTGGACCACCACCTCCGCTGCGGCAACAGCATCGTCGGGGCCGACATTGAGGCCATGGGCGCTCTCCCGGGCGAGAAGGTGCCTGCCAGGGGGCTGCTGGCCAGCCAGGTCACTGCGCGCCTGCCGATCATGCTTAAGGCTCTGGCTGACATCGCGGCCATGCCCTCCGAGACCGTCCAGCAGGTCAAGGAGAAAGAAAAGCTCTACCGCAAGGTCTTCGATCCGGCCCGCCGGCCGCTGCTGCTGACTGCCGACATCTGGTGCTCCAGGCACTTCCTGCCCAGGCCCCAAGCCGTCACGCCCAACCAGTACCAAGGCCTCCTGAACGTCCTGGACGAGCCCCTCAAGCTAGACAAGGCCGGCAGAGAACCTTGGGCGATGGCAGCCGTGGCCACCGCCCGCGACGAGGCCGTCAACTGCTTCCACTGGCAACTGGAGTTCCCCGAGGTCTTCTTCGACGCCACCGGCCTACGCGACGGCGGCGGCTTTGACGCCATCGTCGGTAACCCGCCGTACGACGTGCTAAGCGAGAAGGAGACCGGCCACGACCTCTCGGCCCTCAAGGCCTTCCTTTCCAGCCAGCGCGTCTACGAGCCCAGCTTCCGCGGCAAGAATAACCTCTACAAGCTCTTCGTCTGCCGCGCTATGGACCTGTTGGCCGATGGTGGCCGCTTGGGCTTCATCACGCCCATGGCCATCCTGGGCGACGACCAGGCCGCCAGCCTCCGCCGCATGGTCTTCACCGCCGGCGCGTTCACGTCCATCGACGCCTTCCCACAGAAGGATGACGCCAGCCGCCGCATCTTCCCTGAGGCCAAGCTCTCCACAGCCGTCTTCACCGTGGCCAAGACCGATGACGCGGCCCTCCGCAACGAGCCCTTTGTCTCTCGCGTCCACCCGGCCGATCGCGTCGAACCGGCCTCTCCGGTCTTGACGCTGACGAGCACCGGTATCCCCGCCTACGATCCGGAAAATCTGACCGTCGTGAGCTGCTCGCAGGCCGACTGGGACTTGGCTGTCCGCATCATCTCCTCCGGCCGCATGACGCGGCTGGAGCAGTTCACCGAGTTCTACCAAGGCGAGGTCAATGAGACCAACGCCCGCAAGGACGGCTGCCTGCTGCCAGCCGGCAAGGGCGGCAAGCTCGTCACCCGCGGGGCGTGCATCTGCTTGTACGTGCCCCGGTCGGCGTCGCAGGGCGATGACCTGTACCTGGATGTAGCGAAGTTCCTGGAGGGCAAGGGTACCGACACCAAGGCTTTCCACCACAAGTACCGCCGTATCGGCCTCCAGGAAAGCTGCCCGCAGAACAATTTCCGCCGGGTCATCGCCTCGCTAATCCCGGCTGGAGAGTTCTGCAACCACAAGGTCAACTACCTACCGGAGCACACCTGCAAGCTGCCTTTGGAGTTCGCGATGGGGTTGCTAAACAGCAAGCTGGCCGACTGGTACTTCCGCCTAGGCAGCACCAACGCGGCGGTGAGCCACTACCAGCTCTACAACCTGCCCTGTCCGGCCTTCGCCGACAAAGCCACCGCCACGGATCAGAAGATGCTCGCCGACACCATGGCCGTGCTGGATGCCTGGGCCGCCAGTCCCAGCCGAACGGACGCCCCCACCGATCTGGAGAATATGATCCAGGCCGTCTGCCGCATCCTCCAGCCGGCGATGGCCGTGCCGCCGTACGGCCAGGCCGTGCGGGACACCATCGTGGAGTTGGTCAGGCGGATCACGACCATCGAGTCCGCCCGCGGAGAGATCGCCCGCGCCGCCCGCTCTGCCCTTGCCCCCGCGGCCCAGCCCTACCAGGACGTCATCGACCGCATCCTCTACCACCTCGCCGGCCTGTCCGAACCCGACTGGCGCGGGCTGGAGGACCGGCTGGCAAGGATGCTATAGCTATAGGAGATAGTGCGGTTTGGGGTGGACCTGCGGCGTCCGCCATTGACGAATGGGCCGCGGCGGCGAAAAACTGCTGGTTTTCGTTGGCCAAGGTCGATACTCTCCACAGTACGGCTTTCGTTCGCCATAGGCTTGTCAGCTTATCCTTGAAGAGACAAAGACTTATGGTTGGTCTGGCAGGACAATGGGATCCGTTCAGCAGTCGCTCGTGGGCCAGCCTTCTTGGCTTGATCTACGTGCCATTGTTTCACCTGCGCTCAGGCGAACGGGTGAATGGTGACCACGCTGTACTGCTGGATGGGGATAAGGCTAGTTTCGCATTCTCGGCGGTCCCTGGCGGCGATCTGCTGACCAGGAACGAGCCCTTGGCTTGGACATGGTCAGCCCACGTCCGGCACGCAGTGATCGCCGATAAACGTCAGGACATGGTCTATCTCCGCAGATGGGACGCCCCGACGAACATTCGGCAGTTTCAGGTGCCACGGCAAGAGCAGGCCGCAATCGATCTCCTCCATATACTCCAGTCGGTCGAACCGCTCCAAGTCCCAGACGTTATCCAGCATGTGCTGCACGCGTTCCGGCTCATCCGCGAGACCAAGGCCTGCTCGGATGCCTTGTGGGCAGTCAGGGTACTAAACAGCCTTCTGCTGGCGGCTGATGGCGTCCGCCGCGGCCGGATTGATCGCCGAGAGTTGGAGCGGGCCTCTACGATTGGTGGCGCAATTAAGACGCTGGGCCCGCGCGCGCGTTCCCTGGCAGAGGTGGATAAACTGCCCAGGGGTATCCGCGACCAGGACCTGGGAGTCCTCGGGCAATACTTCCTTCAACCGGATTCACGAACTGGGTTGCAGCTTTACCCTGACCTTCTGTTTCGGCACGCGTCGAGCAAGCTGTATCAGGAGGCCCATCTTGAACTCGAAAGAAGGCCACAACAACTGGCCTTCCCGGGAATGGGCTCGACCGCAGAACCACGAGGATCTCTGCGAAGGGACGTTAGGTTCACGCCTGCAAACCTGGCCAGGGCCCTGGCTCAACAGGCGGTCCAAGCCCTGTCCAAACTACCTGATCGTATCGTCGTACTGGACCCAGCCTGTGGCTCCGGCATTTTCCTTCAGGAGTGTCTTCGGGAGCTTGACAGTAGGGACTATCGGGGCTTGGCCAGGATCCGTGGCTACGACATCTCCGCGGTCTCGACCTGCATGTCCAGGTTCTGCCTGAAGCACGCGGTGTCTGATCTCAGCGGATTCAAGGCCGATGTTGAAGTTGAGAAAGCGAACTCTCTTCGACGAGATTGGCCAGCCACCGACCTAATCCTCATGAACCCACCGTTTATCCCCCTCACGGACCTCGATGCTGACCAACGTCAGGAGGTCATTGACACTCTCGGGGACATGAATACGGGCCGCGTTGACATTGCCATGGCGTTCGTGCTCAAGGCCGTGCAGTCGCTTCGCCCCGGCGGCGTCCTCGGGTGTGTCCTGCCTGGGTCGGTCCTTTACGGCGATAGCGGCCTGAAGTGGCGGGAACGGCTGCAGCAGGACATGGACATCATCCTGATGGGCCGGTTCGAGGGCTACCGCTATTTCCCCACTTCGCTTGTTGAGACGTGCTTCCTGATTCTCCGGCGGAAGGCCGAGAGGTTACGGACGCTGCCGGCAGTTGAGATCCTCATTGCCGAAGAGGGCACCGAGGACGCTGCACTGCGGGCACTGCGCCTCCCGGAGGAAGACCCACGGCGGTCAACTGGAGGCGTGGAGGTATTCCCAATCGACCCCAAGGACACCACGGCCGACAGTTGGCGTCCGCTGCGGCGAGCCGTGTATGAGTGCCGCCGAGAGCTCCTGTCGCGCGGACTTCCGCGGATAGATTCCTTGTTCCTTATTCACCAGGGGGCTAGGACGGGCGACAACGACGCCTTCATCATATCTGCGGATGTCTACGCTGGCCTGAAGAGTGAACGCCAGTACTTTCGTCCGGCGGCAGGCGGTGAGACCATCCGACGTGGACAATTCCTGCGGACGCAATACGTTTTCTACCCATACGGCCCTGACGGCCTTCTGCTACAGACGGAGGAGGAACTGAAGCAGCGGGTCCCTCAGTACTTCAAGAGGTGGCTGCAGCCACGGCGGAAGCAACTCGAACAGAGGGCTAAGATCACCTGCTGGTGGGGGCTGACTTGGCCTCGACCTTGGCAGTTCAGGAAATCGCCGCGGCTTGTCTCGGCGTATTTTGGTGCGAGCGGCAGTTTCGCTTTTGACACCGCTGGTGAATATGCAGTGGTCAACGGGTTTAGCTGGGAGTGGCGCAAGCCCTCGCCCGAGGGGGGCGGCTTCGCCACCACACGACTGCCCTGGGCCTACTTGGCTTTGCTGAATAGCAGCATCTTTGAGCGGATGCTATCTTGGTTCTCCATCCCTCTGCAGGGCGGTCAGCTTCGGCTCGAGGCCAGGTTCCTATCGAGAATTCCTATGCCTGATCTGACCTCAGGAGATGCCCCGACCGATCTGGTACAGGAGCTGGTCAACCTTGGGCAGATGATCTGTCGAGGAAAGCTGGAGGACGTCCGCAATCGACTGGACCACGCAGCAGCGACCGCCTGGGGCGTGCCGCTGAACCTTGGGACGGGGTGATGCATGGGACCAGGGGAGGTCAAGGAGCTGCACAAGGCGCTGGGCAGGGAATCGTCTCGGCTGATTGGGATGAAGGTTAGCGTCACTCCCATGTCAAGAAAGGAATGGGAAAGGGCTCCGGAAGGCGAACCTATCGACTTTGAGTTGTTCCCGAGGAATCCAGCAGATGGCGAAACAGCATTTCGAGGTCGACGCAGGCAGCGGGTCTCCGTAGTGCCGTTGCTGCCAAGCGAGGCCGATGCCGAGACTTCCTACTGGGTCAGTTGGTATGAGCAATGGCGTAGGCTGAGCCAGCCGGGCTTCGCCCTGCTGACCGCAAGTTGGACGGTTTATCGTGGCATTAGGGCTCACCCTGACAAGACCCAGTTGGTCCGCGCTGACTGGGATCAACTAAGCTACAAAGATGCCAGCAAAGATGCGGGCCAGCCGCACTGGCACTTCGACCAGCCCGTGGCGGTATCGATCGCATTCCCAAGCACCCCTCCAACCTCGACACTGCGCGAGGTGCAACCTCTCTATGTGAACTCGCTCACAAGTGGTCAAGCTGCCAGCGGTGAGGCCACGATTGGCCATGTCCATCTGGCGATGGGTACTTGGAACGGCAATCAATGCCATCCAAGGTGCTGGCAGAGGGAAGCTCGGACGTGCCGGGAGATCTATGACTGGGCCATCCGGACGCTCGAATACCTCCAGGCGCAGTTCCAGAGGCGGTGAGCTTAGCGTCACTGGTCCCGGTCACAGAAGGGTAACCAGCGACCAGAGGCGGCTAGGGCGCAACAAGGCGAGGGTGGCTGCGGCGCCGGTGGAAAAACCCATGGCCGGTTTCCGAATCCTGGCCGAGCCGCTCGTGAAGAGCTACTGGCTCCCACAACTAGATCAGCGCGTGAAGAGGATCCTAGCGGCAGCAATGGCCGGACTCTACAGGACAAGAGAATCACCCTCGGCCTGATTGATGGGCTTGGCCGGTTGGGGATGTGCAGCATGGGGCCTCTTCCAGCCTGAGTCCGTGTAACGGCGGGGACACCGTACCAGGGTGGATTCGCAAATTCGCAGACAGGTTCGAGCAGCAATGCAAAACCCACCCACACCCAGCGGATCATCACAGGCGGGGCGCTGAAGCGCAGTAGCGGCCCAAGGTATCGACCGGTGCATGGAACCTAGCAGCTTTTCGTCTTGGTCCAGCGTTTCGCTAGAACGTTTTCCCAGCAAACATGCGCTTTCGAACCGCTGGCGGCCGCGACAAGACGATTCCTACAACTGAGTGAATAGCATGGCGTTGCGAGAGCTTGGACTAGTCAGGGGTGGTCCAAACGAATCAGAGACTTTCTGGCCAGAGAGAGACAAGTCGGCGGCTCCGGAGGTGGGGTGGACCAAGGGGAAGTCCAAGCGCGGACAAACGGGGGCGTGGCGAGAGAGCAGGAAACCTCGCGGAAACACGCGGAAATGCGCGTGACGGGTTCGATGGTGCAGGGGGACCGCAAGCGGCGTCGTGGCAAGAGAGACACTTCGATACAACGAGTTCACTGGGCCCTGTAGGATTTGAACCTACGACCAATGGATTATGAGTCCACTGCTCTGACCGCTGAGCTAAGGGCCCGCGGCGGACGCACAGTCGCCAGGCAGCCGCAATAACCGCGTATCTGTTAGGTATTCTCTTGCCTCAGCAGTCGCGTTGT
>Ga0315277_10000924_pt1 | contig 44162 bp, 36 predicted proteins | sample YL17G05_15_MG_FD_203695 | JGI IMG/M metagenome (GOLD analysis project Ga0315277, IMG submission 203695) | Sediment microbial communities from Yellowstone Lake, YNP, Wyoming, USA - YL17G05_15 | ecosystem: Environmental > Aquatic > Freshwater > Lake > Sediment | place: USA: Wyoming | collected... | reverse complement strand
CCATCCCGTTACCTCAACGCGTATCCGGTCGCGAAGCTCGGCGCGGAGGTGTGGTGTTACGCTCAACGGGGAAGCATAGGGTCATACGAAATAACAAATCCGTGGAGGAAAAATTTCTACCGGTTTAAGATGTCGCTCTTGGGGCATTTGCAGATGGGGTTGAATGCGGATTATGCGTCGCTTTTCCAGGGGGTTGTATTCGGGAAGGAAGCACGGGGGTTATCTTCACAGGTCAAAGAGGATTTCTATTCTGCAGGGATAAGCCACCTCGTGGTAGCATCCGGTGCACAGGTGGCATTGATGATCTTCCCCTTTTTCACGCTTTATAACCGGATACGTTCGCGCTGGGCAAGGGCGATGCTGTTCATCATTATGGGTTGCGCGATGCTCCTGCTCCTCTTTATCGTGGGCCCGGCATCATCGATACTGCGCGCTGTAAGCGTGGGGTTTGTGGTTCTATTCGGACGTACTCTCGGACGTCCAACCCATCCGCTGAACTCGTTGGCATTCGCCGGGCTTCTCTGGTTGGTAATCAACCCCGAACTTATAAATACCGCGAGTTTCCTACTGTCATACTCGGCATCGTTCGGGATACTGTACATGGCGCCTATATTGGTGCAAGCCGCTGAGAACCGGTTCCCGCGCGGCTTAAGGGGCGCGCCCACCTTGATGAACGTATTCTGGAGGCTTTATTTTTGGGTGAAGCGCAACCTTATCCACCTTGGCATCATCACCGTCTCCAGCCAATGGGGAGTACTGCCTATCATAGCCTGGAAGTTCGGACGTATATCGCTCAACGGCATTCTGGCGAATATGTTCGCAGTACCCGCCGGTTCAATCGTGCTCATACTTGGCGCTCTGTCCGGGGCTTTGGGTTTTATTCATCCATTTTTGGGCCTCGCGTTGAACCTTACCGCACGCCCCCTTCTTGCCCTGATGATCTACGTCGCGCATTTTTTCGGGAAGCTCGACCCGCTCTCCGCCAAAAAAGTAAATATGCCCATCGCCGGCGTTATAGCATATTATATCGTATCGATTGCGGTTATTGAGATATCGCGAAAGGGACCCGAAGTGCTGACAATCCTTTCCCGCCTGAGGAAAGGCGAATTAGAAAAATTTAACCCATGAAATTCATGGGTTACTTTAATCTGCCTTATATTAAAATAAACTCGGCCATAATCAGCGACGTATCATCCCGACCAACCGTTGCCGGCGACGGTTTAAAGGTCGGGCTTCGCAGAGCCCGGCATTTCAGCCGGAGCAGCAGGCTCCTGTTTGGGGGCGCCGGGGAGTTTCTGGTGATAGCTGCGTATCAACCTTGACTTATATCTCCCCGCGGTATTTTTATGTATAACGCCCTTGGTGACCATTGTGTCAATTGCCCGGCTCGCTTTGGCAATTAGGGCTTTTGTCTGGTCGGTGGCAGGTTCATCGGAGACGGCTTCCCGTGCTCTCCTTAAGGTGGTGCGCATTTCAGAGCGCAATGCGCGGTTGCGAAGCCTGCGCTTCTCATCCTGCCGTTGGCGTTTCAATTGCGAAAGGTTCTTCCTCAAAAGACTACACAGCTCCTTTTGCGAAAAATAACAGGGAAGGAAGTCTACCAAAGATTACTTTCAATGTAAAGCAATTCATGCTGGTGCACCGGCTTTCCGGTCGGTATGCCGGTCGGAAAACCGGCGTACCCAGCGGCGGCTACCCAGTGTTCATATGTTAATAGTCTATGGACTCATACCCCTTAATTTGATAGGATGCATAGCTTGGCAATATTCCTTTTACCAACGGGGTTTCGTAAAGGGATGCCATTATTTTACGATGGAAGGACCGACCAATGAAGGATGACAAGCTCATCATTGCCGGGGAGGAATTTTCGTCGCGACTTATTGTAGGTACCGGCAAATATGACAACTTCCAAATCATGGAGGAAGCATTGGATGCCTCCGGGACGGGTATGGTCACCGTAGCGATGGGGCGCGTTAATTTCGACGAGCCCGATAATATCCTCAACCATGTGGACCTGAGTAAATATCGCCTGCTGCCCAATACCGCTGGGGCGTATTCGATCGAGGATGCGCTACGTATCGCACGTATGAGCAAAGCCGCCGGTTATACGAATTGGATAAAACTCGAAGTACTCGGCGATAAGGAGACGCTGCTGCCTGATATGGAGGGCACGATAGAGGCGGCGAAAATCCTTATCAGCGAGGGCTTTGTCGTGTTGCCGTACACAAGCGATGACCCCATCGCGGCCAAGAAGCTTGAGGACATCGGATGCGCCACTGTGATGCCCTTAGCATCGATGATAGGCTCCGGCCATGGATGCATCGACCTTAGCGGCATAAAAATAATCATAAGCCGCGCGAAGGTTCCGGTGGTTGTTGACGCGGGTCTCGGCGTTCCATCGGATGCCGCCCAGGCGATGGAGGCAGGCGCCGATGCGGTGCTGGTGAATACTGCCATCGCGAAGGCCAAGAACCCGGTGCTTATGGCCAAGGGATTCAAGAAGGGCGTAAAGGCGGGAAGGTTGGGCTATCTCGCGGGACGTATTCCCAAAAAACAATATGCATCCGATTCATCACCTGGCGCGGGGTTCGGATCCAAATGACACCAAGGCGCAGAGCGGATTTGGCGTTTTTCTTGGGCTACGCCGGAATTATGTACGGAATCCTCTACGGGAAGTGGAACCCGGACAGCAGTTATTTCGTCAGGACAATAGTCGCAACCATCGGCGGCGTACTTCTGGTCACAGGCAGTTTTATATATTTTTATAGAGAAAAAAAGAAGAACAGGGATGCTGAATAGTTATTGGATTGAACTGTAGGGGCGACCCACCGGGTCGCCCGGGCGACGCGTTGCGTCGCCCCTACAGTGCAAAGAGACTGCCAAGAATTGATACCATAAATCCAAATCCATGTACATACGAAACAATTCCAGCATATTGCCGTCGTTATAATGCGCAAATTAGCAACTTATGAATGATTTGCTGGAGGCACAGAAGATGATGAAGAAAGTATTTTCGCCGAAGGTTGTTCCCCTGCTATTCATCTGCATGATATTTCTCCTTGTACCTTCCGTAGTCGCGAGGGCGGATGAAACCGCCACCGTGGACGACCTGTTTTCATTCTTCATTGAAAAGTGGATGAAGCCTTTTTCACAGGGAACTATTGTTGCTCCCCCGAATCTTACCGCATCGAAGCTTATCTCTTCCTTCCTTGAAGATTTGAAAAATGCTGAAAGCCGTTTCGGTCAGCTTCCCGAATACTGGGAGCTTCGGGCTTTTGTTGATTTAAGGCCGGAAGATAAGGCGAGGACGAGATATAAGCATATTGAACCTGAGATGCCGCAGTTCACAGTAATGTTTGATACTGAAATGCAACTCAATCCTTTGCTGCTTGAGCAGGCGTTGAAACTTAATCCCAACCTTCCGGCTGTTCAATGGCACCTTGGCAATATCCAAGCCCTCGATTCGTGGCCTGAAGGGCTTGAGAAAGATGCAGAGGGGAATTATCCCAAACCACCTGATAAGTACAACGAAATCATAGCCGATTCACTTGCTGAAGCCGGGAAGTCCGACCCCGCGAATGGTTTTTACTCGTTCATGGAAGCAACATACAGGGGACATATCGGGGATTATGATAAGGCGCTTCAGCTATTGGACACGGGCAGCAAGTGTGAGAAATTCAGCATCCCCTCAATATTTCCCCAGGATTATTTTCTTAGCCATCTTGATGACTTAGGCAACAGAACCGGTGCATTCAAGGACCTGAGGGTCACCGAGATAGAATTTTTGTTGGTAATATTCGATAATCTCGGTGCAACGATGAATTTCGTGGAAATCAAAAATGTTTATAAGGAAATTATCAAGCAAGCTCTTGAGAATGACAATTGGCGGGACACCTTTACAGTCTTGCATCGCGCTGCCTGCAGGATGGGGAGATGTGAGCATGGGGATTTCCTCAATAGCCTGGTGGCGAGAATACTTATCGGGCTATGCCGGGATGAAGCAGTCAAAATAGCTAAGGAGAAAGGCGATGAAGACCTTGAGGATGCAATGATGGGCGTCGGTGTGGAGTCTTACCTTATAAGGCAATCTTCGAAAATAATGAGCGATACAACGTTGTCTGATATTTTCCATTTTATATTTGTCAATTATGCTGAGGAAATGCAAACTACTCCAATAGCTCAAGCTGTTTGGAATAGAATGTATGGGCCGGATATGTCTTTTGACGAGGATGTAGGATTTATGCTTAAGGATTTAATCGCCAAGCGCCCTACAGAATTATCCAAAAAATATATTTGGCCCATATTCGACCGGCTCGAAAAACTTGACTACTCTAAACCAAAGGAATGGTATGACTGGTGGTTGAACGGGGGCGACTTCCAATTTACCCAGAAGACAACTGCCTCCGGTAGTGGCTGAGCAGTCAAATAGGCATCGTGTATGCCTGCCCTGATGTTGAACCTTGAACACTTATTGGAGGGGAAGAGGATGAAAAATATTTCTTTCTCATCGAAATTCTATTTAAGGTTGCTGATATGCCTCGTTCTTATCGTCATCCCATCTTGCATAGCACAATCCGATAAAGCGGCAAATGTAGACGACCTGTTCAGATTCCTCCTTGAGAATTGGGCAAACCAGCACAATGTGGCGATAGGAGATGAAGGATCCTATCGAGGGCAACCCGTCCCCGGTCTCCCGTCAAAGTCCAACCGTGAAGAGGTGATAATCTCGTTCAGGGAAAAAGTGGTCGTTGCGGAAAATCGTTTTGGCCAACTCCCGGAGTACTGGGAGCTTCGCTCCTTCCTTGATCTAACACCCGAAGATCGCCAAAGGGGCGGCGCATGGGGAGACAATAGTCCTTGGTACTTCAGCTTAAGGCCGGATGATGCGAGGATTAACCCGCTTGTATTGCAGAAAGCTATAGACATCGACCCGCACTTAGGGACGGTTAAATTCGTCATTCGAAGCATTGAGGTCAGCCTAAAATACCCAAAAGGTGTAGATGCCAAGGACCCCCAGAAAGCCGATGAGCTCAAGGACTATCGCACATTATTGGCGGATGCTCTCGCCGACGCGGGGGCGGCGGAGCCCTCAAATGGCTATTACCCTTTTATCGAAGCTTCTTATCGATATCTCACCGGGGACGATGCGAAAGCGATGGAACTCCTGAAGAGAACCGTTGCCTGTGAATATTTTAAGTATCCCAGGTTATTTCCAACGCAATATGCGCTTGACCATATGGACGTTTTCGAGAAGGATGAAGGTGTATTCAAAAACATAACCCCGGGAGGCAAAAACGCAATCCTTCTTAACTGCTATTACAACCTGGATTCGACAGCGAACTCCAGCTATGTAAAACACATGTACGAGGACCTGATTAAGAAAACCATCTCGGAAGGCGAATGGCAAGAGATTCTGACTACCCTTAATCGCGCGGCCTGCATGAAGGGGAAGGGCGAGGAATATGACAACCTAAACAGCCTTATTGCCGCAGCTCTTTCGCACTTGTGCATGAAGGGGGCGCTCAGTGTTGCCAAGGCTGAGGGTGATAAGACCTTAGAGGCAGCAATTCTGGCCGCGGAGAGTGAAAGGCTCATGATCAAAAGCATCACACGTGTACCCAATGCCGTTCAAGATAGCACTGAAATGATTACGATGTTCGTATGCAAGATCCTGAAGGATTACCAACTGAACCAGCGAAAAGAACTCGGTAAACCCGAACCCCAAGTGACCTGGCCGGATTTTTCTAATCCGCTTTTCGGGCGAAGGGTTGACCATGATGTATTCCGGGAGTTCATCAAACCTATCTTCGAATCCCTCGAGACTTTTGATTTCGCCAATCCGCAGGCCTGGTATGATGCCCGCATAGATGAGCTGTTCCCCGTTGAAAAATGACCTTTCGACCCCAAATGTTGTATTATTCTTAGGGCGACGTAGAAAGGTCTTTTAGATGACGATTGTTCAGGACATACAGGCCGGGAAGGACAGGCCTGAAATAAAAGAAATAGCAGAGCGGGAAGGCGCCTGCGAGAAGTGCCTCAGGCAGGGCATTATCAACGGATGGGTTGTTGTGCCGAAAAATATCAAGCGCTCATTCCCCGCTTGCGGCATAGGCTGGAAGCTTCACACGAAGGTCAACGCGAACATCGGCACATCGCCGGATTGCTGTAACCTGCAGACAGAGCACGCCAAGCTTGATGCCGTCCTCGAGGCCAAGGGGGATACCGTGATGGACCTCTCCACCGGCGGTGACCTTAAGGCAATACGCCGGGAGTTGCTCTCCCGCTCACCCATACCGTTCGGGACCGTCCCCATCTACGAGATGGCCAAGATGGCGTTCGATAAGGGCAGGGAATTCAACGACCTCGATACCAACACGCTTTTTGAAGTGATAGAGGGGCATTGCGAGCAGGGGGTCGATTTCATCACGGTGCATACGAGCATCACGATGGAAGGTGTCGAGCTGCTGGAGCGTAACCCGCGCATGATGGGCATTGTCTCGCGCGGGGGGAGCCTTACAGCCGCTTGGATGAAGAAGAACCGCAAAGAGAATCCGCTGTATGAGCATTTCGACCGGCTGCTCGATATCGCGGAGAAATATGATGTCACGCTCTCGTTGGGCGACGGGCTGCGTCCCGGATGCCAGCACGATGCCGTTGATAAGGTGCAGATACATGAGCTGATTGTCTCCGGCGACCTTGTGCGACGTGCGCGGGGGCGGGGCGTCCAGGCGATGGTCGAAGGGCCGGGGCATATTCCCATTGATAAGGTGCAGTACAACATACAGCTTGAGAAGGAAATATGCGACGGCGCGCCGTTCTATGTCCTCGGGCCGCTGCCCACTGATGTCGCGCCGGGATATGACCACATCGCGTGCGCCATCGGCGGGGCTATCGCCGCATGGTCCGGGGCGGATTATTTATGCTATGTCACGCAGGCCGAGCATTTGAGCCTGCCAACGGTGGAGCAGGTACGCGAGGGTGTGATTGTCGCGCGGCTCGCGGCGCATATAGGCGACATCGGTAAAAACGTGAAGGGTGCGCTCGACTGGGATGATGAAATAAGCAGAGCCCGCTCCAGGCTTGATTGGCAAACCCACATAAACAAATCCCTCGACCCCGCATTGGCCCATAAAATCCGCGAATCCGCCAAACCCGGCAACCCCGACCTATGCTCCATGTGCGGCGAATTCTGCGCAATCAAGACATCACGCGATGCGGGGTTTATTGGGGAGGTGTAAGATGATAACTCTAATTGAAGCCCTCAACTACCGCTGCTTTCGCTACATAAGTCAGCCACTCGGCCCATTCCACATTATGGTCGGCCCAAATGGGAGCGGGAAATCATCTTTCCTGGATATAATTGCTTTCATTGGCGATTTGGTTTCTAAGGGCCTAGAAAAAGCGATTCAAAGCCGGACACCTAATTTCTATGATTTAGTGTGGGGGCGTGAAGGCGGCAATTTTGAGTTAGCTATGGAAGCGGAATTCCCAACCTCTTACCAGCAGGTGGATAAGATGCTGAGGATGTCCTATCAGACTGTTAGGTATGAAGTAGGAATTGGTTTAGAAAAGGAAAATAACAAGATAGGAATTATGGCAGAGCAGCTTTTTCTAATTGGGACTGAAATCGAGTCAGGAGATAATCACAAGTCTGTAAGAGTTGTTAAGCCGGATAAATTGCATGATTCTATTATAACCAATCATGTCCTAGCCCGTGGATATAAACCCATCATTGAAAAGAACAAGGACTATGGTGATATCTTCCATTCGGAAGTCTGGCCTGAAGGTGAGGTACAATCCATTTTCACTTTCCAATTAGGCTCGCAAGAATCTGCTCTGACTCATCTACCTCGTGACGAAAAAATGTTCCCCGTAGCGACATGGTTGAAGGACTTTCTCAGGGATGGCGTGCAGATGTTGGTGTTAAACACCCAATCTATTCACATCCCGAGCCCTCCAGGATCAGGGTACAAGATAAGGCCTGATGGTTCTGGCTTGCCTTGGGCAATAAAGATGCTTAAGACAGGGAAGCAATATGAGCGGATGATAAGTCGACCTCCCGAAGCGCTAAACATAGAAATCCTTAAACCGAAAAGAGGTATTAACCCGGAGTTCCGTGAATGGATTGCACATCTTAAAACGGCTCTACCTGATCTTAAGAATATAAAGATTATTGTGCGTCCAGAGGACAGGCATGCTTATCTAATGCTCGTCTACCAAAATGGTCTGGAGGTTCCCTCGTGGGTGGCTTCTGATGGGACTTTACGGACTCTCGCTCTTACCCTTCCGGCATATGTTCCTGATTTCAAAGGCATTCTTCTTGTTGAAGAACCGGAAAATGGTGTGCACCCTCGAGCATTGGAAACCATATACCAATCATTAACTTCTATTTATAGCGGACAAGTTCTCGTGGCAACACACTCACCAGTTCTGTTAAATATGGCTGAATTGAATCAGGTTCTCTGTTTCAGCAAAGACAAGGACGGAAGCATCAAGATAATTTCCGGAGACCAACACCCTATGTTAAAGGAGTGGAAAGGAGAGGTGAGCTTGGGGACTCTGTTTGCGGGAGGGGTTCTTGACTAACCATATATATGAGAAACAGCTTGTATTTCTACTTCCCTGCAGGGATATGGAATCATCAATTCGTGGATTGCTGAATAACCACGCTCGGTTGAGGATTCGCAGGCTCCAATATAAAATAAATTTCGACATATTCACACATTATCAACATGATTCGGGGTGCTATAGGGAAGCAGTCAGCTTCCTTAGGCCATACTTTAATATGTATGACCGGGCTGTTGTTATGTTTGATAAAAAAGGCTCAGGGCAGGAAGCCCGACCTCGTGATTTAATTGAAACCGAAGTAGAGCATCTCCTCTCAATCAATGGTTGGGAGGATAGAGCGAGGGTGATTGTAATCGACCCCGAGTTAGAGCAGTGGATATGGGGCGACTATACCACGGTTTCAGGTGTACTTGAATGGCCAAATGGGAGCAGGGGGTTAATGATATGGCTTAATGAACGAAATTATCTGAGGCGAGAGGGAAATTTAAAAGCCTCGCCACCTAAAGAAGCCTTTAAAAATGCACTTCAGCACGTCAGTAAGAGACGTACATCCAATTTGTATTTAGAAATAGCGCAAGAAGTGAACATAGAGCATTGCACTGACCCTGCATTTGCAAAATTAAAATCCATACTTCAAAACTGGTTTCCGATAAAGAAGTAGTGGCCCGGCAACCCCGTTACCGGGGATTCTTAATATATGAATATTTAACCCGGCAAAGGAGATGCCGGGCTACATAGCTCACGGCAGTTTCCGCTTCAACAGATAATAAACTTCCTTATACCATCCATACTCTGTTTGGACTTTGAAAACATTAATTCCCTCGACGGAGTATCCAAGGGCTTCATATAGTCGAAGCCTAAGAACTTCCAGGAACGGGGGGTACATGTCATTAACGGTATTCTCATCGTACACCTCATTAAGCGGGACAAGAGTCCCAGGCTGCGGGTGAAGAGCCCCATACTTCTGCATGATGCGCAGGAAATCAAGGTTCCATTTGTCATAGGCCGGACTGTTATCTTTGAAAGGCCGTGGCTCTGGTTTGGGACCCAGTTCTTTGTATTTCTTGACCCATTCAAAGAATGCTTCTTTTTCATAATACTTAAATGGTGTGGGACCTAATGCTTTGACAGCGGCTTCCCATGCAAGGGATTCTGGGGTATCCAAGAAACGCGCAGGTCGCGGGCCAAGCTTCAGCACATCCCCAACAAGGGGGGTAACCGAAGGATCCGTCATGACCGTAGCCACGTCAGAAAGACAAAGCACAATAGATTCCGGCGGAGCAAGTAACCAGTCAGCTTCCTCATCAGGGAACCATTCCTTCATTTGGGCGGCTGGGTCATCTATCACCTGACTTCCAGCGGGGAACGCACCAAAGCTAAGCGCGATAAGCACTGCAATCACGAACAGCACAGGCCTCATATCGTTATCCTCCTAAATTAATGTACTCAAGTTAAGTAGCCCGGCAACCCTCGTTGCCGGGGATTTTTAATATATGAATATTTAACCAGGCAAAGGAGATGCCGGGCTACATAGCTAAATCCGAAAAATTGAAGTCATCAATCCATATTAAGGATAAATGGAATGGAACAGCTCACTGGCTAACTCCAAATCCAATTCCTTGAGAATGTTATATTGATCCAAGGCTGAACTTGTATCTCCAAGAATCAAATATACTACACCCAAACAGAAGTGCGCATCGGCAAAATCAGGGTTTATGCGAATCGCCTGCTTTAAGGCTTCTATCGCTTCATTCCAGCGTCTGAGTATGACGTAAATCGAGCCTAAACAGAAGTGCGCATCGGCAAAATCAGGGTTTATGCGAATCGCCTGTTTTAAGGCTTCTATCGCTTCATCATAGAATTCGAAATGGAAATAAATTACGCCTAAACCCCAGTGCGCCTCGGCACAATCAGGGTCTATGCGAATCGCCTGCTTATAGGCATCCCTCGTTTCATTATAGCCTCCGAGTTCGTTATATACATGGCCTAGCCAGCAATGTGCATAGGCATCATCTGGGTATTTATCTGTTGCCTCTTGGAAATAGGTGAGCGCCTTTTCATAGTCTTCAGCCAGCATGTAGGTAACCCCGGTATTAAAAAGCCCTTCCGCCGAACCAACCCAATCCTGTGCCATACCCGCCCCCCACTCCGCAAGCGTCTGCGCATTCCCGGTTGTAAGTTTTGCCACCCTTTCGGCGGGGATGGCGAAGTTGAGGTTTTGGCCCTCGACAAATTGAAATGTCGCGACCGCGATGACCTCGCCGTTGATGTTGACCACGGGGCTGCCGCTTGAGCCGGGGGAAATGGGCGCGGTTATCTGAATGATATTCCCGAATCCCGGGATGTCGCGTACGGCGGATACAATGCCGTCAGCCGCCGTCTGCTCAAGCCCCAACGGATTGCCGAGCACGATGACCCGCTCGCCGACTTTCGGGACAGTCGGACATACCGCCAACGGGTGGGCTTCGCCGGATGGAATGTCGGTTGAGACGCGTATGATGTCCCCTTCCTTGTCCTCGGCAACGATATCGGTGATGGGGTAAACATTGCCGTCCTGTGTTTTGATGTCGGCGCGGCTTATGCCCAAAAGAACATGCCGACTGGTTATGACTTCGCCATTGTCGCTGACGAAGAACCCAGTGGCCTGCGAATGGATTTTGCCGTCAGCATCGTATGTCAGGATAAGCACGACGGATGGTTGTATCTTCGCGATAACCGCCGATAAATCTTCCTGCGCCAAGGATGGTGAGATAGTAACGAGCAGGAAGAGGATGACAACAGATGGATTTAATAGCCCTCGTAAGACCTTCATAATTTCACCCCGCAGCAACATTGCACGACTATTTAGAAATAAGGAATGCCATACAATATAGCCGCATAATACACAATGTCAAGCAGCTTGGAGCGCGGCCATCCTTGGCCGCATGCGGGCTGGAAGCCCGCGCTCTAAAATACGCTCGCTGCTTCGGCACACCCTTGTGCCGAAACGGTGATGTATGTCAGGGGATGTATCAGGACAAGGGTGTCCCGATACATCAGAAAGCCTTTGATATCAATCGTAATTTTATCATGGTAAAATTTATGTATCTCTGGGGGCGGGAGGTTTCTGATGAGAACCCTTAATAAGCTCCTCATCCTTTGCGTATTGATATTGATTTCCTGTAACGTGCTGCTCGGATGCTCCGGCTCGGAGAAGAATCCGGTCGCCCCTGGCGATGTATCGAATGCACCAGCATCCGAAAAAGCAGCCGATTCCAACCGTATGCTGTGGGGTCTGTGGCAAATCCACTTCAACCCTTCAGATTTGTCCATCGCTGTGACTCCTGTCCGCGATATCCAGGCCCATTACAACATCACGACCACGCTCATTCCGCCCTATTGCGATGATTGCCTGATAATCACAGTCAACTCATTCGACCCCGTTACACGTATCGGCGACGCTGATGTCACCCTTCGCAACCCATATGGAATAACCGGTCTTGATATCCGCGGTATCCTGTTTACAAACGACTATGGCCTTGAGCTTCTTAACCCCGATGACTGGACCGGCCTGTGGGACTTCCCCGGCGGGAAGACCATCAATCCATTCAAGGCATTCGCTAAAGACCAGCCAAATCGAGCATTCTCGCCGGGCGCTCAGCATACCGAGAAGTATCGGGTCTACATTCCCCTTACCGAGCCCGTAGAGGACGTCCACTTCGGGGTGGATGGATCTTATCCAGCTAATTGCGATGAGCCTTATGAAATCACGAATTTCTGGCAGGAACCTATCGTTAATATGAAAGGGTCATCTGGAAACATCTATGTCGATGTCCTCGATTGGCAAGGGGATGTCAACAAGGTTACGTTGGTTGCGCCGGAGATAACGAGCGAGCAGTTCAGCCCATTTACTCATTGGGGTGGAAATACTTGGAGTATGAAGCTTGTAAACAACACGGGGGTTGCAACGGGGACTTATGTTTGCAGGGTAATAGCCACTTCTACGGGTTCAGGGGGGGTGGCTCTTTATGATTATGTATCAATCAACATAACAGAAGTCCAATTTAACCCCGTTGATGTCACCCCGCCGTGGTTGCATTTCTCGGCTATTGATATATGTATTGATGGGAATTTTGCTTATGCGGCTTCTAATTATTGGGATGCGTTGCACATATTCAATATCTCCGACCCGAATAATCCTATTTGGGTCAATAAAGTACAGATTCCGGGTGATGCCAAAGAGGTAGCCGTGTCAGATGGCTACGCTTACATAGCTGCTGATAATAAAGGTCTCTCCATAATTGATGTCTCCCCCCCAGAATCGGCACACTTGGTTAAGACCCTCGGGGCGCCGTTCCATGCTTATGGCATCACTGTTGCTGGTGAGTATGCCTATGTAGTTGGCTGGAAGGGATGTCTTTTTATAATAGATATCTCTCCTCCGGAATTGGCATATGTAGTTAAAACTGTTAAAACTCCTGGGGTATCTCCCAATGGAGTTACTGTAGCAGGCGGGTATGCTTACGTGGCTGATGATGATGCAGGGCTTGAAATAATCGATATCTCTTCCCCTGAATCTGCATATATTGTAAAAACTGTTCAGACGTCGGGATACGCTTATAAAGTTGATATTTCGGGCACATATGCATACGTAGCTGAGCAAGACTATGGGCTTGAGATAATAGATGTCTCATTCCCTGAATCAGCACACATCGTAAAAACCGTTGACACTCCCGGCAAAGCTCGCGGAGTCGCTGTATCCGGTGGGTACGCTTATGTGGCCGATGAGGCTGAAGGGCTTCAAATATTCGACATCTCAATCCCAGAGTCGGCATATATCTTGAAAGCCATTGCTACCCAGCGCTGGGCCATCGCAGTGTATATCGCCAACGACTACGCCTATGTGGCTGACGGATGCATAGAAATAATCGACATTTCCTCTCCGGAGTCCGCATACACCATCAAGACTATTGAAGCGTTGACCTACATATGGAACGTAGCATCATCAAACAAGTACGTTTATGCGCTTGGTCTTCTCCAAGACATTTACACAATTGATATCTCCCCACCGGAGTACGCACATATCGTAAATTTTACCCCCTTGCCGTACCCCATGCACTTGAGTGTGTCTGGCGGATACGCTTATGCGACTGGTGAGGATGCTGGCCTTGTAATAATTGACATTTCGTCGCCCGAGTCTCCCTACATCGTGAAGACCGTAAATACAGCAAAAACCAATCGTGAGGTGGCTGTATCAGAAGGATACGCTTATCTGACTGATTCGAAAAAAGGTCTTCTAATAGTTGACATTTCTCCTCCTGAATCCGCATTTCTCGTAAACACTGTTGATACCCCAGGGCATGCTGATGGAGTCGCTGTATCAGGCGGGTACGGTTATGTCGCTGATCATGATGAAGGGCTTGAGATAATCGACGTCTCCCCTCCAGAGTCAGCACATATCATAAAAACCGTTAGCACTCCAGGATACGCCGACCGGGTTGCGGTATCTGATGGATACGCATATGTTCCTTTTAATAATGACGGCCTTTTAGTAATCGATGTATCTTCCCCGGAATTGGCATATGTCTTAAAAACTATTGTCATAGAACCGTCGTATCCCTCGTATGATATTGTTGTATTGGCTGGATATATTTACGTTGCAAGTCCCCCTAAACTTCAGATAATCGACATTTCCCCGATCGAAGATGCGCATGTCGTTAATACCATTTCTTTGCCAGGCTCAGGGTGGGGATGTGGAATTAATGTACGTGACAATTACGCATATGTAGCAGATACAGACGGGGGCTTGCGAATCATCGAATTATGGTGACAGGTACAAGGAGGTCCCCGGTGTTTCGGGGACTTGTTCCCGAAGCCACAACTTATGCCCCTCCTACAATAATTACCCACGTCGTGTGCCACGCCCAGTTCGGGTCTGCCCGAATGGGCGTGCTCGGGAATATATAGCCATATGTATCATCAAAAGACACGCCCATTCACGAGGACGTGAAGTGGGCGTGGCACCCAGATGCCGAGCAGCCCGGTGTTTTAGCAATTAATTCCCTAAACTAGGCTGTAAATAGGAACAGGCAAGGGGAAATCATTCGGGAAGATGCTATAATAATATATATCAACGTAAAGCCGGGCTCCGGAAATTGCGACATAAGCATTTGATGAGGAGCGGGAATATGCTGACCGAGTACATCCAAAGCGCATTATGTAAAGCGCACTATGAAATAATGGAGAATGGGCGATACTGGGGGGAAATACCCGGCCTTCAAGGAGTATGGGCCGATGCGGAGACATTAGAACAATGCCGTGAAACCTTACGCGAGGTTTTAGAGGATTGGCTTATTGTGGGGTTAAGGCACGGTCACGTTATCCCTGTTTTAGAAGGCATAGATTTAAATAAGCAGTCAGAGGCCAGCACAATTGCCGATTAGCCGTCGAGAGCTTATTCGACGCCTTAAGCGCCTTGGTTTTTCCGGGCCGGAAAGTGGCGGCCGTCATCTTATTATGATAAAAAAAGGGCTTCGCGTTGCTGTCTCCAATCCTCATGGGGCTGGGGATATCGACGATTCACTTCTTCGCAGAATCCTTAAACAGGCCGGCGTTGCCCCCGAAGAATTCTGGAAGGTTAAAGAATAATCGGTGCCAATCAATCGTTACATTCGCCAGACGCTACTCGACTCCTTCGGTGAGGAGGGGCAGGGGAAGTTGAGGGGGGCGACGGTTGCAGTCGTAGGGCTTGGGGCGTTGGGTACGCATCACGCCGAGACACTTGTTAGAATGGGCGTTGGGCGGTTGATGCTTGTTGACAGGGATATTGTTGAGTTGGACAATCTTCATCGGCAGGGGCTGTTCACCGAGGATGATGCATCGCGGGCACTTCCCAAAGCCGAAGCTGCGGCGGCTCATCTCAAGCAGATAAATTCAGATGTGGAAATCACCCCTCACATTGACCATCTCGGTCCGGGGAATATTCGGGGGTTGCTTCGCGGGGCGGATATTATCCTCGACGGGACGGATAATTTCATAACACGTTATCTGTTAAATGATTATTCGCGGGCGGAGAATATTCCATATATATATTGCGGGGTTGTAGGCTACGAGGCAACGTGCTTCCCTATCCTCCCCGATGGCCCCTGCCTGCGCTGCCTGTTCCGCGACATGCCCGACCCTTCGACCGAACCCGCGTGCGATACAGCCGGTGTATGGCCCCCGGTTGTCGAGGTGATAAGTGGTTTCGCGGTTGACCTCGCGCTGCGATGGACTGCCGGCATTCCCCCAACCGACGGCTGGCCATTGATTTTTGTTGACCTTACAACCGGCACAATTAAACGGCGCCCCGTTATGGGCTTAAGGGCCGATGATTGCCCGGCTTGCGGCGGCAACTATGAATTTCTCGACTCGGAGGAGACGCATACTGTCCATATGTGTGGCGCGGGAGCGTTCCAAGTGCTGGGCCAGGGGAAAAACGTTGATTTCACCAAAGTACAAGCAAAACTTAAAGGCGCAATCAATATATCTGTGAAGCCTCATATAATGCAGATCGATGTCGGGGAGGAGGTTACCATCAGCCTGTTTCGCGATGGCAGGGCGATTATCCGCGGCGCCCATGACGCAGGCCGGGCAAAAGCCATTTATGATAAATACATTGGAAGTTAATTGGGACGGGGCCGGGACAGGTCCGGGGACATCGGCCTGTTTCGCGATGGCAGGGCGATTATCCGCGGCGCCCATGACGCAGGACGGGCAAAAGCCATTTATGATAAATATATTCGAAGTTGATAGGGGCAATCCCAAGAAAGCCGGTTTTGGGACTGTCCCCAAAAAGGGGTTTCTGGAACATACCTGGCCACAGGGGGCAAGTTTGTGTAACTTTTTTGTGTCAATCTTGACAATCTGTGTATATCTCTCTTTAATATGGTCATTGTGCCGTTGTTTATAGAGGTGATTTAAATGTTATGGTTAAGGCGAATCTGCGTGGCGATGCTTATCGCCATAATGAGTCTTACCCTCTTCGCGGGTTGCCAGGCTGCAATAGCATATCTGTTATATGATTTAACCACCGGCGGGCCGATATTCGGGCATGATGACAATAGTAACGGCACGGGCAATCATCCCCCACAGATTGTTACCATCCAGGCTTTGCCGAACACGATACCGGTGGGCGGCATAGTAACCATCTCCGCGGTAGTCACTGATGCGGATAGCGATACGATTACATACCTCTGGCAAGCGAGCAAGGGGCAATTATCCAGCCCTACAACCGCTGTAACTCTGTGGACCGCCCCGACCGATTTCACCGGCACATTCCAGATTACTCTAACGGTCAATGACGGCCAGGGGGGATCGGATATAGATTATGTCGAGGTTCATGTAACCCTTTAGGAATGCGCCTTGACTTGGTTTTTTGACGGTGCTAAGATGCCCAAGTTCCCGGAGGGTCGCATAGTTGGGTTCATATTAATAATGCAACCAAGGAGAATGCAATGGACCGAAAGATTGCCATCTTGTTAGCCGCGATTATCATCTGCTTGTTCCCGGCGGCAGCCTATGCTGAACCTACGGTAAGCGGCCCGACCGGGTTGCTGGTTAATCCCACCGCCGATACCACTCCCATCAATCACATGTGGGTCGGGATCAACTTCCTTGACCTTGATACGATCGTCCTGCCCGACCAGAGCCTTGAGGGAGGAACCGCATGGACAGCAGTACTCACCGGTGGGCTTGGCGACAATTTCGAGATGGGTCTTGGTTTTATGCTTCAGGAAGAAAGCGATAACGGTATACTGTTCAACGGGAAATGGAAAATGCTTAATGATGATGAGACCAAATGGTATCCCGCAGTCGCTTTGGGCGCTATGTTCTCCGACTATACCGGCAACCGCAATACCGACATCTACGTCGTGGCAAGCAAATTCTTCTGGTTGACGGAAAAGGATAATTACGGCGGCAGCGTCCATGCAGGGCTCGACTATATTAAACCGCAGAGCGAGGATTGGGACTTGCAGTATTTCCTCGGCGCGGATGTAAGCTTCACCGAGGAGATTGTCGCGATTATAGAATGGTCACCCGAGGAAGGTGCATTCGGCGACGGCCTGGTTTACGGCATGCGATATTACTTCAATAAGAAAACAACCGGGCAAGTAGGATTAATCGACGGGAACCTTACAATTGGCGGAAGCTATATTTTCTAAAGGGCTGCGGTCTCCGGCGATTGAGCGTGTATTCATTTGCTGATGAGGCGAGACGAAATAATGCGCCCCCGTTGAATACGGGGGTTATTGTTACAGATGAAGACAGCTAAGGAAATTACCGCGGAAATTCTGCGCTGGATGGCGGTGGCTGTGTTGCTTACCGTGTTTTCCCTCATCCCGGCTTCAAACCGGGCCTCGGCACAAGGCGAGGAACTCCCCGGTTTCATGCAGGATTTCATCATTTTCTTCGCCTCGGAGAACTTGGATGCGATGTCACGTTATGTCCATCCTGACAGGGGTCTTATTCAGGATGGGTATATACGGACGTACGAAGAGGTTGAGAAAGACTTCACCGGGCTTGGGTCTGATATGAAAAAGGCTGATTTCATCAAGCTTTATTTCAAAGAGAGTTTCTTCCCCGCGGATAATTATTATCGCGCAAAATGCACTGTCGAATACAGGGCGGAGGGATACACCCAGCAGGTACCCACGGTTTTTGTTTTCGAACACATCGGCGACAAATGGTACCTCGTCCAGAGCGAAAGGGTGGAGTTCATTGAGAACTACCGGCAAGGGGATATACTGACGGTTGGTTACATCCTTAACGAAATCGAACTTCAGACAAATACGGGCCGCGTATTCGATTCAGGTGCTGCTGCCGAGAAAGATAAAGTAACCCTGCTCTATTTCTTCAACCTCTTAGATCTTTTCCGCGAGGAAAACACTACATTCTACCTAAGCCTGCTGAAGGAATTCGGGTCGCGCAAAGATATGTATGTCTTAGGAGTATCCGACGAGAATAAGACATATGTTGATAATTGGATGAGCGATGAGAAAATAAACTTCGTCTGGCTTAATGATGAGCGCAGCTTGGTGCATTACGACCTTGGGATACTCATTCATCCGATGGTTATACTGTTGGATAGGGACTCCCGCGTTGTTATGATGGGGGCCTGGAATTACGACCGCAACAGGCTCCGCGAACAGGGGTACTACCCCCCTGCTGAGGATTTGATAAGGAAACGTATAAAGGATGTCCTGGCGCAACCCGCAAGTTAGGTTTGATTAAACCGTTTATATATGCTTTCATTACTCAGTATAAAAAGTGGGCTTGAGAGCATCAATTGAATTAGGAATACCATTCAAGCGCCCGGGGCTGTAGCCCCGGTTTTGAAAAAAATTATTTTAATAGCGTGGTGATTATTTTGCGTGCCGACGATTCGATCCCTGAAGGTTTTTTTGCACCCCTGCCGCCGGGTGGTCATTTCCGCTTCCCCAAACCGGGCGAATTCGATATGGTCGAGTTCCTCGATTATATCGATGATATGTCCCTCCTCCTCGGTTGCCCGAACTGCCGTTCGTTCAATGTTCGCGAGGGCACATCATGCGGTCGCAGGATCCAAATTTGCAACGACTGCGACCATTGGGTTGAAATACCGCGGGTGAATTGATTGGCTCCACTTACGGAAAAAACACCCCCCCTGATTGGGGGGTTATTTTCTTTGATTTGTTAAGCTTTTAATTGCAAAATATAGGCCGATATTCCAATGTCATTTGTTAATCTCCCCTCTGGGCGCGCAGGCATCCTGCCTGCATGAATTTGGCATAAATTCAGCATTTATCAACAGATGAGAGATTTATTTCAATTTATGCAGGCAGGATGCCTGCGCTCCCAGCGCGGTGAATTAGACGATTGATGGACTAGCAAAAGGCATGGAGAATTCATTTCCCCTCGTTACCCGACTCCCCTTCTCCTTCATCCCCCTCTTCGGCTGCGGAACCACCGGCGCCATTTTCAGTTCCGGAGCTACCGGCGTTATTCTCTTCACCCTTCCGGCCTTCGATACGAATATATTTATCTTTCTCGATATATTCATCTGGCCCCGTCGCGGGCGGCTCATCAGAAACGGTCAAATGATATTCTTTGTCCAGCAAATCGAGTATACGGTTCGGCAACCATTCAAGGTAGAATAAGGAGTCATCGGGACGGACATCCCACAGTTGATTGAAATATTGACAATATTCCCGTCCGTACAGGAAATCGACTTGGTGCCGTTCGATGCCCCAGGTCCGTATATCCACCCATACATAAAGCTCCGCCATCCAATTGTCCCATTCCGTCGGCGTGGGGGGGATATAATAGACCCCATAACGCTCATCCCTGAATGCCCGTTGAATGCTCAACTGTTTCGCCCCGACCTGGTCCAGCAGAGCTTTCATACGCGGCCCGCCGATTACACCGGCAAGATGTACCTGGGAAAGAAAATACCTGATGCCGACCTCTTCTTCGCCGAGATAAGGCTTCTTGACTTCAATGGCGTCATCCATCCAACTCTCCCAGGCGCGGCAGATGTTTCCGATGCAATACCACGCTGTGCCGTATGTCTGGCCTACCTCTCTCGCATTGGGCTCGTAAACCTGGTATGTTCGCAGCGCGAGATGACCGCTTTGGTCGAATACCACCGTAGTCCCCTCCAACCAGAATGCCGTATTGAATGGAGGGCTTACGCCGAAGTAATAGGGGAAAATTGTCTTCCAGGCTTCATCGGGGTAATCAAGGTTCCAATCAAGGTAGTCCCACGGTTCAAGTGATGATGTGAACCCGAAATAAGCCCCGGTGCCTGCAGCGAAACGATGCTGCGTCTCCTCCCGGAGTTTGTTGGCGGCGTCGGTATCTTGCGGTACTTTGAATTTCTGTCCCTCGACATCCCACTTGAGGATATCCCCACCTGATTTATCCTTGCCTGTGCCTTCCCCGGCTATAACCCGTGAGGGGATGAGACATAGCAGGATTAGAATCCCAAGGCTCAGGAAAACCGATAATTTCTTATAGCAGGGCTTCATCATTTATCCAAAAATTATAACATATTGAAGGCCCGAAAGAAGTTGTAGCGAGACCCGACTTGGTTCGCCCTTAATGATGATGACAATTTACAACCCCTGGTTCAGCTGGAACCAGGATATTTTCGATGTTATTCCGCTCCCTCGGTGAACCTATAAGTATCACGAGGCATCGAAAATCTCGGATGGATGTCGCGGAAGCCCATGAAAATGAGGAGGCAGTCTTCCTTGACGTAAGCCTTTGCGCGGGGTATAATAGAATCATAAAAGCCCTTTAGGCTTTGGAAATTACCTCGTTGCGGAGCCAATCACCCGGTTGAACATGGAAATCTCCCTTATGAAATCGTTATTTTCAGTTTTCTCAATCGTATTCCGTTCCGTATGACGGGGAATTCTATTATAATTATAAGGTTAGCTTTAACGAGGATGTGATACTATGCTCCAGAAACCATCGAAGGGATTCACACTGGTTGAGATGCTGGTGGTTATAACCATCATAGGTATCCTCGCCGTATTAGCCGTCCCTAATATCACCAAGGCCATGAATAAGGCCAAGGAAAGCCAATGCAAAGCCAACCTCCATATCGTGCAGGAAGCCCTTGAGCGATATAACTCCGACAAGGGCCAATATCCTGGATATATCGCGGGAGGGAATAACGCCGCCTGGACAATATTCCGCCAGAAAGCGAGGGATGGAGTAATCGACCCCAACCTTGAATTTCTCATTGACCCGCTTATTGACGCGGGGTATATCAGCACATACCCGCAAAATCCTTTCGTTGACCACGAGGAAGGGATTCAGCTTACCAACGCTACGGGGTTCCCCGGGGCAACCAATCTCGGTGACCCCCGATGGGGCGACCAGGGTGATACGATGGGCAATGCCCTCGATGACCCGCGCTTCTGGGATAATGCCCGTAACCCGGGGGAGTATAACCTGCAATTCTATAATTCCCGGGGCGTTGGGACATTAGGCACTAAAGTCAACTATGCCTTCGGCGGTATGTATGTGGGCGGCGGCAGTAGAACAAGCAAGTTTACGTGGCCGGGTGAATTCTTCTATCGTGCCGTAGGTGATTTCGACCTGCAGACAAGCAATATCCCCGCCAGCCAAACTGAAGTGGATATATGGAACCTCAGGATTGGCCGCTACGCATCCTTCATTATGGGAGTCTATGGTGCCGACCAGACGAAGGGCATGGATGTCCTCCGTTTGACAGGACAGGGCAACTATGTGCGTAACTTGAACAAGAATTTCCCGTACGATGTTCACCTCGCGTTACCGGAAGTTATGGGCGGTGGCAGTTCCGCACAACTGCCGGAGTATCCTTATAAAGACGCAAACGGCTATTGGATTTTTGGCGCCCCGGATGGCCTCAATGACGGCATAATCTATGTCACCAGCGGCACCGGCTGGACGCAGACGAAATAAACCGGAATGAAATAATTCGCGGACTGCCCCGGGGTCGTCCCCAGCTTGGTCCCATTCGTATTTTTATACGTGACAATCGTAAACAAACCTGATATACTTTCGTACTTGCCAACAAAAATTACATGCGTCGCGGCCGTCCGTAGTGTCGTCATTTGATTGTCGAGCATTGATGTTAAACGAGCGGTTCGTCGAGCGGGACGTGGAGGATTAAGTTGTCTGATATGAATTTGTCCCCGGATAATCCGGAGGGTGATAAGGAATCAACCCCGGAACAGCAAGTCAAGAAGGATGAAACACCCGAACAGGACAGGAAAATCAGGGTTTACGTCGAACCCGATGATGAGCGGGGCGGGGATCATCTGTCCAAAAGTTCACGAGAACAAGCCGATTTTATGATGGCCGGAATGGCCGGGCCGAAAATTTATAAGATCGGCGACAAGGTAACCGGCAAGGTCGTCCAGGTCAAAGAGGATAGCCTTGTTGTAAACATCGGCACCAAAAATGAGGGGATCGTGCCGTGCGAGGAATTGAGCTATGTCCCCAATCCCTCGACCGAGCATTACAAACCCGGTGATGAAATTGATATGGTCGTCATACGGCAGGGCGACGATGACACCTATTTCCTGAGCAAGAAACGGGCGGAAGAGGATAAGGCCTGGAAAGCCGTCGAGGAAGCATACGCCAAGGGTACCCGTATTAACGCTGTCGGAAGCCAGATAGTCAATGCCGGTCTTATCCTCGATATGGGCATACGAGCTTTTATGCCGCTCAGCCATGCCGATATCAAGCGAATTGATGTCCAGGAGCTCATTGGCAAGGAATTCCAGGTCAAGGTACTCGAATTCAACAAGGAAACACGCCCGCAAAGGCTTGTAGTAAGCCGCCGCGCAGTGCTCGAAGAAGACCTGACGCGGGAGCGGGACAGTATGTATGAAAAATTCCAGCCCGGTGAAATCGTCAAGGGCAAGGTGGAAAAGCTGACCAGCTTCGGGGCCTTCGTCAACCTTGGCGGTGTTACGGGGCTGTTGCATGTCTCCCAGATGTCGCGCCGCAGGGTTAACGACCCCAGCGAAGTCGTAAAAATCGGCGATGAGATCGATGTCAAAATAATCGATGTTGACCGCGAGAAGAGGAAAATCCGCCTTACCCGCCGAGACCTCGTGCCCGACCCCTGGGATGAGATAGAAAAGCAATATAAGCCCGGTGATGTGGTCGACGGTGTAGTAGTACGCGTCACAACTTTCGGCGCTTTCATCAAGATTGATAATTACTATGAGGGCTTAGCCCATATCTCTGAGCTTGTCGATAATAAGATCAACCATGCCAAAGAAGTGTTCTCGCCGGGCGACAGGGTGCCGGTTATGATTTTGGAGATAGACACCAAGCGCAAGCGCATACGTCTATCAGCCAAGAAGGCAGTCGAGAAACAGGCAAGGCGCGAGGTTGATGCCTACCTCAAACAGCAGGAGGATATCAGGAATATCCCTCATATATCGACCGAAGCGACTGAAGCCCTTAAAGCAGCTGTAAGCCAGCCGCCTTCACCGGTTGAGGAGCCGGTTATAAAGCCAACTCCCACTGAGGTCTTTGCTTCACCCGAGCCTGCGGTTGAGCAATTCAAAGAATCCCTCCCGGAAGTTGAAGCGGCACCTGCTGTAGAAGAAGGAGTTTCCGAACCCCAGGTTGTCGCTCCCCGTCCTGATGTTGAAATTGCATCGTATGCCATCGATGAGGCGCCCGATGATATCCCTGCTAAGGATCCGGATGAAGTGTTGGTGGATGACGCACTCCCCACGACACCCGAGCCTGCTGCGGCAGCCATATCAACGGCTTTTGACGGTGGGATAGATGATGAAGAGAGGGACTTGATTTCCGGTGAGGAGTATGACGATACCGGCCAGCCGGATTTACCATCGAATCCCAATTCCAGGGGCGAGGGTGATGAAATTGACTTGATTGAAGGGTCCGAGCTGGAGGATAAATAGGCCTTAAGCTGAACTTTTAAGAAAACGAGACGGGCGGGTGCCCGTCTTTTTTGTATAATGAGGGTGTGTCTTGAAACATAGGAAATATCGGGTGCCGCACATCTGTGATGTGCGGCAGAGGGTTTGTTCCACTGGTTTTTTCGCACATTAAAGTGTGCGGCACCCTGTTTATGGTCAGTTTAGAGACACCCTCATAATATCCCGGGCGTAAAAGACCATGGCTTACCTTATAGGCATAACAGGAGGCATCGGCGGCGGAAAGTCGACTTTAAGCCGTTATCTTGCCGAATCCGGCGCCATGATTATAGACACCGATAAAATCGCGCGTGAGCTTACCAAGCCCGGCTCCGAGGCCATGGGTGAGATAAGGGATGTTTTCGGTGACTCCGTTTTTCTGCCTGATGGGGGACTTGACAGAAAGGCCGTCGCGGCGATTGTCTTCTGTGACAAGGAAAAACTCGCGCGGTTAAATGCCATCCTGCATCCGCGGATTAGAGAAAAATGGTTGGAAGAAGCAGCCGGGTCTGATGCCCCGTTTGTATTTGTTGTCGTACCCCTCTTGTTCGAAAATAATTTAGCCGGGCAATTTGATGAGGTATGGACCGTCACCGCCGCTGAGGAGGAGCGTATCAGGCGGGTAATGGGACGCGACGGGACCGACAGGGAATCGGTGCTTCGCAGGATGAAGAACCAGTTGCCCGAAGAGGAGAAGGTCGCCAAAGCGGATGTTGTCATCGATACCACTCCCGGCTTCAAAGCGGCACGGGCAGCGACAAAAGCGGCCTTGACCGAATTAAAGCGGAGACTTGGGCTTGAAAAGGCATAAGGACATCGCCTTCATCGCCATCCTTGCCGCGGCTGTTATAGTCACCATCGGGTTCACAATAGCGTATATAGGCCGTGCGATGCACCCCGCCGTCCTCTTGCGGGAAGAAGCATATATTTATTTTGATGGCGCGGAACAAGTCACCACGGGGATTTACCGGTTTGAGAATCGACTGCCGATGAATATTGCCATCCCGCTTGAATACACGTTTTCCGGTGCTGATGGGTTGGGCGGTGCGTCCGTGGATAACGTTAATTTCGAGAGTTCGCTAAATTCAGGTGTTCTGGATTATACATTCACAAACCGGCAGATGATAAAATTCGAATTGCATATACCGCCGTTCGATGATGGGCTCTTAACGGTCAAATACAGGCAACCCGTTATGGGAGAGCATTTGGGTTATGTCGTACAATCCGCGAAATCATGGGAGCTTGCGACCAAAGGTGCCGCAGTTTATCTGAAATTGCCGGAGGGTTATGAAATAGCCGAACCGGCAGCCAAATGGGTTCCTGCTGAAGGTACCGATTGGGACTGGAAGATGGAATTCACCAAGGAGCCGGATAAATTTGTTGATATCATCATCGCAAAAATAGACGAACCCGAATGATAAAAAATATAAGGGACATAATCAGCCTCAACCCGCCGGACCCGGCGTTTGAATCGCCGGATTATTTACAAGCCATAGAATTTTTGCGGACGACATACCCTTCATCCGTCATAAAACTCGGCCTTGAGCGCATTACCCGGCTGTTGGAAATTTTGGGCAGGCCGCAGGATGCATTCCCGTCCATCATCGTTGCCGGAACCAATGGCAAGGGTTCGACCTGCGCATACCTCGATTCAATTCTCACTGACGCCGGATTAGTGGTGGGTACAAACTTATCCCCCCATCTCGAACAACCGACGGAGCGCATCAGGATATGCCGCCGCGATATCTCCCCCGCCGAATTTTCCGGGCTTATACTTGGGTTAGCTGATCTTATTGATAAACAATGGGGTGATGGGGAACGTCCAACATACCATGAACTGATGACTGCGGCTGCGCTTATATATTTTGCCGCCAATAAAGTCCAGGTTGCAATCCTTGAAGTTGGTCTGGGGGGGAGATATGACGCCGCGAACGCGGTGGATGCCCGGCTCGCGGTTCTTACGCCGATAGGACTGGATCATATGGACCGTTTGGGCCCCGACATTGCATCCATCGCCGCGGAAAAGGTCGCGGTTGTAAGACCCGGCGCAACGGCTGTATGCGCCGTGCAGGAACCCGAAGCAATGGCTGTCTTTGAGGATGCAATAAAGAAAATCGACGCGCGAATTTCGGTGCAACATTCCGCGGGCGCGAAAGTCTATTACAAAGACGACGGTTTCTATGGGGAATTGCACCTTGAAAATAAAGGCCCGCGAGACTTCAAGCTCAACATAGGCGGCGCTTGCCAGGCGGATAATGCGACATTAGCGGTGGAGGCGGCTTGGGCATTTCGCGACATGGGGCTTCCACACGGTGTTGAATATTCCATTGATGAGAATGTGATTATATCAGGATTGGAAAAAGCTCGCTTACCCGGCAGGTTTGAAATCTTGTCCCAAAGGCCAATGCTGGTCCTCGATGGTGCGCATAATCAAAATGCAGCAAAATGTTTGGGGCATACCCTCGATATTATTAATAGGGAGCAATGGAACTTAATATGGGGCATGAAAGCTGATAAGCTCCCGGCGGATTTCATACGCGAGCTGACCCGGTATGTCAATTCCTTGCATCTTTGCCCCGTGCCCGGTGTCGTATCACATGAAGTCAACAGCCTTGCGCGGATTGCAGCTGATGAAGGGATACCTGAAAGGGCTATCAGCATTAACGAGGCCCCTGAAAGGGCGCTCAGCAATGCCCTTGCAATGACCTCGGAGGGCGGCCGGATCTTAGTTACCGGCTCATTGTATCTTGTCGGGTATTTGCGCGGATGTTTGCGTAGAGGCTTTGACTGTGGAGAGTATGGGGGGTAAAATTCTGTGCGGGGATTGAAGAGGTGACTTCAGGTGGATCGTAGCCGATACTTCACAAGGGGCGTAATTATCCTGACGGTATTGCTTTTAGTTGTTGCCGTCAGCTTCTTCATGGGAAAAATCCTCGGTAATGAGCTCATGGAAAGCGGCAAAGAAAGGTTAAAGCCCTTCTTGGCTTCTAATGAGGGTAAGGCCGCCGAGGAAACCGAAACGCCATCGCAGGCCGGCTCGGGACCGGATATGGCTTATAAGGGCCCGACCGACGACCGCTTTGATGCTTCCTGGGCCACACCAACTAAGGATGCGGGGGAAAGTCCGGCGGCGGCTGATACCTTACCGGTCAGCATTGAGCCCATAGAACCCGGGCAGAAAGAGGATACCACCAAGAATGATGAGGGTTCCTCCAGCAAGACCTCTTCACTTTTTGGGCTTGACAGCGGAAATGACGAGAAGCCGGCTGAGACATCGTTCAGGGTTCAGGTGGGTGTTTTCAAACTCGAGGGCAATGCCGATAGCTTGGCGGAGGCCTTGAGGAAGGAGCAATACAGCGCCTATGTCCAAAAGGTGGAATATGCCGGGGGCGATATACGGTGGAAGGTGTTCGTAGGGCCTTTTAAAACATTGGAAGCCGCGAACGCCGCCGCTGAGGGATTGCGCGAAAGAAGCTATGAAGCATTCGTCAGGTAGGGGCGTTCAATAGCCGAACCGATTAAAGGCTGAAATATTAATGTTCCCCATACAAACAGCTTTTCGGACGCTTTAGAATCCCGGATTGAGCGGCTTGATACTATGCCGGCGAAAGGAAAAGATGATGGATAAAGACAAAAGAGATGAACCCCAAAGCCTGCTGGGAAAACCCGGACCGGTTAAGCTCGGTGGCACGCAAAAAGGTGACAGGCATCTGTTTTCCACATCGGGCCGAACCGAATATACGGCCGGGATTCCCTATGAGGAGAAGAAATATGTCAGCGATGTTATAGGAGAAGATTATAAAGTCCCTACCGACATCCCCTCATCCGTCAAATCAGGCGCTACCGTTGCTCACATGGGTGCAAGGGGCGTACCCCCCGTCCCTGATACCATGCCTGAGGCCATGAGACCGGAACCGGAAAGAACGACAAGGGATAAATGGTCCCCATCCGTAAACCCCAAGGCCCGGATAGACTATGGCGCGATTGTCAGGGGCAATGTAAGGATTGAGGGCAATACCTGCATCGCTGCTGGGGCAATAATATCCGGTCACGAAGAGGAGCCGATTGTAATTGCACCGGGGTGTTCCATTTTTGAAGGGGCCTTGATAACGATTCTCCCCGTACGTACGGGCGGTTCGAAAATCGCCGGAAGGCTCGTTAACGTGGCTGGGGCCGAGCTCCCGGTGTATGTAGGCGACGAGAGCGTCATCGCTCCCGGGGCGCAGCTTACGGGTCCGTGCTACATCGGCCGTGGATGCCTCATCAGTATGGGTGCCCAGGTATTCTGGGCAAAAATTGGGGATGGATGCGTTATTGAACCCGGGGCTTTTGTGATGAACGTTGAGATCCCTCCCGGGTATTTCGTCCCCGCAGGCATGACAATCACCATGAGGGAAAATGTCCCCAAGCTGCCGAAAATTACCGAGCGTTACCGGTTCAGGGAGCTTACACAAGAGATGCATGCTGAAATAAGAAACCGCTAAAAGGGCTAAGCGGCTTTGACGAAATAGTTTCACGAAATCCGAAAAGCTTCACCAGAAAACAGCGGACAGCCTTGGGGCTGTCCCGTATTTTTATAGGTGTTAAGGAATTCAGGCGCCGGGCGCCTTTCCTACCGGCCTTCGGGCTATGGCCGGAACCCGCTATTATAGAATGTAAAAATCCCAGAATCCTACTATAATTATTGAACTCTTGGAAAGGGGGGTGAGTCGCTATTAATTAGACAGCCCTTATATGATTGCATGGGTAATACTGTTTTGATATAATTTCGTGTTTAGTAAAAAGTCTTTAATATTTATTTTACAGAGGTTTCAGCACATGAAGTGCGTATGGAAAGCTTGTGCTTATGGTTTGGCATTGGTGTTTGCCACTTTACTCACCACGGGTCCTCTTATTGCGGCGGATTCCCAATCCCCCAAGGAAAGTGGCGTTTACAGCGATTATCTCAAACAGATCGGAGCCGCTTCCGCGAGCCAGGTGGTTGGGATTGACACCCGTTTCACAAGGCGGATATGGGACCTTAATCAATACCGGACCATCTACACCGGTACCGGATTCGGCTCGGGTTTCGTCTACAACAAGGATGGCTACATCATCTGCGATTATTCCACCGTGGTTGACTACCCATCCGAATTTGTCAGCGTCTTTAAACCCAAGCGCGACGCGTTGCGCGAAGCATCCTATATAAGGGTCAATTTTTATAACGGCAAACAATACGCCGCTCGATTAGTCGGCTACGATGACGCGACATCCATCGCAGTCCTTAAAATCGACCGCCTTGACCCGGCTGATCTTCACCCGGTATCTTTCGCCGACTCCTCCCAGGTGAATGTAGGGGAACCCTTGGCGGTTTTGGGCTACAACTATGACACCCGGTCAAAGGTCACGGTTACATCGGGAATCATAAGCGCCCTCAGGACCCAATACCCATCCCTCGAGGAGACCGAAAATATTTTCTTCCAGGTCAATTACCCATATAACATGGGAAATGCCGGCGGCATCCTGATAAACCTTGACGGCGAGATGGTGGCGATGATAACAAGCGGCGCTCCATATTCCGACATCTTAGAAGTCCATTTCGCACTGCCTGAAAATGTAATCAGGAATGTGGCGGACCAGATTATCGGCGTTGGTGAGGTGCACCGCCCGTGGTTCGGCTTTAAGTTGCTCGACATAACCGACGAACTGAAAAGGGCGTATGAAATTCCCGATGTCATTGAAATAAACTATGACCAGACCCTACCGGAAATTGTGTTGCGCAAGGTCGAAAAAGGTGAGTTGAAAACCGGGAAGAACACCGCGGGTGATGATGTCATATTTGTTGACAAAGAAACACTCGGGATGTTCATTATTAATGTCGAGGAGGATTCTCCCGCTGCTAAGGCCGAGCTTGCCGCAGAAGACATTCTCTGGATGTTCGAGGATAAGATAATCAACAAGGTTGACATCCTAAACAACGAACTGGAGAAATATGACATCGGAGACATAGTGACCCTGACGTATCTAAGGCGTCTGTATGACAAATATGATGTTTTTACAACAGAGTTTGAGTTGACTTATTCGGGAGAGGAAGAGAAATAGAATTTTATTTTTCAAAGGATACTTGGGGAGGTGAAAGCGATGTATAGCCCATTTTTTGGAAAGCCCTTCACTCATTTTATTTTCGCCACTGTACTGGTGGTGTTTTTGGCCATCCCCTCAATCAGCGCGCAGGAGCAAGGGACTTCGAATGATAACCGCCAACTGATGATGGACCTTTCTGAAGGTGGGGCGGAGCTTTTCAACTCTGTAAAAGGAGGGGTAATCCAGATCCTGACCGGCAACGAATGGGGGACAATGTTCGGTATAGCCGCAGGTTCCGGTTATATCTTCGACAAGGAGGGGCATGCCATAACGAACCGCCATGTCACGGATGGCAACCCTTACTTTGAAATAACCTTCTGGGGGGACCAGGAGAAAAGCAGGAGACTGGGTTACAGATACAAAGGAATTCTTATTGCCGAGGACCCGGCCCTTGATTTGGCGGTCATACAAGTTGATGCCCCAATGAGCAAATTTTACCCTGTCAAATTGGGTGAGAGCGGCAAAATGAAAATGGGGGAAGTGGTAGCGACCTGCGGCAGCCCTGGCGGCGCTGCCGGTGATGTTAACCCCTCAAGCTTTTTAGAGGGCTGGCTTGAATATTTCAATATTAACCTTGGCGTCCTAAGGGAGATTGTCCCGTTCGAGACCGCTTTTTATTACTCCATCCTTGATTATTATTTTTCTGAATTGACTTACCGTGAGTATTACGGCACGGCACAGCAATACCTGCTGCATGTCGATGCCGCGATTAACCAGGGGAATTCAGGCGGCCCCTGTTTCAATGCGTATGGCGAAGCAATTGGGACCAACACATGGGGGAAGGGTTTCGGGGAGAATGCCGGCTTTTCGGTCCCTGTCGACTTCCTCAAAAAAGCCGCTGCCGATATCATTGCTTATGGCCATGTGCGAAGGCCATGGGTCGGTATATCACTCCATCCCGAAGTAAACCTGGCTCAAATCGATAACCTCGAGAAGACCGGGCATCTTTCAAGCGGGTCCCTCTGGTTTGACACGACTCCCGAAGTAATGAAAATAATTACGGTTAACCCTTACAGCCCGGCGTATGAAGCGGGTTTGCGCGAAGGCGATATAATCGAGCTGATTGACGGACATAAATACAAAAATGTGTTCGATGTCTATTCTTATTTCCTTGATTCCCAATTAGGCCAGGAGATTGAATTCAAGGTACTCCGGAACAATTACCCTAAATCATTCACGGTTACCGTTGGAGAAAAGAAAATCCGCTACTATGGCACCGAGATCAACGCCGGTACTTTCAAGGGGTTAGCCGATATCGGAAATGTGAGCGCAAGGTCTTTCTACTCGCCCGTGACTTATTAACAGGGCGGATTTGGCTAAGGTAGGGAGCGATTAATATGTACAGTCCATTTTTCGGAAAGCCTTTCAAAGTCATCGTCCTGGCCATGGCAGTGGCTCTCATCTTCATTCTCCAGCTGAATATAAGCCTTGCCCAGGACGTAACAGTCAATAAAACCGCCTTGGCCGACCTTGCTAACGGCGGTGCGAAGCTTTTTGAGCAGGTTAACAAGGGGGTTATACAGGTTACAATGCCTGCGGACTATGGGGGGATAAGGGGCTTTGGATCGGGTTATGTCTTTGATAAAGAAGGCTACGCCATCACAAACCGCCACGTCACCGACCATAAGCCCGTATTCGAAATCGCTTTCTGGGGTGACCAGGAGAAAAGCCGTGAGCTGGGCTACAGGTATAAAGCGGTGCTTATTGCTGAGGACCCGGGCCTTGATTTAGGTGTAATCCAGGTTGAAGCCCCGACGGAGAAATTCACCCCGGTCAAGCTCGGTGATAGCGCTTTGATGAAAGTTGGCGATATCGTCGCCACGTGCGGTACCCCTGGCGGCGGAGCAAGCGGGGGGAATTATGTTGACCCCTCTGACCCCATCTCAGGCTTCTTGGAATTCTTCAATCTGAATATCGGCGTATTGAAGGAGATTCTACCTTTCGAAAATGCTTTCATGATTGCATCAGGTGATTTCGATTTATTCACACGTGAACATTATGGCCACGCCCTTCAATATGTTTTCCATGTTGACGCCGCGATAAACAGCGGCAACTCCGGCGGCCCGTGCTTCAATGCATATGGCGAGGCGGTAGGGACAAATACATGGCGATTCTGGAGCGGTGAGAATTGGGGGGCGTCGGTCCCCTCTAATCTCTTGAAAAACGCTATCGGTGATATTATCGCCTATGGCCATGTGCGCAGGCCGTGGGTCGGTATTGCTCTGCATAACGAATATGATTACTCGAAATACAATGAACTTCGCATGCAGGGGACCTTCACATCACCCCACCTGTGGTTCGACCCCCGCCCCGATGAGCTTAAGATTTATACCATCAACCCCTACAGCCCGGCTTACAATGCCGGACTCAGGGAAGGGGATATCATTGAGCTTATCGACGGCAAGAGAATGGATTATATTTTCGATATTTATGCGTATTTCCTTAATGCTAAATTAGGGCAGAGAATCGAGTTTAAAGTCCGGCGTGGCCAGGGAAGACCTGAATCTTTCACCGTTACCGTCGGCGAAAGGCAAGTCCGTTATTACGGCGCTGATATCACAGGCGAGGAATTTTATGGGACTAATGTTGGGATAAGGACCTTCCATTCGCCTTTGACTTATTGAAAGGGGCTTTGAATATAAGTTGCTGAGGTATTGATATGTACAGACCATTTTTCGGGATTCCTTTTAAGGCGGCAGTATTTTTAGTGGGAATGGTCATATTGACGGCCCTCCCGCTTGTCAGTACGCAGGCGCAGCAGCCTGTAGAACCTGAGAAGCCACTTGTCGCTGACCTTATCGAGGGGGGCGCCCAGTTATTTGGTGAGGTCAGGCAAGGGGTTATCCAAGTCCTAAGCACGGTGGGTTCCGGCTCAGGATATATCTTCGACAAAGAGGGTCACGCCATCACAAACAGGCATGTGACGGACCAGGATGTGACATTCGAGATCTCCTTCTGGGGGGAGGAGGAGAAGAGCCGCAGGTTGGGCTACAGGCACAGGGGTGTGCTCGTTGCCGAGGACCCCGCCCTTGATTTGGCAGTCATACAAGTTGAAGCCCCAATCGAGAAATTCCATCCGGTCAAATTGGGCGAGAGCGGGAAAATGGTGCCGGGCGATGTAGTTGCCACATGCGGCAGCCCTGGCGGTGCTGCACAACGCGGCAATTACATTAACCCAAGCGACCCAATGGAAGGCTGGTTGGAATATTTCAACATCAACCTCGGTGTCCTCAAGGAAATCGTACCGTTTGAAAACAACTTCTCATTTATTTTCTACGATTATTATATGAACCCGGGTTATCGTGAATATTACGGTACCGCGCTCGAATATATATTCCATGTTGACTCGGCAATAAACTCCGGGAATTCCGGCGGACCATGCTTCAATGCCTATGGTGAAGCGGTCGGCACAAACACGTGGGGAAGGGGCCCCGGTGCTTATGAGAACGCCGGTTTCTCGGTTCCCACAGACCTCCTTAAGAAGTCGGTGGCAGATATATTGGCCTATGGCCATGTGCGTCGTCCCTGGGTCGGTATCGCCCTTCACCCGGAGATTCAGCAGAAGGATATCGAACAGCTGCAGTTGAAGGGGACTTTCAACAACCCGTGGCTCTGGTTCGACCCAAGGCCGCAGGAACTGAAAATTCAGGTCGTCAACCCTTACAGCCCGGCTTATGAAGCAGGCCTTCGAGAAGGCGATATTATCGAGCTCATCGACGGCAAGAGGATGAATTACATCTTCGATATATATACTTATTTCCTTGACGCCAAACTTGGCCAGAACATAGAGTTCAAGATAAGGCGGGGCGGCAATCGACCAGCCTCGGTTAACGTCACCGTAGGCGAAAAGAAAGTCCGGTACTTCGGCGCGGATGTAGAGGCCGGCACCATGTATGGCAGGGTAAGTGTGAGGACATACCATTCCCCTGTTACATACTAACTCGCCGGGATAATGACCGGCCGATGAACGGCTGATATGATTTTAATATTTGATTTCATTCTCAAGGAGAAAAGCACCTATGAAGTCGATTGGAACAGCGATCATACTATCAATTGTATTGGTGGGTTTTACCCTGTCACCAGCAGCTCCCGCGGAGGAATTCAAGTATTCCGCGGAGACGGCACGGGAGATGTTCCCACCGGTGAAAATTTACCCTGCCGTCAAAGACAGCCTTGCAAGCATCGAATCCGTCGCGCTACCGTACGCCGGGGTGTCCATGCTGACACCTTTCCAGCGGACTATCAGCCGTGTAGGCGGCACAGGGTTTATCATCACTGCGGACGGCTATATCCTTACCTACCCGCAGACCGTCGAGGACGCTGAAATTGTCAATGTAACAATAGAGCGTGAAAAGTACAAAGCCACCGTTGAGGCAAAGGATGATTTTTACCAGATAGCACTGCTTAAAGTCTGGTGGCCGGCTCCGAATGAACCGGGTTATGAAGATTATCCCAAAAAGCGCGAATTCAAGCCCATTAAATGGGGGGATTCAAACAATGTCCTACGCGGGGACCCGGTTATCGTTATGGGTGATCCAGTAGACCTTGAGGATACGATGACCTACGGCTTCTGCTCGAACATCCGCGATATACGTATGATCGGCCCCCATGGCTGGGATGGTATCCTGGTTCTTGACGCGATAGTCATCGATGCCTCCATCAACCCAGGCAACTTTGGCGGGCCGATCTTCAGCAAGGACGGCGAAGTGATAGGTGTCGTCAACCGCAAGACTTCAGGAGGCGTACAGGATATCAACTACGCCCTTCCCTCGAATAAAGTGCTCGATGTAACCAACCAGTTGATTGAGGACGGCAAGGTTTTTCACCCGTGGTTCGGCATCTTCCCCTATGCAGGCTATGATAAAACCCTTGCGGTATATTTGGGCATCCCCATTGATGAGATTAACCCCGATACCGGGAAACCCTATGAAGTCGTTGGGGTTATGGTCGAGGAGGTTGCAGCTACAAGTCCGGCATCTCAGATCGGTATCCAGAGGGGGGACCTCTTACTGCGTATTGACGGTGTTTTGATAGAAGACGTCAAGTCCCTGGAAACCGCCGTTACGAAGATGGTTCCCGGACAAAGGTTCAGTGTCACGATAATAAGAAATAACGAGGTTTATAATAAGCAGGCGCGTGTAGCTGATAAGGAAACCTTTTATGCAAACATCTCAAGGAACGTAAGCATATAGCTTATTCTTTGAATTTCAGAAAAAGACGAGCCGGGAGGACCGGCTCATTTTTTAATCTTACGGCTCATCGCTCTCGGTTTCCTGATTAAAATAGCCGGCCTTATGCGGATTTTAATCGAGGGATGAATTGGAAACGGGAACAGGCCATTGGGTTATGTATTGGCTAATTTCAAAGTCCCGTGCACGGGTCCCTGTCGGATGCTTACATCATGATTTACAGCATAAGCATTTGACCAAAATCAAATACTTTTTATAGAATTAAATGCTGGTTATTAATGTCATTTCACGATCATGCGTAAAGCCCTGCTGATAATCCTCGACGGCTACGGCTTCCGTAGGGAAAAGGAAGCCAATGCGATTGCCATGGCAAAGAAACCGTTCATGGATGGGGTCGCCGCCAAGTTCCCGATGCGGACCATAGAGGCAAGCGGACAGGCCGTTGGGCTCCCGCAGGGGACCCAGGGTAATTCGGAAGTGGGGCATTTGAACCTTGGGGCCGGAAGGGTTGTACCGCAGGACATCACAAAAATCGACCTCGCCATCGAAACCGGCCAGTTCAGGCGTAATCCCAATATACTGGCCATCCTGAGCCAGGTTATGTCGAGAAAAGGGGATTTGCACCTGATGGGGTTGGTGAGCGACGGCGGGGTTCATTCGCATATACGCCACCTCAAGGAATTGATCCCGATGGCGGCGGATAATTTCAAGGGTGAAGTGTTCATCCACGTTGCCACCGATGGCCGCGATACTCCGCCGGAATCAGGCATCAGGTTCATAACCGATCTTGAGAATTTTATTCAGCCTTACACTAATTTCCATATTGCGACCGTGATGGGTCGCTTCTTTTTGATGGACAGGGATAAGCGCTGGGAGAGGATTGGACGGGCGTATCGAGCTCTTGTAAACCGCGAAGGCAGGAGAGTGCACAATAGCCTTGAGGCGATAAAGCAGAGTTACGCGATAGGTATCACCGATGAATTCATTGAACCCTCGGTTGTAGTCTATGATGGCGTCCTCGACCCGCGTGTTAAGGACGGGGATGGGCTGATATTCTTCAATTACCGCGCGGACCGCGCAAGGGAGATAACACGGGCCTTTGTCGATAAAGATTTTCCCCATTTCGACCGTAAGAGAATCAACCGCCTGTCGTTTGTCGGGTTTACCCTCTACCAGGAGGATCTGCCCATACAGGTGGCTTTCCCCGAGGAGGATGTGCATGATACGCTTAGCGAAGTCGTGACTTCAGCCGGCATCAGCGTATTTAAAGTCGCGGAGACGGAGAAATATGCCCACGTAACATACTTCTTCAACGGCGGCGTGGAGAAACCTTTCCCCAATGAGGATTGGAAGCTTATCCCAAGCCCTCATGTCGAGACCTATGATAAAAAACCGGAGATGAGCGCCCCGTTGATTACCGATGCCTTGATTGAGGGGATTCGGTCGGGCAAATACGGCCTCATTGTAGTCAACTTCGCCAACCCTGATATGGTCGGTCATACCGGTTTCATACCCGCGGCGGTGCAAGCCATTGAAGCGGTGGATGGTTGCCTCTCGCGCATCTGGGAAGCCAGGCCGGATGATATGGATATCATAATCACTGCCGACCACGGCAACGCCGAGCTCATGGTCGATTTCATCAACGGCGGCCCGCATACTTCGCACACAACAAACCCTGTCCCTTTTTATATATTAAGTCATGAATATACATTGCGTGAAGGCGACGCCGCCCTTAAGGATGTCGCCCCAACCGTACTTGATACCATGGGCTTGAAACAGCCGCGCGTGATGACCGGCGTAAGCCTGATTCAGCGGCGCTGATTAATCCTATTTCCCCGGATTAGCGTCTTATGGGTTGACTTTTTTGCATCTTGCCGGATTTATATAAGCGGAAGGTATTACGAAAATGAAAAAAATCGCTCTCTTGTCGGCAAGGCTCGTCGCCGCAGTAACCTTATGCATTGTGGCGTTGCTGCCCACTAACCCGACTTATGCGGACTTCCAGCCGGAAAGGTACCAGGTCCAGTTAGTGCTTTCCGATGCAGCGCTTGATAAAAGCGGCAACCTTTATGTCATCGTGGATTCATGGACATCGCGGCAGCGTAACCTCAAACGCATCCTCCCTGACCGTTCAATAGATGAACATTTCCGCCTTGCAAGGCTCGACGAATGTTGCACTGTTGACCCGGCTTTTGTTGATACCGATGATGAAGGGAATATCTACATATTGACCTACAGGGATTGGAAGGGTGATTTCGTGGTGGCGAAATACGGCTCCGATGGTGAGCTTATCAAGGACTTCGCCGCCGATGGAATACTCGAGTACCCCTTTAAAACCCCCGTTGACTTAGCGGTAAACAGTGACGGCGCCGCTTATGTGCTTGATACCGGAACTCCTGATGTATTTTACATAGCCCCGGACGGCTCGGAAGTACGCGGGTTCGTTGAGCAGTATTACTCACTTCAGAAACCGGTGAAGCTCGAGCTTGGTTCTGATAACCGGATTTACCTTTTTGATGTCTTCGACCTGGCTTTCTCACAATACAGCATTCTGCAGGGTATTGCCGCTTTCAACCCCGATGGCACCCCGATTGATAATTTTGGCACAGGTTTTGGGGACATCAATTCCGGTGATGACAACCTCAATTACGCATCACTGACAATTGACCCCGATGGTTCTTTATGGGTGCTGGGGCCGTTCGCTGACGCAGGGCCATATAGCGGAGCATATCACTTTGACCCGGACGGCAACCGCTTGGGTGCCGTGCAACTCGATTACCGCCTTGGGGACAATGACCCGGCGGTGGGGGTGACATCGGACAATGAAAGCGGGTTTATCATCTTCGAAATCAGCGAGCTGTTCCTTAACGTGATGCGCTACAAGCCCGACGGCAGGGTCAGGGAAAAATTCGCGGTTGAAATATTCAAGACGAAAATATAATGATGGATGGTAACCCACGAAATGGGATTCGTGGGTTACATTCATTTCATGGATTCATGGATGGTAACCCACGAAATGGGATTCGTGGGTTACATTCATTTCATGGATTCGTGGTTTGCATTTGTCTATTGGGATTTGGGGGCTGCGTTTAAGCTGAAATATCAGAGACTGGGGACGCCGGTTTTCTAACCGGCATGCCGACTTGAAAGTCGGCGTTCCCAGTGCAGATTATTAAACTATATTCATCGGGTGGCGCCCCCGCCGAGCCCGTGAGCCGTAGCCTTGGCGAAGGCTCATCTGCGAGGATGTGGGTGAATTGGATGGTCCCCTGATTGTCTTATCCTGATAATACCTTTGAAACATCCGAATTTTCCGGCATAATATCATCCTGTAGTAAAAGATAATTTTAGGAGGGGCGGTTTGCCTGCCTGGGATAAAATACGCAAAGAAGAGATGAACCGAATGCAAGGGGCTAAACTGTCCCGCTTCATACGCGAGCAGGTATTTCCGTTCAGCCCCTTCTACCGCAGGTTATTCGAGCGTGACGGTCTGAAGCCCGATGATTTCCGCACTTTGAAGGATTTGCGCAAAATCCCGTTCTCATCCAAAGCGGATATAGTACCGACAGAAGAAGACCAGGCCAGGCCCAAGCAAATAATACTCCAGCCCGACCCCTCGACCATCAAGGAACATCTCAATTTGAGGAAGAAACTCTCGCTGCTCGGCTGTAAGCTCCGCGGTATGGACCCTGCAAGGAAAATAGCACAGGAATATCTCCCGGTTCATTTTATCGCGACGACAGGACGTACGGGTAACTCCACGCCATTCGTTTATTCGATGCGCGATGTCGAGCGGCTTGGCGAAGTGGGCAGGCGCCTATACACCGTTGGCGGCATGAATGATAAAGATATAGCCATCAACATATTCCCCTATGCCCCGCATCTTGCTTTCTGGGTTGTGGCTTTGGGCGCGATGCGAACCGGTGTGCCCTGCTTTAACACCGGCGGCGGCAAGGTGCTGGGCACTGAACGGATACTTGTTACCGCATCAAAGATGAAAGCCACGGTGCTGACCGGCGTTCCGGGTTACATCTATCACTTGCTCCGTGTTGCGGTTGATTCAAAAATAGACCTTTCGAGTGTAAGGACCATCGCGCTTGGGGCTGAACGTGTCACAAAGGGGCATAGACAAAAGATGACGGAGATGCTTCGAGAGCTCGGCTCACCGAATCCGATTATCCTCGGCACTTACGGCTTTACGGAGGCACGTACGGCCTGGATAGAGTGCCCTGGCGAGGAGACATATGGCTATCACCTTTATCCGGATTTCGAGATTTTCGAAATCATCAACCCCGAATCGGGCGAGCCGGTCGGCGAAGGGGAGGATGGCGAGATAGTTTACACCAACCTTGATTGGCGCGGCTCATGTATACTGCGTTACCGCACCGGTGATTACGCGAAGGGGGGCATTGTGCACGATGTGTGCCCCGGATGCGGGCGTCTTGGGCCAAGGCTCTCCAATGATATCACGCGGCTTTCCAACCTCTCGGAGTTCCGCCTTACAAGCGTACGCGGGACTGTCGTCAACCTCAATGACCTCGTTCCGATTATGACAAGCCTGTCGGATGTAATCGAGTGGCAGATTGAAATTACCAAGCGCAATGAAGACCCATATGAGCTCGACGAATTGAATTTGTATATTGCCGTGCGGGACCAGGCTGACCGCGACGGGCTTATCATGACAATTGGCGAAAAATTTGCTTTTGCCACTGAAGTCAAACCTTCCAAAATCCACTTTCTGACTGTTGATGAGGTCGTGCATCGTTTGGAGATGGAAACAAGCCAGAAAGAGCAGCGGATGATTGACCATCGTCCGAGAATATGCCGGCGGGGGGGAGTGGATTGAATTACCCGACCCACCCCTCTAAATATCAGTGGCTATATTTTCTGGGCCCCCTCATAATATTTATAGCTCTTATCCTCCTCTTCCTTCCGGCGTTGCGCGGTTGTGTCGGGAGAATCACCGAGGTAGGCGGACAGGACCCTTCGGTCGTCGCCTACATGAGGGTCATGGATGAAAGCCGCAAAGCGCTGGCTAAAGACCCGAATAACGACACAGCACGGCTTGCCATGGCCGAAGCAACGTTTTATCTGGGTGGTGTGCGTGAAGCTCTTAAAGAAATCAAGAAGATAGAGGAAACAGGAGCCTCCCCACAAGGGCTTGATAAGCTGAAGCAGGATATTGCCGACTACCGGAAAACCTGGGAAGAGGCGGGAGGGCTTTATGCGGAGAGCAACAATTCCGCCGACCCCGCATCTTTTTACCCCGGGATACATGCCATCTGTGATGAGGTGCTCAACCGCTACGATGCGATACTCCTCCAGCGCGCGCATTTCCTCAAGGCGCATATCCTCCTCAGGGAAGGGCGCAAGGATGAAGCACGGCGCGAGATAGAACCTTTGCTTGGGAAATATATCTTACTTAAAGATTATTGCCAGTACTACTACGCCCGCACCCTCATCACGGAGGAAAACCAAAAAAAAGCGATGAAGGAATTCGATGAGCTGCTGGCTTTTTACCCAAAGAGCCGCATTGCTCCCTTGGGTTTGCTTGAGCAATTGAATATTCTGCGCGATGAAGGTAAACCCGACGAGGCGAAAGCCAAGGCCAAACGCTTGTTGGACAAGTATCCTAAGACGGAATTTGCGCCGACCGCCCGCAGGAAACTCGCCGAGATGGATGAAGCGAAAGGTGACACAAGAGCAGCCTTGCGGGAATATTTCATGATAATCGACGGATGGCCCGAGGGTGAGGAAGCGCGTAAGGCCATCATTTATATTCAGCAAACCGACCCTGCTCTTGCCGAATTCACCGCGGAAGAAAAGCTCCGCCTGCTCGAAGTCATTGTGGACAGGGGATATTATGATTATGCGGAACCCCTGTTAATGGCGTTGGGGGCGGCTAATCCCGGTGACAAGAATCTCACCGCCGGGGCTTTCTATCATCTCGCGAGGGTTTATTTTCAACAAGGCAAGTACGACAGTTGCATTGCCGGTTGCAAACAGGTGCTCGGTATCGGCCCATCCGGCCCCTGGGCGGGGAAAGCATATAACCGCATGGCCCACGCATATCGCCGTAAGGGCGACCTGGCGAAGGCGGCTGAATCGTATGATGCCGCCGCCCGCAGCGATAAATCGCTTGCGCCATACGCCCTATACAATGCGGGCAACATCCTGTATTCGCAAAATGAACTCGCGGCTTCATCGGAACGCTTTTCACAAATAGACAAGAATTTCCGCGACTCAAGTGAAGATCAAGCCGCGCTCAAGCAACTTGTCGTTATTGCTTATCGCAACGGGGACTATGCATCGGCTGTTGAATATTCAGACAAGCTTATTGACCGTTACCCCGATGGTGAGTTGGCGGCCGCGGCGCATTTCTGGCGAGCCAAGGCCCTGTTAAAACTCGGCAAGGACATCGATGCGAGCGAGGAATTGACATTCCTCACGGGGCATTTTCAGCGGACATATTACGGGATACGTGCACTGGAGATACTCGGCGCCGACATGAATAATATAAGCCGCCTTGTATTCTGGACGGCCGCTGACCAGGGCAAGGGAGTGAAGGGGGGACCCGGGCCGGACCGCCTTGAGGTCGCGCGCGAGCTTCTTCGCACGAACATCTTTGACCTCGCCCTTGATGAATTCGCCACAATCCGCAAGGGGATAACCCCCGAGTCCAATTTTGCCCAAGTTCAGAATGCATATTTGGCGGGGGATTGGTACACCGCCTATAAATGGACAAGGGAATTTTTCAGCCACGGTTACTGCAATCTCCTCAACGGCATCGAGTTGGCCGATATGCTGAAGATGGGCTTCCCATTGGGATACAAAGATGAAATCGCAGCGGTTGCTGCACGGTATAAGCTTAATCCGTCGATGCTTGACGGCCTGATACTTCAGGAATCCTCGTTTCGCGCCGATGCCGTCAGCCCGTCTAACGCCATCGGGCTTATGCAGATTTTGCCTTCAACCGGGACTTTCATCGCGCATTTGAAAGGGCTGAAGACTTTCGACAGCAGCATTTTATATGACCCCAAATCCAACCTCGACTATGGGGCCTTCTACTTCAAATATCTCCTTGGCGAATTCGACAACAACCTGATGATGGTTTTAGCGGCTTATAACGGCGGCCCGGGAAACGCTAAAGGCTGGCGGGGCAAGTATTATAACGGTGATATGGATTTGTTCATCGAGACCATACCCTATGATGAAACACGTGATTTCATAAGGTATGTGTACACCAACATACGTATATACCAGGCAATTGCCCTTCATGGGAGCGAATAATATACTCATGAGTTGCCCTATATCGCTACATAAAATACAATTATCCTATCCCATCCTTGTAGGAAGAAAGCCTGCGCGTAATTCTGCCAAGGAGGAACGGGATATATGTGCGGGATAATCGGGTACATAGGCTCGAAGCCGGTCGCGGATATTTTAATTGACGGCCTGAAGCGTATGGAATATCGCGGCTACGACTCCGCCGGGATTGCGTTGGTCCAGGACGGCGAAATCATCCTGAGAAGAAACCGCGGCAAAATCGCCGACCTCGAGGAGAAACTCGCCGGTGAGGAATTCACATCGACATTCGGCTTAGGGCACACGCGATGGGCAACCCACGGCCGCCCATCTGAAGAGAATGCGCACCCTCATCGCTCCGGCAACGGAAAGATTGTTGTGGTGCATAACGGTATCATCGAGAATTACATCGAGCTGAAAGAGGAGCTGAAAGGGAAGGGTTGCAAATTTGCGTCCGAGACTGATACGGAGATAATCGCCCATCTGGTGGAGCACTACTATTCGGGGGATATCGTGGAAGCCGCCGGGAAAGCCGCAAAGCGGTTGGTCGGCGCTTTCGCCATCGGCCTTTTCTGCGTCGATGAACAGGTTATCGTGGGGTTGAGAGATGGCCCGCCGCTTATCGTTGCCCAGTCGGAGCATGGCAATTTCTTGGCGTCGGATATCACGGCGATATTGGAGCACACACGCGATGTGTTCTTCGTAAATGACGGCGAAATGGCGGTTATCACCAATGGCGGAATAGACTTCAGGACATTCGACGGCAAACCCGTGAGTAAAACCGCCGAACGTATCACCTGGGACCCCATCACCGCCCAGAAGGGCGGGTACAAGCACTTCATGCTGAAGGAAATACACGAGCAGCCCAATGCACTGAGGGATACCATACGCGGGAAATTGGATTTCGACAAGGGTGATGTGTACCTTGCGGAACTGGATATTTTAGGCGCAGATTATTTCAAAAAAGTAAACGATGTCTATATTGTCGCCTGTGGTACGGCGTGGCACGCCTGCCTTGTCGGGAAATTCCTCCTGGAACGCTATACCGATCTGCGTGTCGAGGTTGATTACGGCAGCGAGTTCCGCTATCGCGACCCCAAAATAGGCCCCGACGATCTGTTTATAGCAGTGAGCCAATCGGGCGAAACAGCCGATACATTAGCCAGCCTGCGCTGTAGTAAAGCCAAGGGATGCAAGGTAATAAGCATCGTTAATGTCGTCGGGTCAACGGTCGCGAGGGAATCGGACGGGGTCATATACACGCATGCCGGGCCTGAAATCGGTGTCGCAAGCACAAAAGCGTTTACCACCCAGATAGTGTGCCTTTTTCTTTTTGCGGTCAAGATAGCCCGTGCGAGGGGGACAATGAGCGCCGACAAAGCAAGGGAACTACTGCAGCTCCTACTCGAAGTACCGCAAAAAGTGCAGGAGATACTCGACAGGGAAGATGAGATCAAGGAAATATGTAAGCCCTATGTCAACCGGCAGGATTTCCTCTACCTCGGCAGGGGCATCAATTATC
>Ga0315277_10000922_pt1 | contig 44281 bp, 41 predicted proteins | sample YL17G05_15_MG_FD_203695 | JGI IMG/M metagenome (GOLD analysis project Ga0315277, IMG submission 203695) | Sediment microbial communities from Yellowstone Lake, YNP, Wyoming, USA - YL17G05_15 | ecosystem: Environmental > Aquatic > Freshwater > Lake > Sediment | place: USA: Wyoming | collected... | reverse complement strand
GCGGGGGGACGGGGGTGTGATTCATCATGACATCGATTGAAGCGTTGGTCGACCGGCAGTTGAACCGGCGGGCGCTGCTGGAGCGCGGGCGGGCGCAGAAACCGGCCGCCGAGCCGCTGCGCGGCGGGCCCTTGCGCGTCATCACGATTTCGCGCGAGACCGGCTCGGGCGGGCGCACGATCGCCGCACGATTGGCCGGAGACCTGGGATTCGAGTTTGTCGACCGCAAGATCCTCGATCTTCTGGCGGAGAACACCGGTGCCCGTGAGCGTCTGATCGCCTCGCTCGATGAGCGTACCCGGTCTGGGATCGACCTGTGGGTTGAGGGGATTCTAACGGGACGGTACGTGGATCGGTCCGAGTACCGGCATGTTCTGGCCCAGACCATCACGACCCTGGCCGAGCATGGCGACTCCGTCATCCTGGGCCGCGCCGCCAATGTGATTCTGGGTAAACGCGGTGGCCTGCATGTCCGGGTGATCGCGCCCAGGGCTAAACGGATCGACAGTCTCGTCCGCGCCGGCGGTCTATCCCCGCAGGAGGCGGAGAGACGCGTCGCACGGCTGGACGAGGAACGGCGCCGGTTCTACGCGCAAAGCCTCGGTGCCGACATCGACAATCCCCGTGACTACCATCTCGTCATCAACACGGGTCGCACTACGCCGGAGGCGGCGGAGGATCTGATTCTGCTGGCGTGGAAGCGGTACATCGATGCCGGTTGAGGCGGGCCGCTCACGAGCGGCCACCGCGGAACCCGGCCCAGTACAGAGTGCGTGCTGCCCGCCGCCCTGCCTGCCGGACTTGGGCCGGTGCTGTGGCCCTGATCACGAGCATGTCCATGACCGTGGAACTGTGCGTCGCGAGAGGATAGTCATCATCGGTGCCGGCCCGGCCGGGGTGGCGGCGGCAGCTCAATGCCGACGCCTGGGTATTGCTCCTCTCCTAGTGGACAGAAATGGCGTCGCGGGCGGCCTGATCGAGAACGCCTTCTGCGTCGAGAACTATCCCGGACTTGAGCAGCCCCTGAGCGGACCGCGTTTCGCGGATAGACTGCGGGAGCACCTCAACCGGTTTGGTCTGGGCGTCGAAAGCGTTGAAGTCACTGGTGTCAACCGATGGGCCGATGGTTTCCGGCTGTCCTGTGAGCAGGGTGTCATCCTGACGCGCACAGTCATTGTTGCCTGCGGCACTCAACCTTGCCGTCTGGGGGTCGCGGGAGAGCATGGCCTTGAGGGTCGCCATCTGTTCTACGAAGTTCGTACGCTTCTGCGGCAGCATCCGCGTCCGCGCCAGGTGCTGGTGATCGGCGGTGGCGAAGCCGCCTGTGACTACGCGCTCACTCTGGCGGCGGCCGGCGCACGTGTGCATATCGTCGTGCGGGGTCCGTGCCTGAAGGCACGGGGCAGTCTGGCGCGGGCGGTCTCGGCGACCCCGCGCGTTCGTGTGTTCTACGCGGCCGAATGCCAGGACGTTGCGGCGTCACCGGGGTTCGTGGTCCGGCTTGCGGATGTCGTCACCGGGAGATCGTTTGCCGAGTCACCGGAGGCACTGCTGGTCGCGGTCGGTCGCCGCAGCGCCGCGCCGTCCCTCCTTGAACCCTTGGGCGAGGGCGTGGCTTCATCGGGCGCCTGGTCGACACCGGGACTGTTCCTCGCGGGCGACGCTCGTGGTGGTGCACTCGGACAGATCGCGATGGCCGTTGGCGAGGGAATCGCCGCTGCCGGTTCGGCCGTCGCCTTCCTGCAGAGGTGCAATCTTGCGGATTGTTGACGGCCGGGGCAACGACGCGCTCGCGCGCGTATTCGTCGCCGTGCTCGATGACGGGTCACTCATCGAGTTTGCGGAGTCGGTACAACCGCCGGTGCCACAGGATCAGAAGTGGGTTCTTATCGTCTCCACGTTGAAGGGTTGCCCCGTCTCCTGCCCCATCTGCGATGCCGGTGGCGACTACCGGGGCAGGCTCAGCAGCGACGACATCCTGGGCCAGATCGACTTTCTCATCCGCAGACGATACCCTGAAGGGAGCGTCCCCGTTCCCAAACTCAAGATCCAGTTTGCCCGCATGGGCGAGCCGGCGCTCAACGATGCCGTGCTCGACGTGCTGCGACAACTGCCCTCCCGGTATCCGGCGCCGGGCCTGATGCCCTGCATCTCCACGATCGCGCCCTCCGGTCGAGTGCGTTTCTTCGAGGAACTCATGGCAATCAAGGAGGCGCTCTACGGCCACGGGCGTTTCCAGATGCAGTTTTCCGTTCACACGACCTGCGAGACGGCGCGCCGACGCCTGATACCGACGCGCACCTGGTCGTTTGCCGAGATCGCCGCCTACGGTCGGCGTTTCTTCGCGCCGGGCGACCGCAAAGTGACGCTGAACTTCGCCCCCGCACGCGGTCTGCCTCTCGATCCCGCGCGTCTGGTCAACATCTTCCCGCCGGAGGTGTTCGCGATAAAGCTGACTCCCATCAACCCGACATACGCCTCCGCGCGCGCGGGCATCGCGGGGCTTCTCGATCCCCGTGACCTACCCGGTTGCGAGAGAGAGGCGGAGCGGTTCCGCCAAGCCGGCTTCGAGACGATCCTCAGCATCGGCGAGCTCGATGAGAACGGCATCGGCTCCAATTGCGGTATGCGTGTCATGGCGCTGGAGAGCCGAACTCATGGGACTGCTGAAATAAGCCCGTCCCGCGGAACTCAACCACGTCGCAGGGTGCGTGCTCCGCACACACCGCGACGCAAGTGAACACCGTGATGCGTGTCAACACGCACCCTACGAGGCTACCATCTCGTCATCAACACGGGTCGCACTACGCCGGAGGCGGCGGAGGATCTGATTCTGCTGGCGTGGAAGCGGTACATCGATGCCGGTTGAGGCGGGCCGGGTGGCCCGCGTACTGTCCCTGCGCGCGTTGGACGATGTTGGTCTGCAGGAGGCCGCGATCTTCGTACCCATAGATGCAGGGGCCTGTTGAAAAAGCCAGCCCACGGAGGGAGATTGCTTCGTCGATCGTCCGCCTTGGGCGGACGACCTCCTCGCAATGACATTGTAAGTCCTTTGCCGACATGATGTCATTGCGAGGAGCGAAGGCCCGCTTGCAGAGCGGGGTGAACGACGAAGCAATCCCCTTCCGTTAAGAACTCGCCTCGGATCAGGTCTTTCAACAGGCCTGTCATTGCCGGTTCACTCCGCCCTCTACGCACGATTCCTGGACACGCCTCAGACCTCCTCGGCCGGCGATGTCCCCGCCGGGGGGATCTTCTCCGGGTCGCGTCGCCAAACAAAATACGAATAGGATATCACGGTCAGCACGAGGACAGCGATACAGATGACGAGGAGCCAGATGCCCCATTTCGGTTGGAATATCCCCATGGCGACAGTCACCAGCCCGGCGAGGATGAGCAACCACCCGGCGAGGCGATTGGTCTTCATCCAGGCGACCTTGCTCGACAGCGTCCACGGTGTGCGCACACCGACAAACCAGTTGGGACGGATCTTCCCCATGACGTTGCCGATCACGATCAGAAAACCACCCACGAGAATCGGCACGACTGTCTGCACGGCGATCTCATGCCCGCGAATCCACATGTGGATGACGCCATAGATCAGAGCGAGGAACACGACAATCCCGACCCGGATCACCGAATAGGGGCCCAGGAAACGCGGGTAGTTGGCACGCCCCGGATCGACGCGCGGCAAGAACAGCATCAACAGATAGATGCCGAGTGTCAGAAGCGGGATAGCCAGCAATCCCTCGAACTTGCCGCCGTAGCCGTTAACCTGTCCGTGCAGATTCCAGTGCATCGGGATACGATCCGGCGCACTCACCCAGGTCGCCGCCGCCAGCAGAAACATCCCCGCCAGAATCAGCCATAGCGGGAGCTCAACCTGCCACTTGGTTTGGATGATCTTCATCACATTCCCTCCTGTCCCTGCATCTTCGCAGCGGCCCCGACACCGAAGAGCTCCATCACCGCGCCCACTGCCTCATCGAACGCCGAGGCGTTGAGACTGTAGACAATCGTGGTCCCGCGCTTTTCCGGGACAATCAGCCCGGCATACTTCAGCACATTGAAATGACCCGACAGCGTCGACTTCGCTAAGGGAAACTGCTCGGCGATCTCCCCCGCAGTCATGTCCTTTGTTCGCAAGAGACGGAGGATCTCCCGCCGTGTCGGATCACTCAGAGCCCGGAAGACATCGTTGATTGACATGGTCACGCCTTTCGTTATTTCGGTAAACACCAAACAATACGATATCATCAAGGTTGTCAAGAGGGATTCTTTGCGGATCTTCAGTACGTCGGCAACTCGTTGATTGTCAACTGATTGCAGATTGTCTTCTGTTCGGCGTTGGGCCAAATCCTACCACAAAAGAGACAAGGGGCTCGAAGCCCCTTGCCAACGAACCCCTTGCGCCGACGCTGCGATCGGCTCTCGTGACCGGCCCTGACTATCTGTGCGGTCGGGTGCCCACACCCGACCGTGATACCGCAAGGACCTGCGCCGGGTGTGGGCACCCGGCGCCACACGGAAGGGGAGGGTTCAACAGGCCCGAGCGGCCGGGGTCTTCGATTTCGGCCCCTTGCGCCGACGCCGCTGTCGGCTCTCGGGACCGGCCCTAATACACACAGGGGTTGCAGTACGTCGTCGCGGGTTTGGCGGCGCGAAAGGCCACCTCGATCGTCTTGACGACATCGATGATATCGGTGAAGCCGCTGCAATTCACGTCGGTGCGTTCCGTTGGGCAGGAGACATCAACGAGGCTCAGCCCGCCGCGCAGGGCAACACCAATCGTCATCGCCACGTCAACGAGGTTGGACCTGATCCCGTCACAATTCGGATCGGCCCAGCACGGGCAGTAGTTGCCGTCGATCGCGTATCCGTTGTGCCGGAACAGCAGCAGCTTCTCCGTGCCGAACTCACTATCGCCGCAATCGCCGAAACGGATCGTCGGGTCAAGCCCGAAGGCCGCGCTCGTGTAGATGGCCCCGCTCAGCGTGGGAGCATCGTCATAGTAGACGCTGACTGATGTGCCCCCGACCACCTCGATGCGATACGTGTGGAAATCGTTGTCGGTGTCGACCGACGCGGATGCGCCCTTCACGCCGTCGGCGGACCAGAGGAAGATCTCATCGGGGCCGATCCACAGACGGTTCCCCTTGTTGGCCGCCACGATGAAGACGGTTGCGAACGGGGCATACGCCGGGCCTGTCCCGCCGCCGGCGACCAGCTTCATGCGGAATTCGATTCGCAGCGTATCGGGAATCGAGATCGCGGTCCCACTCTGCTCATAGTACATGATGTCCGTGTAGGTTGAGGTGCTCATCACCAGCGTGTCCCCCTCCAGATGCGGCGTCTCGAGAGCGGCCGTGTTGGCCAGAAGCCACGTCGGACAGACGTTCCCCGGCACACGCCCCGATGCTGCCGTCCAGGTGGAGTTGTAGTCGCGCCCGTACGCGACCGCGGCGGTGAGCAGTGGGATTGCAACAATGAGATTCAAGGTGTGTCGTGACATGTGGCGCCTCCGTTCCGTGGATTCCACAGTGTTTGCCTGCACCGGGTGACCGGTGCGCAGCCGGACATGTACAGACGCTGATTCGTGATCAGTCGAAGTCGCAGACCAACAGCACGAAACATGCCGCGGCTGCTCAAGCCGTGTCAAGCGGTTCTTCGGCCGGGCAGGATGGCTGGCGGGCGATGTTCAAGCGTTTGTTCAACTGTTGCCGCGACCGCGCCGTAATACGTTGAGCGAACGGAAACGCGATGGCACACTGGCTGCTCAACATCCTGCGGGAAACGGCAAACATCGCCTGGGAAATGGCTCCCTTTGTTGTCTTGGGGCTGCTGGCGGCGGTGGGAGTGTACGCGCTGTTTCCTAAAGACAGAATCGAACAACTTCTCGGCCGGCGCGGCATCGGCTCGACCGTCAAAGCTGCCCTCGTGGGCATCCCTTTACCTTTGTGCTCCTGCGGCGTGGTGCCGACCGCCCTCTCACTCAAGAAGCGCGGCGCCTCCGATGGCGCCACCGTGTCCTTCCTCGTCTCGACTCCGGAGACGGGGGTCGACTCGATTGCCGTCACCTACGCCCTGATCAACCCCGCCATGACCATACTCCGGCCGGTCGCCGCCTTCATCTCGGCGGTTATAACCGGACTTTTGGTCGAGGGTCTTTCGCGGCGGCAGGATGACGCGAAGGTCGTGGACGCGGACACCTGTGTGGTCTGCGGCGACGACAACTGCGCGAATAATCACTCGCGGCGGTCGCGTCTGGCGGGATCGTTCCGCTATGTGTTGAATGACTTCCTGCCCGACATCGCCAACTGGCTCGTACTCGGCATCGTCGTGTCGGGCATTCTGGCCGCGTCATTGCCGGGCGATCTGTTTGTCGGCGCCACGTCTCTGGGCCAGATGGCGATGGTCATCGCCATCGGCGTGCCGCTCTATATCTGCGCGTCGGCCTCAACCCCGATCGCGGCGGTGCTCCTCGCCAAGGGGATGACCCCCGGCGCGGCGTTGGTTTTTCTCTTGGTTGGTCCCGCTACGAATATCGCCTCGCTGATCGTCATTGCGCGCGTGTTGGGTAAACGCACGGCGGCGATCTACTTGGGAGGCGTCGTCATCAGCAGTCTGGCCATCGGGCTGACTGTGAATGCCGCCTTCGGTGCTTGGAACTGGACGCCGAATATCACCTCCACGTCTACCGCTGAGAGCTTTGGACTGTTCCACTATCTCGGCGCGGCTGCGCTCTTCGCCGCATTCGTGCACGTCTGGCGACGGCAGGTGACGCACTGGTGGCAGCATCGCCGTGCGGTTCTGCCGAATCCTACCTGACATTCTTCCCGTGGTCGATGTGGCGGGCAGTTTATCCCGAGCGACTTGTCCCGAACGAAGCTGAGGGAAGCCGAGGGAAGCCCGCCCTACGGCCGCCTTCTGTTTGACGCCGCGGCCCGCTCCTGCAAGCACCTCCGGGGCATTTGCGCTTGACCTGAGGACTTCGCTTGTTATGTTTGTCACGTAGTCTGGTTGTCTACCCTAGCCGAGGGCGTACTGGCATGGAGGGAAATCCCACGGCGTGCTATGCGGGCAGGAAACCAGAACTCCACATCTCATGCCGGTGAGTCTGATTATTGTTAGCCGCCCCTGAGGATCGATGACATGGAGCTAATCGAATCGGATCAGCTGAAGTACCTGGCCAACGTAATCTACATCGCGCACATCGACGGCGCGTTGTCCCATAGGGAGACAGCTACTATCGAGGAGGTTCGATCCTCTTTGGGCGCCAAGATGGGCACGCTCAAGGCCGCTATCAGAGCCGTAGAGACAGGCGCGTATGTGCCATCTCCTCTGGGTGGCTTCCCGACTCGCGTCGCCAACGTCGCGCACATGCTATACATCGGAGTAGTGGACGGTGACCTGTCTCAGATCGAACGGGAGGCCATCCAACGGTTCTCCGTGGCCGCGGGAGTGACGAGCGAGCAAGTCGAAACGATGCTGCGCGAGGCAATCACACGAGCCGAGCGCAGCGGCTCCACGGTGTCCTGCACCAAGTGTTCAGCCACGATTCCGCACACAGTCAAGTTTTGCCCCAACTGTGGAAATGCTATAGTGGCGCCCGCCACCGACGCCGTGGCGCTCACTCTTGACATTCCTGCAACCGGCTACGCAATTGAGTTCTGCGAGTCCTCTGCCGCGGGCTTCCCTGCGGCTCTCGAGCATGCCAAGTCTGCCCCAACCTTCGCATCGTGCATCCGGGCAAAGAAGACATGGTATCTTGCTGCTTGGCCAGAGCAGTCCCTTCTTGAAGTCACTGGGCTCGCCCAGCTACTTAGCGGTATCCGCAACCGCAAGTGCTACCACAACGGTTCCGAATTGCCTTGGGAGGAGCTTTTCGGTTTTGCATGGTGTCGACGGAACAGGGACCAAGCGTACAGACCCATCGAATATTGCTTCGGCAAGGACGAGACTCGCGTCAACCCGTGGGGGTGTAAGCAGGCACAGCTGGACTGGACGGAGTGGGCGCAGTGGTTCTCGTATGGTCAATTCAGACGGGCTGGTCTCCTCACGAGCGCCCACGTCTGGCAATTTGACAAGGCTCGCATCCGTCACGAGCTCATGACCAATCTACATCAGTTTCGATACTGCCCCCACCTCCGTATGTCCCTCATCGACTGTGTTCTTCGCGCGATCCCAGACGTGGTGGAAGTCCCATCAAGAGGCGCATGGAAATTTAGCCGGGCGGATGAAGAAGTTCCAGGGAGTATCAAGATCGTCGAAGTGGATCAATCTGGACCCTTCGCGTTCAAGAACGAGTACTACGCCGATGGGGTGAGACCGGTAGGTCTCCAGGTCCTCAGGGACGTATTACGCAAAGCGCTCGCGGAAGCATGCATTGGAGACGTATCGGCTGATGACCTGACCAAGTAGGGGCGGCTAACAAGGGCCGGGGGCCCTGACCTTGGCCAGGGTCTAACAGGAATCTCACATGAGGGAGTCGACGCAACTCATGCGCGAGCAATCTGGAGCTCCTTTGATATTCCCTGACTGAAGTCAGGGGCACCCGGCGAGAGACGCTTTGCAGTACAATGCGAGCAAGGAGGTCCACCATGAACACCCTCTCCGCGCACGAGACGTTCATCGGCTATGTCTCGATACCCTTCGGAAAGAAGCAGGACACTGATTTCGCGGATATCTACAAGCGCGGCATCCTCAAAATCCTCCAGAGTCCCCCGCCGAGGGGTTGCAAGCATCTCTCTCTCTTTCGGGAGGACGAACCCGTCCCCCGTCTCTCCCCCAAGCATTATCGCAGGCTTGAGCGGCTGGCGTGGCCCTGACGTTCGTCAGGGTCCAACAGGAATCTCACGCGGGGAGTCGACGGAACTAATGTCGAGGGCGGCTGGCGTGGCCCTGACGTTCGTCAGGGTTCATGAGAGCCCCGCCGGGTGCCCCTGGCCTTGGTCAGGGTCCAACAGGAATCTCATCTGGGCGAGTCGAGGCAACTCATGGCGAGGGCAGTTCGGTGCTCCTTCGATATGCCCTGACTGAAGTCAGGGCCACCGGGGGTGGCATCGCCTTGGAAGAAGAATGCTTGAATGTGTGGCCGCGGTCTCTGACCGCGGTCGCGCACGCGCGACTCTCCGCTTCGCGGAGCCGCCATCAGAGATGGCGGCCACACGACCCTTGATGCACCGTGACCAAGGGGCTTTCAGCCCCTTGATGGTGGGTGCGGAGCACCCACCCTACGGTGTTATGCAGGGGGATTGCTTCGTCGCTTGCCCGCCTTCGGCGGGCTTCGCTCCTCGCAACGACATCCAGTCTGCAAAAGCCATAGAATGTCATTGCGAGGAGGTCATCCGCCGCGGCGGATGACCGACGAAGCAATCTCGTTGTCTTCGCTGGCCTTTTCAACAGTCCCTGAAGCCTGTCGGGCGCACGGCCGTGCGCCCCTACTTGTGGTAGGAATCGCCGCGGAGGATCGACAAGGCCCGCGCGATTTGCTCGGCGGCGGTCACCAACGCCAGCTCATGCGGCAGCGTGAGCGGTCCGAACGACCAGACCAGATCCGCCCATTTTCGCACCTTCGCATCCAAGCCCCACGCGCCGCCAACCACAACAATCGCGCGGCCGCCGCGTGTATCGGTCGCCTTCTGCCAGCGACGGGCGAAGGCCAAAGTGTCGAATGCTTCGCCGCTGGAGTCGCACGCCACTTTGAAACCATCCGCATGCGCGACTGTCTCCAGAACACGCTCGGCCTCGATACGGCGGATTTCGACAACGTTCGACACACTTGCCGGTGCGGCGCGAACCCACCGCCATTCACAAGTGGCGTACTTGGCGAGAAACCGCTGGTAGTGTTCCAACGCTTCCTTGGCCCACGGGGCGCGGGGTGAACCTACGGCGGCGAAGAGGATCTTCATGCGCGATTCTATCTTCTGCAATCCGGCCGATCACTGGGCACGGTCCCTCTCTGCGATCGGGATCTCCGGCACGCCGTGCCCCTACAGGCAAACAAGGGGCTTAAGCCCCTTGTCCTCACTCAGCGGCGAGCGCGAGCCATCAGTCGAATAACGCGGCGACAAACTCATCGGGATCGAACGTTTCCAAATCGTCCACAGTCTCACCGACGCCCACCCAGAGGACCGGGATCTTCAGACGATGAGCAATCGCCAGGACAATCCCGCCCTTGGCTGTACCGTCCAGCTTGGTCAGAACGATCCCGTCCACGCCGACGGCACGCGTGAACTCCGCCGCTTGCACCAGTCCATTCTGTCCGGTAGTCGCATCCATGACGAGGAGCACTTGCGCGGGAGGAGCACCATCGCCGCGCGCCTTGTCGATCGACCGCCTGACCTTCGCCAATTCGGCCATCAGATTCGCTTTGTTCTGCAGCCGACCGGCGGTGTCGATCAAGACGTCATCGAGGCCGCGCGCCTTGGCCGCCACCACGGCATCATAGGCGACCGCCGCCGGATCGCCCCCGGACGCCGACTTGACTAGCTGGGCGCCGGCACGCTCGGCCCAGATTTCCAATTGCTCACCTGCGGCGGCGCGGAAGGTGTCAGCCGCGGCGAACAACACCCGCCGCCCCGCGCGGGCGTAGTGGCAACCGATCTTGCCGATGGACGTCGTTTTTCCTGACCCATTGACCCCAACGAAGATCGTCACGCGAGGTCGCGCGGCGGTGGATCCCTGATCCGACGTCACACCGCGCAGGACCCCGGCCATCGTCGTCTTCAGCCGTTCAACAATCGCATCAGAGCTCTCGACCCGATCGCGCTCGCAGGCGGCGCGCACGGCCGCCGTCATCTCCGCGGCCAGGTCGACGCCGCAATCGGCGGCGATCAACGCTGATTCCAGGTCCGCAAACAGCTCATCATCCAGCTTGGGAGCCAGCCCGATGGTCTCTTTGATCCGCTCGGTCAGTCCCTTGTGGGTCCTGGCCAGGCCCTGCTTGAGACGCTGGAAGAAGGAACGCATGTTGGCTGACTCTACGACGCACTTGCGGCGGTGTCGCGCCTAGCGGGAGTGTTGAAAACCCCGAGTCCTACTACCTCCCGTGCCTGTGCCGGTCAGCCCTTGGGCTGACGTTCGCCCGCCGCGGCGGGCGATCTCTTCGGTGGGCGGCCAAGTCCTAACGGACCCTTCGGGTCCGAGGTCAGCCCGAGGGCTGACCCTCACACCGATGCGGCTCCACGCAATGACACCAGAGGTGTTCTTCAACACTCCCCTGCGAGTGGGATTCCTACACAAGATACCGGCCAACAATCCCACCCTGCGGGTGGGGCACCAAGATCAATCAGCGCACGGTGTGTCACCGGCAGTCACGGCCTCTGACATCTCGGCGCCATTGGTCGCGGCGATGGCGAAACGCGGTTCTGCCAGCCCCGGTTCACCGCCCTCTTCGCCCGCGCGATCCAGCCGGACCGAGACGATCTTGGAGACTCCGGTATCCTCCATCGTAATGCCATAGAGAACGTCGGCCGCTTCCATCGTGAGCTTGTTGTGCGTGACCACGATGAACTGCGTGCGCGCTTTGAAGCGATCAACCAGGCGTAGGAAGCGGCCGCAGTTGGCGTCATCCAGCGGCGCGTCGACTTCATCGAGGATGCAGAAGGGACTCGGCTTGACCAGATAAAGACCGAAGAGGAGCGCCAACGCCGTTAGAGCGCGTTCGCCGCCGGAGAGTTGGCGGATGCCGATGAACTTCTTGCCGCGCGGACGGGCGAAGATCTCGATCGGCGATTCGAGCGGTTTCTCCGGCTCGAGCAAACGCACGTCGGCCTCGCCGCCGCGAAACAACTCGGTAAACACCTCCTGGAAATGCGACCGCGCCGTGGCAAAGGTCTCCAGAAACCTTTCACCGGCGGTCCGGTTCAATTCGGCGATCGTCTCTGCCAGCGACGTCTTCGCCTGACGCAAATCCCCCACCTGATGCTCGAGAAAACTCCAGCGCTCTTTCTCGCGCTGGTATTCCTCCAACGCCAGCGGATTGACCGGACCCAGCCGCTCGATCGATTGCGTCAGCGCCTCCGCCTTGCGCCTCAGTTCCTCATCCGATTCCGGGGGATCATCGATCACGGCGCTGTCGAGATCAATCTGATGAGTGTCGAACAGGCGGCGGCGGCACTGCTCCGCTTCGAGACGGACACCCGAGAGTTCCAGTTCGACTTGTGCCCGCCGGGCCTCGACGTCGTCACGGTGATGACGAGCCTCGCGCAAGCGCTGCTCAAGCTGCGACAGTCTCTCTTTTTCGCGGGCCACCGTGGCCCGGGCCTGCAAGCGTTCCATTTCGAGACGGTCGCGTTCCTCCGCAAGCGCTGCCCGCTGTTCAGCGGCGCCTCGGAGTTGTAGGTCAAGCTGCTCAAGTTCACTGCTGATCAGAGACGACCGGTCATCCAGTGCCGTCTGCTCGAGGGCGATCTCCGCCAGCATGTCGCGGTATCGCTCGATCTCCGTAACGGCAGCATCGACGCGCGCCTGGACCTCGACCACCTCCACGCGGACACCATTGAGAGAGGCGGCGGCGGCATGGATACGTTGCTCGGCGGCAGCCACGGCGGTCTCGGCGGCCTGCCGCGCCTCCGACGCGCGATCCAGATGCCGCTTCAATTCCCCGATCGCGTGGTCACCCACCGGAGTGGTGGCGACTCCGGCAGCTTCAACGAGCAAGTCCAGCTCCGTTGTCAGCTCACTGGCCTGACGACGATTCTCATCCAGCCGCGCGCTCTCCCGCTCGAAAGTCAACTGCAACGCGGAGACCTCGCTTTCGAGCCCTTCGACACGCGACCGGCTTGCCGCCGACTGTTCCCGCTGCAACGCCGATTGGGAAGCCACTTGACCGAGCTCGTGCTTGTGCGATTGCAGCGTCTGCTCGGCTGCGGCGATCTTTTCATCAAGCTCCTGCAAGCGATAGGCCCGACCGACAATCGGGTCGGCTCCCTCGGCACCAATCGACACCACACCGGGCGGTGAGATCACAACACCATCACGCGCGACGACGCAGTAGTGCCCGCCCAACGCCACAAACAACCGGCGAGCATCGTCGGTTGAGACGGCAGTGGCCACGTTCCCCAGAATGCCGCGCAGCCATCCGCGATCGGCATCATCACAGTCAACCCTGTCGGCGAGCCATCCCGCAAATCCCGGATCATCAACCTGCGGACGCGTGGCTTCTGCCGATGACAACATCGCAGGGTCAAGCACCGCGGCCCGTCCCACCGACGACTGCATCAGATAAGCGGCCAACTCCTGCGCAGTCTGCTTATCGTCACACCACAGGGCGCCGACCCGGTCGGCCAGCGCCGCCTCGATGGCACGGCGCCACTCGGGATGGGGACGCAGCCGATCAATCCAGCCGACGACCCGTCCACCCCACCGTGCAGAATCCGAGAGAACCTGGGTAGCTGCCCGCCCCAAGCCTTCGCCCCGGGCAATCAATGCCATCATCATCTCACGCCCGGAACGCAACTCGGCCAGGCGTTCACTATGATCGTGCGCCTCTTCCACCAGGCGTGCATGTGCGGCGTCCAATTCCGCCAGCTGCGTCTGCACGGTGGTCGCCTCCTCACAAGCGGCAGTCAGATTCCGACGGGCACCTGCAAGCGCGGTTTCCAGTTGCCCGACCTGGGCGGCGGCCAGCGCAATCTGCGAGCCGAATTGCTCCGAGCGTTCTCGCAACGACTGCTGACGACGTTCGACGTCGGCGTGGTGCTGAGTCAAGGCCTCGCGTTGTGACGCGGACTTCAGATACGCCTCATGGGCGGCGATCCATTCCTGCTCGAGGCGTCCGGCTTCATCTTCCTTCCGGGCGGCTTCATCGCGGGCGCGGAGGAAGTCGCTCTCGGCCTCACCAGCGCGTCGCACGACCTCCTGATATCCTAGCTGGGCATCTTGCTGCCGCTCGGTTGCCCGCCGTTGGCGATCCTCGGCCTCGCGGGCCCGCGCTGACAGAGTGGCCTGGCGCGCAATCACCTGTCCCCGTTCGTTCTCCAGATGCCGCTGTCGATCCTCGCGACGGACCAACTCGGTCTGGTGTTGATGCCAGCGGGAGGTTGCATCCGTGAGACGATCGGCAATCGACTGCGCGACCCGCTCCGCCTCATCCACCGCCAGCCGCAGGGTCTGCCCCTCCAGTTCCAGCGTCTCGCACTGCGCGGTCATCCCCGTCGCCGCCTCACGCGCCGTGCGGTGCTGCTCTGCCAATGCCGCCGCCTGTGCCAGCAGGCGATGATACTCACGCCCTCCGAGGATCACTTCGGCCGCCCGCCATGAGTCGCGCAGATGGCGGTGCCGCTCAGCCATCCCCTTCTGCCGTGCCAGTGAGCGCACCCGCGTGGCCACTTCGTTCTTCAAATCCATCAACCGTACCAGATCTTGCTCGGTGGCCTCCATCTTCCGCAGAGCAGCCCGCTGTCGCAGCTTGTACTTGGAGACACCTGCGGCTTCCTCGAAGAGAAAGCGGCGCTCATCGGGATTCTCCGAGAGAATGGCATCGATCATCGCCGCCTGAATCACTGCGTAGCCGTGCGATCCCATCCCCGTGTCGAGGAATAGATCGGCGAAATCCTTCAGGCGGCACGGAGTGCCGTTCAGACGGTATTCACTCTCTCCGGAGCGATCGATCCGTCGCGAGACCGCCACCTCCACGAAGTCGGTCGGCAGACGCCCTGACTGGTTGTCGATCGTCAACGTCACTTCCGCGGCCGACATCCCCGGGCGCTGCGGCGTGCCGCTGAAGATCACCTCGTCCATCTTGCCGCCGCGCAGCACGCGGGGGCGCTGTTCGCCCAGCACCCAGCGCACGGCGTCCATCAGGTTTGACTTGCCGCAACCGTTCGGCCCCACGACCGCGGTCACGCCCGGGGAGAGCACGACTTCGGTGTGGTCGGGAAAGGTCTTGAACCCCGCCAGTTCGATCCGTTTCAGGTACATGCTGCTCCGCCGATCTGCGTTGCGCTTGCTGTCTGGGTCTGCGGTTGCGTTACACCGCCGTCGGGGACGGCGTGGCGGCCAGTTTGCGGATCATTTCTACGAACAGGATGAACTCGGTCTTGATGTCCGCTGCGGCCCGGCCATGGCGCAGTTCCACGGTGACGAACGGAGGACCGATGCCGTCCGGGAGGCCGATCCGCACCGGTGTCTGCGAACCCACGGCGACCGCCGCATGGAAGACGGTGAGTTCCTTGTTCAGCGAGATTAGGACATCGAACGGGGTACGAAACAGATCGTCCAGAAACGACCGCCGCGGTATGCCCCACCACCCCACCTGCCCCGCTGCCGGCACGACGACGGCGAAACCGTAGGGATTATAGAACCGCGGCGCCATGCTCTTGGGCGGATACAACAGCGTCACCTTCGCGCTGGGAAAGGCCTGCGGCAGCCGAGCCAGGAAAAACTCCGACTGGCGCATGGCCTCGATCGCTGTCGGCATCAAGACCAAGACCCGCCGTGCGTGTTGGATGTCGCCCGGGAAGGTGAACTCGCGCGCCCGGTCATGGCGCGCCCACCAGCGAATAATCCACTGCTTGATCATGTCCCCTTCGTCTCCGAATCACACATCATCGCTAACGTCCATCCCGGATCTCCCCTCGCGGTGAGATCGCGCGGCGATCATCTGCCGCCGCCGATTGTGCTGTCCGGATGCCCCGGCGCCGACGTGGAACCTCCCGGCTCGCCGTTGCCGAACCAGGCCGCGACCGAGTCGGTCGTTGCGGTCAAACCACCCGGGCCGGCGGCGCGCATCAGAAGCGGCGTCAGCGGTCGCCCGTTGAGTGTAGCGGTAACTCCCAAAGCATGCCCAAGCGACACGTGGAATCGTGTGCGCGCCGATGCCTCGGTGCGTTCCCCGGCGCGCATGACCTTGCTGATCGCTGTGTCGTTGTCTGCAGTCACCTGAGCCCATGTGTCACGCGAGAAGCTCAGAATCAGTGTCATCGGCTGTACAGAAGCGGCCGGCGGCGCCGTGGGTTCCTCGAACGTCTCGGTCGCAACCTCAGTCTGGACCGGGGGAGTAGTAGCTGCTGTTGACGGCTTGTCCCCGCTCTTGTCACCGCGCGACAGAATCCACGCGGCCAGCACCGTGACGACAATCGCAATCCCGGCCACCGGCAGTACCCAGACGGGCATGCGCCGTTTTGGCTGCGGTTCCTTGACCGGTTGCTCGACCGGCGTCTCGGGACCCGGCTTCACCTTGACCGGGCTCTCACAGAGGTCGTGGAGCGCATAGACCTCCGCCACGTTCAGCCCCAACCGCTCTGCGTAGGCCTTGACGAACAACCGGGCGTGCTGCGGTGTGGGCAGCTTGTGCATCTCTTCCTGTTCGAGAGCGCGGAGGTAGTCGGCCCGAACCTTGATGTCCTCGGCGACGTCTTCAACCCGCAAACCGAGCGCGTGCCGCCGGGCGCTCAGCGTCGTACCCAAGTGATCCTTTGCGATATCAATCTCCGGTGGCGCGATATCGATGCGCGCCCCCGGTGCCTGCCCGGGCCCGCCACCGGCGGGCTCTCCCGGCGACAGGTTGCGGCCGCCCGCATTGCGACCGTTCTTCATTCCCCGCCCGTTCACCGCGACACCCGTTCCATGATCTTGATCAATGTCTGTACCGGCAGACCGACGACGTTGTCCAGCGGCCCGTCGATCTGTGACACAAAGGCCCGCGCCCGCCCCTGAATGGCGTAAGCGCCGGCCTTGTCCAGAGGTTCGCCGGTGCGAATGTATGCGCCGATTTCCTGCCGCTTCAGCGTGCGGAAGTGCACGGACGTGACGGCCGAGCCGGTCGCTTGCGCTCCTGAGCGTCCATCCACAATCGCCACTCCGGAAAACACCTGATGCACGTGCCCCGACAACCGCGCTAGCATCGCCGCCGCTTCAGCAGCATGCGCCGGTTTCCCCAGCCCACGCCCCCGGCACACCACGATGGTGTCAGATCCGATCACCCAGTTATCCGTCAGCGGTCGCGCGGCATTCCGCGCTTTGCGCAGAGACCATGAACGCACCCAACGCCGCCAATCCGGTCCGGCCGGGGGCGGCTCGCAGAGCGTGTGTCCGACCTCGCGGAACGGCACCCCGTAGGCGCGCAGGATCGCACGGCGCCGCGGCGACGACGATGCCAGCCATACCGTGCGTCCCGCGAGGAGATGATGCAACCTCTCCCGGTCTGCGACGGCGACCATTCCACTGGCGATGCCCCGGCTCATCATCCGGTCGTCCACGCTCGCTCGTCATCCGCAAAGCCGTGATCCTAGGCCTCCAGAATCAACGTCACCGGCCCCCAGTTGTGAATCTCCACCAACATTCTCGCGCCGAATCGCCCAGCGGCGACCGGGATGCTCATACTCCGAAACGAATCAATCAGCTTCAAGTAGTATTTCTCCGCCAGTGCCGGTTCCAGTGCGTCTGTGAAGGAAGGCCGTCGTCCCTTCTGCGTGTCCGCATACAGCGTGAATTGTGAAACCACGAGCACGGAGAGTCCGAGGTCCAGAAGCGAGAGATTCATGCGGCCGGCATTATCCTCGAAAATGCGCAGGTGCGCGATCCTGAGCGCCAGCGGCGCGATTGTCTCTTCGGTGTCCCCCTGGCGGAATCCCACTAAGAGGACAAGTCCCGAGCCGATCTCTCCGACAACTTCCTCGCCCACGACTACGCGGGCTAAACGGACTCTTTGCACACAGATTCGCAAACCTCATCAAACCCCAAGGGGCCCAACAAGAACGAGTGTACGACCTCAACCGACACCTGTCAACGTGAAATCTGTGGATCCGCCATTTCATCCCATTGGCGTATCGGGAGTTGTGACCTCCGGCTCCCAAGTCACGACGGGCGCCGGAACCGTTAAGTGAACAAGGCCGCCGAAGTCATTGCGACATAGCCTACTACGCGACCTTGGGCCGGAGCCACACGAAAACACGCCTTGACATCCATCGCGCGATCGAGCTCACTGGGCAAACAGGCGTCGTGGCTTCCGAGAAGAGGAGACAGTCATGCTGGCGAGAAGGAAGAAGACGGTCGGATTGGTACTGGCCCTGTTGATTGGTGTAAGTGTCTCGAGCAGCGCCCATGCGACTGCCTTCGGCGACTTGACCCTCGGCATCGGCGGCATGTGGCCTCAGGGTTCCTTGACGCAGTATTCGGATCCCGGACCGAACTTCCTCATACGCGCCAACTACCAGATTCCCCAAATCCGCGCCGTCATGCTGTGGGGCGACCTGAACCTCACGTTGTTCTCCAATGAAACTCAGCGTGCCTACATCGATGTGCACGGCGGACGCGACATCCCGGTCGATCAGACCACCAACCAGTATGCCGTCTCGCTGCACGTGGGATTGCAGACGGGGAATCCATCACGGCGCGGCTTCTTCCGTCCCCACGCCGCTCTCGGCGCCGGGTTCTATCTGTTCGCGACCGACGTGGACTGGAAGGGACTGAATCAAGACGATCCGATCGCCGAGGAGACGACTGATTCGCAGGGGCGCTTCGGCTGGCGCGGTGTGATCGGATCGGATTTCTTCTTCACCCCCAAGTGGGGGATCGCCTTCGACCTGTTGTACGACCAAGTCTGGCGCCTCAATTCGACCGAAGGGAAGGAGACTGCGCACCTGACCTCCCGCTTCCAGGGTTTCTCTCTCGGCGTCGTCATCCCCTTCGAGCAGTTTCGTGAGTAGCCGGCGCCGTAGGGGAGAGGGAGCGGGTTTCGCAGTCCTCCCGGTGATTGCAGGATGACTGAGGGTTCCCCCGGCAACGCGCAGGCCGCTGCCCGGTCTGGTTCATCTGTTGTCGATTTCGCCGATCATCAGCATAGACAAAGTGAAGTCGAGTAACGGTGGATCGTCGATTTCCCGATCAATCTCTGAGATGGTCCGTTGTATCTTGACAGCGCGGGTGGGGCGAAAGCCCGATCTGTTTGGGCCGGCGTAACTCAGATGGTAGAGTAGCTGATTTGTAATCAGCCTGTCGGGGGTTCGAGTCCCTTCGCCGGCTTGTGTGGGGGTTGCGATCTGTGCTTGCCGGGCGTATCTTCTCCGGCGGCAAACAAGGGGCTTAAGCCCCTTGTTGACCATCTTGAGCGTGCGGCCCTGTTGTCGACGCGCATCGGTGACGCGTGGCAGCAACCGATCTGGAGAGGTACCCAAGTGGCCAAAGGGAGCAGACTGTAAATCTGCCGGCGGACGCCTTCGGAGGTTCAAATCCTCCCCTCTCCATTTCAGAGTCGTTTCCTTGCGGTAGCTTGGGTGCTGTTTCGAAGTACCGGGTCGAGGAGAGGCTGCAAACCTACAGCCCAGTCTGGCGCTCCCGCCGCGGTTCGAAGATTCCCCATGAATGCGTTCCGCGCAACGGACCCTTGTTGTACAGATCCGGTTCTCCCGTTGACAGTCGGATTGCCTGATCGGAGTTGTGGCGGCTGATCGCCGTCGATTAGTTGTCTGTTATTCGCGAGGGCTCAGTGCGGGTCCCGGTCATGGTCGGCCAAACCATCAGCCACTACAGGGTCAGCGCCAAGCTGGGCGAAGGCGGGATGGGGGAAGTCTATCTGGCAACGGACACTAGTCTCGACCGCAAGGTCGCACTGAAATTCCTGCCCGAAGCGCTCTCGCGCGATCGGGAGGCCCGCGACCGGCTTCTGCGAGAAGCGAAGGCCGCGTCAAAACTCAACCATACCAACATCGTGACGATCTACGCGGTTGAGGAGCACAATGACCGGGACTTCATCGCGATGGAATACGTCTCCGGGCAGACCCTGACGGACTGGCGCAAGGCGGCAGACCGCTCGGTGGCGGAAGTGACGTCCGTGTTGGCCGGCATCGCTGCCGGTCTGGGCGCCGCGCATCGCGGCGGGGTCGTTCACCGCGACCTGAAGCCCTCGAACGTCATGATCACTGATGATGGCGCCGCGAAGATCCTCGATTTCGGTATTGCGATCCTTCACGAGGCCGAACGAACGGCTGCCGATAGTTCCACGCTCGGTACCGCCCAATACATGTCGCCGGAGCAAGCGCGCGGCGACGAGGTCGATCATCGTACCGATCTCTGGTCATTGGGGGTGGTGGCCTATGAGTTGTTGGCGGGACAACCGCCGTTTCGGGGTGACTACGAGCAGGCCATCATCTATTCCATCCTGAACGAATCAGCGGTGCCACTCGCCGATGTGCGAACTGACCTTCCCGCTGAACTGACTGACTTGGTCGGGCAGCTTCTGCAGAAGGACCCGGGGCGGCGTTGTGCGGACGCGGATGAAGTAGTGAATCGCCTGAGAGCCGTCGACAAGGCTCTTGGCTCGGGGTGCGACAGTCAGCCGTCACCCTCGATCGCCGTTCTGCCTTTCGTTGACCTCAGTCCGGAGAGAGATCAGGAGTATTTTTGCGATGGCATCGCCGAGGAGATCATCAATGCGATCTCACAGGTCGAAGGGCTGCGGGTGGCGGCGCGGACCTCGTGTTTCGCCTTCAGGGGCAAAGAGGGCGACATCCGCGAAATCGGCAGCAAGCTCAATGTCGGGGCAGTCCTCGAGGGCAGCGTGAGGAAGGCCGGCAAGCGTCTGCGGATCACGGCGCAATTGGTGAACGTCGAAGACGGTTATCACCTCTGGTCGGAGCGCTACGACCGTGATCTTGAAGATGTGTTCGCCGTACAGGACGACATTGCCGCGACGGTGGTGGAGAAGCTCGCGACGCGGCTGTTAGGCGGGCGCAGGTCGACGGTCGAGCGCCGGCACACGGGGAATGTCAAGGCGTACGAGGCGTACCTGCGCGGTCGGCATCACTGGAACAAGCGGGACGAGAAGAGTCTCCGTCGGGCCATTCGGGAGTTCGAAGAAGCGCTGGTCGTCGATCCGCACTACGCGCTCGCCTACGCGGGGTTGGCAGATAGTTACAGTCTCTTGGTTCAAGCTTGGGCATTGGCTCCACAGGATGCCTTTCCCAGAGCGAGGGCGGCGGCACTTCGGGCCATTGAACTGGACGATTCTTTGGCCGAGCCCTACCCGTCATTAGCGTGGATTGGGTCCCACTACGAATGGGACTGGCAAAGTTCAGAACGTCACTTCCGGCGTGCTTTGAAGCTGAATCCGAACTACGCCACGGCGCACCAGTGGTATGCCCACCTACTGGCCGTTCTCGGACGGGACGATGAGGCCGTCCGAGAAGCCCAAAATGCGGTGGATTTGGACCCCCTTTCTTCCATTGTAGCTGTCGGTCAGATATACGTGATGCTCATTGCCGGCCGCCTGGATGATGTCGAAGGGCTCTGTCGCAAGCTGCGCCGAGTGAACCCCGATGCTCCCTTCCTTGGCGTTGCTCTTGGAGGTCTCTATGAGAGGCGCGGCGACCTGGACAAGGCCGGACAGGAATACGCCGTCGGCGAGAGGGCCTTCTTCGGGGCTGACAGCTACCCGGAGGAGATTGTCGGTGCGGCCATGCGGGAGGGATGGCGGGGGTACTGTCGCTCCCACTTGACGTGGCTTCACGAGCGGGCCGCCCAAAGCTACGTACCGGCTATGTCGTTCGCGATCGACCATGCTCGACTCGGCGACGCTGAGAGCGCGATTGCTTGGCTTGAGAAGGCGGCGTATGGCCATGACGAGGGGCTTCCGGAAGGGCTCCGCTGTGAACCGAGCTTGGAGATTCTTCGCTCCGATGAACGATACCGGGAGATCGTTCGGCGGCTTGGCCTCGATCCGACCTCGCCGTAGGTCCAAGTCCATGCCGGCGCTTCGGTTACCCGGTGAGCTTGGCGGGTGGCGCATTTCCGGCTTTGGCCGTGCACTAGATTTCATCTTGCAGGGCTGAGCATCGCGGCGGGTGGCCGTTTCCGTGATCGGCCCGACCATCAGCCACAAGCGGATTGCTGACACACTCGGCGCGGTCGGGACGGGGGAAGGGGGGCCTGGTCGCGATTTCCTTTGGGTCGCGGTCTAAGGCCCGCCAACAAGAAAGAATGTTGCCGCAAGCCGCCGACCGGCGAGGAGATGACGATGGAATGGCTCTCGAGGGCAGAGCCCCTCACCCTGCCCTCTCCCCAGAGGGGAGAGGGGAAAAAAGACTGCCCCCTCTCCCTTCCAGGGAGAGGGTTGGGGTGAGGGAGCTCCGGCTCATTCTGTCAGAGGATTTGAGGGCGTAATGTATGTGACTCGCATGGACTTGACCCAACTTGAGGAAACTCGAGGGATCTTGACCCCTGATTCGTAGCCAATGGGGCGAAGCCCAATGGGGATAGCGGCGGGTAGGCGAAATCGGGAATGATGAATCCTCCTCCCTCCATTGCCGTATGCGAGAGCTTGAGCTTCTCTTCTCCAGCACCACGCGCGAGGTCCTTTCCCCACGAGTTCCAGTCGCAGCGCGAGGTCCATTTCTATCCCGCGCGGCCGGAAAAGACCGAGGCCGATCTCCTCGAGATTGGACCGGGGAAGGGTGATTTCCTACTGGCGCAGGCGAACGCTCATCCGGGGCAACGATTCGCCGCCATCGAAGTCCGTGGCGAACGATTCTCGAAGCTGATCCGCCGCGTCGAAGCTGCTGGTCTGACGAATATTCTGTTGATCAACGGCGACGCCCGGTGCGTGATCCCGCGCCTGGTTCCTGATGCCAGTCTGCAGCAAATCGTCGTGTTGTTTCCCGATCCCTGGCCGAAGCGGCGGCAGGCGTTCCACCGGTTGCTGACGGTGGGGTTTCTGACCGAACTGGTACGCTCCCTCAAAATCGGGGGGGAGTTCGTATTGAAGACCGACGTCGAATCTTACGCGATTTGGGCGGCCCGTAACGCGGCCCAGCTGCCACAGGTCGCCGTGACCTCGGCGACGGGGCATGGCGTCGATTCCGAGATGGGGGAGACCTACTACGAGCGCAAGCAGAGGGCGGCTGGGTGCATGATCCATACGTTGCGCATCACGCGCGCGGGTAAGGCCGGGGCTGCGTCCGCAGGGGCGGAAGACCCCGTGTCCTCATGCAAGCGCGAGGACAGCAGGGTATGAGCGAAAATGCCATCACCAAGAATAGGGATCGCGGCGTGCTCCTGGTCAACCTGGGCTCGCCCGATTCGCCTACTGTTCCCGATGTGCGCCGGTATCTGGGACAGTTCCTGATGGATGAGCGGGTCCTTGATGTCCCGTGGCTGCTGCGTAAACTGATTGTCTCGGGATTCATCCTGCCGTTCAGGCCGAAGCAGTCGGCCGAGGCGTATCGGCAGATCTGGACCGAGGAGGGGTCGCCACTGGTGGTGATCAGCCGGCGTGTGGCGGAAAAGCTGCAGGCCCAGGTCGACATGCCGGTAGCGCTGGCGATGACCTATGGGAATCCCTCAATCGACGAGGGTCTCCGACGTCTTCTGGATGACCGCTCGCACACGATCCGGGAGGTGTTCCTGATCCCGCTCTTCCCGCACTACGCGATGTCCACCTACGAGACTGTCGTGATTGCGGTGCGACAGGCGTTGTCGCGGCTGGACGGGCGCGTGAGCCTGACGGTTCAGCCGCCGTTCTACAATAATGAGGCCTACATTGATGTACTTGTCGCCGCCGCGCAGCCGTACCTACAAGGCGACTACGACCATCTGCTGTTCAGTTATCACGGTCTGCCCGAGAGGCACTTGCGCAAGACCGACCCGACCGGGAAGCACTGTCTGGCGCGGGCCGATTGCTGTTTGACGCCTTCGGCCGTGCATGCCACCTGCTACCGTGCCCAAGTGTTCAGGACAACCGAGGCATTTGTCCGATGTGCCGGCGTCCCGGCGTCCAAGTACTCGGTAGCCTTCCAGTCGCGACTCGGGCGGGACCGTTGGCTGCGGCCGTACACCGCTGCTGAGTTGGCTCGGCTGGCTCAAGCGGGCGTCAAACGTCTGCGAGTGGTCTGTCCGGCCTTTGTTGCCGACTGCCTGGAGACGCTGGAGGAGATCGGCACTCGCGGGCGCGAGACGTTCCTTTCTGCCGGTGGCGCTGAGTTCCAGTTGATTCCCTGCCTCAACGATCATCCGCGTTGGCTTCAGGTTCTGGCGAATTGGTCCACCGAGCACCCGAGGGCACCTTCCGTCTGACTGCTGATCCGTCCCTTCTACCCCGCGAACTCCCATCTTCTCATTGTCTTGGCAGGGAACCCAAGAGTCAGCAGACGGTTATCAACACAAGAGCACGGACAAGACAGTGTGCAGAATCATGAGTCCCTCCCGTGCGAGGTGCACTCTGATGTGGCGGTTCCACTGGACGGGCCAACATGAGAAATGCCTTGACTTTAGGTGCGGAAACCGTAGCTTCCCGCGCCGTGATACTCGATTTCGCCATGCTCCCCGAAGGGTCGGTGACCCAGGATTTCTCGGTCGCGGCAAACGACTTGCATTTGGCGACGGATACCTGCATTTTTGACCGCGCCGTGAGGGTTTCTCTCACGGTGCATAGGACGCAGGACGAGTTGGTCGTGGAGGGACGGGTGTCCACCCAGGCGGCCGCGACCTGTGTGCGCTGTCTGGACGAGTTTCCGTTGGCCCTAGACGAGCCGTTTCGTGTGGTGGCCAACGTTGTTCCCGACGGCGATGCGAGCGCGGACACCGGGGACGACGATTTCTTCCTGTTGCCGCAGAGTGCGCCGGTCTGGGACCTGTCGGATCTGGTGCGGGAGCTTCTCCTGCTGGCGGTGTCGGACAATCCGCTGTGCAGAGCGGACTGCGCCGGCCTGTGTGCCGGATGCGGGAGTAACCTGAATCACGAGCCGTGCGTCTGCCCTGAGAGGTCGGCCGGGGGACCGTTCGCCGGATTGAGCGTGCTCCTGAACGAGAGCAAACCGAGGAACAAGAGCGAGACTGAGTAGCCGCTTGACGTGACGGCGGCAGATCACCTGTCAAAGAAAGGTGCCCGATTCTCATGCCACTGCCCAAACGACGTCATTCACACACACGCGGTGCCAAACGGCGCACCCACTGGAAACTGCAGGCACCGGAGCTGTCCGTCTGTCCGCAGTGTTCGAGTCTGCGTAAACCGCATCATGTCTGTCCGCAATGTGGCTTCTACAACGGCCGGGAGGTCATGGCGCCGCGGTCGTCCTGATGATGGTGTTTTCTCTCGTGGAATCGTGAGTATCGATTCCGGAATCATCGTTCTCGTGGTCAAGTCAATGCCTCAGCCGGTGCCCACCATTATCCTGGACGCGATGGGCGGGGATCTCGGTCCATCGGTGTGTGTTGCCGGGGCGGTCGAAGCGGTCCGCGAGGCCGTCTCGCCGATCGGTGTCCTCCTGGTGGGGGATGAAGACACTCTGCAGTCGGAGTTGAGCAGGCATCATCTCAATGGCGGGCGCATCGAAGTCGCACATGCAGATGAAGTCGTGCATATGCACGAGGCCGCGACCGAAGGGATACGGCGGCGCAATAGCTCGATCCGGGTGGCGATGCGCCTTCTGAAAGACGGCATGGGCGACGCCGTCGTCTCAACCGGACACACCGGGGCGGTCATGGCGGCGGGGCTGGCGGATTTGGGACGCCTACCGGGCGTCTCGCGCCCGGCCATTGCCTGTCTGTTCCCCTCACAGACCGGCAGCACACTGCTTCTGGACGCCGGTGCCAATCCGGTCTGCAAGCCGCAGAACCTGCTCGAATTCGCCGTGATGGGCTCGGTCTACGTTCAGTCGGTAACCGGCAAGGAGCGGCCGAGCGTGGGCCTCCTCTCGATCGGCGAGGAATCGACCAAGGGAACCGAGCTGACCATCAACACGCATCGGATTCTGTCGGGCACGCACCTGAATTTCGTCGGCAACATCGAAGGTCGCGATATTCTAAGTGGCCGCGCCGACGTCGTCGTGTGTGACGGATTCGTGGGCAACATCATGCTGAAGTTCGCCGAGTCGCTCCAGGGATTTTTGACCAGCGCCGTGCGCCGCCAGATCAGCCGCAATTACTTCTCCCATCTGGGAGCGATCCTGATGGGACCGTTCCTCCGCCGCATGAAGAAGACGTTCGACTACGCCGAGTACGGCGGCGCCCCGCTTCTGGGTCTGGACGGTGTGTGTCTGATCTGTCACGGGTCCTCGTCGCCGAAGGCGATCAAGAACGCCGTCTGGTCCGCTGCCAAGAGCGCCACTCATCACGTCAACCAACACATCGTCGAGGCGCTGACGGGACTCGCCCCGCTGCAGAACGGCGCCGCTGCCGATGGCTCGATCGGAAATGGAACAGACACGATATGATGCCGAGTGCTGTCATACGGGGAACCGGGCATTACACGCCCCCAACCATCCTGACCAACGCCGACTTTGAGCGTCTGGTCGACACCTCCAATGAGTGGATTCTGGAACGGACGGGAATCCGTGAACGTCACGTATTGAACGGTGACCGGAAGCTCGCCTCCTCGGATATGGCTGTCGAGGCGGCGCGACAGGCGCTGGCCGATGCGCAGATGTCGCCCGGCGAGCTGGAGGCGATTCTCGTCGCCACCGTGACGCCCGACTATCCGGTGCCGTCCACCGCTACTGTCGTGCAGCACAAACTGGGCGCCGGACCGGCGGCCGTGATGGACATCGTGGCGGCCTGTGCCGGGTTCATATATGGCCTGGCGGTGGCGCGTGCCTTCATCGTGTCCGGCGTGTACCGCAATGTACTCGTGGTCGGGGTTGAGTATCTCACAAGCATCACCAACTACCAGGACCGCAACACCTGCGTGCTGTTCGGTGATGGCGCCGGAGCGGTTGTCGTCACCAGATCCCGGCCAGGGGAAGAAGATCGCGGCATTTTGTCCACGTTTCTTTCCGGTGATGGGCAGCACAAGGACTTGTTGCACATCCCGATTGGCGGATCGCGCGAGCCGCTGACCGCCGAAACAGTGGCGGACCCACGGCGCTATCTCTACATGGACGGCCGCGAGGTATTCAAGCTGGCGGTGCGCGAGATGGTGGATGCCTCCAATCGTGTTCTCACCCAGGCGGGTGTATCATCCGAAGACATCGACATGCTGATTCCCCATCAAGCCAACCTGCGGATTATCGAAGCGCTGGGAAAGCGGATGAAGCTGAGTCCCGACCGTGTGTTTGTCAACATTGAGAAATACGGAAACACCTCGTCGGCCTCGGTGCCGATCGCCTTGGATGAAGCGCGGCGTTCCGGACGCATCCACGACGGGTCGCTGGTTCTCTCGGTGGCGTTCGGCGGCGGTCTGACGTGGGGCGCGGCGCTCTACCGACTCTGACATCACGGCTCGCGGCCGATGAAGGGCCGGCTCCCTCCTCGGCAAGCAGGACTGAAGCAGCGATGCGCACGGCACTTCTGTTCCCCGGTCAAGCGTCCCAGTATGTGGGGATGGGCGCTGATCTGTGCGAGGGTTTTCCGGCCGCGCGCGAGATGTACACGATCGCCGGGGAGGTTCTGGGGTACGATCTGGCGGCCCTGTCGTTTGGCGGTCCCGCTGAGCGGCTGGTGCAAACGATTCACACGCAGCCGGCCATCTTCGTTCATTCGTGCGTCATGTTCCGGCTGGCTGCCGAGCGCGGCCTGGGATTCGACTTTGCGGCCGGGCATTCGCTCGGTGAGTATTCCGCATTGGTCGCAGCCGGCGTGCTGTCGTTTGCAGACGGGCTGGTGGCGGTCAAGAAGCGCGCCCAGTTCATGCAGGAGGCGTGCGACGCCAATCCGGGTACCATGGCGGCGGTCCTGGGTCTGGGGCTCGACGAAGTGCAGGATGTCTGCACGCGGGCGTCGCGGCATGGCGAAGTTGTCGTCGTCGCCAACTACAATGCCGAGAAGCAGATTGCGATCTCTGGGAGCATAGCCGGGATCGAGGTGGCCTCTGCCCTGGCGCGGGACAAAGGCGCCAAACGCGTGATCCCCCTCGCTGTCGGCGGCGCCTTCCATTCACCGCTGATGCACCCTTCTCCGGAGCGGCTCAAGCCAGTATTGGACACCCTGGCATTCCACCCCGCGCGGCACCCGGTGGTCTTGAACGTCACCGCTGAGCCGGTCACCGATCCGGAGACCATCAAGTCGCGCTTGATCGATCAGTTGATCCGCCCCGTCTTGTGGTATCCGGCTTTGCAGCGCCTCCGGCGCGAGCAGGTTGTACGATTGGTCGAAGTCGGTCCGAAGAAGGTCCTGCTCGGACTGGCGAAATCGGTTTTGGACGGTGCCGAACTGCTGTCTCTTGATACGGTCGCGGATTTAACAGCCTGGGCCGAGAGCGCGGCGGGGATACCTGCTGCCCCGGCATCATAGGCAGAGTGATAACGCAACGCCCTGGAGATCCTGATGCCCATGCCAGTTGAACAGTCGATGGCATCCCCATCCCAGACGCGCGCGACGACTTCCCGGATCGCGCTGGTCACCGGAGGCGCCAGAGGGATCGGCGCCGCCATCGCCCAGCGGCTTGCCCAGGACGGCCACCGGATTGCGATCTGCGACCGTGACGAGACGGCTCTGTCCCATCAGGCGGATCTCCTTCTGGCATTGAAAGTCGAGACGTTGAGCGTCGCGGCGGATATGGCCGATCCGCAGGCGGCGGATATGATCTGCCGTACGATTGAGGACCGTTGGGGACCGGTGGAGATCCTTGTCAATAATGTCGGCATTACCCGCGACGCCTTGGTCGTGCGCATGAGCGATGAGGACTTCACCGCGGTGCTGAATATCAACCTAGTGTCGGCCTTTTCCATGTCCCGCCGGTGCGCGCGCGCGATGATGAAGGCGCGCTGGGGGCGGATCGTGAACATCGCCTCGGTGGTCGGGCAGATGGGAAATGCCGGGCAGGCCAACTATGTGGCGGCCAAGGCCGGAATCATCGGGCTGACCAAGACGCTGGCGCTGGAGTTGGCGTCACGGGAGATTACCGCCAATGCGGTGGCGCCGGGATTCATCGCTACCGCCATGACCGACCAGTTGCCGGAAACCGTGAAGGACGCCTATCGGTCGCGAATCCCCCTTGGACGGTTTGGCACTCCGGAGGACGTGGCGGAAGTGGTTGCCTTCCTCTGTTCCCACCGGGCCGCTTACATCACCGGACAGACCATCCGTATCGACGGGGGGATGGTGATGGCCTAGAAAGCTCCGTTGGGGTCGTGACAGCGGGCGGGAAACGGGGATTTCGGTTGCGGTGAGCGTTGTTTTTTGATTTACTCCCGCGGTTTGTTTGTAAAGGGAAACAGCCATTCGATCAACCAGTGTCCAGGGCAGGGAGGAGCGTACATGCCATCGGTAGAGGAACGGGTCAAGAAGATCATCGTGGAGCAACTCGGTGTCAACGCGGAGCAGGTGACGAATAAGGCGTCGTTCGTGGATGATCTGGGCGCTGACTCGCTGGACACCGTGGAACTGGTCATGGCTCTCGAAGAGGAGTTCGGCTTGGAGATTCCGGATGAGGAAGCGCAGAAGATCGGCACGGTCCAGGCCGCGATCGACTATATCAACGTGAAGGCCAAACCTGAGTGAAGGCCGAGTAGTTGTCATTATGCCGGTCCGTTTTGCCGGGGGCCGGTGTAAACGCCGATGAACAAACGCCATGCCGCCGAATCCCTTTCACCGTAACGGCCGTCCCCGCCACCGTGTGGTTGTCACGGGGATGGGGGTGATCACGCCGATTGGAATGACGGTCGCCTCGTACTGGGAGGGGTTGCTGGCGGGGCGTTCCGGGGCGGGGACTATCACGGCGTTTGATACCGCCCAGTTTCCCACGCGGATTGCCTGCGAGGTGAAGAGTTTCGATCCGGCGAGCGTGGCCGAACCGAAGGATGCGCGGCGGCTCGATCGGGCTCAGTTATTCGCCTTAGGGGGTGCGGCCGAGGCGGTGGTGCACGCCCAGATCAACTTTGAGCGGGTCGATCGCAACCGCTGTGGCGTAGTGATCGGCTCCGGGATCGGCGGGATCGGTACATTCGAAAAGCAGCATCTGGCTCTGGTGAATCAGGGGCCGGGGCGGGTCTCGCCGTTCTTCATCCCAATGATGATTGCCGACATGAGCGCCGGGCAGGTGTCGCTACGTTATGGCTTGAAGGGACCCAACTACGCCACGGTATCAGCGTGTGCCTCGTCGGCCCATGCGATTGCCGATGCGGCCCACTTGATCGAGCGGGGCGACGCCGATTTGATGGTCACCGGCGGGTCGGAGGCGACGATCACGCCCGGGGCGCTGGCGGGCTTCTGTTCGGCACGGGCGCTGTCCACGCGCAACGATGAGCCAGAGCGGGCCTCGCGTCCCTTCGACAAGGACCGTGACGGTTTTGTCATGGGCGAGGGCGCTGGGATCGTGATTCTGGAATCGCTGGAGCACGCCCACCGGCGCGGGGTGCAGATATTAGCCGAGATTCTGGGAGTGGGGATGTCGGCCGACGCCTACCATATCACCGCGCCGGCACCACAGGGGGAGGGGGCGCAGCGGTCGATGCGGGCGGCACTGGCCGATGCCGAAGTCCCGCTGGAAGCAGTCGACTATGTGAACACCCATGGGACGTCAACCGACCTCGGCGACATCAGCGAGACGGAAGCGATCCGCGCCGTCTTTGGCGGGCATGCCGATCGGCTGATCGCCAATTCGACCAAGTCGATGGTCGGCCATCTTCTGGGTGCGGCGGGAGGGGCCGAACTGATCGCCTGCATCAAGAGCATCGAGACCGGCGAAATCCATCCGACGATCAATCTGGACAACCCCGACCCGCAATGTGACCTGGACTACGCGGCCAAGCGGGTGGTGAAACGCCCGGTACAGGTGGCGATCTCCAATTCGTTCGGCTTCGGTGGCCACAACATCACCCTGGTGGTCGGAGCCTATTCTGAGAATGGCAGGAGGTGACTCGCGCGGGCGGTTCGAAGAGCATCTGAACAGGCCGTCGTTGCGACGATTCACGGGTTCCAACGGTATGACCGGGAGGCTCTATCCGCGCTCTGGCATTCCAGGGCGCCGATAGATCTTCCCACCGATCTCACGTCGATCTGACGGGCGCGTGTTTCTTACGGGAAAGGTGCGTCCGAACCTGCCGCGAGACTAATATGGCCGGCTTGTTGGTACGTCTGTTGGCCCTGATCCGAACGAGGTCCGCTCCGGGACCCGCGCGGGAGGGAACGATTCTTGGCTATCGCTTCCGTGATCCGCGCCTGCTGCAGGAGGCATTGACTCATCGTTCGTATGCCTATTCGGTGCAGAATGGGCCGACCTATGAGCGTCTTGAATTCCTTGGGGATTCCGTGCTGGGATTGGTGGTGGCGCGCCGCCTCTATCTCCGCCACCCCGACAATTCCGAGGGGGAACTCACCAAGCTGAAGGCATCGTTGGTCAATCTCAAGACGCTGACTGCGGTGGCCAAGCGCGAGGCGCTGGCCCGCCACATCCGTCTGTCGCCGGAGGAGGATAAGGCCGGAGGCCGGGGCCGGGGGTCAATCCTCTCCGACGTCTATGAATCCGTCATCGGCGCGATCTTCCTCGACGGCGGGCTGGACGCCGCCGCGGCGGTCATTGAGCGAACGCTGATTCGCTCCCTGACTGAGAAGACGCCTGACCTGCTGGAGGTCAATTACAAAGGCGAACTGCTTGAGTATCTTCAGGGGCAGGGGCAGGGGATGCCCCGATATGAGGTAATCGCCGCGTCAGGGCCCGACCACGCGAAGGTGTTTACCGTAGTGGTGCACGCCAATGGCCGCAGCGTCGGCCGCGGCATCGGCCCCAACAAGAAGGACGCCGAACAGTTGGCCGCACGCGAGGCGCTACGGACTCTGGGGATCCACGCCGGAAACAATGCCGATGTGCTGCGCTCGGCCCGGTGATCATTGAATGAATTCTGCGTCGCACGGCGAACGGAACCGCTTGACCGCACGGTTGGCCGGTGTTACGATCGGTTCGCGGGCATGGTGCAAGAGAGGTCGTGAATGAACGTCATCGTGTGCATTAAGCAGGTCCCGGAAATAGCGCTGGTGCGCGTGGGTGATTCGGGCCAGGTGATCCTGCCTGAGAGTCCCGGCGCGATGAACCCGTTCGACGAATACGCCGTCGAGGAGGGGTTGCGCCTCAGGGAAAAGCACGGTGGGACGGTGACGGTCCTGACCTGCGGTGAGGAGGCAGCGGTCTCCGTGCTCCGGGACGCTCTCGCCCTGGGGGCCGACCGCGCCGTATTGCTGGCCGACCCGGTGTTTGCCGGGTCCGATGGCATCGCACTCGGATCGATCCTCGCCGCCGGGATTCGCAAGCTGGGCGCGGCTGACCTCTGCCTGATGGGAAAGAACGCGGTCGACACCGACCGTTCCGTCGTACCTGGCGCGACCGCCGGGAAGCTGGGCTGGCCGCAGGCGCTCTTTGTCAAGAAGATCGAGGCGATCGACGGCAGCCAGGCAACTGTACTGCGTATGACCGAGGACGGATTCGATCGGGTGACGGTTCCTCTCCCGGCGGTGCTCAGTGTGGTCAAAGGAATCAACGAGCCACGGTTGCCGTCGCTGAAGGGAAAACTCAAGGCAAGAAGCGCCCCCGTGGATCGTTGGTCGGCCGCCGACTTGGGGGTCGATCCCGCCGCAGTAGGAGGCAACTCGTTCACGCAGGTACGCACCGTGCAGGCGCCGCCGTCCCGTCAGACGTGCGAACGCCTCGAAGGCGAGCCGCCGGCGGTCGCGGAGGCGCTCTTTCAGAAACTGCGCGCCACGAAGGTCATTTAGCGGACAGGGCCGAACCCGATAGTAACAACGGTGCCCTCACGCACCTACAGCCCTACAAACGGTCTCGTGACCCATGCTGTGACTGAGTGCTGCCCGTGACGCCGGGTGCCCTCACCCCGCGCTGGGGTCGGGCGTGGGCACCTGACCGCACAGGAAAATCCTCGCAAGGCAATGGATTTATTGCGTATATATGACGACATTACGAGTGGAGCGAAGCATGAATACGGAATCCCTCGCAAGAGAATTGGCGTTCTATCGCGCTCATAAAGAGGAATACCTTCCGACGAAAGCGGGCAGATTTGTAGTCATCAAAGGCGAAGAGCTACATGGCGATTTTGCCACATTCCAAGAGGCCTTGAAATTCTCATTGCAGAGATTCGGAGATGTTTCTGTGCTCATCAAACAGGTCGTCGCAGACGAACCATCCTCGTCCTTCCCTGCCCTGATGGCTGGAATTCCTCTTGTCTACGTACAGTAATCCGCCCGCGATTCAGATCGCGAACCCGCTTGTCTTGTTTCACGCTGGGCCAACAATGCGGATCCATGTTTCTCTGCCTGAAGGTGTTCGATCTTTCTATGCTGAAAAGAACATGCCGATACCGCCTCCAGTTGAGGGAACGGCCCTAATTGATACTGGCGCTACGAAGTCGGCGATTGATTCGACCGTTGTGTCGGCGCTCGGGTTGGTCCCGAAGACGACCGTAAACATAGTCGGGTCGACGGGGGTGCAGGATCAAGATGGCTTTGCGGTACGTTTCTTGTTTCCCGATTTTCCCTATGTTCCGGGGCAGATTCTGCAATTCGACCCAGAAATCGTCACTGCCAGCCCGACCCTGAAGGTCTGCGGATTTACTGCCCTTCTCGGCCGCGACTTCCTTACGCACATGATCTTGATTTACGACGGCAAGGCCGGACGGTATACCATTTGCTTCTGAGTAACCCCCCCGCAGGTCCTTCAAACTGACGCACTCCCGCGGCTCGACCGGGGTTGACCTGTGCCGGAGCGGGGGGTATCTTCATTCTTTCGCCTGAGGGGGCCTCGGGGCAAAGGAGACAATCGTGAAGGAATTCACCATTGAGAACATTCGCAACGTGGCGCTGGTCGGCCACGGCGGGACCGGAAAGACCTCTCTGTGCGAGGCGATGCTGTACTGCTCCGGGACGATCGGGCGCATGGGCAAGGTCGAAGAGGGGAATACGACTACCGACTACTCCGACGAGGAAGTCAGTCGTAGCATGTCGATTTCGCTGGCTTTGGCCCATGCGGACATGAAAGGGAAGAAGCTCAATCTCCTCGACACCCCCGGGTATACTGATTTCCACGGTGAAGTGAGCAGCGCCCTGCGGGTCGCCGACACGGTGCTTTGTCTGCTGAATGCTCCGGCGGCGATCGAAGTGGGCGCCGAGCATGTGCTCCAGACGCTCGATGAGGGGGAGCTGCCGCGCGTCTTCTTTGTCAACAAAATGGACAAAGAGCACGCCGACTTTGCCAAGTGCGCCGAGGCGCTGGCCGAGCGCTACGGTGTCCGGGCTGTTCCCGTTCAATGGCCGATCGGGCAGGCACTCGAATTCCAGGGGATCGTCGACCTGGTGAAGATGAAGGGGTACAGCTTCGACGCATCCGGGAATGCCAGCGAGAAACCGATCCCCGATGCCGTCAAGAAGGCCGCCGAGTCGGCCCGCGGGCGGCTGGTGGAAGCGGCGGCGGAGGCGAATGACGCGCTGTTGGAGAAGTTCTTCGAATCGGGCGAGTTGACCGACGATGAATTGCATCAGGGACTGCAGGCGGCGGTTGCCGGCGGGCGCGTGTTTCCCATCCTCTGCGGTGCGGCAACCACCGCGGTCGGCGTGAAGCTGCTGCTGGAGTTTCTCGACCGCTACTGCGCCTCGCCGGCGGATCGCCCGGCGGCGACCGGACGAGATCCCGACAGCGGTTCGTCAGTCACGCGTCCCTCCAGCCCCGATGAGCCGCTTTCCGCGTTTGTCTTCAAGACGATCGCCGAGCCGCATGTCGGCGAACTGTCCTTGGTCCGGGTGTTCTCCGGCCATCTGCGAGCGGGGGATGAAGTCGCCAACACGGCTCGGAACGAGACCGAGCGCATTGGCCAGATCTACATTCTCAATGGAAAGCAGCGTTCGGAAATCGGTGTTCTCAGCGCCGGTGATATCGGCGGCCTGGTCAAGCTCCGCTCAACCCACACCGGCGACACGCTGTGTGACCGCAAGGCGAGGATCGTGCTGCCGCCGATCGACTTCCCGCCGCCGATCCTCGATATGGCCGTCAGGGCGGCCGCCAAAGGGGATGAAGAAAAGATGGGCGCAGGGTTGGCGCGCCTCCACGAAGAGGATCCTACGTTCTTCCACCAGGTCCATCCCGACATCCGTCAGACGATTCTCTATGGCCAGGGCGAACTGCACTTTGACGTCGTGACCAGCAAGCTGAAGAAGCGCTTCGGTGTGGAAGTGACGTTGGAGAAGCCCCGGATCCCGTACCGCGAGACGATCACGCGCAAGACCGAGTCGGAGTATAAGCACAAGAAGCAGACCGGTGGGCGCGGCCAGTATGGGCATGTCTTTCTACGGCTGGAGCCGAGAAAACGGGGTGAGGGGTTCGAGTTTGTCGATGAAATCGCCGGCGGTGTGATTCCCTCCAAGTTCATTCCCTCGGTGGAGAAGGGCGTCATCGAGGCGATGCAGGAGGGGGGACTCTCCGGGCATCCGGTGGTTGACGTCAGGGTCGCAGTGTACTATGGGTCGTATCACGACGTCGATTCCTCCGACATGGCCTTCAAAGTCGCCGGGTCGATGGCCTTCCGAGAGGGATTCCTCAAGTGCAATCCGGTGATGCTCGAGCCGATCTACGAGGTGGAGATACGGGTTCCCGATGACTTCACCGGCGACGTGATGGGTGACATGTCGAGCCGGCGGGGACGCATCCTGGGCATGGAACCGATGGCGAAGTGGCAGCGCATCCGGGCGCAGGCACCTCTGGCCGACCTGTACAAGTACTCGACTATTCTGCGTTCGCTTACGCAGGGACGCGGTACCCACGCGCGGAAGTTCTCCCATTACGAAGAGGTGCCGCGCGAAATCGCCAGCAAGGTGATCGAAGAAGCCAAGGCCGCGAAGAAGGCGGCGGAGGAATAGAGGCGGCTCTCAGACCTGCCCGGAATCACATCGCGGAGAACGGCGGGCGGGTCTGAGACCCGCCCCTACAGACGGCGGATGTCGATGCAGCGGAATAGCGGCGCGCGAATTTGCGTAGGGGCACGGCGTGCCGTGCCCAAAGCGCGATGGGACATCCTGGTGGTCCCGGTCTTCGTGCTGATCTGTCTGTGGGCGTGGGTCGCTCCGGCACAGGCACAAGAGGGGCCTTTGCGCCACCATTGGGTGATTTGGCCGTCAGGGACGGCGGCATTCCCGACCGGGCGCTTCGCCGAGACCATCAAGAACACGAAGGATGGCAACAAGACGGGGCTCGGCGGCGCACTGGATCTCGGCTATGTCCTTACCGAGCGGGTGGCGGCCGGCATCTCGTTCGACTACACCCGTTTTCCGCTCGATTTCGCCATCCCGCTTGACCAGACGGGACAGACGACGGCTATCTCCGGGCAGGTCTGGGGACGGTATTTCCTCCCCGGTGGGTTCGCGCGTTGGCGGCCCTATCTGCTGGCCGGTATTGGCGTTGGCCGCCCGAAGGTTCGAATCGACTTTCCCGTCCCTGTCCGGATGGAGGACACGCTTCTGGTCAAGCACCTAGAATATACCGTCAGCACAAGACTCAGCATGACAGGCGGAATCGGGTTCTGGATTCCAGTTGCTGGTCGGGTGGCTCTGTCCTTGGAGCCACGGTATTGCAGCATCTCCTCCAAGGCCGCCAACCTGACTGAGAAGAAATACACTGTCGACGGTCGTACGCCCAAGAAGACATACAAGGACAAATCCAACACGAATTGGTGGGAAATCCGTGGCGGCTTGGTTATCACCTTCCCGTAGACGCCTGCGAACACGCCTGACAACCTGTAGGGGCGTATGGCAATACGCCCCTACATTTCTTGTTGCCATTTCGCCTCCCATTCGTTGCCGTTGCCGTAAGCTTTTGTTGTTCAACGTCTTGCCATATATGGATGGCGCCGGCCGCGTGCTATTTTTTCTAAGCAGTTGAGAATTCTACTCTTGACAGCTTGTGCGCCTCCCCTTTTACTCTGGCCGATCCCGCTGGGGTCGGTTTGGCTGGGAAGTCAGAGGGGTAGTTCAAACCATTTCAAGGAGGGTCTATGAAGAAGTGGGGAGTGTTAGTAGCAGTGGCGGCTCTGGTGGCCGTGGCTGCAAGCGGCACCGCGCGCAGCGAGATCGGTGTCGGGGTCATCTGGGACGGAGACGGGATCACGCCGAACATGGTGCTGCCGATCAAGATGGCGTCTGGGCTGACCATCGAGCCGGTTCTGGGGTTCTCCTCGGTCCAGGAGTTCGGTTACTATGGTGCGGAGGTGCCGTCCGAAAACGATAAACCGCGCACAACCCAGATCCGCTTTGGCGCTCGAGTCGAGAAGGCGATGACCGCGACCGCTGCCACGCCGTTGATTGGCGCAGAATTCATGGCGCACATGAACTCCTTCTCCAACCAGCAAGTCGGAGGGGAAGACTTGAAGTCGCGCCTGGACTTCGCCTTCGGGGTGTATGTCGGCGGATCTGCGAAGTTGGCCGATGGTGTTGAGATCGTCGGGACATGGGGCCCGATGGTCGGGATGACGGCCAAGCAGAAAGCGGGAGACAACGAGTTGACGGATTCTGAGACCAGCTTCGGTACTCGCGCTACGTTCGCGTTGCGTTTCTGGCTCTGGGGCGTCAAGTAGGTTCTTCACCCGTGTTTTCACGACCCGCTCCGCCAACCCCGGCGGGGCGGGTTTTCTTTTTGCCGCCGACTCGGAATGCTCTGATGCATGTCCCCATGACTCGCGTGCTCGCTACTGTCAAGGGGCTGAAGCCCCTTGTTTCCCCGTCTTGAGAATTGCCGCGGCGTGATGCCGGTCTGATGAAACGATTTCCGGTCCGTTGCGTCAAAAGAACAAGCCGGCGTTGGGGGCGAATAGTCGTGGGTGTCACGGGTAATAGAAATGTGGAGGCATGCTCGAAACCGCGTCGGCGTGCCGATCGGCTGATGCCAGATTGCGGGTCGATCTCATAGGAGGAGACATGAGCCAGAAGTGGGCGGTTGGGTTGGGGATTGCGCTGGTATTGGTGTTGTCGTTACCGGCAGGCGCTGCGATAGTGCGGGGAGAGCTGCTGATTGCTCCGATGATCGGTACGGGTGTTCCGCTGGGGGACTACCCAACCACGAGCTTCGGGGACAAGATCCAGGTTGGGTTCGGCTTTGGAGCGCAGGCCGAGAGGATGGTGACAGACCGGATCGGCCTGGGTGCCGCCTTCGCCGTCAATTTCAATGAGTTCGACAATCAGTTCATCCAGGATAGCTTGAAGCACTTCTCGGGGGGGAGAGGAGCGAAACCGGACTACAACTGGCGGACGATGCAGTTGTCGGCGCACGGGCGCTACTATTTCAATCCTCAGGCGACGGTCAACGTGTTCGGCCAGCTGGGGTTTGGGGCCTATGTCGACAAGTTCTCCTCAAACTCACGGTATGACCGCTCAAATGGTGTCGTTTACGAGGTGAAGCGCAGCGACACGCGCACGGACCTGGGGGTTAGCGCCGGGCCCGGGGCCTCCATCCGGACCTCGGAGTATACTCGGATTGTGGTTGCGGCGATCATCAACAACGTCTTCACCGGGGGGAAGAACCTCCGCTTCGTGAGTTTCAGCGCCGGTTTGGTGTTCCGGATTCCGGCGCAGTAGCGCGGCGCGGTCGGATGCGGGGGCGGATGGCGTGCAAGGGGCTGAAGCCCCTTGTCTACCCATGTGACGTTTGGTACCCCACCCAAGATTGTCCTGACCCGCCGAGGCGGGTCAGGACCAGCGCAGGGTAGGGTGCGACCCATTGGAGAATCCCACTCTTCATGTGTCGCGCCGCGGGGGGACGTATTCCGGGGGTGGCACCAGGCGACCGTCGCCCATGGCAAACAAGGGGCTTTAGCCCCTTGCCGGATCGCCGCGGCCGGATTAGATTGTATTGGCAAAGCGACCCAACCCCGTCGGAGAAAGCTATGTCCGGTCATTCCAAGTGGTCCACGATCAAGCGCAAGAAGGAGAAGACCGATTCCGCTCGCGGTCGGGTCTTCACCAAGCTGATTAAAGAACTCACGGTCGCGGCGCGTCACGGCGGCGGGGATGCCGAATCCAACCCGCGTTTGCGGACGGCTTTGCTGGCGGCCAAGGCCGGCAACATGCCGGCGGACAACATCAAGAAGGCAATTCAGCGCGGCACCGGCGAGCTACCTGGTGTCAACTACGAGGAAGTTCAATACGAGGCGTACGGGCCCCGCGGCGTTGCCATTCTGATGCAAGCCCTAACCGACAACCGGAATCGCACAGTCTCGGAACTGCGGTTTGTCCTCAGCAAGAACGGCGGCAACATGGGCGAGGCGGGGTGTGTCAACTGGATGTTCCACAAGCGCGGCTTGATCGAGGTCGAGTCCGACAGGGCGCCGGAGGATCTCGTGCTTGAGATTGCCCTGGATGCCGGTGCGACCGACATGACCACCGGGGGCGGGGTGTATGCCATCGTGGCGCCGCTGGAGAGCTTTGAGACGGTCAAGGCCGCCCTGGAACAGAAGAGAATCCCGGTCGCGTCAGCCGAGATCACGATGGTTCCGCAGTCGAGCGTGAAGCTCGATGGGAAGGATGCCGAACAGATGCTGCGGCTGCTCGAGGCCCTGGAGGAACACGAGGACATCCAGCAGGTGTATGCCAACTTCGACATCGATGACGCCATCATCGAACGCTACAGCGCGGCTTGACAGGCCTCTGTCCGTAAGCTGATCTTTAGAACCCCGCCCATGCGGGGTTTTTTGTGATTTCTCCCCGAGGCATTCCTGCATATCCTAATGGCGAAGTGGGGTGTCGGCGTCACCTTGTGACCCCCCGTGGGTTGCCTGACGGCCGACCGAGGCGAGTCGATGGTGATCGTGGGTATCGATCCGGGATTGGGGACCACGGGCTGGGCCGTTGTAACCGGGGCAGCGGAACACCCGGTGCTGGCGGCCTACGGGGCGATTCACACCGATCCGAGCCGCGATCCGGCCGAGCGGTTGCTCGTGATCTTCGAGCGCATCCGCGAGCTTCTGAGTATCCATCGGCCGGAGGAGGTCGCCATCGAAGACGTGTTCCTAGCCAAGGACACGCGCGCCGCCCTGGCACTGGGCCAGGCGCGGGGGGCGGCGATGCTCGGTGCGGCGGTAGGGGGGATGGTGGTTCGATCCTATTCGCCCCGGGAGATCAAGCAATCAGTGACCGGGAATGGACGGGCCTCGAAAGAACAGGTGGCGTACATGGTCGAACGGCTACTCGGACTCTCCGGACCGCCGCGACCCGCCGACTGCGCCGACGCGGCGGCAATTGCCCTTTGTCATCTCCACCGGCGGGACGCCGCCAAGGTTGAATCGGCGAGCCATTAGCCATGATCACCTTTCTGGAAGGCCAACTGGTCGAGCGTCATCCCACACGGGCGGTGGTCGCCTGTGGCGGAGTCGGGTATGAACTGTCGATCCCACTATCGACGTTCGACCAGCTTCCCCTGCCGGGGAGCGCTTGCCGGATTCTGACCCGGCTGGTCGTGCGTGAAGACGCTCATCTCTTGTTTGGATTTGCCACGCCGCAGGAACGGGCGATTTTCGATCTTCTTCTGGGGGTCACACGCGTGGGACCCAAGGTGGCATTGGCGGTCCTGTCGGGTTTGTCGGTGCCGGAGATTCGTCGTGCAATCGCCTTCGAGGACGTCGGGATGCTGGCGCGGATATCCGGTTTGGGACGGAAGACTGCCGAGCGGATTGTCGTCGAACTCAGGGACAAGATCGAACGTGCGGGCGCCGAGATCCCCGGTTTGCCGGCGCGTGGCGGCGGCGGTTTGGCCAATGAGGCCATTGCGGCACTTGTTGTCCTGGGGTATGGTCGAACCGAGGCGCAGGACGCGGTGACCCGTGCCGCGAAGTCCTTGTCCGGAGAACCGACCACTGAGGAGCTGATTCGTCATGCCTTGTCAGTGGCGGGGTGAGATGGCATTTGATTTCGATGCAGTTCTTCGGGGGGCCAAACCGCCGCGGCGGGCTGCCCAGCCGCAGATGGACAGACAGAAACGTCTGTCCTCCTTGCGCTTGTTGCATGTCGGCGAGGAGGACAGGAATTCCTGCCTGTCCTGTGTCGCTCTCTGGTGAGATGATGTCTACGGACCGATCTCAACGCGGTGACGCGCGTGACCGCTCGCCGCAACCCGTCGCCGTCCGGCTGACCGCGCCGGCGGCGCAGGCCGATGATCTGGCCGTCGAAGGGTCGGTGAGGCCGCGGCGGTTTGCCGACTTCGTCGGGCAGACAGCGCTGATCGAGAACCTGAAGGTCTTCATCGCGGCGACCCGGAAGCGGGGCGAGGCGCTCGACCATGTGTTGCTCTACGGCCCGCCGGGATTGGGAAAGACGACGCTCGCCAACATCATTGCCAATGAGTTGGAAGCGCCGATCAAATCGACCTCCGGGCCGGTGCTCGAGCGGGCCGCCGATCTGGCGGGGCTGCTGACCAATTGCGAGGAACGTTCGGTTCTGTTTGTCGATGAGATTCACCGGCTCAATCCGGTGGTGGAGGAGTACCTCTATCCGGCGATGGAGGATTTCACGCTCGACATCATGATCGACAAGGGCCCGGCGGCGCGCGCGGTGAAGTTGCCGCTCAAGCACTTTACGCTGGTCGGGGCGACGACGCGCGCCGGGCTTCTGACTTCGCCGTTGCGGTCACGTTTCGGCGTTGTGGGGCGCCTCGACTACTACACAGCTCTTGATCTGGCGGCCATCGTGCGCCGCTCGGCGGCGATTCTGGGTGTAGCCATCACATCAGAAGGCGCCGAGGAGATTGCCAAACGCTCGCGGGGCACGCCCCGCATCGTCAACCGCCTGCTGCGGCGCATCCGCGATTTCGCCGAAGTGCGCGGCGTGCAAACGATTGACCAGAGGGTCGCCGATGAATCGCTGGCGGCGCTCAATGTCGATGCGGTCGGTCTGGACGAAATGGACCTGAAGATCCTCGAGACGATCATCCACAAATTCCACGGCGGACCGGTTGGACTGAACACATTGGCGGTCGCGGTCGCCGAGGAAGCCGAGACGCTCGAGGAGATCTACGAACCGTTTCTGATTCAGGAGGGGTTTCTGGACCGCACGCCCCGGGGACGGTCGGCCACGCCGCGCGCCTTCATGCATCTGGGTGTGCTCGATCGGGCGGCGCGCAGCGAGCGGCTGCTGTAGGGTGCGTGCTCAGCACGCACCTCACTGCGCTCCTGTAGGGGGCGCTCGCGGGCGGCCCGCATCGAACCAGCATACGGGCGGTTCGCGAACCGCCCCTACGTGCGCCACGAAAGAAGTGCGAGACTCGTACACTGCGCCAGGGACGTCTTCCGGGTGATTTCGTGATCCGCCGCGAGAATCGGTCGCTATGGATACCGCTGGTTTCGAGCATCTTGCTGAGCATTGTCCTGACATTGATCGTAGACCTCCGCCGCCGCTGACGTGAAAACCGACCGGCTCGACTATCATCTGCCGCGCGCGCAGATCGCCTTTCATCCGTCGCCGGTGCGGCGCCACTGCCGCCTGCTGCGTCTGGACCGGGAAACAGGGAACGTTTCGCACCACCGTTTTGACGATCTGCCGGGCCTGCTGCATCGGGACGATTTTCTCGTCGTCAATGACACCGCCGTTATCCCGGCGCGGTTGATCGGACACCGGCGACCGGGGGGCGGGAAGGCAGAAGTCTTCCTGCTGGAGAAACTGGGGCCGCGACGCTGGCGGGCGATGGTTCGGCCGGGAGCACGATTGCGCCCGGGTGCCACCATCGAATTCACTGCAAACGGACACGCCGATTTCTTCGCCCAGATCGAGTCGGCAGCCACCGATGGTACCCGCACGGTTCGCTTCGTCGGCGCAGGGTGTTTCGTCGATTGGCTGGCGCGCGTTGGCCGCGTGCCGCTGCCGCCGTACATTGCTCGTGAGGTCCAGGAAGCAGATCGTCGTGATTACCAGACGGTCTTTGCGCGCCATGAAGGTGCGGTGGCGGCGCCGACCGCCGGGTTGCACTTTGATCGCATCCTCATTGACCGTCTCAGAGAGAGGCGGATCGGTATAGTGCCCCTCACGTTACACGTCGGCGCCGGGACGTTCCGTCCGATCACCACCGAGCGGATTGAGGATCATTCCCTTGAAAGTGAGCGCTACGCGATCGGAGTCGCCGCGCAGCGGCGCATTGCCAATCGACGCGGAACAAAGCCTGGGCGCATCGTCGCCGTCGGCACAACGGTTACCCGTGCTCTGGAGACGGCGGCCGCACGGGGGATTTGGGATGTTGATCCCGAGCGCGCTGGCGCCGAATCCGCGTCCGCTCGCCGCCGGTTCACGCCGATCTCCGGGCACACGGATCTGTTCATACGGCCGGGATACGATTTCCTCGTGGTGGAGGCCCTGATCACCAATTTCCATCTGCCACGCTCATCGCTGCTGGCGCTGGTGGCGGCGTTCGCCGGCCAGAAAGGCAATGATGGCGTGGCGATGGTGATGAATGCGTATGAAATCGCAGTGCGCTTGGGATATCATTTCTACAGCTACGGCGACGCGATGTTGATTGTGTAACTTGACTTGGTGCACCAAGGACGATAATGGTACAATCCCGAATCGCTGTCATCATCGCCGCTGCCGGTGGAGGAACGCGCTGCGGCCCGGGGGAACCGAAGCAGTGGCGCCCGCTGGCGGGGGGGAGTCTGCTGGAGCGTTCGTGGCGGTCGTTCCTGCCCGCGTCTCTTGAGGCCGCTGGTCAAAGACACCGGGTTGCCTGGCTCGGACTGGTCGTCGATGCGGCATATCGCGATGGGGCCAACGTCTATTGCGGCTCAACCGATCTTCCGACCGAGGTGATCCTGGGCGGCTCCAGCCGGATGGCGTCCGTCAGCAATGCTCTGGAACGACTTCCCGCCGATGTCGATCTGGTCGCGGTGCATGATGCGGTGCGTCCGTACTGGCCGCAGGACTGCTGGGATGAGTTGATCGCCGCCGCTGCCGAAAGCGATGGCGCGATTCTCGCCGTGCCGGTCACGGACACTCTGAAGAGGCCCACGGGGGAATCACTAATCACCGTCGATCGGCGTGGGGTCTGGATCGCCCAGACACCCCAGGTATTCCGTCCCTCGATATTGCGCGAGGCGCACCGCCGCGCTGCCGCTGAAGGAGTTTCCGCCACCGATGACGCCGAACTGGTTGAGCGGAACGGAGGGCGGATCGCCATCGTTGAATCGGCCACGACTAACATCAAGATCACGACGGCCGACGATTGGGACTTGCTCGAACGATGGGCTGCGCGGGAGCATGCGGCGGACCCTCTACGCATCGGTGTCGGTTTCGATGCCCACCGTTTGGGCGGTGACGGTCCGCTCATTCTTGGTGGCGTCCAGTTGGCCGAGCGTGGTGGGTTGATCGGCCACTCGGATGGGGATGCGCTGCTGCATGCCATATGCGACGCTCTTCTCGGGGCGGCGGCGTTGGGTGATATTGGACGGCA
>Ga0315277_10000921_pt1 | contig 44322 bp, 39 predicted proteins | sample YL17G05_15_MG_FD_203695 | JGI IMG/M metagenome (GOLD analysis project Ga0315277, IMG submission 203695) | Sediment microbial communities from Yellowstone Lake, YNP, Wyoming, USA - YL17G05_15 | ecosystem: Environmental > Aquatic > Freshwater > Lake > Sediment | place: USA: Wyoming | collected... | reverse complement strand
GGGGAAGTGAAAGCTGCAAAATGAGAAGTAAGAATGCAAAATGACAGATTAAGATTCAAAAATCAGTTGAGTAAAGCCTTTTTGCTCTTTGAGTTGTCATTTTTATTTTTGACCTTTTATATTTGACTTTCGTTAGGATTTCGTGCTTGAGATTTGGGATTTTCCTTTCGGAGGTTGCTTCGTCGCCTTCGGCTCCTCGCAAAGACAAGGGGGGAGAGTGTTCACATCTTTTCCGGGGCTGCCATGCCCATGAGGCAAAGGACTTTGGCCAGGGCGATCTGAGTGGCCAGGACCAGCTTGAGGCGGGCCTTAGTTAGAGCTTCATCGTCAGAGACAACACGGCATTGCTTATAGAAGCTGTGAAACGCGGTGGCGAAATCCAGGGCATAGTAAACCAGGTGGTGAGGCTCGAGATTAATTGCCACCCGTTCTACTATTTCGGGGAGGAGTATTAAGCAGCGGATTAAGGTCAACTCCGGCTCGGTGGTCAGCAAAGCAACATCGCCCCCCCTGCAGTCTATCCTTCGCTCTTGCGCCAATCGCAGAATGCTGGCAATCCGGGCGTGGGCATATTGGACATAATACACGGGATTATCTGCTGATTGCCTCTTGGCCAGCTCTATATCGAAATCCATCTGGCTGTCGGCAGAGCGAGAGAGGAATATGAAGCGGCAGGCATCCGGGCCTACTTCTTCTATCACCTCTTGTAAAGTGACGATATCGCCACTACGCTTGGATACTTTGACTATTTCCTCCCCGCGCCGCAGGGTAACTAGCTGGCAGATTATCACCTTAAGCTGCTCGGGGTCACATCCCAGGGCCTTGAGCACCGCTTTCATTCGGGGGACATGTCCCTGGTGGTCGGCTCCCCAGATATCAATCACCCGGTCGAATTTCCGCTCCAGAAACTTGTTGTAATGGTAGGCAATATCCGAGGCAAAATAGGTGGGTGAACCATCGCTGCGCACCAGGACATTGTCCTTGTCTTCGCCCAGGGCGCTCGACTCAAACCAGGTGGCATTTTCCTTCCTAGCAATATAGCCCCCGCTTTGGAGCAGTTCCATTGCCCTGCTATATTGCCCGCACTGATAAAGACTGCTTTCTGAGAACCAGGCGTCAAAAACAACGTTCAGTGGCTCGAGGTCCTGTTTAATTCTCCGTAGCATCCTGGCAACTCCAACCTCCGCCAGCTGCGAAACTGCCTCGCCCTCGGGCAACAATGAGAATTTGTCACCCTGCTCCTGAATTATTTCTTTAGCCAGGTCAATCATGTAATTGCCGTGGTAGCCATCCGGGGGCAGGGCAACCTCTTTGCCCAGGCATTGCTGGTAACGGGCATAGAGGGAACGGCCGAAGTTAGCTATCTGATTGCCCATATCATTTATGTAATATTCCCTTTCCACAGCATAGCCCGCGGCAGCCAGAACATTGGCTAGAGTGCTGCCTAAAACTGCGCCGCGGCCATGACCTACGTGAAGGGGCCCGGTGGGGTTGACGCTGACGAATTCCACCTGGACCTGCTTACCGTTGCCGAGGTCGATATCCCCATAGGCTTCGCCGGTAGCCAGGATTGATTCCACCTCCGTGCTCAGCCAATCCTCCCGCAGAGTGAAGTTGATGAAGCCGGGAGGAGCAACCCAAACCCTGTCAACCTGGGGCGGCGGTACTATGTGCTCGGAGATTATTTGCGCTATGGCCATGGGGGACATCCTCATGGCCCGGGCCATCCGCAAAGGGAGGCCTGAAGCAAAATCTCCATGTTCGGGATTTTGAGGGTGTTCGATAAGCACCTGGGGCAGCGCGGCTGAAGCCAGAGCACCTTCTTGCTGTGCCTTCAAGACAGCCTGCCGCAAACATCCGGCTAATTCTTGCCTGAGCATGACTAAATCAACCCCAAGGAATTCGATGCTAAATTTAGCGGGTTCTCACGAAAATGGCAAGATTTACGTGGGCGGAATCAGCTCCATTCAGCGCCCTTGGACCATGCCCGGCTTAATTGTTGGCGTAAAGGTCGATGTTCAGCTTTCTTCAAATCGGGGTCTTTTTGGAAAAGAGTCATGGCCTCTCGCCGGGCTATCTCCAGACTGTGTAAATCGGTTAGCTTGGCAAGCTTGAGGTCAGGCAGGCCGCTCTGGTGGGTGCCGAAAAACTCCCCGGGACCTCGCAGCTCTAAGTCTTTCTCAGCCAGGGCAAAGCCGTTGTGAACTCTTTCCATGAGACCGAGGCGCTCCCTGGCTTCCTGGGAAAGCTTTTCCGGGATAAGCAGGCAATAGCCCTGTTCTTTGTCCCGCCCGACACGTCCCCTGAACTGGTGGAGCTGAGATAAGCCAAAGCGTTCCGCGCCCTCGACCATCATGACCGAGGCCCGGGGTACATCGATGCCCACCTCCACTACCGAGGTTGACACCAGAATATCCAGCTCCCCGCCTCGAAAATGGCGCATTACCTCTTCTTTCTCATGACCAGGCATTTGACCGTGGAGCAGTCCTAATTTTAAATCCGGGAAGACGTCCCGGGATAGGCGCTCATACTCCGTTTTGGCGGCTTTTGCCTCCAGTATTTCGGATTCTTCGATTAAGGGGCAGATGATGAAAGCTTGCCGGCCGTTGCTGACCTGACGATGGAGGAAGGTATAAGCCTTTTCCCTATCCTGTGGTTCGAGGCATTTTGTTTTCACCACCTGCCGTCCCGGCGGCAACTCATCAATAACCGAAAGGTCCAGGTCTCCATAGAGCGTCAGTGCCATGGTCCGGGGAATAGGGGTGGCTGTCATGACCAGGACATGAGGGTTAAACCCCTTCTGCCGCAGGGCGGAGCGCTGTAATACGCCAAAGCGGTGTTGCTCATCTATCACCGCCAGTCCCAGTTTCTTAAATCCCACCTCCTTTTGAATAAGGGCATGGGTGCCGATAACAATATCCACCTTGCCCTGCTTGATCTTACCGTGCAGGCTTTCTTTCTCAGCGTTGCTGAGGCTTCCGATGAGCAGAGCGATGGTCAGCGGCCTGGGGAGAAATCCCCTGTAGCGTCTAATACTCCCTTCGCCCGACCCGGGACAGAGTTCCTGGCTGCCGACCTGGGACAGATAGTTACAGATATTGGTGTAGTGCTGCTCGGCCAGGACCTCGGTGGGCGCCATTAGCGCCCCCTGGTAACCGTTGGCCGCAGCTATCAAGAGAGCCAGAGTGGCAATTACGGTTTTGCCGCTGCCCACCTCTCCTTGCAGAAGACGGGACATGGCTTTGGCTTGCTTGAGGTCGGCCAAAATTTCCTGCAGCACCTGCTCCTGCGCCCGGGTTAGAGTGAAAGGCAGGCACTGTAAGAACTTGTCGATGACTTCCCGGTCTATATGAAAGGCATTGCCCGGTTGACCTTCCTGCCAGTCCCGCTTTTTGGCCAGCACACCTAGCTGGAGAAGTAATAGCTCGTCGAAGGATAACCTCCCTCTCGCCTTTTCCGCCATTGCCTGGTCATCGGGGTAGTGAATTTGAGCGATGGCGGTGGGAAGGTCTAGCAACTGGCAGCGGGTCTTAATCTCCGGGGGCAGGAAATCGCTCAATTGCCAGGCATAGCCATCGACAGTTTCCTTTGTCCATTTCCTTACCTGCCGGGGATATAAGCCTTGAGTAAGGGGGTAGACGGGGACCAGTCGCCCGGTGTGAATCAATTCTTTATCGCCCAGCAATTCCCACTCCGGGGACTCGAATACCTTGTGCCCTTTGAACAGGCCGACTGTACCGCTGATTACTATTCGGGCATTAGTACGGAAGCTTTTTGCCAGGTAAGGCTGATTAAACCAGACCGCTCTGATGTTTCCTGTCTCGTCGCCAACGATGGCCTCTGTGCCCCGCCGGTTACCTAAAGTAACCACTCTGGCTTGCCAGATTGTGCCTATGATAGTCTGCTCTTCACCTTCTATAAGTTCCGAGACGGGTTTTCTCCGGCTGTAATCTACATAGCGCCTGGGGAAGAAATAGAGCAAATCCTGCACTGTCCGGACATTGAGCCTGGCAAATTTTTTATCTACGCTGGTCGAGACGCCTCTGATAACAGTTACGGGCGAGTCCAGCTCTTCGCTCCGCTTCTGGCGGGGCCCAGCCGCTGCGGTTTGACAGCTGACAGCTGACAGCTGACAGCTTTCAGTGGTTTTTCCCAACCTATCTAGCCAGCCAAGGACATTCGCCATCCATCTCTTGCGCTCATCCAGGCTGTAAGAGCCGTAATCGGACCTGGCTAGATTAAGTTCATCAAAGCCCCTTAAGAGCTGCGGGTCGTTGATGCTCTGCCTGATTGGCCCGGCTTGTTTGTGAAGATATTTGTCCAGGCCGCCGATTACTGCCTTATCGGTGTACCCCTTCCGGCGTTCCAGCTCCAGGACGCTTCGTAACGAATCAATGCCTGTCACTTTTTATACTTCTTCAAGGACGGCCACAGCCAGGACATGAGGCCCGACGTGAGTTCCTACCACCGGGCTCACCTTGGAACGGTAGATACGTTCCGGAGGGACCAGAGCCTTAATCCGGTCGGCTAATGTCTGTAAATCATCGGGGGTAGTGGCATCCTCGATAGCCACGGCTTCTACCTCGCCGGACTCCTTAACGAAATTCACCAGGAAATCCAAGGCTTGAGCCCGGTTGCGAGGACGAGCAATGGGAAAGGTTGCCCCATTTTTTATTCCTACAACAGGATTTACTTTCAACAAGCTACCTAAGAAAGCCTGCACCTTGCCAAGGCGCCCGCCTCGTCTCAAGTATTCCAATGTATCGAAGCTCATACGAATTTGCACTCTGAGAATTGCTCTCCTGACCCAGTCAGCAATTTGCTCCAGATTAACCCCGGACTGAGCCATCTTAGCAGCTGAAATGACCAGGAGCATTTGTGCGCCTGCTCCCGCTCTAGAGTCAATGACTTCAATGCGGCAATCATTGCTGACCGCGGCCTTGCCTTGCAGCGCTGCTGTATAAGTGGCGCTGAACTTCTCCGAAAGAGTTATAGTCAAGATTTCCTTTGTCTCCTCCGCCAATTTAGTGAAAATCCGGTCAAAATCAGCCGGGGTGGCGGTTGATGTGGTAGGGTGAATCTTACTTGTTGCTAACTTATGGTAGAACTCCTCTGTGCTCAGGTCAACATTATCCCGGTAGATCTCATTGCCAAATTGGACGTACAGCGGCACTACACTAATCCCCAGCTCCCGGGCTAACTCCGCGGTAATGTCAGAGCAGCTATCTGTTACAATCTTAACCATTATTCTTTACCTCTTACTTTCTTACTTGCGGCTTTGCCACAAACGCTATTCCAGGGAAATTATATAATCATAATGGGGCTGGCCGCCGTAAACTACCTCGACCTCGGCTTGGTAGCGGTCACGAATTCCCCGAGCTATCTCTTCAGCTTCAGCACCCTGGATTTCAGCGCCGTAATAAACGGTGACTATCCCGGTCTTTTCCGCTCCGGCCTTGCCTAGAGCTTTCAGGATAACATCCCCTGTCTTATCCGCCCTGGCTATCAAATCTTCGTCGTTCAGAATAGCAATAAATTGCCCCCTTCTTATTTTCAGGCCTTTAAGACAGGTCTCACGAGCAGCCCTGGTAATCTCTATCGCCTGCACTCTATTCATGGCTTTCTCCATAGCCCCGGCATTTTCCTCCAGATTCAGGTCATAACCGAAAGCCAGAAATGCCGCTATGCCTTGAGGGATATTTCCGGTGGGAATCACCTTCACTTTTTTGGAGGTCAAGGACTGGACTTTGGAAGCGGCAGACACGATGTTCTTATTATTGGGCAGTAGAATAACGCTGTCCGAGGGCGCTGATTCCACAGCTTGCCAGAGCTCATGAACGCTGGGGTTCATCGTCTGACCGCCGGGGACAATGATTATGTTACCTAGACTATTAAGCAGCTCGAAAAAACCTTCTCCAGTGGCCACTGTTACCACAGCTATATCCACTTGAGGCACTCTTTCCTTCTGCATCTTGATGAATTCGGCATACTGGTCATCCATGTTACTGATAGTTATCTCATGCAGCCTGCCCCACTTCGTGGCATACTTCAGGATTTCGCCGGGTTCGAAGCTGTGGATATGAACCCTGACCAGAGTATCGTCGCCGGCAACTATCAAAGACTGCCCCTTCTTTTTGAGGTCTTTTTCGATTTTGTCTGGATTAAGGTTCTGCCCCTCCAGGAGGAAATTCGTGCAATACCCGTGAGGCGTTTCCAGCCGGGTCGGCCTCTGCGCTGCCCTGGGAACCAATTCTGTCTCGGCAGCAACCATGCGGGGCCTCCGATACTGTATCTTATGTGACTCTCCCTTGAGAAACTGCAGGGCGCCATCCAGCAAAACGTACAGGCCCTGCCCGCCGGCGTCCACGACTCCGGCATCCCTTAATACCGGCAACAAGCTGGGCGTCCGGGCCACTGACTCCCCAGCCGATTTTACCGCGGCTTCCAATACCGAGACTAAGGCACCGTCACTTCTTACTGTCTCTTTGGCAGCTTTAGATGCATCTTTAAGCACCGTTAAGATAGTCCCCTCCACAGGGTTGACAATCCCTTTGTAAGCAGTTTGTGATGCTCCGGCCAGTGCTCTGGCAAAATCACCGCCGTCGAAATTGGTTTTTCCCTCCAGCCCTTTAGCTAAACCTCTGAAGAATTGAGATAAGATAACTCCCGAATTGCCCCGCGCACCCATCAAAGCACCGTGAGCCAGCGATTTGGCTACGGAAGAAGCCTGGTTATCCGAATTGGCCTTGATCTCTTGCAAAGCAAACTGCATGGTGAGCACCATATTAGTCCCGGTATCGCCATCGGGAACAGGGAAAACGTTTATGGCATTGATATCGGGGGCACTTTTCTCCAGCCAGGCAGTTCCTGAAGCAAACATTTCCTTCAGGGTTTGACCATCGGCTAAATCAGTTTTCATCCCACCCCTTCACCCGGGCTGATAATTGTGCTATCATTACGCAAATTTAACAGAAAGAGAAGTTTCTATGAAGTGCGAAATTTGCGGTAAAAGAGCTACCTTCGGAAATAGTGTAAGCCATTCCAAACAACATACCCTGCGACGCTGGCTGCCTAATATCCAGCGGACTACGATTATGGTAGAAGGACGGAAGAGAAAAGTCAACATCTGTACCAGATGCCTCCGCACCCAATATAAAGCCGCCCGCCAAGTCAAGCCTGTTGGCTGAATTCCAAATACTAATTTCTAAACTCTAAACAAACCCAAATACCGAAATTCAAAGCTCTAAACTGTTTTGGTCATTTATGTTTTGGAGTTTGATATTGTTTAGGATTTCGTGCTCAGAATTTAGGGTTTGATATCCGCACTTCAGCTACAAGTCCACTTCGAAAAGTATCTCGCTCTTGTTGAACCCGCACTTTTTGTAGAACCTTCTTGCCTTAACGTTGGTCTTCTCGGTGCTCACTTCAACTTCACAACATCCAAGTTGTTTACATTTTTCGATAGCAGCCAGCACCAGCCGCTTGCCGATGCCCTTGCCCCGATATTCTTTAGCCACAACAAGTTCATCAATTAGCCCGGACGGACTTCGGTGCAGAATCGTCTGTCTAATCGCGAAGTTGATGAATCCAACCGGAGTCCCCTTTATGGCTGCGACCAGGAAATGTGAGCTGGCATCCTTCAGGAGGTGCTCCCAGGTTTTGAGGGTAAGTCGGATGTCGATGCACTCAGTATCATCCATAGCATTAACCAGTTCCGCCAGCAATTTCCTGATGACCGGTAAATCAGATTCTTTAGCTTTTCTAATGCGAATATCGTTCATTTCTCTTTGTCATTTGGATTTTGACATTTGAGTCTTTATCAGTTTTTGCGTTTTGAATTGTCATTTTGATATTTGAACTTTGATATTGTTTAGGATTTCGTGCTTAGGATTTAGGATTTCTGTGACGCTGCTTCCCTTAGCCTCTGTATCGCCCGGCTTATCCCTTCCTTGGCCCTGAATATGCTGTTTCCCGCCACCAGGACATTGGCGCCGGCTTTAACTATGTCCCTGGCATTGCCGGCATTAATTCCCCCGTCAATTTCCAGCTCGGCACTCAGTTTTCTATCATCCAGGATTTTGCGTATATTGGCTATCCTGGGCAATGTTTCCGGGATAAAAGACTGCCCGCCGAAGCCCGGATTAACGCTCATGATGAGAACCAAATCCACATGAGGCATAAATTCCTCTATTGCGCTGAGAGGAGTCGGTGGGTTCAAGGATACCCCAGCCTTGGCCCCCAGTTCCTTTATCAACCGGATCGTCTTGTGGAGATTGGGGCAGGCTTCGACATGCACGGTGATAATATCGGCGCCTGCGTTAACGAAGTCGGAGATATACCGCTCCGGATGCTCTATCATCAAGTGGACATCCAGGGGCAAGCTGGTCACGGGGCGAATTGCAGCCACCACGGGAGCCCCGATGGTAATATTGGGCACAAAATGCCCGTCCATAACATCTACGTGGATATAATCAGCCCCGGCCTTGACAACCTCGTCAATCTGCTCACCAAGGCAAGCAAAATCAGCCGAGAGAAGCGACGGCGCCAGCTTAATCATCCCTTGATCAACCTCTTGGCTCTCCTCAGCGCCTTCCCCACCTGTTGGGGGGAGGTGCCGCCGGCCACATTTCGGGCGGCTACCGATGATTCCAGAGTTATCTTATAGACATCGCCGCTGAAGAGCGCAGAGAACTTTTTATATTCCTTCCGGCCGAGCTCTTGGAAGTTCTTGCCTTGGCTCATGGCATATTCGCTGAGCTTGGCGACCACGCCGTGGGCTTTCCGAAATGGCAGGCCTTTCTTCACCAGATAGTCGGCCAGGTCGGTAGCCAGGATATAATCTGTTTTCATCGCCTGAGCAATACGCTCGGTGTGTACCTTAATAGTTTTTACCATCCCGGCAAATACTTCTAGACTGGTACGCATCGTGTCCACAGTGTCGAACAACCCCTCCTTATCCTCCTGCATGTCACGGTTATAGGCCAAAGGCAGGGACTTCATAGTGGTCAAAATGCCCATGAGGTGGCCGTATACCCGCCCGGTCTTCCCCCTGGCCAATTCGGCCACATCGGGGTTCTTCTTCTGGGGCATGATGCTGCTGCCCGTAGTAAAGGTTTCGCCAATCTCTATAAAGCCGAACTCGCTCGATGACCACACGACAAACTCCTCGGCCAGGCGGGAAAGGTGCATCATGGTGATGGCCGCCGCCGCTTCGAATTCTATGATGAAGTCCCTGTCGGAAACGGCGTCCAGGCTGTTGGTGCTCACCTTGCTGAATCCCAGCTCACGGGCCACGAATTCACGGTCTATGGGATAAGGGACACCGGCTAAAGCGCCGCTGCCCAGGGGCATGACGTCAGTGCGTCCCAGACAGTCCCCGAACCTTTCCTTGTCCCTCTGAAACATCTCGAAATAAGCCAGCAGGTGGTGTGCCAGCAGGACCGGCTGGGCCTGCTGCAGGTGGGTATAGCCGGGCATGATCACGTCTTTGTTTTGCCCGGCCAGTTCCACCAGCACAGCCTGGAGGGCTCTTATCCTGTCGATGGTCTTTAGGATTTCCTCTTTGACGAACAGCCGCAGGTCCAATGCCATCTGGTCGTTCCTGGAGCGGGCGGTATGGAGCTTGCCTGCCACATCGCCTATCTTCTCAAACAACCGCGCTTCGATGTTCATGTGTATGTCCTCGAACTCGGTCTTGAACTGAAACCTCCCCCGCTCGATTTCCTTTCGAATGGAGTTGAGCCCTTTGATTATCGCTTCAGCCTCGCTCCCGGCTATTATCTCCTGCCTGGCCAGCATCCTGGCGTGGGTGATGCTCCCCTCGATGTCCTGGCGATATAGCCGCCGGTCGAATGAAATGGAGGCCCCGTAATCCCGCGCCTGCTTATCAGTCATGCTGAGTTTTATAGGCGAGTTTTTCATGGACTAAGTACCTCCTCCGGTTCTCATAGGTCGGACCAGTAAAAGGGCCACAACAGCTATAGCATAACATACTACAGACACCAATGCCGCTTCATTATATGAACCGGTTGTTTCACGGAGTCTGGCCCAGATCAAGGGCCCCCAGCCCCCGATCAGGCCATAGCCAAAGGTGAGAATGCCGAACAGCGAGCCTACGTGGGCCCGGCCAAAAAGGTCGCCCAGCAATGGAGCATACAGAGGGACTTGCAGGCCTGTGCCCAGACCCACGCCAATGGAGAGCACCATCAGGCCTTGCTGGGTATGCACTCCCAGCCATCCGTAAAACATCGCTGCCGTGGCGATCATAAGACCTATCGGCATCAAGCGGCCCTTTCCATATCTATCGCCCAGCCAGCCGCCCGCTATGGATCCAGCCATCCACGCCGATGCATATGCTGTGGCAAAAATCCCGGCGGTTGCCTCCGGGCAGCCCAGTTCTGTGCCCCACGTTACTGCGTGTGCTGCCAGTCCGTTAAGGCCGATGTTATATACGGAGTAGGAGGTGAGCAGCAGCAGGAACTGCGGAGTTTTCACGGCGCGTTTTACGTCCCACGATATTTCTACCGATGCCGCGGCGTCGGCAGCGGTCATAGATGCCTCGCCATCAGGACGCAGGCCCATGGACTCCGGTGTATCGCGGATGATAAACAGGGCGCAGAGCATAATGAGGGCTCCGAAGCAAATGCCCAGGACCAGGGAGGTGTGACGCCAGCCCTGCGAATCCGCCAGTCCCGTCATTACCGGCATGAATATAGAGTTGCCCAAAGCCCAGGCGCTGCCTGTGATTCCGGCTACCACCCCCGCCCGCTTTACAAACCACTTGCGGGTTGTCGCCATGACCGGGACGTAATGAGTCATGCCCACCGCCAGTGACAGCAGCACTCCGTAATACAAATACAGTTGCCAGGGTGACTGGACAATAGAGAAAAGGGCCCAGCCCAGGATGGTGATGGCGCCGCCGATCAGGAAGGTCTTCCGACTCCCGATTCTATCAACCAGGGCGCCGGAAAGGATGACAAACAGGGCGTACAGCCATATAGAAATACTCTGGGCCAGGCTTATTGTCTCCCGTGACCAGCCCAAGTCGTCCATGATGAATGGCAGGAAGGCAGCCAGGTTGTATCTCCCCAGAGATGCAACAATATCTATCGCGAACAGCCCCACGACTATCCACCATCCGTAGAATATGGGCTGCTTCTTGGTCAAGTAGTTATACCTTCGTTACACGTTGAAGTTCCAGCTTCAGTTTCAGCTATTATATCCTGTTTTATGGGTATTTTTAACAGGCGTGCTAACCTCCCGTGTCATTGCGGGCCCCGCCTTGTCGGGGCATGGCAATCTCCACGGCTAAATTCCAAATCCTAATTTCTAAACTCTAAACAAATACAAATATCAAAAACTCAAAGTCCTAAACGTTTTGAGCATTGGTGTTTAGTGCTTTGACACTGTCCCGACTTTGTCCCGACAATGTCGGGATAATATCGGCATTTAGGATTTCGTGCTTGGAATTTAGGATTTTCCTTTCAAGGAGGTGTCGCTAAGGTAGCGAACGAGGACAACGACTTCCATTGCGGGATATTTACAGGTATAATTGAATAAGGGGGGATGAAGATAAACGGACATCGACAATCTGGAAGGAGTCAATAGATGCCTTTTCTTAAAAGTCTCTACGTTCTGGCTATAGCGGCTTTGCTGATCGTGCTTGTCATCGTGGGCGTCGAGGCTTTCTATCCTGCTCCACAATATCCGGACTGTTACGAGTTGCTGGGGCCCGCGCCCGATTACGAGAGCCCTGAGTACCAGCAGTGGGAGCAAGAATGCGCGAGCATTGAGGCCGAATACCGGCAAGAGGCAGCGGTACATGACAGGAACATATTCTTCATCGTCTTACCTCTGGGGGCGATCTTTGCGCTCGTGGGCACCTTCATTCAACGCAGGCTTGGTATCTTCGGGGCCGGCTTGATTCTAGGCGGCATCGGGACGATGATATTCGCACTTACACCTTATGACCTGGGCAACATACTGAGATTTGCCGGCATTGCTGCCACTCTGGCCGTGCTTATCTTTGTGGGCTATAAGGTCTTCTTCTCCTTGAAAAGAACCTGACCTGTTTCTCTAGACATTGGTCACAGTCCGCTAAGATATATTAATCTATGCTGCTAACAAAGCAGGCCTGTAATGAATAAAACTGAGATTATGGCTTTTATAAAGGCAACCCCGATCTGTTTTCTGGCCAGTGTTGAAGGTAATAAGCCTCATGTCCGTGCTCTGGGGCTGTATAGGGCAGATGAGAACGGTATTATTCTGCAGTCAGATAAAAGGAAAAACCTCTATAAGCAGTTAGTCAAGAATCCTGAAGTTGAGATTTGCTTCCCTGATGCAAAAAACTTCATACAGGTAAGAGTCCGCGGCCGTATAGAGATAGTTGAAGACCTGGCACTGAAAAAGGAAATCGTCGAGGCACGTCCTTATGTAAAGCCAGTTGTTGAACAAATGGGGTATGACACCATAGCTGTTTATAGATTGAAAAATGGGAAAGCAACATTTTGGTCTCCAGAGGGGCCGTTGTCACCTAACACTTATGTTGACTTATAGCAAATGGTGGAATTCCGGCGACACCATATTGGCACATAAAAGAAGCGCTCCGGGTTTTGCTCTCTCCTGCCATGCGTCTCTTTGACCAGAGCTAATCTCGCTGGCGGCGTGATTCTTTTACCAGGAACAACACCAGGATGAAGCCTATCGCCTCAATTATTGCGCCCACAAGAAATATTGTGCGGAAACCGATAGCATCTGAGAGGAAACCACCGAAGGCCGGACCTATCATCCAGCCAATGGAAATCGTTTGCTGGTAGACACCCATAGCCCAGCCTCTCTTATCGGCAGTAACGATGTCGGCTATGTAGGCTGTGACAGCAGCACCAATGGCAACCCAGGCCGCGCCTTCCAGGATTTGTATACCATATACCACCTGATAACCTGGTGCTTTGAAATAAAGAACAAAGATTAGCGCAAAACTAGCCATCGCACCCAGGATAACCGGCTTTCTACCAAACCGGTCTGACGCCTTTCCCAGGAGCGGACCGCAGACTAGCCCAACCAGAGAACCAACCATATATATCAAGCCGATCTGGCTTCTCGGTGCTCCCAGCACCTCACTCATATAGAGCGAGAACATAGAATAGACCAGACCGGAGCAAATCATCAGGGGTAATACACAAGCACAGAGAATGTATAAGTTTTTCTTTCCCATAAATTACGCTCCTTGAAGTATATTTTCGGCCAAGGCTGCCTGACGGTTATACTTCATGCCGTCACAGTCCGCCATTCTATCTCTGTTTTAACGCCATATCAATCAGGCATTATGTCCCGGAATATCTAGGTCATGCAGAGTATGACAGGTTGACAAGCCTAAGCACGGGTATATATCATCTTTACAACATAACAATGAAAACAGGAGGTATATAACCATGCCGGTTATTCGAACTCCAGACGAACGTTTTTCCAAATTGCCCGGTTTCCCCTTTGCCCCGCACTATATCGAGGTCAACGGAATGCGCATACATTACGTGGATGAAGGCCAAGGACAGACCATACTCTGTTTGCACGGCGAGCCTTCATGGTCGTTTCTCTACCGTAAAATGATTGCCGCTATGTCCAGGAGGCACCGTGTTATCGCTATGGACTTTATCGGCTTTGGCCGGTCTGATAAATTCACCGAGCAGGAGGCGTACACCTTTAAGATGCATCTGGATACGTTGATGGGCTTTATAAAGGCCATGGACCTCAAGCAGATAACTGTGGTGGTGCAGGATTGGGGAGGGTTGATCGGTCTGGCTGCGGTCGCTCATATGCCGGGACGTTTTGCCCGGCTGGTTATCATGAATACCGGCCTGCCCACAGGCAAGGGCAAGCCCAGCGAAGCTTTTTTGGCCTGGCGTAAATATGCTGAGACTCATCCCGACATGCAGATCGGGCAATCCATACTTGGTGGCATGGCTCACCCCGAGAAGATTACCAGGGAAATCGTCGCCGCCTATGAAGCGCCGTTTCCCGACGTTACATATAAAGCCGGGGCTGCCGTGTGGCCGCTCCTCGTTCCCATCACCCCTGATGACCCCGCCTCCGCCGAAATGCGGCATGCCCGCGAGGTCCTCTCGAAGTGGGAAAAGCCGGCCCTGGTCATGTTTTCCGATAAAGACCCTATTACGGGCGGCGGTGACAAATTCTTTCACTCTCTTATACCCACAGCCAAAGACCAGCCGGAGATCATCATCAAGGACGCCGGACATTTTCTCCAGGAAGAGAAAGGCGAGGAAATATCTCAGCATATACTGGACTTCATAAAAAGAACGCCTGTCGCCTGATATTTCGCTATTACACCCTGCTTTGCCTGGATTTTTAACAGGAGCATCTGCTTGAAGCCTGAGGCCATCGCGCCTGTCTAAACTTTGTGACGTCTAGTTAAACATGAGTCCGTTCTGTTGCGTACTTATGCCTTTCAGTGATTCACCCAACCCTACTTTTGATCCGTATGAAGCTCTCCATACTAAAGTTTGGATTATAATAAGGTTATGGGACTACTAACTAAAGATGGCGATTTGCACTATTATCCTATAGGTGACAAACACGTCTGTTCTGATTGTTTTGGTGATGAATGTATCAAGGAATTTATTGAAGGCCAAGCAGAAGAACTTAAATGCGACTATTGTGGTAGGGAATCATCCAAACCTATTGCCGCAGATATAGATGAAGTTATTGAATATATACGCGACTGTATATCAACAGAATGGGGAGATCCAGATGATGAGCTGGTTCCAGTTGAGGACGGACAATATGTATGGCCCGTTACAAACTCTTACGAACTATTTTATGATGAAATCCAACTTGATGCAAACCCAGATGTGCTAGAGGATATAATAAAAGCGTTTGTGGAGGAGTCATGGTTCAAGAAAGACTATAGAACGGCCGACCCAATGTTATCCGGTTGGGCTCTCTTCGTTGAGGAGGTAAAGCATCACCGAAGGTATTTCTTTGGCCTGGAAGAGAATGAGCGCTTCTCCTCTGATATACTCCCATCGGAGTTTTTAGATCGGCTGGGAAAAGAAATCTCAGAACTGGAATTAATAAGAACCTTAAGAACAACAGATACTATTTTTAGGGTAAGAATCCATGATCCTAATGTTACTTTATCAACCGCCTCTGAACTTGGCCCTCCTCCTACTGAATTAGCAGTATATCCTAATAGAATGAGTCCTGCGGGCATTCCAATGTTTTATGGTTCATTTGACATTGATACAGCGATTAAAGAAACTTATAAGCCCAAGAGGAATAGGCAGTCCGTAGCTACTATTGGCAAGTTCAGACCTTTACGAGAATTAGTCGCCTTGGATTTGACATCTCTGCCAGATATACCAAGTATTTTTGATGAGCATCGAGGCTACTTGCGTCCAACAATTATGTTCTTGTCTGCTTTTGTCGAGGAACTTAGAAAGCCGGTTGAAAAAGACGACAAAGCTCACATCGAATTTGTGCCTACACAGGTATTTACCGAATACATAAGACAAGCTTATAAATTTGATGATGTTCGATTTGAAGCAATAATATACCCTAGTGCCATTAGTCCATCGGGAGTCTCTTGTGTTCTGTTCGTAGAGAATGATGAATGTTGTGATAACGGCGTGACACAACGTAAGTGGAAGCCCTATGTACTGGCTCTTGATGGTATTGAAAGACGAAATATTCCCTGAAATTGTCGACAAATTCACGTTCGGTCACATTCACCCGTCTTGTTACGTTATAAGCCCCCAGGCGAATTCCAAAGACGCCATACCAATTAGGCCTACTGCAAATTAGGTATTATGAGTTCAAAATATCGGAGATTACTTAGCTGACTAACGTAAATACATGTATGACTGAGGTGGTGAAGATATCGTGAAGTTACTAAGTGGTAACGGGTCGTTATATAATCGTGTTGCCTTTACCGTTATCGCATAGCCCTTTGACTTGTTCGTGAAATAGTTGAAGAATCCCCTTTTGCTTATTCCGGCGTGATGCTTAGTCTTCACCCAAAGTGATTGAAGGTCTTCATGGAGTATATCTTCAATCTCAAACTCACCTATTACCTGTTTAATTGGATCAGATGCATACACAATTACGCTGCTTACCTTTTGGTTTTTGAAAATGACACGTCGGTATTCATACTTTTTTGATCCATCGAAAATCTTCAACGCAAATTCCGGTTTAATCGACAATAATACTCTCATCTACATTGCATTCCCGCAATATATCTCTTAAGTTCTTCACACTGATTGGCGTAAAACCTCTAGGGGCATCTTCTACGCTAGGTATCACACTTATCTCAATTAACCTTTTCATATTAATTGGCTTTGGAAAAGAGTAGACATAAAGAAAATTAACTATGAACGGTAGGTTGCTTGGGTTTCGTTTCCAATGCTTCGACAATTCCTCGTCGGGAAATACGCTTCTTTTCCTGCAAAGTCGAATAAAATCTTCCTCGTTCGATACGCGGGCAATGACCCTTTCGACGACGCCAATAGTCGTTACGACGCTCTTGTAATAACCTCCAGTTCGGTAAAAGACAATGACATCTCCTGGATTCAAGTTCCTATCGATTGACCGTGAGATGTAAACTTTACTTATTGCATTTCTGTGTGGCTCATTTTCCACAAAATTCATCGGTGATTCTGTACGCAGAATTGAATCCGGGAACAGCTCAGTATGATACTCTGGATATATTGGCACGATAAGAATACGCGCGGCCATGGAAAAAAACGGATAAGTAAGCTTCGGATTCGCGCGATTGGCTATCCTGGTAAAAGGTCTGATATAGACAAGTTCTTTCCCTCCAGGGCCGCTTTTATAGCCGTGAAAATGAAAACCATACTCTTCGAAGAGGTTTATCAGCCGCTCCTGCTCAATTCGTTTGTTGAAAGTCGTGACATATATTTCTTCTACCTTGAAACGAAGGGCGTTATCAAAAACAATCTTGAGTAATCTTTCCCCGAGCCGAAAGCCGTTCAATGCTACTTTGAAACTACCGATTTTAAGTCGTTGTTTCCTTGGTAAAGGGGGATCTATGTCCGAATAGTCTTCATCTTTGCCCTCGACCTTGAGATAAAGAAGAGCAAGGGGTTTGCCTCCAGCGAGACAGACATAAACCTCTTCGTTTGCCTTCTTGTTGAACCACTTTGCATAATCAGGGTAATCTTCCTTGAAAGATGTAAAGAACCCATCGCTAATGTCGAGATTACCGAAATACTCTTTTCGAACCGAGAGCACTTTATAATCTGTTAGTGTCGGATTCTCGGTTGTCACCTTCTCCAGGAAGGCGTCTATTGTGTAGACCAGATCTGAAATGCCTAGTAAAGATGCTTTCTGAACAAGCTTCTTGTCTTCGGTGATTAATGCGTCAACTCTGCCACTGTATAACTCATTGATGATTAGAGTATCATTTCTGTCGCGTTGGTTTTTGTCCAGCTTCGCCGAAATTCGGCGGACTTCATCTGGCATTGGAGCCACTGTTTTGAGAATGTTGTAACTAGCCAGTTTAGCTTCAAAAGACTTCCGAACCTTCTGGTCTTCATGTTTCTTGAGTTCTTCAGCAGTTACAGAGTGGATATACTTGGCATAGTGGAGATTATCGATCCATCTAAAAAGTACGCCAATATCTTCATCGACAGCCGTGGGGGCTTCTCGGTGAATAATAATATTAGTATCAAGTAGAATCTTCACAGCTCGTTTGCCTCTACCTTTACGATTCTACTTCCGGTAACTATTCAGGTATTTTCTTATAATTTTCTCCTGTTCTTCTTCAGTCACTTTTAGGAAATTATTCAAAGATGCCGCTAGCAGAAGATTCTTTTTTCTCCCTGTTCTCTTCGCGAGCTCATCCAAAGACAAAGCCAAGCTTTCCGGGATTTCCATAGATATGAATTTTTTCGCCATAATAAACCTCAAGAAAACAAATAATTAACGATACTTTAATAGTAGAGCATAGTAATGTCAATACCTTACTCGGTAATGTTTTATTCTATCAATAGATAGAAGACAGCTCCTCTTCAGTTCTTTGAGAGTGAAAATTTGTTTCGAATTCCAGGGGCACCATACTAATCAGGCCTGCTACAAGTCAGGCATTATTTCTCTAGAATACCTCCGCATCTCAGTGTTGCACAAGGCGGCGTTTTGTTATGCTAGTGACGAAAGGCTTTCCTTTTTGCCGGAACTGCCGACGAATCCGGGTGGAACGGTCATAAAGTAAGATTATAGAACTGCTTAAGATTTAGTAACGAAATGTAGCGAACGGAGGTTAAAGATGGATTTTCAATTAACGGAAGACCAAAAGATCTTCAAACAAACGGTGCATGATTTTGCGGAACGGCGCATTGCTCCCTTAGTCAGTGATTGGGAACAGGCAGGTGTCGCCGTAGAACGTGAGCTTATCCCAGAGTACAGGGACCTCGGCTTGCTGGGTATTACACTGCCGGAGCAGTATGGAGGCGGAGGCCTGCCAGCGATTTATGCCATTCTGGCAATGGAAGAGCTAGCTCGCGTTAGTACGAGGGCATCCGGCCCGGTAATGGAAAGTAGTCTTGGACCGATTCGGGCAGTGGAGAAGTTCGGTACGGAAGAACAAAAGCAACGATTCATCCCTCCATGTTGCAGAGGTGAAAAATTCATGTCAGTAGCCATGACCGAACCCGATGCAGGATCAGCACTTACAGACTTAACGACCCGGGCTGTCCTTAAAGGAGATCATTATGTGCTGAATGGCCGGAAAAGATTCATTTCTGGAGGAGGCGATTCGGACTGGTATATGGTTTATGTCCGGCTCAGCCAGCAGAAAGGACATAGAGGAATCGGTGGGATTGTGGCAGAAAAGGGCAATCCAGGATTCACTTTTGGGAAACAAGAAGAATTCATGGGACTTCGCGGGATGGCCAGTTGTGACCTGATCTTTGAAGATTGTCCGGTCCCTAAGGATAATTTAATCATTCCTGAAGGTGGTTTCGCTAAACTAATGCAAGCTTTCGATGTGGAGCGCTGCGGGAATGCCACCCAGTCCCTTGGCATCGCCTGGGGTGCATTGGAACTGGCCAAGAAATATTCCCAGGAGCGAGTGCAATTCGGTAAACCCATCTGCGAGTTTCAGGCCATTCAGTTCCTCCTCGCGGACATGGCTATGAAGGTCGAGGCTGCCAGGCTTCTGATCTATCGCGCTGTGGTTAATGCCGGCAGTGGATTGCCATCAGTATTTGAAGCATCAGTGGCCAAATGTTTCGCCAATGAAACAGCCAAAGAGGTGACGGATATGGCTCTTCAAGTATTCGGGGGTAACGGCTACTCCAAGGAATTCCCGATTGAACGGTTGCTGCGGGACAGCCGCGGCTGGCCACTTGCCGGAGGTACGGTACAAATCCAGCGGATCAATATCGCATCAGCTATGTTAGGAAGGCGATTTAACCAGAGATGAATGCGAAACCACCGCCGCAGGGAGCCATGCCCTTCTATCAGGTCTTCAGCTGCTCTGCAGGGACGCCATCCTTCACAAGGTGAAGGACAAATCAGGTGCTATTTCCCCGGAATATCACGAAATCAAAGGCGCACATGGTGAATTTTGGCTAGGAGTCGAAGTTGAATAGGCCGATTCCGCGGAAGCATCAAGCCTATTTATTGGGTCATTTCAAACTGCAACAAGGATGCTCGGCCGGCGAAAAATAAAACGCCCCGAGTAACCTCACTTCCTTCACCTGCCATCGTCGGGCATCTTCAGCCTACCTTGTACTGGTCACCGCCAGCACGTTTCAGCTTCCGCCAAGCCCAACTCTTGTGCCGGGTCCCCGCTCGGCTACTCGGGACATTTTCTATGTTAGCACATCCTTAGGGAGTTGTCAAGTCCCTGTACGTCCAACGATGGCAACGCCGACTTCCCCGGATTAGTGACCCGAGACACTGTACCAACCGGGCCTGCTGCAAGCCATATACTATCTTCCCGGAATACCGCTGGACTTCACCTGAGGACTTTGCCAACGAACCGGTAAGAGGCTATAATTGATGCCATAAGTTCCAATACCCAGAAAATGCAGAGATAATGAGAATTGAGAGGTGTCGGAACGCGGGAAAACACTGGTAAATCCTTTCAGGCAACAGCCGTTCAGACCCTGAGTATCTAACTCCCTTTATTCCGGCAATACCTGAAAGAACTTCCAGTGAATCGGATATCATGGAAGCATTGAACAAAGCCAGACAAGCGCCTGTGATTTTTGTACCCGGCATAATGGGTTCAAGATTGTTTAAGAAAGGGAGTAGTGAACCTATTTGGCCTACCATAGGATGGTGGGATAAAGGAAGTTTTAGACCCACATCCTTAAGGGCCCTGGCATCTATCCCTGACAAAGAGACTTCTCAGAATGAGCCCCTGTTTCCTCTGGTATACAGCGACCTGTTGCGTCACTTCGAGACTATGAGGTATATTCTCGGGCAAGATTTCTGGGTATTCCCGTATGACTGGACTCAAAGTAACAGGGAATCAGGGCGCAGGCTGGCGCAGTTCATCGAAAATATACTTGCAACCCATCCGCAGTGGCACCAGGTGGATATCGTGAATCATTCCATGGGCGGAATAGTCACCCGTGCGGCAGCGAAGTTATATTCTGCGCCGATTCGGCGAACGGTCTATATTACATCACCGCATTTCGGCTCACCTAAAGCCTTTTTTATTCTCCATCCGAAGATGAAATTTCATGTATTTGGAAATTTCTTTAGGAATTTGATAGGTGACCTGGCCTGGAGATGGTATTTACACCGCTTAGCAGATACTGAGAACGCCAGTCTGGAAAAACAAATCAAGAGTGTGGCTTGCCAGTTGGACTCTGTATTTGAGCTATTGCCGGATAGATTTTATTTCGAGGGCAACAATTTGGTAGTTGTTAAGGAGGCCAGCAAAGGTGATTGCCCCATTTGTGGTCTGGAGTTAACCTATTTTAGCGGACCGTGCAGGTTTCCGTCTTCCGAACTCCAGGATAGAGTCAGGGAGGCTATGGCATTTAAGGAAGAGCTGGGAGCGACACTTCCCGGACAGGAGAACCTGGTGATTTATTCGGATTCAGAAGAGACCGTTGATCACATGGCCTGTCCGGCACGTGTCCAGTGGCGTTTCGGCCGGTACAAGGATGGCGGACAAAGAGGAGATTCGTTGGTACCTGTTAGCAGCGCGACTCTGAACAATCCGGGTGCAGCAAGGAAAGTGCAAGGGACGCATACGGGTGTCCCAAATACTCTGGAAACCAGCCTGCTGATAAAAGAGTTTCTAGATAAACCCTAATCGGCGCCGGCAAGAATGCCCGGCTTTCCCTTTGAGTTTTCCGGAGATTGCCACGTCCTTCAGCGGAAGGACTCACAATGACACGCCGGCAGGATGTGAAGTCCAGGGACACCGTACCGATCAGATATTATTTCCCCGGAATACGTCCCGCTGCATGACTTGCACTTGCAACGAATTGTAGCGCGTGCTTAAATTGGAGAGTGAACAGATTATAGGACAAAGCACAAAAGGAGGTGTGAATAACAATGACAACAGAAGCATCGCCGACCCCGCCCGCGTATCCGGTCACTTTGACAATTGACTACCCCGACAGAACCCTTAATCGGTTAACCACGTTCTTCAGGATCTTCGTAGTAATTCCCATCGCTATCATCCTGGCCCTGGTAAGTGCTGCGAACCCCGATTGGAGTCGAATGCATGATTGGTCCTGGCCATTTGCTGCGGGAGGCATCCTGTTTCTAGCAACATTGCTCATGATTCTTTTCCGGCAGAAGTACCCCAGGTGGTGGTTTGATTGGAATGTAGCATTGACCAAGTTCGGCGCGCGTGTTGGCACTTATCTTGGCCTGCTTACAGATGTTTACCCCTCAACCGACGAGGAGCAGGCGGTCCACATTGAAATCCCCTATCCAGACGTCCCGAAAGACCTTAACCGAGGATTGCCGCTGGTGAAGTGGTTTCTAGCCATCCCACACTACATCGTCCTGGCCTGCCTGGTGGTGGCAGCCATCGTTTGTGTGGTGATAGCCTGGTTTGCCATCTTGTTTACCGGTCGCTATCCTAGAGGTCTATTTGACTTTGTAGTTGGCGTATACCGATGGGCGCTGAGAGTAGCGGCATACGCTTTTTTGTTGACCACTGACCGGTATCCTCTCTTCAGTCTGGACTAGATTTACCTGGCGGCTTCCGGGGATAGCATACACGTTATGTACTATGTGTCCCCGGGATACCGAAATTGCGATGCAGCTGCCCGGGCACCGATTCTCTATTGTGCTGAGAGAAGATTGAAACCCGAATCTAGATTTTCTTCAGGTCCGCTTCAACGAGCTTCAGCTTATCATCGGTGATGGCACCCTTGGAGAACGGCTGAACCTGTTTCAGGGTCATGCCCATCGCCATTTGCAGCTGAGGATTACCGGAAAAGCCGGGGAAATGCTTCTCAAGTATAGCTTTTGCCTTCGGGTCGGCAAGTAGGTCCTTGAGGCTGGAATTGATTGTAACTGCCATGTTTTTCCTCCTTTGTGTTTTTTACCGGGAACCCAATAATATTGCATAATTGCTGTTGTGTCAAGTGGACATAAAACTAGCTGCCTCCTATTTACGGGAGGCCATCAATTCTGTAGCTGAGAAGTTCTTCGAACGCTAGATCTAGATGCATGGTCAGGGTAGGTTCTTTGTTCAGGAGGAAAGGGGAATGGGAGATTACGAAAGGCTTGTCCATTGAGGATTATGCAGGCATCGCTGATGATGCACACGGGGCCTGGTTCAACGCCTTGCGACGCGTCTCAGCAGCGACAGACAAAACAATAAACCGATTACGATGAGAAAAAGATAGGGTGGGGAGGCGGCTCCCTCGCCGGTGCCGGCAAAGGCCATCTCTGCGGAGGGAGGTGGTGTTAAGGGAGCTACCGCTCCGGCCGTTATTTCGTAGGCAGGTGTCTCGGCAAGAATTTCATAGGCAGGTATTTCCATATCGAGATAGTCATCGGGCGCCCAGCCCAGCGGGTTATTTCTGCCGGTAGCCTCGGCCCAGATCCATCCTGTTTCCCCTTCCAGCTCAAAGAAAGCCGTGGCCTGGTTATAGTCAGGTAGATAAACCAATACCGCAGTATGCTCTGGGAGAAGCATTATGGCCGAGCGAAATCCGGCGGCTTTATACATAACCGCCAGTAATACCGTCATATCTTCACAATCGCCCGCCCCACTTCCATCCGTAACAATAGTCTTCGCCAGCTCGTCGGCATTCTCGGCAAACTCTTCACTTCCAAAGCTGTCTACATCAGAGGTATATCTCACCCTGTCACGGACAAAATAAAATACCGCCTCTGCCCTCTGCAGAGGGTCCGGATATTGATTGGCAATCTGCTGGCCCAGGCTATAGGCCAGGTCAGCCTGTGCACCCAGGCTTTCGAAGGCTATAACCGGACGGAACCCTGTCTCACTTATTTGATAGTAACCGTCGTCACCAGAGGCGTCGGTCCTGCATATCTTCCAGTCGTCAAAGGTATTGCCGCCTCTCGTGTAGAAACCTTCGGATGGAAGTGCCCAGGCGTAGCCAGTGGTCGCCACCGCAGCTAATAGGACAACTATTAAACCCAGTAAAACCCAGGCTCTCTTCATAACGGTCCGGTCAGTGCCGCATGGAGTATTAATCCGAAGAAGACCAGATAACCAAAAACATGTAGCCCTGCGGCGACAGGGTTTTCATTAATACGGCCAAACGGGATATCGGGCGTTAACTTGTCCACGATATAGAATAGGGCTACACCCACGAGTAAACTTATCACAAAGCTCAGAGCTAATATCCCCCACGTCCTGAAATCGAAGATGTACCACACTACCGGAGCTGTGACCGCAGTCAGCGCAGTAACCGCGCCGTGGATAACAAGACCTAGCAGGATGAAGAAGCCGGCTATGAATAACCCGACAGCCACCGGGCTCTCGGCTATGCGTTCGCGATAAGAGACCTGGCGGATAAGAGCATCCATTGCCGTGACTCCCAGCCAGGCCAGAAGGGCAGAGACGAAGACCAGCAACACGACTTTGGCTAACCATATCAAGACAATTACCCAGAAAGGGACGCCTAAACCTAACTGTGGCATAGCAGTGCCTCCTTATTGTCCATATTCGCTTATAGTGTAGCATTTTCTTGTCTCGAGTGTGAATTCCCGGGAGGCCATCCTTCACATTATGAAGGATCAGGCCTGCTACAGAGCAGGCATCAGGCCTCTGGGACACCGCTTATACCTGCAAGAGTACTGAGAGCCGGCTAGAGTAAGCCGGAGTTGCTTCACCCACCGTCGGATGCTACCATTTTCATTGACGAAGGTAGTTCAGGGACTCTTTATGGCAAAACGACCTTACCTTGAAAAAATAGAGGAGCTGGGTGATTTACAGGTCTGGATCGTCGACGGTAGCTATATCCGCGGCCATAAAGATGAAGAGTTTACCAACTTCGGCCAGCACCACCGGTATCCCTACATCCCCACCAACGAACTCTGGATTGACCGTGAAGCACAGCATGATGAACGGCGATTTTTCATTGCCCACCTGCTAGTCGAGCACCGGCTCATGACGAAGGGCATGCCTTATGAGGAAGCGCTGGTGAAGGCTGACCAGGCGGAACGTAGAGAACGCCGCCGCGCCGGAGATGTTAGTCGCTTGACCCATCACGGGGAAACACTGCCGGATGGGAAGGACGTCCACGAGAGACTATGGCAAAAACTGAAGAACGGCCTCAGTGTCTGGATTGTTAATGGTAGGCTGGTGCGTAGTGTGTTCGATATTGACTTCACGGAAGGAGGGCACGACTACGTTTATGAATTCGTACCTGAGAATGAAGTGTGGATTGATGATGCTATCGAAGAACCGGAGCGCGGATATGTACTACTGCATGAACTTCATGAGCGAAACCGCATGGCTAAAGGCTGGCCCTATGACAAGGCTCACGCCGAATCCAGCCGACTGGAATACCGCTGCCGCCACCACCCCGATGAATTGCATGAAGCCTTGACGGCGGAAGGCTGGGGTTAATACCATGCTGGACACTAAATTACCCGGGTCGGCTCTTTTAGTCCTCTCTGTCAGCTTTCCTTTGTCCCGCTGAGCCGCTTCCGGTCTACTTGGCCCGACCCGGTCCTGGGCAGGCTGTCAACAAACTTGACTTGCTTGGGCACTTTGTAATCAGATAAGCTCTGCCGGCAGAAGTCGCGTATTTCGTCCACCGTAGCGCATTGCCCGTCCTTAAGGACTATGAAAGCTGTGGGTATTTGCCCCTTGTAATCATCAGGGACGCCGACAAGGGCTGTTTCGGCTATGGCGGGGTGCTTCAGGAGAACTTCTTCAACTGCCGCAGGGAGAATCTTAACTCCCCCCGAGGGCACTATGATAGATGATGTCTTTTCTATGAACTCCAGGTAACCGTCCTCATCCAGCTTGACCAGGTCGCCGGTATGGAACCAGCCGTCTTTGAGGACGCGGGCCGTGAGTTCAGGCGACCCGTAATATTCCTTCATCATCCAGGGGGCCCGGGCCACAGCTTCCCCTACGCTGCCGGGGGACACCTCCTGACCGTTTTTATCCAGCACTTTAAGCTCAGCCAGGGGCTTCCCTGCCGTACCCAATTTGCGGTCACGAATAGCACCTATAGTGACGGCTAACAACTCCGTGAGCCCATATATTTCGCACACAGTTAAGTGCAACTTCCTCTCAAGCATCTCCATAAAAAAGGCTGAGGATTTTGCCCCGGCAGTAAGCACCGCCCTTAACGAACTAAGATCACAGCTTTTAATCGTCTCTTCGTCTATCAGGGCTAAGGCATTAAAGCTAGCCGGGACGCCCATAAGTATGGTTGCCTTTTCCCGCTCTACGGTATCCAGGAGGCTCCTGGAACTGAAATGGGGGAGGATTGCTATGGTGGCTCCCGTCCAGATGGGCATGAGAATGACTAATCCAAATCCCAGAAGGTTGTTAAAAGGTAGCATACCCAAAATAACATCGTCTCTCTCGAGTTCAAATTTTGCCGCCCCTATGGGCAGAATTGACAGGAACGACGCGTGAGTATGCACTATGCCCTTGTTCTTCCCCAGCACGCCCAAAGTGCAAAAAACGATAGCTTCATCCTCGCCCTTTATATCGACAGAGGGTGATGCAGGGGAACTGCCGGCTACCATCCCCGTGTAAGCGTCTGTATCAATTGCCAAAACCTGTTTCAAAAGGGGAGCATTGGGCAGAATTGAAGACAGCATGGGAAAGAATCTTTCTTCGGTAATCAGGATTTTGGAATCAGTTTCACGGAGTAGAGGCTCAAGTTCGGGCGCCTTAGCTCCGGCATCGAGGAGCACGCCCGCAGCTCCGGCTTTAAGCACTCCAAAACAATTGATGACCCAGTCAGGGGTACGGGACATCAGAAGGGCTACGTGGTCGCCCTTCTTTGTTCCCAGACTGATAAGGACGTTGGCTATCTTACTAGAAGTCTCATCCAATTCGCGGTAGCTAACTCTGCGAGAGCCAAGGACGATGGCCGTTTGCTGCGGCACCTCGCGGGCAGTTCTTTCCAGCATCTGCTTGAGATTCGTTATCTTCATCATCTCCCTCAGGCTTTACGGGTTTCTTGAGCTAGGATTATGAGCCAATTTCCTGTTTCCTGTCAATGGAATTGGAGGGATCCATAGCAATCCGGCTCACTCCATGGCTGGGCAAGCCGGCCTTTTGAAAACTGAGGTGATTGCTTTATACTATTCGCTGACTGATATGGCGAATAGAGTATAGGCGACTCGGGAAGGTTACCTTGGGCGACAGGGATTTAGGACTGCTGGAATTTCACAAAATACGGGACATGCTGGCCGGTTTTACCTCGTTTTCCGCCAGCCGGGAGCTGGCCCTCGGCCTCGCTCCCCTCTCGAATGAAGAGGAAGTCCGCCTGCGGCTTAGGCAGTCCGCTGAGGCGCGGCGTTTGCTGTCACTCAGCCCGGATACCCAAATCGGCGAGGTTGTCGATATCCGGGAAATGGTGAAACTGGCGGCACTGGGCAAAGTCCTGGACCCTAAATCTCTGCTGGAAATTCAAAAGACGCTGGGCGCTGTCCACAGGCTGAAAAGCCACCTGATGGACCTGCCGGGCGAACTCCCGTTACTCAGCGGTCTGGCTAAGGACATAGTGGCACTGGACCAGCTTCAAAAGGATATCGACGGCTGCTTGAGTCCGACCGGCGACGTGCTGGACACTGCCTCGCCTAGACTGGCGTCGGTGAGGCATAGAATGCGCGAAGTGCGCCAGGAACTGCTTACTCACCTGCAAGCCATAATCACCTCACCCAGATGGCGGAAGATAATCCAGGAACCGATTATTACCGAGCGGGAAGGCCGGTATGTGATTCCGGTCAAGGTGGAGTGTCGCCGGCAGATAAAGGGCATTGTCCACGACGTCTCCAATACCGAGGCCACTGTGTTCATCGAGCCCTGGACAACTCTTGACGTACAGAACGAACTGCGCGAGCTGGGTGCCGAAGAGAAAGACGAAATAGAAAGTATACTGAGAACACTCAGCGCTGAAGCCGGGGCATTCGAAAGCGAAATTTCCCGTAACATAGAGCTGATTGCTGAGATTGACCTGGCGCTGGCTAAGGCCAGATACGCCAGGGAGTCCAAAGCCACCGAGCCCATTATCGTGGCCGCTGCTAGAGGCGCTGGGGCAGAGGGGCAGGAACCGGGTGGAGTGCTCAGGCTGGTGGAAGCCAGACATCCGTTGCTGAAAAAGAAGGCAGTGCCGCTGTCGATCGAGATTGGCCGGCGCTTCTCCGTCCTGGTCATTACCGGGCCTAATACCGGCGGCAAGACGGTCGCCCTCAAGACGATAGGACTTCTCAGCCTGATGGCGCAGGCCGGCCTGCCCATTCCGGCTCAGGCAGAAAGTCGCATCCCCGTTTATGACGGCGTATATGCCGACATCGGTGATGAGCAGAGCATCGAGCAGACCCTTTCCACATTCAGCTGGCACATAGGCAACATCGTACGCATCATCAACACCGCCACGGCGCAGAGCCTGGTGCTGTTAGACGAACTGGGCACTAACACCGACCCTGGCGAAGGCTCGGCTCTCGGCCGCGCTATCCTGCTCCATTTCCTATCGCAGCGAACGATGACCCTAGCCACCACTCACTACACCGAATTAAAGGCACTGGCCCACGCTACCGACGGCATGGAAAACGCGGCCCTGGATGTGAACCCTGTTACGATGGCGCCCACCTATCACCTGACAGTCGGCATCCCGGGCGGCAGCAATGCCCTGGCTACCGCATCACGCCTGGGACTGCCTGAGGACATCGTGGCCCGCGCCCGGCACATGCTTTCCCAGGGTGCCCAGGAGATCGAGTCTTTACTTACCCACCTGGTGACCGAGCAGAAGAATGTCGAGTCGCTTCGTCACAGCCTGGAGAAGGAACTGAATGAAGCAGAACAGAACGATGCGGACTTGAAGAACAGGCTCCGGCAGTTAGAAGAAGAGAAACGACGAATCATCAAGGAGACGCGCGACCGGATAGGTCGCGAGGCTGCTGATCTGCAGATGAAAATTCGCGAGGCGGCAGCGGAATTACGCAAGGAGAAATCAAAGGAAAGAATCGAGCAGGCCAAAAAGGCGCTGACAGAGACACAGGAGCGATTGAATGCCGAGGTATGGCAGCCCCCGCCGGCGCCAGAAATAGACGAAACAGAAGCCGGGGCAGGCCCAATCACCGCCGGTGATACCGTTTGGCTGACAGAGGCTGGCGTGGCGGCAACGGTGCTTTCTATATCCGAGGAACGCGGGCTTGTCGAAGTCTATGCCGGGAAGGTGAAGATGACTCTCAGGCTGGACAGCGTGGAGAAGAGGATACCGGCAACCGGCGAGGTGAAGACGGGCGGCGCCATGATAAAGAAGGAGATGCGCAAGTCCAGGGTCTCTCTCGAGCTTGATCTGCGGGGAAAGAGGGCCGACGAGGTCGAGCCACTGCTGGACGACTACCTTAACGGCGCATCCTTGGGCGGCTTGAGCCGGGTCCGCATCATTCATGGTATCGGCACGGGCACCGTGCGCCAGATTGTCAGGGAATTTCTGGTCTCTCATCCGCTGGTCACATCTTTCCAGCCCGGGGAGCAGGGCGAGGGCGGCGACGGCGTTACCATGGTCAGCATGTAGTCGGGGTATTTCGTTTGAGCAATTAGTATTATGCTTGTATCAAAGAGGTTCCGTCTCGGCAGGTTGAAGGCGCTCGGCTTTCTGGACCAGCTGGCTGCGACCGAAGGCAAGGCGATATCGGTATATGTCCCGCAGGGGACGCCGCAAGCCGGGGTTGAAAATCTGCTGGGAAAGGTATTTCCCACAACTGTCATACCGCCAGGCGTGGCTGAGGCTATTACCGGCTCGGGAATGGGAGCCGCGCTCTTCTGGAGCCCGCCGCAAACGCATCTGGTCCTGCCCCCGTTCCCGATTGCCGAAGAATATATCACCGACAGCTATGATGTTGGGCCGTTGCGCTCTCTTCTCAGTCAGAACTTCCTTATCGCTCTGGTCCTGGTCCGCCTGGGAGCCTACAGCATTGGCATCTGCCGGGGCACAGAGCTCATAGATAGCAAGACGGGAACAGGCCTGGTGCACGCCCGCCACAAGAAAGGCGGCTCGTCGCAGGCGCGGTTTGCCCGACACCGGGGAAAGCAGATAGAGCAGTTTCTGGTTCGGGTTTGCGGTCATGTGCGGGAGCATGTTGAACCCCATGCGCGGTCACTCGACTATCTGGTCTATGGCGGTGCCAGGACGACGATACTCTTACTGCGTAAACAGTGCCCGTTCCTGGGCCAATTTGACGACCGCATCCTGCGAATGCTGCTGGATATACCGGATCCACGCCAGGCGGTACTGGAAAAAGCCGTGGGCACTGTCTGGGCAACCGATGTTATCGAATGGTGCGAGGAGAAATGACCATGTCCCTAACAAGATTCATTAAGGATTTACTGAGGAAGCCTGAAAGAATCCCGGCCCCTGGTGCCATATTCTACAATGCGACAGTGGCAAAAGTTCTGCGAAAGCCGGAAACGAAGATAGCTAACGACATAGTGGAAAAGATGGGAAAGGGGACTATCATTGATTTAGGTTCGGGAACAGGCTATTTGTCAATAGAGATTGCTAAGAGGTCACCCGGCCTGCAGGTCTATGGCATCGATCTCAGCAGGCAAATGGTCAAGATTGCCAGACGCCATGCCAAAGGCGTTGATAATGCGCGATTTGTGTTCGGCAATGCTGCTAAACTCCCTTTCAAGGATAATTCGATAGACTTTGTGATTAGCACGGGCGCTTTGCACCACTGGAAGGCGCCACGCCTGGTGTTTGATGAATGCTATCGTGTTCTCAAACCCGGCCAGGAAGCCTGGATATACGACGGGTGTCCTGAGGTTTTCCACAACCCGGATGACAGGAGAAAACTGAACGAGGAATACGGCTTCTTCGTCGGCCGGCTCGGACCCAGGGTCTCTACGCTGCACGGTTTCACGAAGGAAGAATACCAGACCGTAATCAAGGGTATGCTGGAGCAAACGGCATTCAAAGGCGACTACCAGATGGCGCTCACGGATATCTGGATGAAGATTACGCTTAAGAAACACTAGTGAGAGAATTCCCGGGACACCATACCGATATGGAAACAACAAAAACCCGCTGCTGCGAGTAATCACTTTAAGAGGGCACGCAAGTTTCTCGGTAGCACATCCAGGTAGTCCAGCATATAGCAACGATTGAGTTTGTGAGCTGTTTCAGGTGGGATGCGGTCAAGTGGTACTCCATTCAGGATTAACTCGGTCTCGGCTTCATCGAAAGCCTCTCCTTCTTCCACCCATTTGATAAAACGCTTGTTAACCGGGCAGACAAGCTGACACTTCATGCAGCCTACAAGGCTATTGTGCCAGGCCGGGTCTATCCATGCAGGAAACTCTTCTCTACCTTCATTTAAGAAGGTAAGGCATCTCTCCGCATGAATTAAGAAGCGGTCCGGGACAATCGCTCTGGTTGGACATTCGTTAAGACATGCCTTGCACCTATCACATTCTTTCATTACCCGCGGTTCCACCCAGTCACCTCTGCCACTCGGCATGTCTGAGAGAAAGGCTTCGAGTGCAACAAAGCTCCCCAGACCTTCTACGTAAGTGATGTTGTTCTTCCCATACCTTGCCATTCCGCTACATACTGCCAATAACTTCAGCGGCAACGCGACCGGGTAAAGCTGGTAGCCGTTAGAACTAAGAATGTTTTGGAGCATGTTCCTAATCTTGTCATCCGTGTCGGCATAGTAAGTAGGAGGAATTATGACCGAATAGGTCTGTTCATTGAAATGGAAGGTGACTTTGCGCTGAGGTTGTGGAGCTGCAGTTATTATGATTGAACAAGCCCTCGGAAAACTGGCGGTAACATCGAATTTAAAATGAGACAGGCGTTTCTCATACAATGCAGCGTCTATTTGTCTCTGGCTGAGGCGCCCTTCTATCGCATGTTTGAGTTGAGCGACATGCTCGATGGGTAGCACTGTACCGCGATAACCTCTTTCCTCCATCTCGGAGCAGACGAGTCTTGCTATTTCATCGGGAGCCATCGGTTAACCCCTTATACTAAGCGATACCGAATTATATCCCTTGTCGCCCAGTATTTAAAGTATCGTCAGCAAATGTGGGAGTGTCATCGTTGAACCATCTCGCGTTTACTGCAGTGGCAACGATGCAGGCAGTGGCTCATAATTGTGGCACTGGACTTACAACCTTGGTCGAACCGGCGTATATCAGCTATAATTAGGCCATGTTCGATATATGGAGGAAATTGGTGTGACAAAAGTGGCACTGGTAAGAACTAAGGACCGGGGCGAAGGGGTCAAGCAGGCAGTAGGTCTCCTCAGGTTGAAATCTCTTCGTGGCAAATCTGTGGTCCTGAAACCCAATTTCAACACGGCTGACCCGGCACCGGGCTCCACGCATAGCGACACACTGCGGTCTTTGATTCTGGCCCTTCAACAGATGGGGGCAAAGCAAATAACCCTGGCTGAACGAAGTGGACCCGGAGATAGCACCCGGACTGTGATGGAGAAGAAGGGGATTTTCTCGCTGGCTCAGGAGCTGGGCTTCAATATTCTTAATCTGGAAGAGATCGGCCCCGAAGGCTGGGTCAAGATAGAACCCGGGGACAGCCATTGGAGCCAGGGTTTTCATTTTCCGCGGATTTATCTCGAGGCGGAATCAATCGTTCAGACCTGCTGTCTCAAGACACATGCTTACGGCGGCCATTTCACACTCTCTTTGAAGAATGCGGTAGGACTTGTCCCCCGGGCAGGCTATCCCTATATGAAGGAACTTCATTCTTCACCCTACCAGCGGCAGATGATTGCCGAGATAAATACGGCGTACTCGCCTGACCTGGTGGTCCTGGATGGCGTGGAGGCTTTTGTCGACGGCGGGCCTCACCGTGGCACCAGGGTAGAGGCCGGGGTGATGCTGGCTAGCACCGACAGGGTGGCCATCGACGCGGTGGGGGTGGCCATTCTCCGTCTGTTGGGGACAACACCGGAGGTCAGCCGCGGGCTCATCTTTGAACAGGAGCAGATTGCACGGGCGGCTGAACTGGGACTGGGCGTGTCCTCGGCAAAGCAGATCCAGCTTGTCACTGGAGATGGCGAGAGCGAAGCTTTCGCCGCGCAGGTCAGGGATATCCTGGCTCGCGGCTAGCCAGTCCGGAATCGACAAATCGTGCTGCTCTCTGTCATAACTTGGCAGTTTGTGTCGTAATGTTCACCAGGCTATATGGTATAATCGACTTCAAGCTTGAAAAACACCGTGGACCCCAAACTACTGGCATTATACTTTGTGATCGGCGGACTCGTAGTCGCGCTCGTAACCTATTTTGGAAGTCAGGGAAAAAGTCAGCTTGCTGTTTTCATTGCTTTCCTGCCCTGTACTACCCTGATAACTCTGTGCACCATCTACTTCGCCGGTGGAACAGGTGCGGCTGTCTCTTATGCTAAGAATATGCTGATACTCTTGCCTGCCTGGGTGCTTTATGTCCTCGGCGTGATTTTCCTTCTGCCTCGCTTGGGATTGGCCCTGTCGCTTGTGGTGAGCGTTGCCGCTTATTTGGGAGCAGCGTTCCTGACCATGAGACTGACGTAGTCGCCGGGTCGAATTCCCGGGACACCATCCTTCGCATTGTGAAGGACAAATCAGGTACCATGTTTCCTGAACACCATATGAAGCCCTGGCAACCGTGTATAACAAAGACACAACTTCAAGCAAAGAATTAGCTGTCCCGGGTGCCTGGCAATGAATTCGAGGAAGTGAGATAATACGCCGGAACATCTGAAAGAGAAGGAGGTTGGGACAATGTGCGAATTTTGTCATAAGCATGGAGAAGGCCAGAAGTGGTATCTGAGAGCGGAGAACTATTCGGAGGAATTGCTGAGTGACCTGAAGCGGCGCAAGTTCATTGCCGATTTTTTCTCCCACGCCGAGTATCGGCCTGAGGGGAGGACGGAACTCTCGAGACTTCGAGCGGCGCCGGGCTTTGTCAGGAGTGTGATAGTGCCATATATGGTGGGCAGGCAAAAGAAAGTGCATTTTGGCCAGGTCTTGCCCATTGAGGATGTTGAGAAAATCTTCGGTTTCGTCAGTAGCGTGGTGCGTCTTCCCTGTATATGCCGCCAGATCAATCTCGGGACCGAGCAGCGCTTCTGCTATGGGGTGAGCCTGGCGCCACAAGAAGGGGAGATGTTCAAGATAATAAGGGAAATTGACATGGACTATTTGACCGGCCCGGACACTTCCGGCCTGGAAGAACTGACGAAGGAGGAAGCCCTGGAGAATTTCCGGCAGTATGAGAGAGAAGGCCTCTGTCATACCGTCTGGACCTTTGTGGCGCCATTCATCGGGGGGATTTGTAACTGCGACCGTTCCGACTGCGGTGCCATGCAGGCGACGGTAACAAGTGGTTTTCCCGTCATGTTTCGCGCCGAGTACGTGGCCGACGTGAATCCGGAGCTTTGCAATGGCTGCCGGCAGTGCATGCGTGTCTGCCAGTTCGGGGCTATAGGGTACAGCGCGGCCAATAAGAAGATTTTCATTGACCCCCTGCGGTGCTATGGCTGTGGCATTTGTCGCGCCAGCTGTACCAAGGACGCCATCCAGCTTCATGACCGCGCCAGTGTGCCCGTGGCGGCTAACCTCTGGTAGTGTTTCAAAGCTATCAATCAGGCGCAGGCGGGTCCGCGGGCACGGACCCCAGGACGGACCCGGTGGCCGGGGCATTATCCCAGATGCCGCTGCGCTTCTGCAGCCGGTACTCACGGTAAATCCAGAGCCCGGCGACAATGGCGCCACCGACGTCCGAAATGGGAAGAGCCAGCCAGGCGCCATGTATCCCCATGAATCGCGGCAGAACAAGCAGGCCAGGCAGAAGAAAACCTAGCTGACGCACGAGGGACAGACAGATGGCTGTCCACCCCCTGGATAATCCCTGGAAGGTAATGATAAACACAATAGTCGGACCAGTCAGAATAAGAGCAGAAACAAAGATGCGCATGCCTGGGACAGCGATAGCCAGCAACTCCGGGCTCTTATTGAAGATGCCGATTACTTGCGGAGCGAAGACTTCCAGCAATGCAGTGGCAACGGCCAGCACGGCCACAACAACGAGGGAGCCGTGTCTGACTGCAGCCCACAACCGCCCCCACAGGCGTGCCCCGAAGCAGAAACCGACAATCGGCAGAAGAGCATGGGCAACCCCGACAACCGGGATGAAGGCCAGGTCGGTGATACGGAACGCGATTCCCAGCGCCGCCAGCGCCACCGAACCAAAACCGGCAACTATCTGGTTGAATAGCAAGAATATGACGGCTTCCGTAACGTCCATTAATACCTCGGGCAGCCCCACACGGTATATCTGAGCGATGATCGAGAGGTCGGGCTTAAGGTGGCGTAATTTCAGATGATAAACGGACTTCTTGCGCAGGAGATAATAACAACAGATAGCAGCGTTCAGGCCTCCCGATATGGTAGTAGCCAGGGCGGCCCCGCCGATACCCATCTCTGGGAAAGGCCCCCAGCCGAAGATGAGGAACGGGTCGAGGACGGCGTTTATCACAGCACCGACAAGGATGGCAATCATGGGCTTGGTCATGTCCCCGGCCGCATGGAAAATGTTACGGGCCATGACACGGAAGAGAACAAACGGGATTCCCCAGCCAAAGTAGACCAGGTACTGCGCTGTGAGGTGGATGATGCCGGGCGGCGCGCCCAGTAAAGCCGCCAGCTGCCTGGCAAAGAAAACACTGGGAATGATGAAAATGATCCCGAAGATGGCGCTCAAAGGAAACATCTGGCCGGCTACATGGTTGGTGGCTTCGATGTTTTTTTCGCCGAAGCGGCGCGATGCCAACGCGTTGGCACCGATGCCAGAGCCCAAGCCTATGGCAAATATCACCATGTAGAACGGGAAAGTTATGGTTATGGCGGCAATCGCATCATAACTGACCCGGCCCAGCCAGAAGGTATCAGCCAGGATGTAGAGAGACATGGCCATCATTGAGATCATGCTGGGCGTGCTCAGGCGCGGGAACAGCTTGCTCAGCCGTTCCGTACCCAAGCGCGCGGTAGTCTCCTGAAGTTCGTCGTGTTTGTCTGTACTCATTTGTTCTTGTTACCCGAACATAGCTACGCAGGCCGTGACCATTCGGCGCAGCGAACTGATGAGTGGCAGGCCATGCAAAAACACGGGCGCTTTTCAGCGCCCTGCTGTTTTCCGCGTTATTTTACTCTGGCCGTTGAGTTACTGCAAATCAGCCACACACAATTCGTATGTGTCTTTACTCAATTTGTTGAGCCAGAGTCAAAACAGTAATGGTTGTGTCAAATTATGTTATATTCATGGCTGAACCGTGCCCGGGCATATAGAGAGGAGACTTATAAAAGTCATCAGATTAATCGGAGACATGATCTGGAATTCTACATTGGAGTACTATCGAATCATCAATGAGCGGAAAGTTGACAGCACCGTGTCAGCCATCTAAAGTGTCAGTCAGTGAGTTGTGCCACGTTGGCTCACGGTGTTCTTAGCATCTATGGAACCGGGATATGTTGCGCTATACCACTCTGGTGAATTGGAGCGTCGTGCCCAGGCACTTGAGGCCCGATTAGCCTCTTGCGATATCTGCCCCCGGGAGTGTCGGGTCAACAGGTTACAAAACGAACCGGGCTATTGCCATTCCGGGCGTCTGCCCATAGTCTCGGCGGTCTGCGCTCATCACGGCGAGGAGCCTGCTATTTCAGGGACCAGCGGGTCGGGGACGATCTTCCTGGGCAACTGTAATATGAGATGCGTCTATTGCCAGAACTTCCAGATAAGCCAGAACTGGAAAAAGCAAAAACCAAAGGAGATGGACTGCCATACCCTGGCTGAAAGGATGCTCTATCTTCAAGATGGACTGGGCTGCCACAATATCAACTTCGTTTCGCCATCCCACTTCGTTCCCCAGCTCCTCAGGGCAGTTGTGGAAGCGGTGCCCCTGGGGCTGCGGGTGCCGCTGGTTTACAACACTGGTGGCTATGATTCTATCGCTTCTCTGAAAGAGCTGGACGGTGTCATAAATATCTACCTGCCTGATTTGAGATATGCCTCTGATAAATGGGCTAAGAAATTCTCGCATGCCCCGGATTATGTAGCGCGGGCCCGCCAGGCTATTGGAGAGATGTATCGCCAAGTTGGAGACCTGGTGGTAGACGAATCCGGGGTGGCACAAAAAGGATTGATAGTGCGTCATCTCATTCTGCCCAACGGTCTGGCCGGCAGTGAGGAATCGCTAACCTGGCTGGTTCGGGACCTTTCTCCCACGGTGACGGTCAGTATAATGTCTCAATACAAGCCGATGCACCGGGCGCCGCGAATACCGCTGCTTGCTCGGAAGATCACCGTTGCTGAACATGAAACGGTCCTCCGGTTGCTAACTGACCTGGGAATAGAAAACGGCTGGGTGCAGGAAATGGGGGCGGCAGAAGAGTATCTCCCTGACTTTGAACGGGAAGGCCACCCCTTCTCCCCGGCTCTTCAAGAACGGGAGGAGTCTATATCCGCAAAGCTATTCCCTGACCGCCTAGCTCAGGGTTGACACTGTTATAACAGCTGGGTAAATTCGCTTACTGACAATCCCGCCTGACGAATAATAGTTCGCAGTGTTCCTCTATCCAATTCCTTATGAAGAGGGACAACTAATTGACAAAAGGGTTCGTCTCGTCTGAGTGTCACGTGGCTACCTTCCTGTCTTTTAGAATAGAATCCGGCCTTTGCTAAAGCTTTGATACACTTCTCGCCTGATAGGACAGGAAGCTTGCTCATACCACTACCACTGATACCTCAAACTTCTCTTTGGGTACAGGCAGGTTATCCTCTTCGAGAGCGTGTATGTAGCAACTGATTGCTTCCCTGATGTTTTTAATTGCTTCCTTCTTTGTCTTTCCCTGGCTGACGCAACCAGGCAAGCTTGGACATTCCACTACCCAGTAGCCATCCTCACCGGGATGTAAAATAACCTCTCTCATTTCCCCTCCTCTCTAATTTTATCAGCACCTTGTAGTTCTGGCTTCCGCTATTATACCTTGTTTTCCCGGTATTTTTAACAGGAGCATCTGCTTGAAGCTTGAGGACACCGCGCCTGTCTAAACTTTTTGCCGAAGTGTGTAATATCAAGCTGGTCTTGACATCTTCGTCTTCTAGTAATATACTAAGATAGTAATCTAGTAGATGTTAAACGAGGGCAGTAGTGAAGATTACCCGGACGACCAGATTCAAAAGAGCCTGGAAGGAATTGACAGAAGAGGAGAAAAATCTGGCACGGAAGGCGTTGAGAAATCTGGCGACAGACCTGCGTTATCCTGCCCTGAGGGTTAAGAAAATGCAAGGAGTTGAGTATATCTGGGAAGCCAGGGTGAGCCGTTCACTGAGGATGACTTTTCAAATTGAAGGGAATACAATCGTATTGCGTAATATTGGACGTCACGATGAAACATTGGAGCGACCGTAGGAGGTGATGAAGATGCCAATGACCAAGGTTACCAGACACGGGCAAATTACTTTGCCGGCATCGGTGCGTAAGCAACTAGGAATTGAGCAGGGCGACCTGGTAGAAATCGAGGTGGAGGACGAGAGAGCGGTATTGATGCCGAAGAGGCTGGTGGACAAGAGCCAGGCATATTTCTGGACAAAGAGGTGGCAGGATGCTGAGCGGGAGGCTGACGGGGACATCAAAGCCGGGCGGGTGAAGACCTTTGACTCGGTTGACGAGCTTATCAAAGACCTGGACAAAGAATAATAGTCTCTGTCTTGTAGCTTTCTTAGCCATTGTTTTCCCCGTATTTTTCACAGGAGCATCTGCTCGAACCCCGAGGACATCGCGCCTGTCTAAACTTTTTGCCGGAATGCCTTAGGTGACAAACGATGCAGTTAACGCTCATAATTGGGACTCAGACTAACGCAAAAAGTGCCCCCAAGGGGATTCGGACCCCTGATCTTCAGCTTGAAAGGCTGATGTCCTAGGCCTCTAGACGATGGGGGCAATGTTAAGCATTTTACGGGTAAATGACTTAATGTGCAAGCTCGGACGTCCGATAATATAAACTTTTTGTCTGCACGTGATAGAGACCAAATAATCTCAGGTTGAGCATTATTCACAGTAAACCAAATAAGGTATCTCTCCCATTCATAGTCTCATACAGACTTACTTCCAGAATCCCGTCAAACAAACCCCTTGTTTGTCCTCTGTACTGCCTTATTTGAAGAGCGGGGGCATAGGCAATCGCCCAACGATTTGAAAAGTGGACTGCTATTGATTAAACTTTGAGTATGGCATCCATTAACGGCGATTGGTTTCACTCAAGAAGCAGCTCAAATTACGAAGAGTTGCTGACAGTAAGGATTCTGGTCATAGAAAGCCAGAAACCAGAGTATATAGGATTTGGATGGTCTGGGGGCAGACACGGAAACCCCAAAATGTACCAGTTTGCAGACGTCGCAGGTATTCAACCGTCCACTATGCAAACCAAAATCCGGGCAATGATTCGCTATGGGTTTGCTAAAGAGGGTAACGTGTGTCCGATAATGTGGACGAGAATGGGAAGCCTTTGGAACGATCTGTACACGGTCGGCAACCATGATGCAGCGAGAAAGATTTACCAACTAACATTGACAATTTCACTCGCGCTCTACGCTTTTAATAATTCGGCCGACCAATATACCATAAACCCATCAGAGGGTGAAATGCCTTTGAAATTCTTGTTTAATATTCTGGATAGCCAGAATTCTATTTCCCTTAATGAATTTGAAGTATTAGTTGATGGAAATACTAGTAGAGTGGGAGGAAATGCGTCTTATTGGAAAATTGACCTTGTGAATTCAGGCCTATTCCAAGAAAGCTATGGGAGATTGTTTTATACGGGTGAGTATCTTAATTTTATCAATGAAATTAAAAACTTCAATCCAAATCCTATGTTAACAGACGATGATTGGAGAGATATTCGTGATAATCCGTTAATTGAAATCTCACCTTTTAAAAAACCGGTTAGGACGATTTTTGAGGAAATAGCAGAGGAACAGAAAATTGAAGATCAACTAGCTGACGGCATACTCACGGAGCCTTTGGTCGACGCGGTTGCCGAACAAGAAGAAACGCAGATCCCAGAGGTTGATATTCTAAGCAGTGATTCAAGATTCTCTCAGAGTGTAAGAAGAGTGAGAAATGCAACTTGGGCGATAAGAATTAAGAGGAGATATAGGCAAAGTTGCGCTGTTCCCAAGTGCGACGTGACTGGCTTCATATTTGTCGATGCCGCTCACATAAAGCCAGATAACGCGCCGGAAAATAGTGTGCCGCATAGAGCACATATTCTCAATGGGCTATGCTTGTGCAAGAACTGCCATACTGCCTTTGACAGAGGTTTCTTCTCATTGACAGATGGTCATAGAATAATTCCGTCCAGCGCATTGGATAAAATTCCTGAGCAGCATTTGAAAACCGTAATAGTGTCGAGTGCAGACGTTAAAATCAAAAACAGAACAGACAATAGGTGGCCTTTAGTAGATTTTATTAGATATCACAGGACAAACTGCTTTAAGGTATAATCCAAGATGACCACTAAAACAAGAGAATATGACCAGTTTGATGAATTTAAGGTTGACAGAACAATAAAAGAGTCAACCAGGCAGTATAGGCTGTTCGAAACCGAACTCAAGGATAGAAATGCAGGGCAACTGAAAATATTTCAAGGCCTAGAAAGGTATCTGCCCTTTTTCGAGGCGCGCACATTTCGCGATCACGTACACTTTCAATACACATCTGAGATCCCAGTGCAAAGATGGTATCCGTATAGAGAAGGATACTCCGTAAGACTAGTTGACGCATTCTTAAAAGAGTTAGGCATAACTGGAAACACATTTGATCCTTTTGCTGGTAGTGGGACCACTTTATTAGCTTCTAGAATAAGAAATTTGATGTCTTTCGGCATTGATATTAATCCTGTCTCGACCCTGATAGCTAAGGCCGAAAACGAAAAGTATACGACAGCAGACGTTGAGGAATTCGACAAGCAAACCGAACGCATGATTGATATAGAGGAATCTCCGTATGACTTCGGTACTTCCTTCGATCTTGCTAAGAAAGTATTTAATGAAGAGATACTAAGATCCTTACTTCAATTCAACCATCATATCAAGGGAGTGGAAGATGACAAGGTGAGGAGGCTTTTTCTTCTTGCCTGGCTTTCAATAATTGAGGATGTTTCAAATATTAAGAAAGAAGGCAACGGAATAAAGTATAAGAATAGAAAGAGAACACCTGCCGGTTACATTAATATAGATAAAGATACCTGGGAACGACTGAATTTTCCACCTGCTAAGTTTAACTTTGTGAAAGATAAATTATTGGACCAACTCAAAGTCATTTCAGAGGACCTTCATCACAACTATGGGAGATGCGATAAAAAACCAGAAATATATCATGGAAGCTGTTTAGAATTCGAGAGTTATTTTCCAGACGAAATTCAGTTTAGCTTTTTTTCGCCACCGTATTGTAATTGTTTCGATTATTTCGAAATTCATAAAGTAGAGCTATGGCTCGGTGAATTTGTAAAAAACAAAGACGATATAAGTAGACTACGGAACAAAGGTTTTCGTTCAAATACAAATGCACTTGATAATAAGCCTATCACATACCACAATGAGCATCTTGAAAACTTGATAGAGATGTTTGAATCAACAAGACTGTGGAACAAAAAGATTCCAAGTGTAGTTAGAGGTTATTTTGATGACATGGATGCCCTTCTAAAGAAGATTTATTGCCGAACCGATAAAAAAGGTTTTGTAGGTGTAGTTGTTGGAAATTCTGCGTATTCAGGAGTAATAATACCAACGGATGAGTTAATTGCAAAGATCGGCCAAGAAGTGGGATTCAAAGTTCATGGTATTTATATCGCGCGACATTTAACAACAAGCTCTCAGCAGAAGAGAGAATTGGAGAGCCTACGAAGCTATTTAAGAGAAAGTATTGTGTTGCTCGAAAGATGATTAAAGCAGCATACGATATTATTGTAAGAGACGGCATCCCATTAGACGTTAAAGAGAATACAATACTAAATATTGCAACTAATTGTGTAACGGCTTCCACACACGGTTTTCATAAATATCCCGCTAAATTCATACCACAAATCCCAAGATGGGGGATTGAAAAGTATCTGCAAGGTAAAGAGGGGAAATATATACTCGACCCTTTTTGCGGCTCTGGTACAACCCTGGTAGAAGGGATGTTGGCTGGGCATAATGTAATAGGAATTGATATAGATCCTCTTTCCATAATGATTACCAAGGTCAAAACCACACCAGTCGAAGTCACACAGCTAGAAAAAATCTGTGATTGGGTTTCTAAGCAAATTCAAGGAAAGAGATGGAGAGGGACTTTTCAACCAGAATGTCCAAGTATAGATCATTGGTTTACCCAAGATGCAATCGCGAAGCTTTCTGTGATCAGAAGAGTAATTGATCAAGTATCCGAGAAATTTGGACACAACAAACAGAATAGGGACATCATAGATTTACTAATGATTTGCTTCTCATCCATAATCAGACGTGTTTCAAATGCAGATAATGAATCACAAAAGACATACGTTTCACATACGAAAGTCAAAACACCTGAAGAAACCCTTTGCACCTTTTTAGACCAACTAAACTATTTCAAAGACAGGGCGACACAGTTCTCACTCAATGTAGGTCATAGGTTAAATAATCAGGTTATATGTTCAACAAGTACAGAAGACTTAAATGAGAAATTAGCTGGGAGAGTCATAGATATAGCCATAACTTCTCCTCCGTATATAAAAGCAATTGACTATATATATAACCAAATGGTAGAGCTGTTCTGGATCGGTGACCTATTTGGGTTGCAAACACAGGATAAGCAGAACATCAAAAAGCAGGATTATATAGGAACGAAGCAAATTCAAAAAAAAGTATTTGTGGATTACACACCGTTCAAGGAAGAATTAGGTATCGATAAGCTAGATGATAAACTTAAAAAGGTCTATACAAACGATAACAAGAATGGGCATAAACACGCATACCTTACATATAGGTATTTCATGGAAATGGAAAAACACTTTGTAGAAATGAGAAGATGTCTAGGTCCAAATACACATTACATTATGATCGTTGGTGATTGCTCTGTGAGCAGCATTCCTTTTGAAATCAGCGGATTCCTAACCAATATAGCAGAAAGAAACGGCTTCAGAATGCTAAATAAATTTGGATATAAGATAAAGAATCGCTATATGAGATTTGACAGAAAAGGCAGGGGCGGAATAATTGCAATCGATTGGGTACTGGATTTTGTTAAGAGATAGAATCTCAAAATAAAGAATTCCAGAGACACCATACCAATCAGGCCTGCTACAAATCAGGTATTATGTCCCCAGAATACCACAGCACCTTTGTGATATAATTGGAGCAAAGTCAGACTAAGTAAAGGTGGCCAAACTACCGCAGGTTAAAGGAAATAGGCTCGTTAAGGCCCTTCAAAAGAAAGATTGGTATATTGATAGAACTCGTGGAAGTCACACAATCATGCGAAATGATGATAAGCCAGGCACAAAAATAGTTGTCCCTATTCATACAAGTCCAATCAAACCAGGTACTCTTTCCAACATATTGAAGAAAGCTGAAATCTCAAGGGAGGAATTGGAAGGCCTTCTTTAGGAGGCGCGATGTTAAAATATACGGTTATTCTTATTCCCGAAGAGGAAGGGGGCTACTCGGTAGATGTCCCGGCACTCCCCGGCTGCTTCACGCAGGGTGAGACCAAAGAAGAAGCCATTTCAATGGCGAAGGAAGCCATAGAGCTTTACCTAGAATCCTGCCAGGCGCACAACGAACTGATTCCCCAGGAGTCCGGTATCGAGTCTCTGACTATAGCAGTGAGGGAGCCTGTCGCTTAGCCAAAGTCACTTGACAAATCCTAACTGTTTTACTACCATATAATCAACAGCGCCAAGGTGAGTAGCCTTGGTCTGACAGTCTCTCTGTGGAAGAGAGGCTGTTTCTTTTTGAACCGATCCCACCGCAATATTATATCTCTTGGCCACGAATTCCAAAGACACCTTACCAATCAGGCCTGCCACAAATCGGGTATGCAGCGGATTATTGTGTTCGAAGTAATGCTTCGTTCACCCGCTCATTTTGGGGTGACTCCTCAGGTTTGCGACTATTTGAACGATAAATAACCCGAGCATAGTGAGCCCCCACACCAGAGAAGTCTTCCACGGCATCACCCCAAATCCATAGCTCCTCGCGTGACAAGTTATCAATTGACAAGTACAACTTGACAAATTTTATCAATTGATACATAATTGAGAAAGTGATATGACAGAGGAGTTCAGCGATCCTGGGAAACAGAGGACTCGAGATTTCCTGGAGGGGGTCAAGCAGGCAATAGCGAGTCCGGCAACCAGGTATGACGGTTGGCTTCTTGTGAAACGCTCTGACACTATTGAGTGCATCGCCGAACTGGGTTTGACCTTGGATGACGTGCGGGATGCCATCCTGGGACTTTCTGTGGTGGACTATTGTGGAGGACCTTTGCATGACCGGGATATGCCCGGAGATCTGTGGGTTTTCGGCAAGGTCATGGAAGGTAGGGAGGTTTATATCAAGTTGAAGCTAGCCAAGATCGGCCCGGTGAAGCGAGTGCGAGTGGTGTCGTTCCATT